>JADMIO011126972.1_pt1 | contig 27707 bp, 20 predicted proteins | sample 8958161 | NCBI WGS metagenome assembly JADMIO01 (sample SAMN16585339, study PRJNA669376) | soil metagenome | isolation source: Crop rotation soil | place: USA: Cullars Rotation, Alabama | collected 2011
CGCGACAACTTGTCCACGTGGAATTCTAAGCTTAGGATCCCAATGTGCTGGAAAGGCGCGGCCATCAGCATGCCGGGCGTGCAGATGCCACACTGCGCGCCGCCAGTCTCCAAAAACGCCCACTGGAGCGGGTCGAGCCGGCCATCGCGCATCAATCCTTCAACAGTAATGATGCTTACATTCTGCAACTGGCAGGCGGGAATCAGGCACGAGTTGACGACTTCGCCATCGACGATGATCGAGCAAGCGCCGCACTCGCCTTCGCCGCAGCCCTCTTTGGTGCCGGTCAGCCGCAGCGTTTCGCGCAGCACGTCCAGCGCCCGCCGCATCGGTGGCTCGTCCACCTCGCGGTGGCTGCCGTTGACTTGAAAAGCGATTCTCATGCTTCTTCCAACGCCCGCTGCAAACGTTCGGGCGTGATCGGGATTTCGCTGACCAGCGCGCCGGTGGCGTCGAAGACCGCCGCCGCGATGGCCGGAGCGCCGCCGTCCATCGGCAACTCGCCGACGCCCTTCGCGCCGAACGGGCCGTGCGGGTAGGCTTTCTCGACGATGATCGTCCGCATCTCCGGCGCGTCAAGCGAGGTCGGGATGATGTAATTCGTCAGGCGGTTATTCACCACGCGGCCCCCGTCCCACACGACTTCTTCGAGCAGGCCGTAGCCGACCGCTTGCAGCGTGCCGCCTTCGATCTGGCCGGCGGCCAGCACCGGGTTGATGGCCCGCCCGATGTCCTGCGCGGTTGTAATGTTGGTTACAGTGACTTCGTAGGTGTCCATGTCCACTTCGACTTCGGCGACTTCCGCGCCCCACGAATAGACCGGGTAAGCGTCGCCCGAATAGGTTTCGTCGTCCCACTCGATGCCGGGCGGGCTGGCGTACTGGGCGAAAGCCTTGAGCGCGCCGTGCTGCGCGACGTATTCGCGCGCCATATCGCCGAGGCTCGCCAGCCGCCGGTCGTCAGCTATGAAGTGGCCGCCCGTCAACGTGGCTTCCGCCGCCCCATAGCGTTCGGCGACAAAGCGTGTCAGCCGCTCTTTCGCTTCGCGCGCCGCCAACTGCACGACGCGACCGACGACCATCGTCGTGCGCGACGCGACGGTCGGGCCGCTGTCAGGCACCTTCGAGGTGTCAGCCTCTTCGATCTCGACCTGATCGAACCCGACGCCGAGTTCGTCGGCGACGATCTGGCAGAAGATGGTTTGCGTGCCCTGGCCGATCTCCGTCGAGCCGGTGAGAATGCACGCGCCGCCATCGGCGGTGATCTCGACGCCGGCTTTTGCCTTCATCTTCGCTTCGCCGCTGCCGGTGAAGCCAGCGCCGTGGAAGAAGAACGACAGCCCGACGCCGCGCCGCCTGTGGTCAGCCGGCGGCTGCGCCGTTTGTAATGCAGCTTCCATTTGCCGGTTGAAGGCGCGGGCGGCGGCGCGCTTCTCTTCATAACGCGAGCCGGCGACGGCGGCCTCAATCACGTCGCCCGCGCCGACGCTCCACTTGAGCCGCTGCCCGGTCGCGGTCACGTCACCTTCGCGCAGCATGTTGATGCGGCGCAACTCAAGCGGCGAGATGTTGAGCGCGGCGGCGATCTTCTCCATCTGCGTCTCGTAAGCGAAGGCCACCTGCGGCGCGCCGAAGCCGCGAAACGCGCCATTAGGCGGCGTGTTGGTGGCGACGGCGCGCGCCGTGATACGCACGTTGTCGCAACAGTACGGGCCGAGCGCGTGGATCGCTCCGCGCGACAACACCACAGGCGTCAGCGTCACGTAAGCGCCGCCGTCCATCACGATGTCTATCTCGCTCGCCGTCAAGCGCCCGTCGCGCGTGACGCCCGTGCGGTGGCGGATGACGCCGGGGTGACGCTTGGTAGTTGCGGCGATGTCTTCGGCGCGGTCGTAGATGAGCTTCACGGGCCGCCCGGCCTTGCGCGCCAGCAAGGCGGCGTGCGCGGCGATCATCGAAGGATATTCTTCCTTCCCGCCGAAGCCGCCGCCGGTTGTGGTCTGGATTACAATCGCCTGCTCGTCGCCGAGATTGAACAACTGCTTCAACGCCTTGTGGACGTAGTAAGGGCACTGCATCGAACCCATGACGGTCATCGTTGGTCCGTCGGGGATGGCGATCATGCCCTGCGGCTCGATGTAGAGCTGTTCTTGATGCGGCACGCGGTATTCGCCTTCGACGATCAGGTCGGCGCGCGCGAAGCCCTCGTCTATGTCGCCGCGCCCGATCAGGAAACGCTTGAAGACGTTGTCGGGCGGGTAAAGAACCTCATCGCCGGTGAGCGCCGCTTCGATGGTCAGCACCGGCGACAGCTCATCATAGGTGATGTGAATGTGGCGCGCGGCGGCTTCGACCTGCGCTTTGCTTTCGGCGGCGATCAGCAGGATCGGCTCGTCGTGATGGCGGACGTGTGACGCGGCCAGCAGCGGCTGGTCGTTTTCGATCAGCGCGACGTAGTTCGCACCGGGAATGTCGCGGTGATCGGCGACGACGACGTGCGACCAGTCGAAATTCGGATCAAAGGTGATGGCGTTGATGCGCCCGCGCGCGACCGAGCTGCGGATCGTCTTGCCATAGAGCATGCCGTCGAACGCAAGGTCATCAACGTAACGCGCAGCGCCCGTCAACTTCTCCAGACCTTCTTTGCGCAAGACGTTTTGACCGACCACCATTCGCAAGCCTCCAAAGTTGCGCCCTAGTTTAATCGCCCCGCCTCACCCTGACAAGCCTGCGGTTGCAAAAGCAGTCGCCATCGTGAAATGCTTCTGTGCTGCATTGAATGCCGGGTTGATGATCGGCACAAAGAAGACGGAGCGTGTCTGTATGAACATCGCGGCTTATCTCGAACGCATCCATTATCACGGCCCGACCGCGTCGACGGCAGAAACGTTATGTGAGTTACACCGCGCGCACATGCTGGCGGTGCCGTTTGAAAATCTCGACATACACCTTGGGCGTGAGATCGTTCTCGACGAGCAGCGCCTCTACGATAAGGTCGTCGGGCAGCGGCGCGGCGGCTTCTGTTACGAATTGAACGGCGCGTTCGGCGGGCTGCTCAGAGAGCTAGGATTCAACGTCAAGAAGCTGGCGGCGGGCGTGGCGCGGGCCGACGGCAGCTTCGGCCCGCTGTTCGATCACATGGCCTTGCTCATCGAGCTTGATGAGCGATGGCTTGCCGACGTTGGCTTCGGCGACGGCTTCCGCGAGCCTTTGCGGCTCGATGACGACAGCGAGCAGGCGCAAGCCTTCGGCGCGTATCGCATTCGCCGCGACGGCGAGCAGCACATACTGGAACGGCGCAAGGGCGACCAATGGCAGCCGCAGTATCGCTTCACCTTGCAGGCTTACGAGTTCGGCGATTATGTCGAGATGTGCCGCTATCATCAGACCTCGCCCGAATCTTCCTTCACGCAAAGGCGCACCTGTTCGCTGGCGACCGCGACCGGGCGCGTGACGCTGACGAACGAGCGGTTGATTACGACGACAGGCGGCGAACGAAGCGAGCGCGAACTGGCGGGTGAATCCGAGGTCGCGGTTATTTTGCGCGACCACTTCGGCGTCGTATTGTGACGGGCGGGTGCAGAAATTCAGAGGCTTAGCGTTTGTTGTGATGTGAGTCGTGCGGCTTCGTCGCGTGCCGCTCGGATGACTTCGCGCTCGTCCATTGTCGTCAATCGGCCATCGCGAAACACGGCGCGACCGTCAATCCAGACCGTCTCCACGTCGGTTGATTGCGCCGCGTAAACAATCGTTGACACGACATCAGGATGCGGTGTCGTGTGCAGTTGATCGAGATTCAACAAGACCAGATCAGCGCGCTTGCCCGCTTCGATGCTGCCGACCTCGTCAGCTAACCCCATAGCCCGCGCGCCATCAATCGTCGCCATCTTCAAAACAGAGAGCGCCGGCAAGGCTTCGGGGCCGCGCCGGACTTTTTGCAGCAAGGCCGCCGTGCGCATCTCCGTGAACATGTCGAGCCGGTTGTTGCATGGCGCTCCGTCCGCTCCAATCGTCACGGAAATGCCGCGCTCAAGCATCTCGGCGACGCGTGCGATGCCTGAGCCGAGCTTGAGGTTCGACGACGGGCAGTGCGCGACGTGCGCGCCGGCCCGGCGGAGCAGCGCCATCTCCTCGTCGCTCAGTTGAACGCAATGCGCCAGCACGACGTGCGGCGCAACCAGACCGACGGCGTTTAAGTAATCAATGTTACGCAAGCCGGTTTCGCGCTCGACCATCGCGATTTCGTCGCGGTTCTCGGAGGCATGTGTGTGCACGATCACGCCGCGCTCGCGCGCCAGCCGGGCGACCTGTTCCAACAACTCTTTGGTGCAACTGACGGCGAAGCGCGGCGCGAAGCAGTAACGGATGCGCCCGCCGGCAGCGCCATGCCAGCGTTCCAGTAAGCTGAGCGATTCGGCTATAGAGTCTGCGGTCTGTTCGTGCAGCGCGGCGGGAACGTCGTCGCCTTTGTCCATCATGCACTTGCCGACGGTGGCGCGAAAGCCTGTCTCTTCGACGGCCCTGAAGACCGCTTCGGTATGATTGACCGTCTCCATCGTCAGCGCCGCGGTCGTGCCGCCGCGAATCATCTCGGCTATTCCGAGCCGCGCCGAAGCGTAGAGCGAGGCGAAGGTGTGCGCCGCTTCCATCGGCCAGATGCGCCGCTTCAGCCAGTCAATCAAAGCCAGATCGTCCGCCGCGCCGCGAAACAAGGTCTGGCAAAGATGGACGTGCGTCTGCACCAGCCCCGGCAGCAACACGCGACCGCTCGCGTCTATGATCTCGGCGGCGGTCGCGGCAAGCCCGCTGCCGATGGCGGCGATGCGTTGGCCCTCGACCAGCACGTCGCCCGTGAAGATGCGGTTGTCCGCATCCATCGTCACGACGGCGGCATTCTTGATTAAGAACGAATCGCTCATGATACCTTCCGCTCTGGTGAACGCAGGCGCAAGATTAGGGAAGATTACACGGCAAGTCAATCGTTTTGACGTGCGATGCCGGGACGGCGCGAATGGTGATTGGAGTTTAGATCGCTGAGAGAGTTCGTGCGCGGCGCGGCGATCCGCGCCGCGAAGGCCGTTGCTCAAGAAGTTAAGTTGATGTGTAATGCAGCTTACGATCTATAGTTCAGCGGCACGATGACGAGCAAAGGCTTGCCGGGTTTGACCATGACGTGAAAAATCGTTTGCGGGAGCGGGTCATCCTGCGTCAGCATTCGCGTGCCATTCGCGCCGGCGTCTTTCTCGGTTTTGGTGTAGACCTGTCCCGCGCCGCCTTCCATCTCGATCTGCTCTGTCCCGGCGGCCCACTTTTTCTGCCATTCCGTAACTTGTTGTTCAGTCAGCTTGAGCGCTTCACGCCCGATGGACAGCCCCGCCAGCGGTTGATCTATCACAATGATCGTCAACTCCTCGCCGACCAGATTCGCCTGCCGGGGATTCACCCACCAGAAGGGCGGTTTATCACTCTGATCAGGAATATCAATCATACGCCCGGCGCTGACCTGATTGTCTCCGCCGCGTATGTTCAGCGTCGGGAATATCAGCTCCGGCGTGCCCAACGAGCCGTTCTCATACCGCTCTCTGTCTATCACGTAGAGGTAGCCCTTGCGCGGCGATTCAATCGTCAGGCGCACACGGTCGCCGATTGAAAACGCCGTATTGCCCTCGACCCGTTCAGCCGTTAATTGAACGTCCGGTTTGTTCCCCACCCGATGTTCCAGCATCCTCGTCTCTCTGTCGTCCGCCTCGGTCGAGGGACGCAGCCGCCAGAACGTCAAACCGATAACTGCGCCTTCGCCTTGATCGGCAGGCAGCGCCGTGGCCGTCTTGGCGGTTGCCATAGGCGAGGTCACTCGACGGTACTTGATACGTTTGCCGGGGGTGCTCGCGGGCCGCTTCTGGCGTAATCCTGTGTCCCAGATGCCGCGCGTATCATCCTGTTGATCGGCTTCGCCCGACTGGGCAAATCCGCCGGCGGTCGCCGCCGCGCGCGGTGGCTCGTAGAGAAACGTCGCCGGCGCGGCAAGCAGGAGCAGCGCCGCTATGGCTATACATCGCACATGGCTGTCTTTTATCTTATGTCTCACAGTCCCTCCTTATAACGCGTGAAAGGTCGGCTCACTGCCCGAACTATCCGCCGCCAGCGTTTGTAATGCCCATCACCTTTTCCCTCATAAGTGATTCAGCTCGATGAAGTGAACGAGCACATCGTTTCCTGTTTTCGCCACCGTCTGTTTCTGATCGTCGTCCTTCATGACGTTGGCTCTGGGCGCACGGTCGAGAAGCGCCTGTGCGGCGATGATCTGTTGGCTGTCCTTGATTTCGCCTGTCTCGCCGGGGGCAGTCCACCTTTTGAGCGCCTCAAGCTCCGGCAGTTCATGGTTAGACCAGACCAGCCACACTTTTTCCGCCCCCGGCGCTGCGTCAAACACGAACCAGCCCGACGGGATGGTGATCACTTCATTCGCGACCAACCGCGAGGAGCCGCTATTCGTCGTCGAGGTCGGAAACAGCAGGTTGAACTTAGGCACGCCGGCGCTCATCTGCTCCGGCCTCTCATCGAGGATATAAAGCCATCCCGCCTCATTGCTCACAATTTTCAAGCGAATCTGATCGCCCGTGGCAAAGAGCACCGCGCCCGGAAGCTGAGTGATCTGCTTCTGCTGCCGGCCCTCGACGTTCCTTTGCAGAGTGATCGAATAGGCGATCTGGCGCGTGACGGTCGGAGGGGTTGCCGGAAGGGGCTTAGTGATGAAGTACCCTGCTAACAGGCCGATGATTAAAACCGCGACGCCAATCGCAGACAGCACGGCCCGTCGCGTTGTCAGCCAGGGGACGGAATCGGTCGCGGTCAGCTTTGAACGCTCGCCCCGTATGGCCGGGTTGCCTAGACCGTCACGGCAGAGATTAAAGAGGTGGACTCGAACTCCATGCTTGACCTGCCGCTCGCCGAGGTCTGTGAGGTATTGCGCCCAACTCCCGACCTGTATCAGAAAATCCGCTACCACTTTCGAAAGCAGTATGTGGCCGGCGTCCCCACAATCCATAACGCGCTGGGCGATGTTGATTCCGCCGCCCGCCACGTTCTTATTCGCGTTGATGTCGGCGATGTGATAGACGAGGCCGCTGTGCACGCCCATTCGCAAGGGAAGGGCGGGATGATTCTTCAGCTCACGCGCAATCTCTAACGCGCAATGAACCGGCGCTAGCGGACTGCCAAAAAAGACCAAAGCCATGCCGTCACCCGTCGGCAGGCTGATCAGTTGGTCGCCGGCTTGCGCGCGGCGGAATTCAATCGTGTCGCGGACGATCTTTTTGAGGAGACCCAGTACCGCCGTCTGCTCATTCATCTCCAGCTTTGAATACCCGACGATGTCCATGAACAAGACGTGAGCGATCTCCAGCGACGGCGCTTCACCCTGATCTACGGTCTGGCCGTGCGCCGCGCCGGCAAGCGGCTGGCGGTCAGCGGTGAACGGCGCGGCTTCCTGCCCGAAGGTCGAAATGGGCGCGGCCTTCAAGGTGAGAACTTTCGCCAGCGCGTCGCCGAAGTCGCGCGCGCTCGGCGGCCTGTCTGCGGCGTCGAAGCAGAGCGCCTTCAAGACCACCTCTTGCGCGGCTGCCGGCAGGTCGTGGCGTAGTTGCTGAGGGCTGGCCTCCACGCCGGCGCGCTGCGCGTCCAGAAGCAAGTAAGGCGACGTGACCGTGAACGGGCGTTGCCCGGTCAGCATCTCGTAAGCGATCACGCCCAGCGCGTAGATGTCGCTGGCCGCCGATGGCTTGCCCATCAACTGCTCAGGGGCCATGTAGGGGAGAGTGCCGGCGATGGCCGTCGTCTCCCGGTTCGTGGCAACCTGCGAGTCTTTGACTGCCGCGATGCCGAAGTCAATCAGCTTGACCTGTAGCTGCCCGTTGACCGAGCTTTGCAGCATAATGTTTTCAGGTTTCAGGTCGCGGTGGAATATTCCCTTGCCGTGCGCTGCGCCGAGCGCATGGCCGATCTGCCGCATAATCTCGCCGACCGTTTCAAAGGCCATGCCTTCGGGCCGCATGACCGAGCGCAGGTCAGCGCCCTCGACATATTGCATCACCAGATAAGGCTTACCGTCGGGCATTTGGCCGGCGTCGAATACGCCGACGACGCCGGGATGGTCTATGCGGGCGAGTGCTTCGACTTCCTGCTCGAACTTTTTCTTGAACCACTCCTGCTGCCCTGCGTCGTCGAGAAGGACTTTGATGACGACGGGCCGCGCGTGGAGTTGCTGGTCGTGACAGAGAAAGACGACGCCGATGCCGCCGCGACCGAGCTCCTTTTGAATCAAGTAACGGTTGCCGATTATCTTCCCGGCGTAGACCGATGCCGAGGCCGGCGCGACCACCTCTGCGGGAGAAGCCGCCGAGCCGATCTGCAAAGTGCCTTCATCTGCCTGCTTATTGGCGCTCATAACCATCCTTGAAAGTTGACTGGCCGTCCGGCCCATGGTCTCGCCGCAAAGCGCGCACGAGAACCTCTCGCGCTGTGGGCCGCCGAAAGGCGAGCTACCTCATTTGCACTTCTGGCGATGCGCTTCCGCCTGATCCCTTAGATACTTGAGCCTCGCCTCCGCCTGACCGAGTTCATTCGGTTTCGGGCCATACTGCTGAATATACCCCTGCTGGTGCTCGGCGGATTTACAGTAATTCTGGCTGCTTTCGTAAGCCGGCGAGAGCACCGCATGAAGGGCACCGGTCAGCTTCGGCTGGTTGAGAGCTTGCGCCACTTTCAGCCCGCGCTCGCCGTCCCGGATAGCGCTCGCGGTATCCCTGACGAGCATATAGGTCTGCGCGCTAATGCAGAGCACCAGCGCCTGCCTGTATGAATCATGAATAGATTCGGCGATCTGCATCGCTTTGTTGATGCTGGCGCGGGCGCGATTGAGATCAGCCGCAGGGCTGCCGGGGTAGGCCGTGGCGACGTTGTTAATGGCTTTGGCCAGTATGTAATGTGCCTCGGCCATCGCCGCCTGATCAACGTACCTGCCGCCCCCGAAGATCAGGTGTGATATGGATAACCGTTTGAAGGTGATTTTTTTAGTCGAGAGCCGGTCGTAAAGCTCCAGTGCCTGATCGGCCTCTTTGATCGCTTCCTCGCGCTTAGCCCGAAGCGGATGGAGGCTGAGCACGTCGGCGAGAATCATGTGCGTCGGCGGCGAGTCGGGATTGGCGGCGAGCGCATGCCGCAATTCGCGTTCAGCGCCGCTGTTGTTGCCGAGGTAGAACAAGATATCACCCAGCACGACCCGCGCGAAATCGTACTTCGGGTCGCGCCGGATGATCTGCTTTAACCGATTAGCAATCGCCTGAACCTCGCGCCTGGCATCCGGCTTTACTTTCGCCAGGTCGAACTCTGCTTCTGCCAGCGTGGTCTCCGCGTGGTAGTCCGAGAGCTTGAGGCGGTAGGCTTCGGCAAACGAAGCCACCGCCTTCTCCGTCTGGCCTAATGACTGTTGCGCCCGCCCGCGATAGACGAGCGCCTGCTGGTAAACCCCATGGTTGGCGCTGATGGCGCGGTCCAATTTTTCGACCGCTTGCTTGAATTGCTGCTTGGCAAAATCATCAACGCCCTCTTGGAACAGCTTCACGGCCTGCGGCAAAGGGGCCTTGTCTTCAATCATGTAAGCGATCACCGGCTCGTTGGGCGTCTCGGTCGCTTCCGCCGCCGCGTTCTGCGCGAAGGTGAATTCGAGCTTGATCTCGCGCATTTCACCGGGCCGGATGACGAGGTTGACTATGGCGTTGAGGGTTCCTTGTTGAACGAAGGCGACTTCGTGCGGCCCGGCGGAAATCTTGAACGTCGTTTCGATTCCTCTTTCCAGGTTTTCGTAAGGCCCCCGGTCTATCCTGAACTGTACGCCGTCGAGATCAGGGTTGCGGATCACCGCCGTCCCATAGCGACTGTCTTGACCCACGTAGCGCGCCGTCGCCAGCGGCATGCAGTTGGTGTCTATATTGTTGGTGGCCGCCGTGATGTGTTGGTGCCCGCCGGTCTGTTTGGGCACTTCCTCAAAGAGGTATTTCACCACCTCATCAAAGGTGACGATTTTGTTATAATCGGCGTCGGCGTCGCCGCGCAGTGCTTCAAGTAAGCAGTAGGTGAACACGCCATGATAGAGTTCATCACTTTCGTAAGACGGTTCGGTTTGATAGGCCGCCGACAGGTAGCCGACGGCCCTGTTAATGTTTTGCATCTGTTTGTCGAGGCTTTCGTTGACGGCTGCCGATTGAGGCTGGCCGAGGAGGGTCACTCCGGCGCTATGACACGTGTCGGTGAGCACCAATCCCTTGGCGAGAAATTCCCGTTCTACCACCTGACGCAATACGGGCATCTCAAGGCCGGTGTGCGCGAAGTCGCGCGGGTCTGTGTCGTAAAGCACGAAATACGGGAGCTGATCCGAATTAACCGCTCCGTGCGCAGCAATGAAAATGACGAAGTAGTCGTCGGGTTTCGCCTGTCTGAGCCATTGCAGCGCCTCTAGAACATTTGCCTTTGTTGCCTCCTCATCCTTGAGCAATCTGATGTGATCTGCGCGGAATGCGCCGCCGCGTTCGCTGCGCAGAAAATCATAGATTGCGTCGGCATCGTCCGTCGCGTACTGGAGGTTATGGATGACCCAGGGGCCAAGCTGTCTATCGCCGAACTCGTAAATGCCTACCCCGACAACCACGGCCCAGAGTTCGGGGGAGACGCCCGCCTTGACCTCTGCTTGCGTCGCGCCGACCGTCGTTAAGTGGCACTCCTTCTGAGCGGCGGCGTTGAAACAATCCCCGCGAAGCAGGATTCCAAGTCCCGCCACAAGGATTAAGCTGCTGAGCAAGCTGCCGACCGTGATTTTTTTCGTCATATGCTATTCACTCGCCTCACCGCCCGAATCGAGAGGACCGCGCCGCAAAGCGGGCCGCATCAGGGCACAATCTGAGCCGGTGGCACCTGGCGCAACGGGCCGGTGCCGGGGTCTACAATGACGAGGATCAGCGCGGTCAGTCCGCCCGCGCCGACTAGCGACATCTTCGTCTTCGTCCAGAATTTTCTCTCGACTTTGATGTTGATCGTCTTGGTCAAGCTGGTGCCGGGGACGTGGGCGGTCAGCGTGCCGGAGGCTGGTGAGGGGCCGGCGGTGAAAGGCGCGCTGGCGATGCCTTGCGCATTCGTGGTGGTCGTGATGGTCGTCGCGCCGCCGGAGAAGAAGCCTACGGATTTGCCCGTCGTGGTCGCCAGCGTGAGCACGATGGGCAGGTCGGGTATCGGCTTGTCGTTGGCGTCAGTGACGCGGAATTGCGGCTGCCGGCTGCTGCGGGTGAGCACGCTGAGACTGCCATCGAGGACGAGCGGTGGGCCGGTGGGGTCAGCCGGATTGGGTTCGACATGATCGAGGTGACGGGCCTCGCTCTGTGATTCGCCCTCGGCATGGCCGTTTGCCATCGTGATGACGGGCTGGCTATCGCGCAAGGCGAGGTGAAATCGTGCGCCGCTCGTGGTTGTAAACCTGACGCCGCCCGCCTCGATGAAAGCCTCGGCCTTTGGCTGGAGCGTCACGGCAATCTCTCCGCCGATCAGGCTGGCGATCAAGACGCGGCGATTGCCGTCGTCGCCGCGCCACACGCGGGCCGTCGCGAGGCGCACCATCGCTCCTTTCATCAGCGTCACACGACTGACGGCATCGAGCATGACGACGGCGCACGCGTTGGCCGGTGCCTCAAGCAACTCGCCGTTCCAAACTGCCCGCCCGCCATAAGCGGCGCGCCCATTGATGGTCAGTGAGCCGGGTGAAGCGACCATTCCGATGGGGCCGACTTCGGCTGTCGCATGGAGCCAAACCGTACCGCTCCGGTCAGCAGCGCCATCATCAGCGCGTGTTGCTTTAGGCATCGCGCCGGCGAGCAGCGCCATCAGGATGGCTGAGAAGGTGATCAAGGACTTGCGTCTGGTCATGATTGTTTCTCCTGCACCGCGCTATCTCCTGCGCGAATTGGTTCCGTAATAACGTCTCGCCCCGGTTGCGCTCCCCGCCCGCGCCGCGTGCTCATGTGGTGCCGATTGAAGCCTCAGCGGCGGCAATAGCAACGCCGCGCGTTGCTCTTTTTGCGACAGCCTGCGGGCGGCCACACTGGCGGAGGCCGCCGGCCCTGAGGTCGCTGCGACCGTCGCCTCGCCGTCCGTCACCCGCACGACGAGGTGATCAACTTCCGGGTGTTGTTTGGCGTTTGAGAACTTTTGCTTAACGGTGAAGCTCTGCCCCGGGACGACGACGCCGTTGATTAATGAGGCCAGGTCCGAATCGCTCGGCGTCAAACGAATCCTGCGATTGGCCTTGTCGAAAAACTCATAGCTGGCCGTTCGCACGTTGAGGTTCGGGTCGTAGATGGAGAACTGCGCCATCAATTCATCGCCGGAGCGTGTAAGCGTGACGCGCGGCGGCTGCCTCGGCTCTGCGCGGGTCGGGTTGATCAGTCGCAGGGCGGTCTTTAGATTCGCGCGGAGTTCAATCGTATCCGTCTCGTCGTTGTGAAGGAAGGTGATCCGAGAGGTGATTCGATCCGGCAGCACGTCAGCGGGAGAGAGATTGTTATTACACTGGCATTCCGCCACCGGCGGGACGACAGGGCGAAAGCGAACCACGAACGTCTCGGACGAACCCGGATTGATCGTCAGGTCGGCAGCGTTATTCGTAAAGCTGACCTCTTCTTCAAACACGCCCTGTCCGCTGGTGACGACGCGCATGACCGAGAACAACTCGGTGTCGTCCTTGCCGGTCTTCAACTTGCTCGCCTCTGCGCTCGAACGCCGCAGCGACATGAAGCGCAGCTTGAGTGGTGAGCAGCCCATGTTCTGAATCTTGAATTGGCGGGTGCGCTGCTTCTTCAGCTTCGGCGAGTCGGGGACGGCTACGGTGCCGAAGTCGAGCGTATCGCCGCCGCCGTCCAGCACTTTCACCATCCGCGCCGGGCCGGCGCAGCCGAACATCAACTCCGAAGTGTTGCCCTCCTGATCGGTGAGCGTCGCCGTGAACACGCCGGTGGGCGAAGGCGCGACGCCCGTGGCCGTAAATGCGCCGGTGGCGTCGGCGACGGCTTGTTGGCGGAAGGCCACCGCTTCGATGATGAGCCGGTTCGCTTCGGCGCGTAGCCTGGTGATGGCGAATATCTCGACGGTGGCGTTGGCGGCCTGCGGGCTGAAGCTCTGGCCGCTGACGGTGAAGTCACCGACCGCCGCCATCTTCGGCGCGCCGGAAGATCGGCGCGCGAGGGCGGCTGTGGACTCCACGACGTTGAGGCTGTCAGGAAAGTTGAGCAGCCTGTTCGAGCCTTCGTCCGTGTCGCCGTCATCATTCGCGGTCGGCCCTTCGCCGCCGAGGTCAATCAGCGCCGCATCGGCGGGAATCTTTTCGATAAGAATTTCATTCTTCGAGATCGTGTTGCCGACGTTATGCAGGGCGATGGTCTCGGAGTCCTGCGGCAGGTCTACGACCAGGACGCCTGCCCTGGCGTTGTTCTCCAGGACGTTGAGTTCGATGAGCGAATGCCCGACGAAGTCGAGCGGACAGCGGGCGGCTATCTCGACGCCGGCGCGTTTGCAGTTAACGATCTTAAGCCCGCGCACCGCGTCGTGATTCGAGCGAATCAGCAAGCCGTCTTCGTGGCGCTCACCTTTGCTGGTGTCGGTCAACGCGCCGTCAATCGTCACGGCGGCGCAGTCCCCGTCGCCGCAGCCGTCAATGCGAATATCAGGCGCGGTGAGCGCAGGCAGCGGAATGCGCGGGCTGATGGTCTTGCCCCTGACGCCATCTGCAAAGGTAATCGTCGCCGATCCCTGGTTGCAATTCGCCCTCTCGATAGCCTGCCTGAGCGAAAGGTCGGGCTGGCCGTCGCCGCTGCTTACCGGCTGATTCGGCTCTGTATCGGCGGCACGGGTGACGACTAAAGAAATCTGCGTCACGTAGCCGCGCAACACCTGTCGCGTGAGTTCGCTGAACTCTCTGGCTTGCCGGTCGCAGTCCGCGCCGCCGGGACCGGCGCAAGGCAAGTTGCACGCGCCGGCGTTGATGGGAAACGTCGCGCCGGGCTTATCCGTGGCGGGCACTCGGAAGACGAGCTGATCGAGAATGTCTCGACTCTTTTGAAATGCTCTGGCGGCGTCGGAGTCGGGAGCGGCGTCGGCGCGCAGGCCCAGCAGAATGGCGTCGAGCCGAAGGTGAACGGGATTACCTTCTATCGCAGCGCGCGACGCGTTGTCGCGCGCTGCGATGGCCGCGCCAAGCCCCATATCTTGATCAGTAGGCTCGCCATCCGTGCATAAAAGGATGGCGCGATTGGAGCGTGTTGGCGCGGCTGGGGCGTCTTGAGCATGGCGATTGAGCAGTTGATCCGCCTTCCTGATGGCGGCGGTGTAGTTGCTGGCGGGCCTGACGCCAGCCGAATCACAGTTGATAGTGAGTTGAAGACGATCAACCGACCTCGCCGCCGCCTCGGCCTGAGCGGGCGAGTTGATGACCTGCATCGGCACGCTTTCGTCGGCGCTTTCAGCAAAACTGACGACCGCAATGGCGACCGTGCCGTCGTAAGGAATGATCGTCGGGTCACGCAGCGCCTGCGCCACCCCTCGCACCATCACATTGTAAGTTTGCCCACGTTCGAGGACACTGCCGGATTTATCCAGTACGAAGACCAGATCAATGAGAGGCTTCGACTGGCAGCCGGGCCGGGGTTCGGTCACGCAGACTTGTTGCTGCGCCCTGAAGGCCGGGGCGATGGCCAGCGCCGCAAGGATGGTCATCACCCCGGCTAAGCGCGAACCGGTGAGCGAGGCCAGCTGCGCAGTTCGCCGTTTTCTTAACTTGCTATAAAGCGGCCTGCCTGCGGCTGAGCGTTCGCTGCGGATAGGGGATGGTAGAAGCATGGGGGCCTCCGGTGACCTCATCGTGTGATGAAGAATGCTAAGGAGACTCAATGATCGGCTGTTGGCCGGGAGTGATGGCGCGGGTTGTTGAGCCTCAACGGGATACTTGATGCGGAAGGCTAAAAGAGCCTTCATAATCACATGACGGGAAATAATTCACCATACTGCGTTTTTTTTCTATTTAATTTAATTTTGTCTGATGTCGAGTTTATAAGAGTGATCGGGGCGACAAGGCGAGAGAGGTGATAAGGTAAATGGAACGCCTGCGGCGGCACAGTGCAGGCTCAGTCCGGCTAAAGCGCGTTGAAGCGGCAAAACCTGAGCAGCGTCGTCTTTGTTATTGAGAAGCTAGGCTTTTTGCGATTCCCATATGTTTAGATTCCGGTGCGCTTCTTTGCTCGATTTAAACTCCTTCACCCAGGACTGTACGGCCAGGGTCATCTCGACTTCGCTGGCCGGCTTTTTTGCCTTTTCGTCCTCGGCGGGTTGCCGGGGCTTAACGACTTTGATTTTCATTGGTCCTCCTTCGTTCGATAGTTGAAGAAACCCGTCAATGATCGGGGTAGAATGATCCGCCGGGGCTTGAGCTATAACAGAACAGAAAGGTGTTATGAGAAAACGAAAGACTGTGAAGGGGACTTGGCTTGCCTGCGAACTCGCTCAAGTTATCACACAACGAACGAGGCCACAATAATTTTTTTACCGCGCGCCTTACTCATTAACCTTCGGCTCACTAAATATGTTGCGGCTCAATCGGATCAACCGCCTTTAAGCGTTCACAATCTATGCGCAGTTGAAAGCCGTCCTCAAAGGTGATGAGAGCATACTGATAACCGCCCGCGTCGTGAATCTCAAGGCTCTCAACCGTCCTGCCTTTGACCGCATCGCTGATGGCGGCCACCTGTTCGGCGGGCCATTCTACGTCGAAGCTGCTTTGAAGCTTTTCCTTTTCCATCCTCGTGCCCTCTTACATAATATCTGCCCGCCGCCGCCTATTTTCAAGTCGTAGTCTGGACTAGCGGTCGGCAATCCCGCCGCCCGCTGCTTTGCGCATCTTCAGATCACCGCTCAGATCACCGTTTCGTGCAAACTAGCCAAAGGTGAGCGAAGTAAAGTAAGCTAGGTTGATGGACACAGAATGCGGGCAAGGTCTTGAAAGATGTGGGAGATATAAGCCAGCCGGGCTGATGGTTTGTTTATGGCGGAAGACGAGAACTGTCAAAAACTACGCGACGGCTTAAAGGCGGTTCGCGGCGAGCTGGAGGAGATTCTCAACACGCTTTCGAGCGACGGCGGCGCAGTTGATGAAGTGCGCGACGCCGTCTCCATCCCGCCCGCCGACGACGCGCAGCCGAATTTCTTCGCCGAGATCACGCAGGGCGATCAAGCCCCGGATGACGAGCTATATCGCAAGGTGCTGCGCATCATCACCAGCCTCGGTTACGCCTCGACCCTCGTGCTGCAACACCGCCTGGAGATCAGCTACCGTCAGGCTTCGAGCATCGTCGCGGCGCTCGAACGCGATGGCATGGTTGCGCCGGCGCACGGCTTTCGCCCGCACAAGACGCTGGCTCCCGCCTACGCGCTCCTCGAATCACTCGAAGCCAGGCTCGGCGACCAGCGCAAACGTTGACGCGCCCGGCTGACGAGTTCAACCCTTCAAACCAAATCCCGTCTACTCAAGCGGCCACCGGGCCTCGACGAATTGCAGGCACAGGCGCTCGCCGCCGTCGCCCGCCGTGAAGCGATTGCGCATCAGGGCGAGGCTGCTGAACTCCTGATTGCCGCTGGTGACGCGCGCCATCTCGAAGCCTTCCGGCGCGCTCTTGACGCGCAGCCGCGCGCCGCCGGCGCTGACGTTTTCGGTGACCGCGACTTCGCGCGCCAGCACTTCGCGCGATTCGTCGAGGTATTCGATCAAGACATTCTCGGCGCGCTCGACGCGCGGCTCGCGGCGGCGGGCGTGGGCCTCGGCTATGCGGTGACGAGCGTCGCCAGCCGCCTGTTCGTCTCGACCGAAGCGAAAGGCGCGGCGGAGGCGGCAGACGCCAACACCGCCAATGCCAACACATCCGCAGGCGAAGCCGTAGCCCACATCGGCTCGGAGGCCGGACTGCCGCTCGACAAAGTCTGGCTCGCCGAGCAAGGCAACGGTTACGAGTTCTACAGCAACGGCGTGCGCGTGCTCACAGAGTACGAGACGGCGGGCGAGCGGCGCGACTTCTATCGCTTCCCGGTTGACGCGGTGGCGCGCGGCGACGACGACGGCGAGCGGCTAACGCGCCCGCTCGGCATCGTCTATCACGTTTCCGAAGGCGACCAGTTGCCCTTCGACAACCAGTACAACGCGTCGTTGCAGACGCGCTCGAAGGCGCTGTTGGAATACGCGCGTGGGCACCGGCTCTACAATTATGTGATTGATCGCTTCGGACGCGTCTACCGCATCGTGCGCGATGAAGAGTCGGCCAACCACGCCGGCAATTCGGCCTGGAGCGATGGGCGCGGCCTGTACGTGAACCTGAACGCCAGCTTCATCGGCATCTGTTTCGAAGGCCAGTCGCAGCACGGTAAGGCGGTGGGCGCTGACGGCATCAACGAGACGCAAATCTACGCCGCGCGCCAACTCACCGCCGTGCTGCGCTCGAAGTACCAGATCAGCGACGCCAACTGCGTGACGCACGGGCTGGTCAGCGTCAACCCGTCGAATAAGCTGATGGGGTATCACACAGACTGGGTGGCGGGCTTCCCGTTCGCGGCAATCGGGTTGACCGATAAGTACGACACCGAGATCGCGGCGATTTCGCGGCTCGGCTTCAATTATGATTCAGCTTACTTAGCGGCGGCGGGCGGTAAGCATTGGCCCGGCCTCGACAGGGCTGACGATGCTCTGCGCGAGGCGGCGCGACAGAGCGGCACCGGCGTCGAAGAAAAGCGCCGCGCGCTACAGGAAGTTTACGAGCGCCTGTATGCCAAACAGCGCGCACTGGAAAAAGAATAGGTGCCCGGCGTCAGGTGTTGGGGGCAGAATCAAACGCTGGCCCCGACCCTGACACCCGGCACCCGGCACCTGTTTATGAACAAGACACAGCTCATCCGAGAGGCGGCGCGGCGCAGCGGGCTTCCGCAGCGGCGGGCGGCGCGCGCCGTCGAAACGATGCTCGACGTGATCAAGCGCGAGTTGGGTGATGAGAATCAAATTACTATTCGCGGGCTTGGCCGCTTGCAGTTGAAGCCCAAGCGCGCCGGCTTCGTGCCTGCCTCGGCGACGGGCTCATCGCCCGTGCCGATCCCGGCGGGCCGTGCCGTGCGCCTCAAAGCAACGCGCAAAGCCGTTACCAGCCTGAACACAGAGCAGCCCCTCAAGCTCGAACAGCTTGAACCAACTTCTGGAGGAACCATTACCATGTCACATGAAACCAGTAACCCGCACGCGGCCAGCGAGGGCGCGGCCCTCGGCCTCGATGTCGGCACCAGCCGGCTCGTCCTCGCCAGCGGCTCGGCCACCCACGTCAAGGCGAAGGCTGAGCTGAACGCCTTCATCACCGTGCCTTATTCGAAGTTCACCGAAAACATCCTCAAGCAGAACAAGGTGAGCTATCAGCTCAACGGCGGCGCGTCGCTACAAATCTTCGGCAACGAGGCGGCGCGCTTTGCCAACGTCTTCAACACCGAAGTGCGCCGCCCGATGATGGATGGCACGCTCAACCCGACCGAAGAGTATTCGCTCGCGGTGATGCAGGCCATCATTCAGCAGTTGGTCAAGAAGACCAAGCACGGCGAGAGCCTGCGCTTCAGCGTGCCGGGCGCGCTGCGCGGCGGCGGCTCGCCCGACCTCGTCTACCACGAAGCCATGCTGCGCGACATGCTCAACCAGATGGGCTACAACGCCAAGGGCGTCAACGAGGGCTTGGCGGTCGTCTTCTCGGAGCTTGAGAAAGAGAACTTCAGCGGCATCGGCATCAGTTGCGGCGGCGGCATGTGCAACGTCGCGCTGGCCTTCATGTCCATCCCCGTGATGACCTTCTCCATCGCCAAGGCCGGCGACTACATTGACCGCAGCGTCGGCATGGTCACCGGCGAGATGGCGACGCGCATCCGCACGATCAAGGAAGAGAGCCTCGACCTTTCGGGCACGCCGCACAACAAGTACGAGAACGCGCTGCACGTCTACTACGACGACGTGATCCTGTCGCTGGTCGAATCGCTGCGCGCCTCTCTGGCCGAGACCAAGAACATGCCGCGCATTGATCGCGCTATTCCTATCGTCCTGAGCGGCGGCACGGCTAAGCCGAAAGGCTTCATAGACAAGTTCCGCCAGGCCATCGAGCGCGATGGCTTCCCGCTGGAGATCAGCGAGATACGCATGGCTGAAGACCCGCTGACCGCCACCGCGCGCGGCTGCCTGATCGCTGCCATGTACGACGCTTAGTTGCGAAACGGCGACGCGGCGGAAAAGAGGCGTGGCGACACGGCGACGCGGCGGCGCGGCGAAGAAGGACACGAAGACGAGTTGCTCCTCTTTCCCCGCGTCGCCGCGTCGCCGCGTCGCCGCGTCTACGGTCTCTCGTTCCCGTCGTCAGATCGCCGCCTTGCCCCTTCGCCCATCGCCGCATCCCTCTGCTCTCCAGCCGGTTGATTGAAGTGTGTGGAGGCGGATGGTAAAATAATACTTCCGTCCTGGCGAACTGCTTCAATAGAAACCGGGGAGTCGTATGAAAGTATGTCCAGTCTGTAATGAAACCTTCGCAGATGAGATGAAATTCTGCGACCTCGACGGCACGCGCCTGGCGCGTCAGGCCGAAGCGACGGGCGCACCGGCGCATCATCGCACATGGTCGCTGCTTGGCATCGGCCTGCTGGTCGGCGCGCTGGTGCTGTCAGCCGTGTCGGTCTTTATGATCCCGCGCTCGCGCGCTCTGCCGAGCACCTCGAATTCGTCATCGCCGGCGACGCCTACGACCAGCAAGCCGGCAGATTCCAGCAATCCATCGAGCGCCAGCGATAACACCTCCGCGCCGACTGGCGAACAGCCGGAGATCGTCGTCGCGGAAGCCCCGCCCCCTGACCCTGGTGCCAAGAAGAAAGATAAAGTAAAACCGATTACAGAAAACGAAGCGACGCCAACGCTCAACCCGAAGGCCGCCGCGCAGGCCGACGAAGACGGCGCTAAATCTGAAGCGCCGCCTGCCACGCCTACCGCGACGACGAAGCGAACCGAACCCGCGCCCGCTCCGAAGCCCGTCAGCGAGACGCGCGAGCCTGCGCCCGCGCCGAAACCCGTCGCCGCGCCCGATCCCAAGAAAGACCCGAAACACCAGAACGACTCGACGAAGGACGGCGATAAGAAGAAGGCAGACGACAAGGATAAAAAGAAAGGCGGCTTCTTCAAAGTCTTCAAGAAAATCTTCGGCAAAGACTGACGCCGGCGTGCGGCTCATTGACGCTGCCGCCAGAGCGCGCGTCTGATCTTGTCTCGATAAAACATAAAGGCGAGCCTTGCGCTCGCCTTTTGCATTGATGAAAGTTTAACTCGTTGCCGAGTCCGCTTAGGCGCTCGCCTTGAGTTTGGCGCGCAAGGTTTCGACAATCGCTTCGACCGCCACATCTTCGGACTGGCGCATCGCGCGCGTCAGCAACTCGACCTTGCCGTCTTTGATCTTCTTGCCGATTGTGACGCGGTACGGCACGCCGATCAGGTCGGCGTCGTTGAACTTGACGCCGGCGCGCTCGTCGCGGTCGTCGAGCAAAACGTCAACGCCCGCTGCTTTCAGCTCACCGTAGAGTTGCTCCGCGGCGGCGAGCAACGACGCGTCTCTGACATTGACCGGCGTGACGATGACCTCGAAAGGCGCGATGGCTGTCGGCCAGATGATGCCCGCTTCGTCGTTGAACAACTCGACCGCCGCGACCAGTATGCGCTCGACGCCGATGCCGTAGCTGCCCATCACGATTGGCACCTCTTTGGCGTCCGCCGTTAGCACCCTCGCGCCCATGATCTCGCTGTACCGGGTGCCGAGTTTGAAGATGTGGCCGATCTCGACCGCCTTGAAGACTTCGAGCGTGCCTTCGCACTCCGGGCAGCCCTCGCCGGTTCGCACCGCGCGCAGCGAGGCCCAACGCTCCACCTTGATGTCGCGGTCAACGGCGACGCCGCGCAGGTGATGGTCGTCTTTGTTCGCGCCGGTCGTCATATTACTGCGCCCGCGCAACGCTTCGTCGGCGATGATCAGAGTCACCAGCGGATGTGTAGCGCGCGCTACATTCACCGCGCCGAGACTGCCAGCAGACGCGCCGAGCGCCTCGCGAATCTCTTCCGGGTGAGCGGGTCGCACGTTGAGCGCGCCGGTCGCGTCCTGCAACTTGGTTTCGTTCAACTCGTGGTCGCCGCGCATCAGCACGAGCGCCAGTTGCTCGTCGAGCACGTAGACCAGCGTTTTAATCTGCCGGTCGGCGGCGGCTCCGCCGGGAAAGTTCGTCAGGTCGTCAATCGTGCGGACGCCCGGCGTCGGGAACTCTTCCGGCTGCGCCGCCGCCTCGCCGTCTTCAATGGCTTCGAGTCGGGCCTTGGCCTTCTCGATGTTGGCCGCATAGCCGCAGCGCTCACAAACGACGATGTGGTCTTCGCCGGCTTCGGTTCGCACCATGAATTCGACAGACTGGCTGCCGCCCATCGCGCCGGAGCTGGCTTCGACCGCCGTGAACTTCAGGCCGCAGCGCTTGAAGATCGCGCAGTAGGCGTCGTACTGATCCTGAAAGGCGCGGTCCAGCCCGGCGCGATCTACGTCGAACGAATAAGCGTCTTTCATGGTGAATTCGCGGACACGCAGCAATCCCGACTTCGGGCGCGCTTCGTCGCGGAACTTGGTCTGAATCTGATACCAAACCTGCGGCAGTTGGCGATATGAGTTGATGGCGTGGCGGGCGATGGTCGTGAAGACCTCTTCGTGCGTCATGCCGAGGCACATCTCGGCGTTCTTGCGATCATGGAGGCGGAACAGGTTGTCGCCCATCACCTCCCAGCGGCCCGACTCTTTCCAGACTTCCGCCGGATTTAACGCCGGCAGCAAAAACTCCTGCGCGCCGATGCGGTTCATCTCTTCGCGGATAATGTTGACGGCTTTCAAACGCGCGCGCTGGCCGAGCGGCAACAGCGAATAGACGCCCGCCGTCAGCTGGCGGATGAAGCCCGCGCGCACGAGCAAGCGGTGGCTGATGACTTCGGCGTCCGCCGGGTCCTCGCGCAAAGTCGGGACGAACAGATTAGACCATCGCATTCACTGTGCTCCTTTGATGAACAGGTCACGCGCGCTGCGTATGACAGCTTTCCGGCGCGCAACCGAAACCTGAACGTTAGCAAGTCGAAATCTTCAATGTCAAGCAGACCGGTCGCCGCGCTTGCCATGCCGCGAGCCGCTTTGCTACATTCCATAGCTGGGGACTCCAAAACCAGCAACGACATCTTGTGCATCACCGCGCCCGGCGGTGAGAGTTGAATCATTAACCATGCGCGCCGCTCGCGCGCAGCTATTCGAGGTGTTAATTATGCTTGCTGGTGAAATCAAAGAGGCCCTGACCTTCGACGACGTGACGCTCATTCCGGCGCGCAGCGACGTGCTGCCGACCGAAGCCGACACCACCACGCGCTTCTCGCGCAACATCCCGATGAACATCCCCGTGTCGTCATCGGCCATGGATACAGTGACCGAATCGCATCTGGCCATCGCCATCGCCCAGCAGGGCGGCATCGGCGTCGTTCACAAGAATCTTTCCATCGAGGCGCAGCGCGACGAAGTGGACAAGGTCAAGCGCAGCGAATCGGGCATGATCGTTGATCCCGTGACGATGACGCCCGACCGCCACATCCACGAAGCGATGGAGGTGATGGACCGCTACCGCATCTCCGGCGTGCCAATTGTTGAGGCCAACGGCCACTTAGTAGGTATCCTTACAAATCGCGACTTGCGCTTCGAGACGCGGCTCGACCTGCCGATCAGCGAGGTAATGACGAAAGACAACCTCATCACCGTTCCCGTCGGCACCACGCTCAACGAGGCGAAGGCCATCCTGCAACGCCACCGCGTCGAAAAGCTGCTCGTAGTTGACGAGAACTACCGGCTCAAGGGCTTGATCACGGTCAAAGACATACAGAAGGCCATCAAGTATCCGCTGGCCGCCAAAGACGACCTCGGTCGCCTGCGCGTCGCGGCGGCGATTGGTGCGACGGGCGATTATCTGGAGCGCGCCGAAGAACTGATCCGCGCACGCGTTGACGCGCTGGTGATTGACACGGCGCACGGCCACACCGAAGGCGTCATCGCCGCCATCAGGAAAGTCAAAAGCCGCTTCCCCGAACTGGATGTCATCGCCGGCAACATCGCCACCGGCGAGGCCGCGAAAGATTTGATCCTCGCCGGCGTTGACGCGATCAAGACTGGCATGGGGCCCGGCTCGATTTGCACGACGCGAGTCGTGTCGGGCGCGGGCGTGCCGCAGATCACCGCCATCATAGAGACGGCGCGGGCGGCGCGCGGCTCCGGCGTGCCGGTCATCGCCGATGGCGGCATCAAGTATTCCGGCGATGTCGCGAAAGCCATCGCCGCCGGCGCTGATTCCGTCATGATCGGCTCGCTGTTTGCCGGCACGGACGAAAGCCCCGGCGAGATCATTCTCTATCAAGGTCGCTCGTTCAAAGCTTATCGCGGCATGGGGTCGCTCGGCGCGATGAAGGAAGGCAGCAAAGACCGCTACGGTCAGGCCGGCGAAACACAATCCAAGCTGGTGCCCGAAGGCATCGAAGGCCGCGTGCCGCACAAAGGACCGCTCGCCGCGCTCGTGCATCAACTGGTCGGCGGCCTGCGCTCAGGTATGGGCTACTGCGGCTGTCGCACGATCTCCGAGATGCAGGAGCGTGCGCGCTTCATGCGCGTGAGCGCGGCGGGCCTGCGCGAGAGCCACGTCCACGATGTCATCATCACCAAAGAAGCGCCGAATTATCAGCTAGAGTAATGCGCTGCATCAGCGACCTATGAGCTTCGACCCTAAGACAACCTGGGACGCTTGCGGCGCGGCGTTCGACCGTTACACGTCGAGCGAAGATTCGTTCTCTGAGAACGTCGAGCGTCCGGTGATCGAATCGCTGCTGGGCGACCTGTCGCACACGAGCGCGCTCGACCTCGGCTGCGGGTCGGGGACTTACGCGACGCGACTGGCGGCGCGCGGCGCGCGAGTCGTCGGCATTGACCTTTCGGCGACGATGCTCGGTCTGGCGCGAGAGCGTGCGCGCACGCGCGAAGCTGATCTTGAATTGCTGGTCGCCGACATCGCGAAGCCGCTGCCCTTTTCAAGCGCGCAGTTCGATCTGATCTTCACGGCGACCGCCCTGCACTACGTCGAAGACCTGCGAGGCGCGGCGCGCGAGATGGCCCGCGTCCTCAGACCGCGCGGGCGTTTGATCGCCAGCGTCCTGCACCCGATGAGCACGGCGCGCTTCCCTGTGCCGGCGGGCAACGACGCGGGAGCTGAAGCATGGGAGGCGCGAGCGCGCTGGCCGTCGCTTTACTTCGGTGCGGCGCGGCGGCGCATCGAAACGCCCTGGCTGGGTTTTGGTAAAGTGTCTGACGAAGGCCGCCGCCTCGATTGTTTCCATCACACGGTCAGCGATTACTTTGCCGCCCTGCAAGCGGCGGGACTGCACGTCACGCATTTGCACGAACCGTGCCCGCCTGCCGACTTCGCCGCGAGGAACGCCGAGCGATACGAAGAAGCCAGAAGCACGCCGCTTTATCTGGTCATCGCGGCGACCTTAGTAGCGAAGTAAGCCCCTGTTGACGGGACCGAGCGGGTTTCGTCACGAAGCCGTCTCGTCGGGGTCTGGAGAGTTTTCGCGGGCATACTGGTAGAGCTTGCGCAGGAAGTCCTGGTTGAAGTGACTGCCGGTGATGAGCTTCATTAATCCCATCAGCAGGTCTTGCGGCCCCATCTCTTTGATGTCCATTCGGCTGTAATCCGGCTCGTCGGGTTCTTCTTTGACCATCTTCTTTCGCTTCTCCGGGTCTAAGACTCGCGCCGGTCATGAGCCGGCGCGATGGCTTCCAATCGTCTGCCGTCACGCGCCACTCAGGATATGCAAAAGCGAACGGCGAGGCAAGCACGACTGGCGTTATCTCTCTTACTTTCTGCTTGCGGACGGCTGCGCCCGGACGCTACGCGGCGGCCTGCCGCCGGCTTGCCGCGTTGACAGCATTCCGCATCAAGTGTCAGCCAATCGCTGCACCCTGCAGCTGCTTGCTGCGGTCGCAGAGGCGCTTTTACAATATTCGCAGCGCAATTCGAACGGCACCTGAGTTGCTCTCACAAAAACAGGAAACGACATGCCGCAACAGCGAGCCGTGATCATCTACAACCCGATGTCGGGACGCGCCGGACGCCGTGCGGAAGACGCGCGGCACATGACGGGTCTGCTGGCGGCGCGCGGCATTGAAGCAGAGGCGTGCGCCACCGCCGGGCCGGACGACGCGACGCGGCTGGCGCGCGACGCCGTTAATCAAGGCGTCGGCCTCGTCATCAGCTACGGCGGCGACGGCACGCTCAACGAAGTGATTCAGGGCATGGCCGAGCACCGCGCGGCGCTCGCCGTCTGGCCCGGCGGCACGTCGAACGTCATCGCGCGTGATCTGGCCATGCCGTTCGCCATGGAGCGCATCGCCGATGTGATTGCCGCGGGAAAGACGACGCGCATCGCCCTCGGACTGGCGCGACGCAGCGGCGCGGCGGCGACGGGTAGCGCAGAAGGGGAAGGGCAAGAGCTGTCAGCCATCCCCACGTCGCGTTATTTCGTGATGATGGCTGGCATCGGCCTCGACGCTTCGATTGCGCGCGGCGTCAATAAAAAGTTGAAGCGTCGCGTCGGCGAACTGGCTTACTGGGTGACAGGCTTCAAGCACCTGTTCACCTGGCCCGCCGAACGCTTCACGATCACGGTGGACGGGCAATCTTTCGAGAGCACCTTCGCCATCATCGGCAAGGGCAAAGGCTACGGCGGCGGCATGACGATCACGCCGAACGCGCGGCTCGAAGAACCGCTGTTCGAGGTCTACATTCTGCCGCCGCAAAAAAGTAATCTGGCTTACCTGCGCGCCCTGTCGGCCTGCATGCGCGGCAAGCCTGAGCTGACCGGCGCGGCCATGATCAAAGGCTGCCGCGTCGAAGCCAATTCCTCACACGACCCCTGGGTCGAAGCCGACGGCGAAGTGATCGGCCCACTGCCGATGACTTTTGAAGTCGTGCCGGAGGCGTTGACGATCATCGTGCCATGATGTGCTCGCCGCAGATCAACGGAAGTGACACGAAGAGTATTCAGAAGCCGGAAGTCAGGAGTCAGAATAAAAAAGGAAGTCAGCGGCAGCGTGTATGTTTGTAGCAAGTCCGCCTGTTGCGAGTCGGCTTGTAGCAAGCACGCCCGTTGCGAATCCACTTGTAGCAAGCACGCCTGTTGCAAGTCCGCTTGTCGCGCCTCCTCATGCCTTCTGACTTCAGGCTTCTGACTCCTGACTTCTTCCTTTAAGGAGTGCAATGATGCGTGCAGTACCGATTCTACTTTTATCCCTCGTCCTGCTGACGCCCAGCAATCTGGCTCAGCAAGCCGCCAACGCGACGGTGAAGCCGTCGGCCAGCGCCACCGCCAACCCCGCCGACTTCGACCGCATGCGCCAGGAGGGCAACGACGCGCTTTATAACATGGATTACGCGACGGCGCGCGACCGCTACGCGCAGATGACGAAGCTCGCGCCCGACCACCCCGCCGGTTACGTCTATCTGGCCAATAACCTCTGGCTCGAACTGCTGAACCAGAGCCGCCGCCTGACGACTTCGACTTACACGGGCGGCTCGTTTTACGCGCAGGACAAGGACGAGGACAAGGTAGACCCGAAGCGCGACCGTGAGTTCAGTGATTTGATCAAGCAGGCGCTCGCGGTCACGCAGGCGCGCTTGCGCAGCAACCCGAAAGACGCCGAGGCGCTCTACTATCAAGCGTCGGCTTACGGGCTGCGCGCCGGTTACGACACCACCGTCAAGCGCAGCTTCATACGCGCCATGGGTGACGCCAACGACTCCATTGCCATTCAAAAGAAAGTCCTCAAAGCCGACCCCGAATACGTTGACGCTTACATGAGCATAGGGCTTTACGAGTACGTGATAGACAGCCTGCCGCTGGGCTGGCGTTTGCTGGCGCGCGTCGCCGGCCTGAAAGGCTCGAAGAAGAAAGGCATCGAACACCTTGAGATGGTCACGCAGAAAGGCAAGTATGCCAGCGACGACGCCCGCGTGCTGCTGATGGGCATCTACACCAAAGAGGGTCAGCCGGAGCGCGCCCTTGAGATCACCAGCCAACTGGCCGCGAAGTACCCGCGCAATTATCTGTTCGGCATCGAGCGCGCAGCCATGCTCTACCGCATGAACCGCGCCGACGAAGGCAGCCGGGTTTACGCAGACCTGCTCAAAGACGCGCGTATCGCCGCACAGGCGACCGACCTGATCAATTATCAATGGGGCGACGCGCTGGCGGCACGCGGCGATCACGGGGCGGCGGTAGATAAGTTCAACGCGGTAGTGCGCTGGCCGAAGTCGGATGCCAATCTGGTCTCGCAAGCTCACCTGCGCGCCGGCCAGTCGCTCGATGCGCTCGGCAAACGCGACGAAGCCGTTGCCGAATACCAGATCTTTCCAGCACAGTGGGATCCGAAGCTTGGAATTCACGTGACTTGAAGTCGCGGC
>JADMIO011201733.1_pt1 | contig 27705 bp, 6 predicted proteins | sample 8958161 | NCBI WGS metagenome assembly JADMIO01 (sample SAMN16585339, study PRJNA669376) | soil metagenome | isolation source: Crop rotation soil | place: USA: Cullars Rotation, Alabama | collected 2011
TCACCGCCGAGACCGACACTTCCGTCCGCCGCCAGCTCGTCGAATCGCTTGGCGTCCAAAAAGACCCGCAGTCCATGGACGTCTTCCGCCAGATCGCCCTCGACGAAAAGGCTGATGCCTACTTCCGCGAAACCGCCATCGGCGCCGTCGTGAGCATCGGCGGCGACGCTGCGAAACAGACCATCGCGCAGCTCGCCGCCGCGACCTTGTCTCCCGAAGCCACGAACACGGTCATCACCGCCATCGGCACCCTCAAAGTCCTCGAAGCTGCACCCGCGGTCATCGCGCACCTCAAGGACGAAACCGCCGCCAATCGCGAAGCTGCCGCCAAATCGCTCCAGCAACTCGGCCCGAAATCCAACGCCACCGCCGCGCTCGTTGACACCCTCTCCGACAAGGACGGCAAAGTCGTCGCCGCGTCCATCGTGGCACTGGGCAGCTATCGCGACAAGGCGGCGCTGCCGGCGCTCATTGCGCTCGCGGAGAAAAAGAAATCGATGAATGAGACCATGGGCGCGCTGGCCAATATGCCCGACGAGAGCGCCATCCCGGTGCTGGTGGAGACGTTGCGTGACAAGAACACCAGCGTCCGGCGGAACGCCATCAAGGCGCTGAAGACGATGCGGGAGAAAGCGCGTCCGCAGGTCGAGGCGTTGCTCGCGAGCGGCCGCGTGCCGGAGGAACTGGTGCCGGAAATCCGGAATGCCTTCGACAGCGGCGCGATCACGAAATGGAAGATGGTTGGGGTGTTTGAGAATGTGTGGGATGCGGTGCATCCGCCGGAGAAGGATGTCCTGGCGATGAGGTCCGTGGCGACCGAAAGCCCGACGGGCAACGTGCAAATTCATCAAGTGCCAGGGCAGTTGGATGCGCTGCTGAAGCAGCATTATCATAATGCCGAGGGCAGGGACGTTGGTTGGATCGATGTCACGGCCGATTCTGATGTTGGCCGGGTCGACCTCGAAAAAGTCTTCAAGAGCAACGCCATGGTCTGCGCCTATGCGTTTACCGAGATCGCGGCCGACCAGGTGGCGGAAGCGAAGCTGTTCACGAGCGCGGATGACGAGATTGCGGTCTGGCTCAATGGACAGCGTGTGCTCAATGCGCCGGGCAATCATGGCTACGAGCCGGATCGCAACGAGACGCACCTGCAATTGGCGGGTGGGAAGAATCAGCTGTTTGTGAAGATTGGGAATAAGGGCGGCTCGTGGGTCTTCCACGCGCGCATGCCGGGATTTGACAATGGCAAGTTTACAAAGCCCAAGGACCCGCTGCCCGATGAGAAGCAGCGGCTGTTTGCGCTGGCGGCCAAGCCGGATGGGTCCTACGCCAATGCCGGGAATGCGAAGAATGGGGAGAAATTGTTCTTCGATCAGACGGCGCCGCTGGGAGGGATTTGCGCGACATGCCATGTGGTCAATGGCAAGGGTGGGCAGATCGGGCCGGACTTAAGTGCGATCGCCGCGAACTACAAGCGGCCGGATTTGATCATGAGCATTCACGAGCCGAGCAAGACGATCGCGCTGGGATTTGAGCAGGTGGTGGTGGAGACGAAGGGTGGGGAGACGGTGGCGGGGGCGCTTCGGCAGGAGGCGGCGGATTCGCTAACGGTCATGGGTGCCGACGGCCAGTCGCATGTGGTGAAGAAGGCGGATGTGAAGACGAAGACGCATGTGCCGACTTCGTTGATGCCGGCGGGGTTGACGCTGGGGTTGAAGCCCGAAGATTTCGTCGACCTGATTGCCTATCTCGAGACGTTGAAGGGGAAGTAGGGGAAGTTGGGAAAGGCAGAACGTCCAACACCCAACACCCAACATCCAACGTCCAATGGTGCTGGCGCTCGGAGCGGATTCTTCGTGGCTCACGCCGCCCTCGACGTGAATCGACCGATTCGCGCGGAGTGCGCCAATGTTTGGGGATGGCCGCTGCGCGGGTTGAGTGGATTCACGCCGTGGGCGGCGTGAGCCACGTCACGTGCCGCGCAAATATGGGATCGTGAGCGGGCCTTGGGGGAGGACGGCGATGCGTTTGGCTGAGCCGTTTCTTGCTCGTACCAAGGCTGCGATGTCGGGGCAGGGGATGAGGTGGGCGGCGCGGACGGTGGTGTCGTCGAGGTGGCTGTGCAGATGGACCTCGGCGCGGCGCTGAATGAGGGCCTGGATCTGGCCCTGCCATTGTTCGGGCCAGAGGAAGCCGGGGGTGTCGAGTTTGGCGAGGAGGGCTTCACCGTCGGGGACGCTGCGGAGGAGCCGATCATGAGGGCTGTGGGCGGGGACGCCTTCCTGGCACTCGGCGGCGATGACAACGGTGCCGCCGTCGCGGACGATCAACTCGGCGGCGCGCATGCCTTTCACGGCCTGGTAGAGGTTCATGTCGAGCGGGTAGCCGCTGTTTGTCGTGATGACGATGTCGAAAGGTTCGTCGACGCGCTGCATGGCTCCGGCGCGCACGAATTCGATGCCGGCGGCGTGCGCTTCGATGAGGCCGCCGGCGAAGACGCCGGTAATCTGGCGGCGCTCGTTGAGGGCGACGTTGAGGAGGAAGCTGGGGCCGGCACCCAGGGCGATGTCGCGCATTTCCTCCCAGATGGGGTTGCCGACGGTGACACCGAAGGTGGCGCGGCGGTCGCCGATGTGATGTGCGCCGTGATTGCTCATCACGGTCTTGAGCGCGGCGACGGCGGGCATGATGCCCTTGGGGCCGCCGCTGAAGCCGGCGAAGAAATGGGGCTCGATGAAACCGGTGATGATGCGGACGTCGGCGTCCACGAGATGGCGGTTAATGAGAGCGGGCGCGCCGGTTTTGGTGGTGCCCAGCTGCACGTGGGCGGCGTCGTTCTCGGGCTCGTGGTTGAGGCAGCGATAAGTGGCGACGACTTGCGGCGTGAGCATCTGCTCGAGCTCGTCGCGGGTGTTGGGGCGATGCGTGCCGAGGCCGTTGAGCAGGGTGATGTTTTCGCGGCGAGCGCCGGCGGACTCGAGATAGGCGAGCAGCCAGGGAATGAGGCGATCGTTCGGGGTGGCGCGGGTGATGTCGGTGTGGACGATCGTGATGCGCGAACCCGGCGCGATTTGGGTGCGCAGCGGGGCCCTGGCGATGGGCGAGTCGAGCGCGGCGACGACGGAGGCGTGCTCATCCGCGAGGCCCGGTTGATGGGACGGCTCGATGATGGTGACGCCGCGGTCGGGGAGGTCTACGTCGATGGTGCCGCGGCCGTAGGCGAGGGGGACTTTCATGATCAGTTGATAGTTGGATGGTGAATAGTTGATAGTTCAGCACCCGCGTGCGAAGCGTCGCATCGAACTCGCTGGAGATTGGAGTGCGGGGCTATCAACTATCGACTTTCAACTATCGACCCGCCTCTACGCGGTTTCGATCAGTTTGAGGGCCTGGTCGACTTCGGCGTTGTCGTGCACCATGGCCATCAAGGCGCGGGTGATGCCTTTGGGGTTTGGGTGCTGGATGACGTTGCGGCCGTAGACGATGCCGGAGGCGCCTTGCTGGAGGAGGCCTTTGGTGCGCTCCATGATTTCGCGGTCGCTGACGCGGCCCCCGCCACGGACGAGGACGGGGACGCCGGCGGCGGTCTCGATGACTTTGTGGTAGAGGCTCACGTCGTCGGTGGGGTCGGCCTTGATGACGTCGGCGCCGAGCTCGATGGCCTGCCGGACGAGGTGCATGATTTTTGTCAGGTCGCCGTCGACCATGTAGCCGCCGGCTTTCTCGTTGGCCTGAAAGCAGAGCGGCTCGACCATCATGGGCATGCCATAGTAGTCGGCCTGGGGCTTGAGCTTCAGGATGTTTTCCACGCACTGCTCGTGGACCTCGGGCGCGCCGGGAATCTGGAAGAGATTCACGCACACGCACGCGGCGTCGTGGCGCACGGCCTGGAGCATGGTCTCTTCGATCATGAGGCTGAAACGCGTGGCGAGCAGCTCCTTGCCGTAGACGTTGGCGACGTCGGTGCGCAGGACGAGGCTCGGCTTGTGGCGGCCGCGGATGTCCTGGAGATGCCGGGCCTGTCCGACGGTGAGCTGGATGGCGTCGGGGCCGGCGTCGACGAGGGTCTTGATGACCTCACGCATGTCTTCGATGCCTTGCAGGAATCCGGGCTGATTGAAGAAACCGTGGTCGACGGCGACATCGAAGCAGCGGCCGGATTTGGCGTTGAAGAGGCGATTGAGGCGGAAGGATTTCAAGGGAATGGAAGATGGAAAATGAAGAGGGAGAGGGAGAGGGTGGTCAGCGGATGCCCATGAGGTGTTTGAGCAGATAATTTTCGAGCGCTTCGTAGTCGCGCTTCTCGACGCACTGGCGCTCGAACTCGCGGTCGAGCGTGCGCACCTTGTCGACGAGGTGGAGGAAAATCTCGCGGCTCGTCCGGAGATGCGCGGTGACGGGCGCGCCGGCTTGCGTGCGCATGGCCTTCACGTCGAGACCGACGAACTCGCCGTTGCGGCCGAAGCCGGCTTCCTCGAGCACGCGCACCTGGTTGAAGGCGGTGCGCAGGTTGGAGGAGCCGAAGTTTTTGTCCTGGTCGTATTTCAGGCCGTTCTGGTCGTTGAGATGCACGCTGGCGAGTTTGCCGTGCGCGAGGGCGAAAGCCATTTCGTCGGCGGGATCGAGCCCGGCGAGGATGGCGTGAGCGCTTTCGATGAGGCCCTTCACGCGGCGAGGGTGGTTCGAGGCGTAGGCGAGGGTGAGGGCATGACCGATGGTCGGGACGTAAGCCTGATCGGCGGGTTCGTTGGGCTTCGGTTCGATCCAGACCTCGATGTCGGGGTCGTGGGCGAGCATCTGGTTGATGGCGTTGAGCAACTGCTCATAGGCGACGCGAGCGTTTTTACTTTCGCGCGCGTAGGTGCCTTCGCGGGCGAACCAAAGAACGATCCCCTTGCACCCCAGGGTGCGGGCCATGTCGATCGTCTGTTTGGTGCGGTCGAGGGCGTACTGGCGGTCGGAAGCGGAGTTGCTCGTGAAACCACCGTCCACGGTTTTCGGCGAGAACCAGAGCCGCGGGGCGACGAACTCCGCGACGAGGCCTTCGTTCTTGAGCATCGTGCCGAACTCGGCGGTCTTGTTCAGGACGGTTTTCGCGGGGAGATCGTCGAGCCCGGGGACCGCGTCGTCGTCGTGGAGTTGTACCCCCTCGAAGCCGAGCTCGCGGTAGAGGGCGAACTTTTTCTCGTGGGGAAACGTATCGCGGGAATTGGGGCCGAAAGGGTCGGCGCCTTCGCTGATGTTCCAGGGGCCGAAAGAGAAGCGGTAGGTGGTGGGAGGGGTGGTGCTCATGGTGGTGGAGTTGGGGAAGTTTGTAGTAATCCGTACCGGAACGCTACGTCGTGCGTCCCAGAGATTGGCACTGTGGTATCAGGCGAACATCCAACGTCCAACATCCAACGCCCAACATCCAATTCTTACCTTGCATCCGCCTGCGCCCCCTTCCGAAAGCGGCGCAGCAGCGCCGCACTCCAAAACGCAAGCGCTGATGTTACGGTGCGGGGAGTTGGACCTGCTGCTTCTTTAGCGCGGCCTCGAGGGCTTCGCGGTTGGTTTTGGCGGGGTCGATCCAGGCGGTGAGGACGTGGGTGTCGGCGGTAATGCTGGCGCGTTCGACTCCTTCGATTTTTGTGACCATCTGGTAGACGCCGAAGCGGCAGCCGCGGCAGTCGAGGATGCCGACTTTGATGTCGACGCGGGTTTGCTCGCCGGCGGGGAGGGCCGATGGCCACTGGATCTGGAAGGTGCCTTTGCTCTTGCCGCGGATGGTTTGATCGATTTTTTCGCGGAGCTTTTCGGCGGTGAAGCCTTTCGGGATTTTACCGTCGGAGAACAGGGCCGGCAGATCGTAGCGGAGGGTGACTTCGGCTTTTTCGAAGTCGAGGCGTTCGACTTTCAGTTCGGGCGCTTCTTCGGCGAGCAGCTTGCGGAAGTCGTCCTCCCGGCTGGGCTCGAACAATCCGACGAGGCGGTAGGTGGAGGTTTGCTCGTCGGCGCGGAGGAAACCGGCCGTCACAAACAGCAGCAGTGCGGCGAAGGAGAATATCGTGCGAAGGGAGTTCATGGCGGAGGATTATCGGGTCTGGAAAAGGTCGCTGGTGACGATCTCGTGGAGGAGCGTGCGGATGCCTCCGCCTTGCTTTTCGGTGCGGGCGACGATGGCGGCGATGGACTCGCGATCGCTGTAGACGAGGCCGCGCCCGGTGGTGTAGGTGGTGAGTTGCTCGGCGAGATTTTTGAGGAGCCGGTTGCGGTCGCCGGCGAGCAATTCCTTCAGCTCGGCGATGCCGCTGAACTTGCGCTCATCGGGCAGGGCGCCGGATGGGTCCACGGGGAGCGCGAGCTTGAAGTTGATATTGATGAAGGGATCGATGCTGCCGCGCGGGGCCACGGGCGCGGTGTCCTCCTTCTCGCGGATGGCGCGGTAGCGGTCGCGCTGTCCGCCGATGACGTCGAATGATTCCAGCGCGAAACCCGCGGGATCGATCTTCGCGTGGCACGAGGCGCAGGTGGCGTCGTTGCGATGCTTGTCGAGCAGCTCGCGGATGGTCGTGGCGCCCTGCACGTCGGGCTCGACGGCGGTGATGTTGGGCGGCGGCGGTTCCGGCGGCTGGCCGAGGAGCCGGGCCATGACGAACGCGCCGCGCACGACGGGCGAGGTCGTGGTGCCGTTGGCCGTGACCTTCAAGATCGCGGCCTGGGTGAGGAACCCGCCGCGCGGACAGCCCGGCGGCAACGCCACGCGGCGAATGGCCGGCCCGCTCACGCCGGCAATGCCGTAGTGCTGCGCGAGCTTCTCATTGAGCATGGCGAAGTCGGATTTCACGAGGTAGCCGGCATCGAGATTTTTCTCGATGAGTTCGCGGAAATAGGCGCGCGACTCCGCGACCATGGAATCCTGCAAGTACGGGCTGAACTCCGGATAGAGCTTTTTGTCGGGATCGGTCTCGGCGATCTGGCGCAACTTGAGCCATTGACCGAGGAAATCCTCCACGAAACGCTGCGACTTCGGATCCTTGAGGAGACGCTCGACCTGCGAACCGATTTCCTTCCGGTCGTGCAATTTGCCCGCGGCCGCGAGCGCGATGAGGGCATCGTCCGGCGCGGAGTTCCACAAGAAATAGGAGAGGCGCGAGGCGAGCGCGAAGTCGTCGAGCTTCCCGGCCGGCTCCACGTGATAGAGGAAATCGGGCGCGCACAACGCGGCGCGATACGCCCAGCGCATGGCCGACTCGAAGCAGTCGCCAGCTTTCAGCCGCTGGTCCACGAGCGCGACGTATTGCCGGCGCACGTCATCCGCGACCGGGCGGCGAAAGGCCTTCGGAAGAAAGGCCGCGAGCAGGCGCTCCGCGTCGGCTCGCGGTTCGTTCGGTTCCACGGTCCAGATTCCTTTCACGGATTCCGCCTTGTTCTCGGCGCCCTGGATTTCCTGCCGGACGAGGGTGCGCGCGGGCGGGCGAACGCCCTGGTGCTCCGCGGGCTTGAACTCGGTGAGCGGCAGATCGCCGAACATCACGCGATGGCTGCGCGGCGGCCACATCTCGTGGATGGGGCCTTCGACTTCGATCCAATCGCTGACGACGCACGGGCCGGTGAAACCCATGGTGCGGTCCTTGCGCCCGAAATAGAGAACGATGGGCGCGAGGGACGCGGCATTGAATCCCAATGTCTCCCGGGCGTTGAGCCAGAGGTTGAATTCGTGAACTTTGGAATCGATCGAGGGGGCATCGTAGTAGCCGAGCACGTAGCTCGGATGCTGCCCGCCGCGACCGTTCTCATTGTATTGGATCACCGAGAGGCGGGCGGCTTCCGTGCCGCGCGAGGGCAGCACCTGGCCCTTGTCCCATTGCATGCTCCAGACCGAGGCGCGCACGCGGTAGCGGCCCGGATAGACGGCGGCGAACTTGCGGAAGTAACCGCCCCAGAACTCGTCCTCGTGCCGGAAGATGCCGACGCTGTCGGTATCGTCGTAGAGGCTCATCTGCTCGTGGGAGCCGTGGCCCACGTGGGCGTACTGCCCGGCGGGAGGAAAGGCGGGATCGAGCTTCTTGTTCTTGAGGAGAACGGCGTCGCCCGAGGCAATCATGAGCCGGGCCTCGTAGGTTCCGGCCAGCGACACCCGCGTGGTGACGGGCCGGGGTGCTTCCGGTTGCGTCGCGACCGCGAGGGCGAGCATCTTTTCGGCGGCCTCGAGGTATTTGGCGACGTTGACGTGCGAGATATCGAGCGCGTCGCTGTTGTTGTCGAAGCCGTGGGCGGAGCCGTCGGCGGGGAGGACCATTTTCAAGCCTACACCCGGCATGTCGAAGAGGTCGCGCAACGTGTTCTCATACTCCGCGCGGGTGAGACGGCGAACGCCGGTGCGCACGTCGGCGTCGAGGCGGGCACGCTCGGCCGCGAGGAGCGATTGATTGAGCGAGGCGACGACGGCGTCCCTCTCGGCCGCCGGAGGGCGGGGCTTCTTCTTCGGCGGCATCTCCCCGCTCTCGATTCGATCATGGATCTTGACCCAGCGTGCAAATGTCTCGGGGTTGGCGAAGTCCGGCTTGAGCGCGGTGAGATCGAGGTTGCCCTTGTGGGTGTCGGCGTCGTGGCAGTCGTAGCAGTGGGATTCGAAGAACTTTGCCGGATCGGCGGCGTAGGCGGGGGAGTAATCAGTAATCAGCAGGACAGTAATCAGTGGCAGAACCGCGGCGAATCGCGATCTGGTGAGGGCAAGGAAGCTCATGCGGGGAAGTGGAGGGACTGATTACTGAGAATTTCTGGCGCACTGCAATAACTGCAACAACTGCTATTGCAGTTTTGCAGCAGTTACTGCTGCAAACCCTTTATGGGTTGCAGCAGCAGCAGTGCTTGCAGTGCTGCAAATTGCGGGAGGTTTTTTCAGATTACTGGAACGCCGATGACTGATTACTTTCCCAAAGACCGGAAAAGGGGGCCGAACATAGCACCAGTTTTCAAATTTGCGGGATATCCGCTACGAATCGCGTCCCAAAGACTGGCACTGTGGTCTCAGGGGAATGATGGGCTGGGTTGCCGGGACGGCTCCGAGGGGCCAGAATGGGCGGCCCATGTCTGTTCATGTCGAAACGATCCAGCCGCCTACGGACCAATCGTTCCGCCTCCTGCGCTGGCGCGACAATCTCAAGGACGTGGAGCAATGTGACTCCGGGGGGCGGGTCACCGCTCTCCAGGGTGCGGGAGAGCGCTGGCATCTTCATCCCGAAATGGAACTCACGCTGGTCGAGCGCGGGTCGGGCCTGCGCGTGGTGGGGGACCATATCGCGCAATTCTCCGGGCCGGAGCTGGTTTTGCTGGGCCCGTATCTGCCACACTGCTGGCACGGTTTGCGGCGGTCGACCGGCTGGGCCTTGCAATTTCACTGGCCGCTGGAGCATCCCCTGCGCGCGGTGCCGGAGTTTGCGCCTCTCGAGCGGCTCTGGCAAACCGCGCGAAGGGGTTTGCTCTGCGGCGCGGCCGTCCGGGAGGGAATCGCTCCAAGGCTCGGCGACCTTGCCGTCCTTCCCGCGCCCGCGAGGCTCGGAGTCCTCCTGCTCATTCTTGCCGAACTGGCCGCGGCGCCTCCAGAGCAGATGCAGGAGTTGTCGCACACCGACTTCAGCGTGCGCGAGGGCGCCCGGCACCAAGCGGGCATCGAGCGGGTGATCCGGCGCGTGCTGGAAAATTACGCAGAGCCGCAACCCCTGGGTGCGATCCTCGCGGTGGCGGGGATGAGCAAGGCGAGCTTCGCGCGGCAGTTTCCGCGCTATACGGGGTGTACCTTTACGGAATTCCTGTTGCGGGTGCGATTGGATCACGCCCGGCAACGCATCCTGACCACGGACGAACCGGTGGGAGCGATTGCGTTCAGCGTGGGGTTTAATCACCTTTCGCACTTCAATCGGAGTTATCGGGCGACGTTTGGGAGGGCACCGAGTGGGGAGCGGCGGGGGTAGGGAAAAGTTGTTGGAAAACACCTTATCTAAATCCGGGCCAAAACGTCACTTTGCACGCTCCGTGCAATTTGCTTCCGAAGTGGTTCCCCAGCGGGGCTAGGGCGCGTTGGGGCTTGTGGAGTTTGTAGTGTTTGTCGTATTTTTGACGACGGACCGGTTGTGGAACATTCGTGCGTGGAATGGATGATCTCGGGTTGGGGACCGACGTGTTACGAACGTGTGACCAACAGTTTTGCTAATGAATAAATAATATATTACACGGCGTTAATTGTGTAACAAGAGGGAGTCAGGTATTTATGTATGTTCAAGGGCTCGATCCGGCCTGCGGAGGCGGGCCAGTAATTTCACGTAAGTAGTTAATTTAACCTGTGTAACTGCGTGTTTGTCGAGGAAACCGCTACAGGATGAGTTTACGCCCACTTCGGTTGACTGCTACGTAGACATGATGTAATAAATATCTCATCAGGTGGAGGAATCTCCCCGGCTCCCCACCCCTGCCCGAACTATGTCCAAAATTCCCCGTAAGCACCGCTCTGCCCCACGTTTCTCGCCGTACTTCATCAAACGCCTGTCTTCCTGGCTGGTGCTGTCCACGGCGCTGACGATTGCCGTCCGGTCGGCTTCGACCCTGTACTGGGATTCAGACGGAAATACCACCAACAACAGTGTAACTGGCACCAATTTGGGCGGTACAGGCACCTGGAATACGAGTTCGAACACTTGGTGGGACGGCGTCTCGACGACGTCGGATGTGCCGTGGAACAATTCCAATCTGACGACCGCTGTCTTTTCGGGGACGGCAGGAACCGTCACCCTGGGGCAACCCATCGTCGCCAACGGCCTCACTTTCAATACCACCGGCTACACGGTGGCCGGCACCGCGGCCAATCCCCTCACGCTGACCGGGGACGCCGAGGTGAACGTCGTCAATCCGGCGGACACGGCGATCATCACGGCGGTGTTGGCGGGTTCTTCCGGCATGGTGAAAACGGGGGCGGGTTTATTGCGGCTGGGTGCCGCGAATACCTATAGCGGGACAACCCAGGTGAAGGCGGGGGGAATCGTGATTGCCGCGAACTCTTCGACGACATCGCCGGCAGCGGTGCTCACCTCGGGGCCCCTGGGGACGGGTTCGGTGGTGTTCGACAGCGGGACGTCGCTGCTCGTCGACAACACGGACCGGACCATCGTCAATCCGCTGACCTTCGCGGGAGACATCACGCTCAGCAATACCGGCACCACCCTGCGGACGCTGACGATCAACAGCCCGATGGAGTTCAACGGACTCCTGACGGGCGGAATGGTCATCAACATTCCCACCCAGTTCCTGAATGTGGCCCTGGCAGGCCGGATCTCGCACCTGGATATCGTGACTTCCGTGGGGACCGGCGAGGGAGCGCATCCGCTGACCAAGACCGGGGCGGGAAATATCACCGTTTTCAATGCGACGGGCCTCAATCCGTTGGCCCCGTTCAACATTGGCGGGATCAACAGCACCGCGACCTTCAACTTGATGACAGACGGGAACGGGACCGGTTCCGTGGAGACGGTTGGCTTGGGAGACATGACTTGGAATCCTGCCTCGGGTACGGTGCTGAACCTGACCATCGGGCGTTCATCCGCGGCGGGTGTGCTGTTCGGGACGGCGCTCAACAAGAACCTGGCCCCGGCCAGCTTCACCTCGACGCTCCTGGGTAACGGCCTGACCCTCACGAACAACAACAACTACGGGCTGACGCTGCGCGATGACATCGCTTTCAACAGCGTGTCGGCCACCCAAGGGCCGACGTTCAACGTCTCGGCCGCGAGCACTTCGCTGCAAGTGCAGGGCTTGACGCTCAACGGCCGGCTCACCGGTGGGCCCACGGGCGCGACGGCGATCGTTTTGAGCAAGACCGGCTTGGGGACCCTGGTGTTGGGAAACAATAATGCGACCGCGGGTGGGCGGAACACCTTCGGCGGCGACGGGTCGATCATCGATGTGGCGGGCGGTGTCCTCCAGGTGGGCTCGGATGAAGCCCTCGGTGATGACGGCAACGTGGTGCGCTTGAACGCGAACGCAGCCTCGGGTGTGGGCCTGCGAGTGACGGGCGACTTTGCGACCAACCGCACGATTTTCCTCAACCAGGCGAGCAACGTCATCGACGTGACGCACGGGCATGTGTTCACGATCAATAACGCCCTCGGACTTGGCGCGGTCGCGAACGGCCTGTTCAAGAACGACAACGGCACCTTGGTGCTGGCGGGAGACAATTCGACCTGGACCGGCGGGTTGACGATCAACGACGGAGCGGTGCGTGTGACCAACAGCAAGGCGCTGGGGACGACGGCCGGGACCACCGTCGTGGCGGCCAATATCGGCGCGGCCTTGGAACTCGCGGGCGTGACGCTGGCGGAGAATATCAGCATCGGCTCCTCCGGGGTGAATTCGACGGGAGCACTGCTGGGTTTCTCCGGCGACAATACGCTTTCCGGGACGGTGACGCTGACGGCCGCCGCCACCATCGGGGTCAATTCCGGCGCGACCTTGAATTTGAATGCGAGCGGCAACGGCATCGGGGGAGCGTTCAACCTGACGCTGGGGGGTGGTGGCACCGGGAGCGTGAATACGGTGATTGCCACTGGCGCGGGCACGTTGACGAAATTCGGGTCGGGCACCTGGACGCTCACCCAGACCAATACCTTCACCGGCGCGACGGCGGTGAATGCCGGCAATCTCGTGCTGAGCGGAGCCGCCGGTTCAGCGGCGACCAGCGCTTCGTTCACGGTGAACTCCGCCGGAACCCTGACCCTCGACAACAGCGGAGCCAATCCGACGGTGGCGAACCGCCTCGGCGGCAAGGCGGTGACGTTGAGCGGGGGCACGTTGAGCTTCGTGACCAATGCGGCAAACTCGACGGAGTCCGCCGGCAACCTGGCGATCAACAGCGGCGGCTCGGTGATTTCCATCGCGGGCGCCGGCGCGGGAACGCTCGGTTTTGGCACGCTGACGTTTGGGACGGGAGGCACGCTGAACGTGACCGCCGCGAATCTCGGGACGACGAACAAGATTACCTTCTCCACGGCGCCGACATTGATCCCCGCGACCACGGGAATTCTCCCGCGGGTGACCGTCAACGGCACGGACTTCGCGACCTACGGCGCCGGCGGCCTGGCGGCATTCACCGGCTACTACTCGGCGACCGATTTCAACCTCTCGGCGGCCACGGACGTGGTGAAGGTGACGGCGGCTACCTCTGCCCCCGCGGTCACGAAGACCATCAGTTCGCTGGTGGTCAGCGGCAACGGCTTGACGGTGGGTGGGGCCCCGGGTGTCACGTTGACCCTCACGGGCGGCGGCATCCTGGTGACGGGCGGGAGCAGTACGTTGAATGTTCCCTTCCTGGCGACGGGAAGCGCGGGCGCCTTGTTCCATATCGACAACGGCTCTTCGCTCAATTCATCGAGCGTGATCACGGGCACCGGCGGTTTGATCAAGGCGCTCGAAGGCGACCTGACACTTTCCGCCCGCAACTATTTCACGGGAACGACCACGGTGAACGCCGGACGGCTGGAACTGTCCGGAGGGAATAACACCCTCTACGTGAACCAGGGGTTGGCGGTGAACGCCGGTGCGACGCTCGACCTCAATGGCAGCGTGCAATATACTGGAACCCTGAGCAGCGGCAGCGGCGCCGTGCCGGGCGCGGGCGGGACCATCACCGGCGATGCCGGGAGCGTGCTGGCCGTGCGCATGAGCGGGGACGCGACCTTTGCGGGCCGAATCCGCGACGGAGTGAGCCTGGTCCGTTCCGGGGGAAGCAATCTCTTCCTGTCGAATGTCAACGACTACACCGGGAGCACGTTCGTCACCGGCGGGGTCCTGCGCATTCGTGACGACGGGGCGTTGACCTCCACTTCCGGAATCACGCTGAACTACGGGACACTCTACATGGACGACAATAACCTGTCGTCCAACACGAACCGGATCAGCGACACGGCGGGCATTACGATGAATGGCGGTGTCCTCTCGCTCTATGGGCGGGCCGGGGCATTCTCGAGCGAGACGGTCGGAGTCGTCCGCATCGATTCGGGGACGTCGACGATCAGCGCTTCGACCGGCAGCAACGCGGGACAGTACGCCCCGCAGACCTCCATCCTGACCTTGACGGGATTGAGCCGCAATGAGGCGGCGGGCGCGACGCTGACGTTTGCGCAGAATTACAGCGGCTCGAGCACGGGGCAATTGGGGACGCTGGCGGGCCTGAGCCCGGTGGGTCACCGGGAAAACATCCTCATCGCCGGCGGGGTAAATCTGACCAACCGCATTATCGGCCCGTGGGCGGTGGTGAACTCCGGATATTTCAACACCTCAACCGTGGAGTGGGCGAGCTACATCAATGACCTGGGAGTGGGGGCGTTGAACATCGCGGGGTTCGCCGGGTACGATGCCAGCCTGACGAACGCGGCGCCGACGGCGAGCAGCCTGCCGGGGCAGAACGTGCGGATCGCGATCAACAACTCGAACACGGTGACGTTCGCCAACGGCGGCCTGCTGGCGAATACGTTGAACGTCGCCGATGCGACCACGTCAACAAACATCAACCTCGCGTTTGCCAATGCGAACGACGTCCTCAATCTTGCGGGCGGCGGTTTGATTATCCAGAATATTGGCGGGACGACCTCGGGCACGGCGACTCTAGGCACGACGCTGGTGCCGGGTGTCCTGACGGCGGGCGGAACGGCCGCTTCCGGAACCGGCACGACCGATCTCTATTTCTATTACTACAACCACACGGCGGCCAATGTCCTGACGGTCAATTCGAAGATCACGAATAACGCCGTGACCGGTGACGCCGTGCGACTCATCTACTGGGGCGGCAACCAGGGCGTGTCGAGCGGCACGCCCGTGATCGTGCTGGCCAACGCCGAGAACGATTACGCGGGTGGAACGGTGGTCAACCAGACGCAGGTCGATATCGGGGTCGCGGGCGGCGCCGCCGGCCGTCTCCCGGGAGGGGGCGCCGGGTTGACGATCAATGGCGGCATCGTGCGGCAGATCAACGGAACGATCGCCGCGCAGGCCGTGACGCTGAATGGCAGCTCGACTTTGACGCTGACGGGGAACAATACCCTGACCAGCCTGACCTTTAATAACAACGGCGGCACGGGCACGCCCACGGTCACTGTGGGGGGCGGCACGCTGACCCTGACGGGGGCCACGCCGATCTCGGCCACCTCGAGCAATGTGGCGACGCTGCCCGTGATTCAAACGGGGACTCTCGATCTTGGCAATGGCACCAAGACCATCATGGTCGATGCGATCAAGGCCGCCGGGCAGACCCTGACCACCATCGCACCCACGCTGAACATCAGCGCGGTCATCGCCGAGACCGGCGGTGTGCTGACCTTGAACAAGACCGGCGATGGCCTGCTGCAGTTGAGCGGGCAGAATACCTTTACTGGCGGAGTGAATGTCCTCGGCGGGGGGATCATCCTCGGGGCGAACAGCAACCCTTCCACGGTTAACGCGACGGTGACCGACGGCCCGTTGGGCACCGGTGCACTGACCATGGCGGGCGGGACGGCGCTCCTGCTCGACAATGTCAGCCGATCGGTGGCGAACACCGTGAGCTTCGGCGGTGACGTGCGCTTCGACAACACGGGGACGAGCGGCGTGACGCTGGCGCTGAACGGGGGCATCACCCTCGCTTCCGGCACGATGAATATCGATGTCGTGACGCCGGGCCTGACCACCACCTTCGGCGGAGCGATCGCCGCGACCACCACCGACATGGTGAAGAACGGTCTGGGGACGCTGAGCCTGACGAACGCGGCCAATGCTTTCAACGGCGTCCTTACCGTCAATGGCGGTTTGCTCACCGTGGCCAACGAAGGCGCGCTCGGTGTGGCGCCCACCACCTTCCTGTCCAATGCGATCACCCTCAACGGCGGGGGCTTTGGAGTTACCGGGAATACCGTCCTCGGTCTGAACCGCGGGATCATTCTGAACGGCGGCGGGACGCTCACCGCCAGTTCGGGCACCACCCTGACGGTGATTCGCCCGGTCACGGGCACCGGCGGGCTCAATGTGGTCGGCACCGGCACGGTCTTCCTGGCGGGCAACAACACCTTCACCGGTGGCATCACGGTGAACTCCGGCACCCTCGTCCTGGGCGGCACGAATACCCTCACCAAGCCGGTTTACGTCGTTTCCGGCGCGGGGATTTCGATCGCCAACGGACCATCCGCGATCGGCAACCAGAACCTGTACATTGACAGCGGGACCCTCGGACTTCTCTACGATGGCGACGGCACCGGCAAACCGGAGACCTATCTCTTCCCGACCCTCCCGGCAACGATCACCGGGAATATCAGCGTCCGCGTGGATCGCGTGGGCACCACGCGCTACCCGTACTTCACGACCGCGCTGAACAAGACCATCCAGTACACTTGGGCGGGGCTGACCAACAACACCAATCAGCTCTCCGGGCAGAATGTGACGATCACGGCTGCCAATCAGTACGGATTGGAATTGACCGACGGGATCAACATGAGCAACAGCGTGGCCCAGACCATCACGGTGACGGGCGCCACGACATCGAATCAAGTCCCGGCATTGACGCTGTCCGGCGCGGTCAGCGGCGGGCGCACGGGAGCGGCGAATACCGTCCTGACCAAGAGCGGCAACGGCACGCTGGTGCTGAGCAATGCGGGCAATACGTTTGGCGGCAACAGCTCGATCATCGATATCACCGCCGGCAACCTGGGCGCGACGAGCGACGGGGCGCTGGGCAACAGCACCAACGTCGTGCGGATCAGCACGAACAGCACGACGACGGGCTTCCGGGCAATGGGCAATATCGACACGACGCGGACGTTCTTCCTCAACAACACGAACTCGGCCATCGACGTGACGGCGGGCAATACGCTGATCCTGCGCAGCGCGTTTGGGCTCTCCGCACCGACGAACAACCTGGTCAAGAACGACCGTGGCACGCTCGAGTTGGCGGCGGCGAATGCCGGCTGGAACGGTGGGTTTACACTCAACCAGGGCGTGGTGCGCGTGACCAATGCCACGTCACTGGGGTCGACCGTCGGGGGGACCACGATCGGGAACCTGGCCGGTCAGATCCAGATCAGCGGCGGCATCACGGTCGCGGAAGCGATCTCGATCGCGGGGGCCAACAACCAGATCTTCTCCGGGGTCGATTCGACCGGCATGCTTCGCAGCACCGCGGGAGTCAACACGTGGGCGGGGCTGATCAGCCTGACGGCCCCGACGACGTCGGACAGCCAGGCCCGCGGCGCGACGATTACGGTGGATGACGGCTCGACGCTGACGGTGAGCGGCGGTCTGACGGCGGCGATGGCCAACTCGGGGTCCAACCGCGATATGTGGTTCGGCTTCGGGGGCGCGGGCACGGGATTCATCACGACCAATGCCATCACGCAAACGGGCGCCACGGCGAACAACTACTTCAGCTTGGAGAAGTTTGGGACCGGGACGTGGAATTTCCAAGTGGCCAATGGCTTCAACGGCCACACCGTGTATGTGAACGCGGGCACCCTGGCGCTCAACGCCGCGGGCTCCTTCGGCGCTCCGAGCGCGGGCGGCGGGACGAACACTGTTTACGTCACGCGGGGCGGCACGCTGGAGCTGAATAATAGCACGACGAATGTCGACAATCGCCTGGGCGGCGCGCGTAACCTGTATCTGCGGGGCGGCAATTTGACGATCATCGGCAATAGCGGCGCGAACACCACGGAAACGGTGACGGGGACGCTGACGTTCGACAACGGAACCTCGGTCATCACGCTCGATGCCGACGCGAATCGCCAGTTGAATTTCACCACGGGCGCCGTGACGCGCAACAATGGCAGCGGCGGTGTGCTGCTGCTGCGGGCCGACGGGCTGGGCAGCGCGGCTGGAAACGGCGTTGCCACCATGCAAGGCGGCGTGGCGACGTATGCCTTCGTCGGCCAGACCGGTGGAACCGGAACGACCAACAAGGGCATTCTGCCGTGGGCCATCGGCGATACGAATCTGTCGGGAGCGGGAATCGGCTTCCTCACCCTGGACTCCAATCCAGGGGACGCCAATGGGGGCACGAACCGTTTGCGGCTCCTGACGGCGAGCGAGATGACTTCGTCCTTCGGGACTTCGGCGAACGTCTCCTTGTCCGGCAGCGTGGGCCCGGTGGGCCCGGTCACCGTCAACTCCCTCACCCTGGCGAATAACACCGCGATTGCGGTCAATCCCGTTTCGGCGTTGAACCTGGAGAGCGGAGGATTGCTGGCCCTGGGCAACGCGACGATCAACGGCGGGTTCATCACGACCTCGAGCAACCGTGAGCTGATTGTCCACAGTTTGGGTGATGTTACCATCGGCAGCAATATCAGCTTAATCACGGGCGGGCTGACGAAGTCGGGCGCCGGGGTGCTGGCGCTGACGGGAACGAACACCTACACCGGGACAACGAACATCAACCAAGGCACGCTGAAGCTGGGTGCCGACGCGACGAACAGCATCTTCTATAACAACACGATGGTGTTGCAGGGCGGTTTCCTTGATTTGAACGGGGGTTCCCAGGTGGTGAACAACCTCCAGTCCGTGACCTCCGCCGCACGTAACGCAAACTACGTTGCGGATTCGGGCGGCACGGTGATCAACACCGGAACCGGGATGGCCACGCTGGGCATGACGACGGCCAACGTCAACTTTGCCGGCGCGATCGGTGGGGCCAATGCCGCGCAGAACAACATCGCGGTGGTGCGCTCCCAGTCCGCCAACTCGTTCCAGGATTGGAACCTGTACTCGGCGAATCCGTTCACGGGACCATTGCTGCTCAATGGTGGCCGGACGCAATTGCTGGGCACCGGGACGATTCTGAAGACGACCGCGATCGAACTGGCGCAATCCACGCTGCTCGTGACGAACAACAACGCGACGGGAATTGCCGACGTGAATCTGAACGACCGCGTCAACGATGCGGCGACGATCCTGATGCGCGGCGCGATGTTCCAGTATCGGAACCGGTTCAGTGAATTTGGTTTCGAGAAGATCGGGGCGGTCACCCTGGCGGAAGGCCAGAGTGTCTTCGACGTGTCGCCCGGGGGCACGGGGAACAACCAGGGCATCCTGACAATGGCGAGCCTGGCTCGCGAGGACGGATCGCACGCCACGCTGCGGTTCTTCAATGTGGGCGCCAATATCGCCAATACGGCCCAAATCTTCATTACGGCGAACCCGATCTTGAGCCAAAACTTGATCGGCGGTTGGGCGGTGTTCGAGCGCGAATTTGCGAGCTATACGCCGGGGATCGGCGTGGGAGCGTTGAACAGCGCCGGTTACGCCGGGTACTCGCCCAATAGCATTAACAGCGGTCTGACGACGGACAACGTCCGCGTGGCGACGATCGGGACGACGACCCTGACAGGGGATCGCGACATCAACAGCCTGGCGATGGTGGTCGCGGGTGCGACGACGCTGGACCTGGGCGGGGGCACGCTCTCGCTGCGCAGCGGCGGCTTGATCGCGTCGAACGCGACAAACAATACCGCGATCACGATTCAGAACGGCAACCTGACGGCGGGCGCGCCGAACGTGGGTGGCGATCTCTACCTGCACACCTTCGGCTATGTGAATGGAAACACGGACGTGGTCAACCGCGACGTGGTGGTGAACGCAAACATCGTCGATAATGGGACGGGTGCGGTGACGCTGGTCATCAACGGCGACGATGGGCGCGGGACTGGGCTGGGCGGCCTCCTCGGTGGCAGCGCCACGATTCTGACGGGAAACAACACGCACAGCGGCGGGACTTTCGTGAATGCCGGGCGGGTGATCCTGAACAATGCCTCTGCCGATGGGCAGACGACCTTCGCGGTGCCGGGGAACCTGACCATCACCGGCGGTGCCAGCACCAATGGCAATACGGCTTTCGAGCGGACTTCATTTGTGCAGTTTGGCGCGGGCAATCAATTGAAGAACACGTCGATCGTGACGCTGAACGGCGGCGCCATCCTTGACCTGAACGGCTACAACCAGACCATCGGTGGCCTCGTCATCAACAATACCGGCGGCTATTTGCCGACGCTGAGCATGGGAGCGAATGGCGGGTCGATGGGAACCGTATTCCTGGAGGGCGACCTCACTGCCTCCGGCAGCAACCTCGGCGCGGTTTCCACCATTGGTGGTGCCTGGATGCTGGGCGTGACGACGGGTAGCACGGCCCCGACGGTGACGGTGGGGAGCACCGCGGGTTTGGTGGTCGGCATGAGCGTGAGCGGGCCGGGCGTTCCCACCGGGGCCACGATCGCCAAGATCGTGGACGGCACGACCTTCGAGTTGTCGGTCAACGCCACCGGCGGGAGCACGGGGTACATGAACTTCACGCTCAATCCGTCGACTCTCGTCGGGCAGTTTGGAACGCTCGATCTCAAAGGCGGGACCCGCACGTTCACGGTGGATGCGGTGAAGGCGAACGACGTGAATATTGCGCCGCTGCTGCCGAACTTGAACATCACGGCGTCGATCGCCAACGGCGGCATCGTGAAGAAGGGTGACGGCCTTCTGCAATTGAGCGCCGGCGGTAGCACCTTCGGCGGCGGCATGGACCTCCAGCAAGGTGGATTGATGATCAGCACGAACAGCACCCCGATCACGCCCGGCGTGACGAGCGGACCTCTCGGCACGGGTGCGCTGACGATCAGCGGCAATAACACCGTCCTGACGGCGGACGGCACGGCGCGGACGGTGAGCAATGACGTGACGTTCGGCAACGCGGCGACGAACATCACGATCGGCAACGCGGGCGCAGCCGGTCTGACCCTCGCGGGACAGATCTTCTGGAGCGACTTCGCAGGCAGCCTGAAGGAGCAGACCATCGCCGTGAACAGCAACTTCAACGGCAATGCCCAGACCTTGTCCGGCCAGATCGTCAGCGCATTTGGCGACGGGAACAGCCTGACCAAGACCGGCAACGGCATCCTGGCCATCACGGGCGTCAATTCCATGTCCCTTTGGCTCACCGGGTCGCAGGCGATCAAGATTGCGGCGGGCACGCTGCAGATCAACAGCGACGCGGCGTTGGGCGCGGCACCCGATGCGGTCGTGGACGACAACATCGTGCTCATGGGCGGCGCCCTGAGTGCGACCGCGACCACGACATTGAACATCAACCGCGGCATCACCGTCGTCGGCGGGCAGGCCGTCTTCGATGTCACCGCCGGCACCTTTACCATTCCGTCCGCGATCACGAGCGCGACCGACTACAACCTGACCAAGACCGGGGGCGGGACCCTTCTGCTGTCGAGCAATACGACGTACGGACATCTCAAGACCGCGACCGTGGGCGCGGGAACCCTCGCCCTGAACCTGGCGAGCGTGCCGTCCGGCGTCGGGATGACCGTGGGCGGTGGGACGACGCTGAGCTTGCGCTGGGACGGATTGACCGGCGGTGGCGAGCGGGAGACGAAGCTGGCCGATTTCGGTTCTTTGGTGTTCCAGGGCAATTCGACGGTGAACGTCGGGCGCCTGGGCACGACGTTCACGCCTTTCTATCCGCTGGCGGGGAACAAGACGATCCAGATCGACATGGATAACACGAGCTTCGTGTTGCCGAATTCCACGCTGACGGTCACGAATTCCGACGGCTACGGATTGCAACTGGTCGACAGTTCGATCTCGGTCAATTCGGTTTCGACCTACAGCGTCGGCACGTACTCAACGTCGAACGCCGTGCAGGGCCTGACGATCGACAGCAAGGTGACCGGCACGGGCACCCTGACGAAGGCGGGCAACGGTGTGCTGGCCTTGGGCAACACGGGCAACGACTTCACGGGCAACGTGGTGATCAATGCGGGTGTGGTCGCGGCGGGGAGCAACGCGCAGTTGGGTGCCGCGGCCAACCGGGTAGTGATCGGCGCGGCCACCGGCACGACGGCCGCGACATTCCGCGCGACGGGCGACATCACCACGGGACGCACGTTCCAGTTTGGTGTGGGCGGGGCGAAGACGATCGAGGTCGTGGAAGGCCGGACGTTGCAATTGAATTCCGCCTTTGATTTCACGGGAGTCAGCGGGGCGGCGCTCAACCTGGCGAAGAACGATGGCGGCATCCTGGCGCTCAACGCGAGCAATGCCGGCTGGGCGGGCACCCTGGTCATCAACGGCGGCGCGGTGCGCGTGCTGACGAACAATGCCGTGGGCAGCACTAATCCGATCCAGGTCGCGGGCAACAACCAGGCGGCGCTGCAACTGGCCGGCGTGACGGTCAGCAACCCGATCAATCTCAACACGAGCACGAGCGCGAATCTGCCCTTCGGCGGCCTGCAATTCGGCGGCCAGTTGGAAGCGGTCAGCGGCACCAACACCTACTCGGGCGCGATCACCTTGTCCGCGGACGCGGCGATCGGCGCGCGTGCCGGAAGTACGCTGAACATTACGGGCGGGATCAGCATGGCGACCGCCACCATTCGCGCCTTGTATTTCAACGCCGAGGCGGGAGCGAATATCAATCTCAGCTCCGCACTGACCGGGGGTGCGGCCGCAGGCTGGCATCGCATCGAAAAGTATGGCGACGGCAAGCTCACCATCACGAGCGCGAACGCGGTGCCCATGACTGGCTCGCCAGTCAGGGTGCAGGATGGCGTCATGGAACTTTCGGGTGCGGGAACCCTTTCGGGGGTGACGGGTGGATTTGAAGTTTATACCGGCGGTGAGTTCGTGCTCGACAACACGGGCACGAATCTGGCGAACCGCACCGGGACCGCCATTCCGATCCGTCTGCTGGGCGGCGCGCTGACCTACAAGACCAAGGCGGGGGTGGCGACCACGGAGGCCGACTTCGGTGCGCTGAACATCGGCACCTCGGCGGCGGCTGGCGGGGCGACGATCAAGATTGAAGGCGTCGGACCGACCACGAACACGTTTACCTTCGCCAGCCTCGGATTCAACGTCGGCAACACCGCCAATTTCATCGGCACCTTCGGCGCCGGGGTGGGGCAGAACAAGATCGTTTTCACCGCACCGCCGACCCTGACGCCCGCAACGACGGGCATCCTGGCGCGCGCCACGGTCACGAACGCGGCGAACACCAGTTTCGACTTCGCGACCTATTCCGTCGGGACGGGCCTGGTGGCCTTCACCAACTACGCCACCATTTTCGAGAATGGCGCGGCGACCGACGTGGTCAAGCTGACGGGCGATGCCGACCTGGCCGTGAGCCGCACTTTGACGGGGCTCGCGCTGAATGGGTCGGGCATCGACGTGACGGGCAACGACGGCGCGACGCTCACCTTGAGCAGCGGCGGCGTGCTCGTCACAGGCGGGACGAACAACCGTTTCACGGTGCCGGTGCTGGCCTTTGGCGCCGCGGAAGGTATCTTCCACATCAATGCGGGTTCGGCGCTCACGCTGGGCAATGCGAGCCTGAATGGGCCGTTCAACCAGAATGGCGGATCCATCACCGGCACCGCCGGCTTGACCAAGGCGGACGGCGGCGACCTCATTCTCGAGAGCGCGCAGTACTACACCGGCGCCACGTATCTGAATGGCGGCACCTTGAAGCTGGTGTCGGGGGCCACGAATACGCTCATGGCCAATCAACGCCTGTCCGTGAGCAACGGCCTGCTGGATCTGAACGGCGGCGTGCAGGTCGTGGGCGACCTGACCAGCGCCAGCACGGTGAACGGCGGCACGATTACAAGCACGTCCGGAGCGCAGGCGATGCTGCTCACGAACAGCACCGGCACGGTGACGTTCGCGGGCCGGATCATCGACACGGTCGACACGAGCACGCACGTGATGAGCTTTGGCAAGACGGGGCAGGGGACTCTGACGTTGACGAGCGACAACACTTACACCGGCAAGACCTTCATCAACGGCGGAACGCTGACGCTCATCGACTCCGGCAAGCTCTCCGGCACGACCGGCATCGAAATCAGCAATGCGACGCTGAGCATTAGCAACAACGGCATTCTGAACGACACCGACCGGGTGAAGGACAACGCGGCGATCCTCCTGACCGCCGGTGGGCTGACCTTTACCGGGCGCTCTCAGGTGGCCTCCTCGGAAAAGGTGGGTCAGGTGACTCTCGGGCGGGGCTACTCGACGATCACGGTGACGAACACGTCCCCGATCGCCACGGGGGCCACGTCGGCGGAGCTGATCCTTGGCGGATTCCTCCGCGACAACGCCAATGCGGGCGTGGTCAACTTCGTGACTTCCGGCCTGACTGGAAACAACTCGCGTCTCATCATCGCGAACAAGGCGACGCAAGCCTTCATGGGGCCGTGGGCGATCGTCAACGGGACGGATTTCGCCGGTTACAATTTCGAAACCGGTGTGGGCGCGTTGAGTGCGGTGGGCTATGCCGGCTACCAGGGAACTTCGCTGGATGGCGCTACGTCGACGATGAATATCAAGACCACCGTGCCGACCACCGTGATCGGTGGGGTCAAGGTCAACAGCCTCAATCTGGCGGTGGCGGCCGCCGGCGGAAATGTGGACATCGCCTTCAACGGCGACAACGTCGTGCTCGATATCGTCAGCGGCGGCTTGCTGAAGAGCGGCGGGGCTGGGGTCATTGGTGGCACCGATTTCCAGGGCATCCTGACTTCGACGGGCACCGGGACGAAGGATTTCTACCTCACCAATGCCGGAACGGGCCAGCTCACGGTCCGTTCCCGGATCCTCGATGGAAGCAAGGCCGGGGGCACCGGATCTCTGCGCCTCATCGTCTCCTCGACGGGCGCCAACACCTTCCTGGAGGGGCTGAACAATTACACCGGCGGCACGGTGATCAACGGCCTCGTGACCGTCGACGAAGGCTTCCTGCCGGGCTCGAGCGTGGTGGTGAACAACGGCATCCTCGCGATCGTCAATGGGTCGAATGTCGGCATCGATGACGACGCGGTGGTCGAGCTGCACAATGCCAAGCTCGATCTGCAGAAAGGAAGCAACACGCTCATGGGCCTGAAGCTGTTCAACGATGGCAGCAGCGGCTCCCTCGTCAGCAGCAAGGACGGAATCCTGACCGTGAAGGGCGACATCGAGTCCACGCCGACCACGGTTGGGGGCAGTGCCACGACGCCGCAGTTCCTGCCGGCGACGATCGAAGGATTGCTCGATCTCGATATTAACTCCCGCATCATTCGCGTGAGTCCGACGCTGGTGAACGGCGTCAACGTGGCGCCGACGCAATCCGGGCTGACGATCACGGCGGCGATCTCCAAGGGCGGGATCGTCAAGACGGGTGGCGGCGTCCTGTCGCTGAACTCCTCGGCGAGCACCTTCACCGGGGGCGTGGATCTGCAGGCGGGCGGGCTGATGATCGGCGCCTCCAGCCTCCCGGCTTTCGGCACCCTGGCGAGCGGTCCGCTGGGGACCGGAATGCTGAAGATTTCCGGCACGGACACGATGCTCCTAGCTGGGATCAACAATGCGTTCATTCGCAACGCGGCGCTCATCCAGCACGGTTTCAATTTCGACATGGCCGGAAGCGTCAACCCCGCCCTGACCGGGCCGGTGACACTGACGCTCGCCGGGACGATCGAACTGGCGGACTCGATGACGATCGGCGTGATCAATCCGAACATGACGGCCGTTCTGGCCGGGGACATCAGATTTACCAACGGCCTGGCGGCGGAAAACGCCAGTACGATCACGAAGGTCGGTTTGGGCAACCTGGTCATCAACGACAGCTATACCGGAACGGTGAACGCCAGCGGGCCGCTGTCGCTCTATTCCGATGGCGACGGAATGGGCACGCCCGAATCGATCCAGTTCGGCGCGGTGACGATGACGGGCGGCGGCGTCCTGAACGTCGGGCGTCTTTCGACCTCGCGCCTGCCGCTCTACACGACGGCCGCGAACAAGACGATCGTCCTGCGGGACCTCGATTTGAACGGCGCGCTGACGGTGAACAACCTTGGCCCCGCGACGGCTGGGTTGGGCGGCGGCGGTTATGGCCTGGAGATCGGCTCCACGGGCTCCACTACCCTCGCGAGCCAGCAGACCATCGCGGTGACCACGGCCACCGCCTCGAATGTGGTGCCGGGGCTGACCTGGAGCGGTGTGATCAATGGCACCGGTGGGATCACCAAGGCGGGCAACGGCACGTTGGTGCTGAACAATTCCGGGAATACTTTCACCGGCCCGCTCAACGTTCAGGCCGGCGTCCTGGGCGCAACCAGCAACGGCGCGCTCGGCGCGGCGGCGAACGAGATCAATCTCAACGCGGCTCGCGGAAGCATCGCCGCCTTCGAGGCTTTCGGCGACATCAACACGAGCCGCAAGATCAACTTGATCGCTCCGACGGTGACCGCGACCGGCAACGGGTCGAGCACGATCACGGTGAGCAGCACCACCGGCTTGTTCGTGGGTGAGCGCCTCACGGGCGCGGGCATCACCGGTGGCAGCGCCACGATTACTTCCATCGTGGGCAACACGGTCACCTTGTCGAACACGGTGGCGGCGGGCACACGCGACTTCTCGGTCAACTACCTGGTGTCAACCGTGGCGATGCAGCTGGCCAACAGCAGCACCACGGTGACGCCGACGTTGATCGTCAACTCGGCGACCGTAAACGCCAGCAATGTGGTGACGGTGGCGAGTGTGACCGGATTGCTGGTCGGTCAGCCGATTTCCGGCACGAACATTCCCAGCAATACGGTGATCACGGAGATCATCGATGCGACGCACGTCCGGATATCGCAGGCGGCCACCGCAGCCGGCACCAACCTCAACCTGAACGTGTCGGTCGGGGCGGGCAGCTTCTTCGTCGGCCAGACCTTGATCGGACCGGGCATCCCGGTCGGCGCGGTCATCACCGCGGTCAACCCCTATACGCTGACCATTTCCGTGGGCACGTCGAGTACGGCCGCCAGCGCCTCGGCGAACGTCACCGTGGTCAATCCCAACGCCGTTCTCGCGGCGGCTCGCGACAAGACGTTGACGCTGACCACGCCTTTCGGTGGCACGCAGTCGATGGTGAAGATCGATCCGGGAACGGTCGTCCTCGCGGCGAATAACAGCACCTGGGCCGGCCAGACCGTCGTCTATGGCGGCGTCCTCCGCTTGCAGAATTCCGGCGCTCTGGGTGTGACCGGCGCGGAGAGCAATACGATCGTGCTCAATCATCAAGGCTCGGCGCTGCAGCTCGACGGCGGAGCGGCCGGGTTGACGATCACGGAACAGCTCGACCTCAGCAACACCGGTCTCGATTCCGGCGGCGCTTTGCAGAGCCTCGCGGGCACGGGAGCGAATACGGTCAGCGGTCAGATCTCGCTGAGCAACGCGGCGAAGATCGGCGCGGACGCCAATTCGGTGCTGAACATCACCGGTGGCATCGTCAATGCGGGCGCGACGGCGCAAGCCCTGACCCTGGGCGGCGGCGGAACGATCAATATCAACAGCGCGCTCAATACCCTGGCCTCGATCACGAAGGTGGACAGCGGTACCGCCGTCCTCGGCACGGCGAATGGCACGTTCACCGGCGCCCTCACCGTCAGCGGCGGCACCTTTGCCCTCGCGAACGCGGGCATCATCGGAGGCACGGGAGCCATCGCCGTCCAACCGGGGGGCACGCTCCTCGTCGACAATACGGCGGCGAATGTTTCCAACCGCCTGGGTGGGCGCGCCATTACCCTCACGGGTGGCACGTTGAACTTTGTCGGCCGGAGCGGGGTCAGTTCCACCGAGACCGCGGGAGCCTTGGCGATCAGCCGTGGCGGCTCCACGATCACCTCCACGGCGGGCGGTTCT
>JADMIO010361638.1_pt1 | contig 27700 bp, 24 predicted proteins | sample 8958161 | NCBI WGS metagenome assembly JADMIO01 (sample SAMN16585339, study PRJNA669376) | soil metagenome | isolation source: Crop rotation soil | place: USA: Cullars Rotation, Alabama | collected 2011
CAACTTGTCCACGTGGAATTCTAAGCTTAGGATCCCAATGTGCTGGAAAGCGCGGCCGCCGTTTCCGAAAACCTTGCGCGAATTCCAATCAAAGTTCGCTACCGAGGAGGCTTGCCAACAGTACTTAGCCTCATGCCGCTGGCCGGATGGCTTCGTCTGTCCGCGCTGTGGGAATCGACGCGCTTATGAATTGGTGGAACTCCGACGTTGGCAGTGTACCGGGTGTCGGCACCAAGTTTCGCTGACGGCTGAGACGATCCTGCATAATACGAGGACGCCGCTGACGGTCTGGTTTTGGGCCGCATACCTGATGACCACCGACAAGCGCGGCGTTTCGGCGCTACTGCTGCAGCGCCAACTCGCGCTGCGACGATACGAAACGTCGTGGATGATGCTGCATAAATTCCGGCGCGCAATGGTCAGCCTGAGACGAGAGCCGCTGCGAGGCGAGGTAGAGGTTGATGATACGTGGATTGGAGGATCTCAGGCTGGCTTGCGCGGAAGCCGGCAACTGAAGGGGAGGAAGGCGGCGCTGGTTCTGGTGGCGGTGGAGAAGCGCGACCACGGCACGGGCCGCGCTCGTATGGAGGTCATCCCGGATTTCAAAAGCTCAACTCTGATCGCTTTCCTGAAGCGGAACGTTGAGCCAGGCTCGATCGTATATACAGACGGCCTCAAGAGTTTCACCGGCCTGCATGAGGCTGGTTACAAGCACGTACCTCGCACTCAGCCGAGTACCTCTGGCCGACCGAGCGATTGGCAACCTCCAGCAGTGGCTGATCGGCACCTATGACGGCGTGAGCCGCGATCAGCTTCAGGTCTATCTCGATGAGTTCGTGTTTCGCCATAATCGGCGGCGGCTACCCATGGCCGCCTTTCAGACACTGCTCGGTCTCGGAGCCGGTCGTAAGCCCACGGCCTATAACGACATCCGCGGTGCCACCGATCTTTCGCGGTCAAACCCCCAGCTATTGGGGTCTGCTGAAACAACCGTATAAGCAAATGCCGGCTAGACGCGCCTCACGTCTCGATCCAATAGCGGCGCTCCGGCAAGAGTAATCCGGAAGAGCGGCAGGTGCCGCCGTGGGACCCAGGCTTATCAAGACCCTACGATCAGGCTAGGTGCTTACAGCCCTGAGAAAAGGCCGCAGATTCCTCGCCGGCAGTCAGCAAGGGGCGAGTGATTCCCGAGCGGAGTCGGCGTGCCGTATCGGTCGCCCCTACGCCGTCAGGGCGGATCTATCGGCTGTCAGCAGTCTGAATTCTCGGCATATGCAGTGCTGGCCATCAAATCGCGTTCGCTTTGGCGGCGAAGATAGTGGAGGATCGGTGACGTCGCGACTGTTGTGACCAGGTCCATGATGACGCACATCGCGAACCAAGGTCGGCGATAGGATGCCAAGATCGAGACCAAGGTTAAGGACGATCAGCTCCATCAGACCGCGTGTATTCATGAGGACCCCGATCGACGCCGCGATGTTGGCGTCTAGTCCCGTAAGGCGCGCCGCCACGTAACTGCCACCGAACTTGCCGACCGACGCAAGGATTATGATGAGGCCACAAAACATCCAGTGTTCGGATCCCTGCAGCAGGCCTATTTCCGTTCTCATTCCCGTGAAGGCGAAAAATGCGGGAAGGAGCAATATTACTACTGTGTCTTCCAGCTTTCCGCGCATCTCAGTCGCGACAAGCGAGTCGTGCGGTATGACGGCACCCAGCAGAAACGCGCCGAACAGTGCATGAATTCCAATCCATTCCGTTGCAAGCGCGCATGCGAGCAACGACATGAAGACTATGGCAACCGCGCCCTGCGTGAGCGTGCCTCGTGAATCCTGAAACCGAACAAGGCGGAGCAACAGCGGACGCGACATCAGGACGGCCGCGACGAAGAGAATCGTTAGAACCAATGGGAGTACTGCTCTTTCGGGCTCAGCCTGGGCGACACTGGATAGTAGAGCCAGCAGACACCAGGCGGTCACATCATCCACTGCGGCGCAAGTGAGCGCAAGAACCCCGATCTTCGATCGTTGCATCCGGCTATCGGTCAGGATGCGGGCAAGTACGGGAAAGGCGGTTACAGATAGAGAGATACCAAGGAACAGCGAGAAAACTGTAAAAGACACGCCCGGCGCAGAGTAGCTGCTGTACATCCACAGTGCGGCTGTGGAGCCGAGCAGGAACGGCGACAGAATACTGGCGTGAGAAATCGCTACGGAGTTGTGACTGCCTTGACGCAACAGATCCGTGTTGACGTCGAGTCCGACGAGAAACATGAAGAGGATGACGCCGATCGGAGCCAACACACTTGACAGAGGACTGATTTCGGCCGGGAAGAGCACCGATGCCGCCTCGGGCCACAAGCGGCCGAGCAGCGACGGGCCGAGAGCAATTCCTGCGACAACCTCACCGATGACTGCGGGCTGGTGAATCCGTCTAAGGAGCCAACCCATCAGACGGGCGAGCGCAATGATCAAGAGAAGCGCGAGCATGACATGGGGAAGGTCTTCAAACCGGGTCGCGACCGGCTTGCCGAGGCTGGGAGCTTGCGGCCCGCTCTTAACTGCGCGACTTTACTCGGGTCACCGGGATCATCGAAAATTGTCAATCAGCACCAGGTCGGAATCCGTGTGGTCAATCTGGGACCAAACGATTCGACGGCCGTCCTTGCTGACGGACAACCCGGGGCTGCCAAAGACCACTTTGTTGTGTACCGCTCCGATTTCGTTCACGCGTCCAGTGCCAAAATCGAGGAATCTGATCAGAGTTTCGGGGGTTGCCAAATCAAGAAAATAAATCCCTCGGTCTGCTACAGCCCAAAAGCTTTGCCCCACGGAGTCGCTGACGAGCGATTCTTCCCCACCACTAATCGGCATGCTCCATAATCCTGCGCGATCGCCCAGCTTGATATAGTAGAGTAGCTTTCCATCGGATGATTCAACTGCTTCGAAACCGCCGTTTTGGGTGACCTGCATGATTGCGCCGCCTACAACGGAAATTTTCCAGATCTGGTTTATCCCGGAGCGGTCGGAACGGAAGTAAATCCAGCGGCCGTCTTTGGACCAACTCGGCCTCACTTCGTCGGAGGGTTCGGAGGTGAATCGAGTGGGTGGCCTACCGTCTACCCCGACTACAAAGATGTCAGCTTTACCGCGCGTGCGCGAATCAAAGGCAACCTGCAAGCCATCCGGCGACCAGCTCGGCGCCCTCGAATTTCCTCCCATAGAGGTTAGTTGCGCAACATTGCGACCGTCTGCATCGCAAATGTAAATTTCGACGGGTCCGGACCGGTCCGACGAGAAGGCGATCTTTCTTCCATCGGGTGAGATCTGCGGTGTACCATCCAGACGCGTGGAAGAGATGAGCGGAGCCGCGGGGTGGACAATTTGCCCGGATGCCGTCAATTCCAAGCCCCAGATGTTAGTGTCGATCATTGTGCGCTGATAAGCGAGGCGAGCCGAAGAACCCGGGACAGAACGAGAGATCGCTGGATTTACCGCACCCTCTCCTACTCCGCCCAAGCGCTGCGGTCCGGCGGATGGCGAACCGTGCGCCGCGACGCGCCAAAGCGTAGCGCGTGCAAGCGCAGTTTCAGCCACGCCACTACTTGTGGCTGCTGAAAACACCAACTCTTGACCATCGCTTGTCCACACGAGACCGAAAATATTGTGTCCGATGTTGCGCCAGAGACGAAGGTCAGGTGTGGCATCTCCGATCGAAGAGAGCAGGTACAGATCAGCTGAGGATGGACCAGTCCAGCGCGCAAATGCGAGATCCCGGCCGGCCGGAGAGAAGGCGAAACCAATATCGCCGACGGTTTCTTGCGGCGGTGATGTCAGCTTACGTCTCTCGCCGTTAGCAACAGAGATCAGGAAGATGCTGAAAGGCTCACGGTCCGAGCCTCTGTCATTGAATGCGAGGAATTTCGAGTCTGGTGTCCAGGCTAGAAAGGGCCCGGCGTGCGAGAGCCGATCCCAACTTGTATCCGTCAGTTTCCGTTCCGGTCCGCCCAATGGCGAAATGAGCATGATGGATGACCGGGCGTCGGTGCGTCGAATGAACGCAATCTGGCGGCCATCCGGAGACCACGCCGGCGTCACATCCTCGGCCGGATTCGTCGTCAGGCGCAGCGGCACGCCCCCGTCAACCGCCTTTACATAGATGTCGAAGTTATTCCGGCCCTCGCCATCCCAACTGAATACCACTTGGTTGCCATCCGGCGAGAGGCTGGGAGAGCGCTCGCTACCTGGATAGCTGGTGAGTGGAATAGCCGTGTGGGGTTCGACCGCATTCACACGCGGCCGCAGATTGAGCCATGCGATCACTCCAGCCATAATTATCACCAAGACTCCGACCACGGGCGCGATTCGCCGAAGAGATCGGTCCGTGGAACGAGACTGGCCGGTAGACAGCTTTCCAGCGTTAGACTCCTCTTTCAGATCCTCCAGAGCAAGCTTGAGATCATCCATATGCTGGAAGCGGCGCGCCCGGTCTTTTCGCAAGCACCGCAAAGTGATCTTCTCCAGTTCGTGCAAAACTCCCTCAACTGAGCCGCTAATCGGCTGCGGCTCTTCGTTGAGAATAGCCGATAAAGTCGCCGCTCTGGATGACCGCTGAAACGCTCTTCGTCCAGTAACCATTTCATAAAGAACGGCGCCGAAAGAGAAAATATCGGAGCGCGCATCGACCTGACGCCCTTCCGCCTGCTCTGGCGACATATAGGGAAACGATCCAAGGATAGTCCCCGCCAGCGTGACTGGTTTCTCTTCGATACCCGCGGTCTCGGTGACTGCGGATTCATCCTTTTCCTGCCGTTCGGTCAGTTTTGCGAGGCCGAAATCGAGAACCTTGACCAAGCCGTCCTCGGAGATCATGACGTTCGATGGCTTCAGGTCGCGGTGGACAATGCCGATAGAGTGGGCCTTGGCGAGCGCATCGGCTATTTGCACTCCGTATTTCAAAACATCGTTCACTCGTAGCCCACGGCGTCCGATGAATTGATCCAGGGTCTTGCCTTGGACGTATTCCATTGCCATGAACTGGACGCCTTCGAATTCCGCGATGTCGTAGATGTGCACGATGTTTGGATGGTTGAGAGCGGATGCAGCCTTCGCTTCCTGCTCAAACCGCAACTTTCGTACCGGATCCGCCATTTTGTCGGTCGGAAGAACCTTGAGGGCTATGAAGCGGTCCAAATGCGTATCATGCGCCTTATACACTACTCCCATCCCGCCCTCGCCTATCCTCTCCTGAATGCGGTAGTGCAATATGGCCTTGCCGATCACGTCTGCTCTCCCGGCGGTAGCGGCAGCTACTTCGAATGAAGTACTTCCAGTTTACAGCCGATACTCGCCGTAGTGGAAGTTCCTGCAACTGGAGCAACTGGAGCATGGCCGCTCATTACCCTTCTGTAGTCGCCAAGGAGCGAGTGATCGGTCGGCAGCAAGCTGTAAGAGGCACGGGAGCGCATGCCAATCGCCACTAGGGCTTTCCTTGCCCAATGGTGGGGCCGTAGGGCTCCAGTTTCCAGGCGCGCTAGGGTGTGTTCCGACGTCGCACCAGCAGCGTTCTTCAGCAACAGGCGGATGGGCTTCGATTTCGGACTGGACAGCAAGAACCACTCGTGCGCGCGTGTTTGTCGGTCCTGAGGTGCGGCGGGGCTCTGATAAGGAATGAGGCGCTCGGTAGCATACTGCCGCATTGGCATGCCATCGATGGCCACGATCCCAGCGCCAAGTTGGATTCACTGCTCCTGGCGCTCATCCTCGACCCGAAATCGGCTCCGACTACTAGGAACCGACCAAACGATTCCGGTGTCCAACTCCCAGGGATCAGGGTAGATGAGAATGACAAGGGTCTGCGAGCTCGGAGAGATTACACGCACGCTGGTGCAAAAATTGCCGTGTGTGAGGAGCCGTTACCGAGGATTAGCCCGTATCGTATTCGTCGTCCTGATTGTCGCCAGCCTCGATGCTCAAGATCGAACCAAGGACCGGTCCAGTCACAAGGTCTTCTCAATAGCAGTGGAGAAGGACATCCGCCTGGAAATGCTCGATTGGGGCGGTTTTGGCCGGCCAATCGTTCTGCTTGCAGGCCTCGGCGGTACGGCCCACGTGTTCGACAATTTCGCTCCGAAGCTAACAGGCTATGGTCATGTTCTTGGTCTAACTAGGCGCGGATTTGGAGCATCGACTGCACCGGAATCGGGATATTCCGTCAGCCGTTTTGCCAGAGATTTGATGGAGGCGCTAAATGCTCTAGATCTCAAGAACGCTGTATTGATCGGGCACTCCTTTGGCGGAGAAGAACTGACCCGCGCTGCAGCAGTTCAGTCGAATCGGATCGCGGCCCTTGTCTATTTGGATGCTGCCATTGACCAAAATGAAATTCGAAAGATGGGTGCAAATCAGTCAGACGAAATGCGCCGGGCGATGCAGATGAAAGAGAACGCATGGCAGGAACTCCTGTCGAGCATGACACCACCGGATTATCGCAACATCCAGGTGCCAGCGATCGCGTTTTTCGCGGTCTCAAAGGCTGCGACGGATTCTCTGGAAAGGGGTATTGATATTCTGAATACTTACCCCGATCTGGAAGGTTCCGCCACCGAACGGAAAATGACCGCTTCTTACAAGATGCTGGAGGCCTACAGGAATAATGATCCCATGGTGCGGCACAATCTGGACATGTCTTTCGCAGCTTATCGCGCTGCCACGGAATACAATATTAAGTTGTTCCGCGCAGGCGTTCCTCACGGTCGAATTGTGGAGCTGATGGGCGCTCACCACCTAATCTATTTGTCAAACCAGGCCGATGTGCTCCGCGAACTCGATTATTTCATGAGAGACTTGCCCTAATCATTAAATCGTCAGCTCTCCCCGATGACCAGGTTCTCTCTCGCCGCCTCCACGCCCCTGCCCCTGACGGACTAGCGGCGCGAGCACGAAGGCAGCTTTGATATCCGCATACGCGTGAAGTGGCGGCGATCGTGGTCTACAGACTCATCCACTACTCGATCGCGAGCCGTAAATATGAGATCGAAATCCGTGTGGCTGTGGATGCACCGGCCCGGAAACTGTTCGCATGATCGCCGATGACGGGCTGAAGCTTTGTCTGAGCGGATTGGTGCTCGGGACGTGTGGCGCCCTGGGACTAGGTCTGGCGGGCTCCCGTCGCCTGTTTGGCCTGACGCCCACGAATCATGGACCGTCATTACGGCGTCGTGATTCCTGCTCGCACGGCGTCGTGCCCCTGCTGCGTCCCCGTGCGACGACCGCGGTCCCAGCGCTATCGAACAGATCTGAGTGACTGCGCTCGAATGTCTTTTATTCTTCTCAGCACATCGCGAACATCAGGACTTCGACGAGCCTTGAGCACCCTTGCATACTGCTCGAGAACCCACAACACCTCGGGGCTTTCCGGAGTCAGCGCCTGTTCCAGGTGGCCAAGGGCTTCTTTGAGGCGAGCTTCACTGTCCTGTAGTTTGCCTTGCCGTCGCCTTACCTCGGCCATATTGGCGAGATACGTGCCGAGTTCGCGTTCCGGCGCATCTCCTGCACGGCGGACGGTTTGGATAGCCTGTTCGAGCAGAACGGCTGCCTCATCCAACTCACCGCGAGCGAGACAAACTACCGCCAGATTATTCTCGACCGAGGCGACCTGCGGGTGATCTACTCCCAGAATCTTAACCAAGCGAGCGTGTGCTTCCCGGAGCTGAGTCTTCGCGAGCTGGTTTTTCCTTCAGTGGCCCACAACGAGCCAAATTCGACGCGCATAAGCGCCGCTGTGATGTCGTCCGGTCCAAATGAGTCTTCATAGAGGCGTTGCGCCATTTTGAGCAACGGTAGAGCGCGAGCCGGCTGGCCGAGCCGTCGATATAGCGCTGCGAGAGTTTGGTATGGCGCCGCATAGGCGAGCGATGGCTGGTCTGCAGTACCGTTTACGGGGGCGATGAGCCCCTGCAGGAGCTTCATAGCTGATTCGTGATCGTTTTGGGCAATCCGGAGTTGCGCCAGATTGTGAACGCTTGATATCCGATTCGGATGGCTAGGAGGTAGCCACCGCTCGTGCGTTGAGACGGCAGACCGGAGAGGCACCTCCGCCAGAGCAAGTTCACCGGCCGCAAGATAGACGGTCCCGAGTTGGCCGAGCGTAGTAGCTGTAAGTGGATGGTCATCGCCATAGGCCTTCTGCCGGAGCGCGAACGCACGAGAGAGCGCCTGCTTGGCGTCTTCCACACGCCTAAGTTCACGGTACGTGGCGCCGAGGTTGTGCAGCGTGGTCGCGAGCAAGCGCTGATTTACGACGGGTGCTTTTTCGAAGAGCGCGACGGCACGCAAATAGAGGGGCTCGGCTTGCGTGTACTGCCCTTGCAATTGATACCAGAGGCCGCGATCATTCCAGCACAGCGCTTGGTGGGTGTCGCTTACCGGCGACGTACATGCCGTCTCGATTGCCTCACGCGCCTTTTCGAAGCTAAAGCGCCCACTTGGGACTGTTGCTTCAAACTCCAGGACTTCGCGTGCGTCTTCAAAGCTGAAGGGCCCTTTGGGAATCGGTCGTTCCGCTTTTAAAATCGAGTCACGTTCGGTCTGGCCGGCAACAATAGCGGCCAACGAAACCAAGAGTGGGATGTAACTGCGGATTCCGAGTGATGCCGATTAGCGTTCCGAACTGATGTCGATCACGATTCCGAAGTGATGCCGATCAGTGTTCCGAACTGAAGCCGATCAGTTTTACGGTTGTAGTTCGGAACGGCGATCGGCATAGGATTGGAACGACGGCGCAGGCAGCGGTGGCGATTGGACTCCACTGGGTAAGTGGAGAATCCCAGTTGCCACAGAAGAGGCTGACCATGCGCAAGTTGAAGGAAGTTCTGCGGCTCCAATCTCTCGGATTGAGCCAGCATCAGATCGCCCGCAGTTGTTCCATTTCCCAGAGCACCGTCCATGAGTATGTGTCGGCAGCGCAAAGAGCCGGCGTAAAGTGGCCGTTGCCGGAGAATTGGGGCGACCAGCAAATCGAGCAAGCGGTATTTCCGCAGCGGCCGGATCCGGCGATTTGGCGCAAACATCCGGAGCCGGATTGGCCGCAGATCCATCAGGAATTGCAGACGCATAAGGACCTGACCCTACAGTTGATCTGGCAGGAGGGCCGGGAAAGCAATCCGGAGGGCTATGGCTATAGCCGCTTCTGCGATCTTTACCGGAAGTGGCTGAAGAAACTCGACCTGGTGCTGCGGCAGGATCATCGCGCCGGCGAGAAGATGTTCGTGGATTACGCCGGGGCCACGATTCCGATTTACGATCCTGCCAACGGTGCCGTGCATCCCGCCGCTGTGTTCGTGGCGGTGCTGGGCGCCAGCAGCTATACCTTCGCCGAAGCCACCTCCGGGCAGGATCTGCGGAACTGGACCGGTTCGCATATGCGCGCCTTCGAATTTTTCGGTGGCGTGACGGAAGTGGTGGTGCCGGATAACTTGAAATCCGCCGTCACACACCCCAGCTATTATGAGCCGGATTTGAACCCCACGTACCGCGACTTGGGGGAGCATTACGGGGTAGCGATCATTCCGGCGCGGCCGTATCGGGCCAAGGATAAAGCCAAGGTAGAGGTGGGCGTTCAGGTGGTCCAACGCTGGATCGTGGCGGCGTTGCGAAAGCGCAAGTTTTTCTCACTCGATGAAGTCAACCACGCCATTGCCGAGTTGTTAGTGCGGCTGAATGCGCGGCCGTTCCGGAAACGCGAGGGGAACCGCGCCGCCTTATTCGCACAACTCGACCAGCCGGCGCTGAAACCATTGCCGGCCTCGCGTTACCAGTTCGGAGAATGGAAGACCGCCCGCGTCAATATCGACTATCACATAGAGGTGGAGAGGCATTATTACAGCGTGCCCTACGCGCTGGTGCATCTGCAGGTGGACGTACATCTGACGGCGGAGACGGTGGAAATCCTGCACCGCGGGGTGCGGGTGGCCTCGCATGTCCACTCCTGCGTTCCGGCAAAAGCCACGACGTTGACCGAGCACATGCCCAAGTCGCATCAGAAATACGTAGGAAGGACACCTTCGCGGCTGATCGAAGATGCCCAGCAGATTGGGCCCGTAACCGCCCAACTGGTGGAAGCGATCCTGGCGGCCAAGCGCCATCCGGAGCAGGGGTATCGGTCGTGCATGGGGATTCTGCGTCTGGCGAAAACTTATCCGGCCGAGCGCATGGAAGCGGCCGCGCGGCGTGCTCTGCGGGCTCGCGCCTACAACTCCCAGAGCATGGACTCGATTCTGAAGAACCAACTCGACCGTGTGCCGCTGACCGGCGATCCACCCGTGCCGCCTGGCGTGGACCACGACAACATCCGCGGTGCCGATTACTTCGATTCCAAGCCGGAGACCGATCCCCGGTAATTCAGTAAACCCCAAGGAGAACTATGCTCAACCAACAGACGATCGAGAAGTTGTACGCCATGCGCATGCGCGGCATGGCCGATGCTTTTACCCAACAACAAGAAGAACCGCAGACGACGCAGCTCAGCTTCGAAGAGCGCTTCGCGCTGCTGGTAGACCGGCAGTGGAGCTGGCGGCAGAACCGGGCGCTGGAGCGGCGGATCCGGGATGCCCGGCTGCAAGGGCCAGCCTGCATGGAAGACATAGACTTTCGTGCGGCACGCGGTCTGGACAAGCAGGTGGTGCGCGGGCTGATCCACGAATCAGACTGGGTACGCCGCCATCAACACGTTTTCCTGGTGGGACCAACCGGGATTGGGAAAACGTTTCTGGCGCGTGCATTCGGACAGAAGGCCTGCCGCGACGGATTCACCGCGTACTTCGCCACGGCAGCGCAGTTGTTTCGGGAACTGGAACTGGCGCGGGCAGACGGCAGCTATGCCAAGAGGCTGCGGGCGCTGGGGCAAGTAGATGCGCTGATCGTCGACGATTGGGCGATGGCACCGATGACCGATGGCGAACGTCGTGCATTTTTGGAGATCTGCGATGAACGGTACCTGACCCGCTCGACGCTGCTGACCAGCCAGTTGCCGGTGGCGAAGTGGCATGCGCAGATAGGCGATCCCACCGTGGCCGACAGTATTCTGGATCGGCTGGTGCACGCTGCACATCGAATCGAGCTTCAGGGAGAGTCGATGCGGAAGAAGAAGGGTGGACGCGAAAAGAATGCGGAATAGGCGGGCGGCGCGCGATGTTTTTTGGCGCTAACTCCAGTCGCCCTACGGGCTCCTTCCGTCAGCGCCAAAAAACAAGAACAGGCAGAGAACGAAACTTCGCATGCCTCACAGCCAGGAAAACAAGGAAAACTCTTGACTGATGTCGATCACTGTTTCACACTGAGAGAGCCCTGCGTCGCTTCGCTCCGAACTGATCGGCATCAGATCGGAATGGCTGATCGACATCATCGGAATGCGCAGTAACGATGCAACATGCTGTCCTTCCTTCCATGTCCGAGCCGAAGACCGTTGAGGCGGCTATACAGACACGACGACTCGAACCTGGAAATCTATCCAGGCGTAACCTTCTTTGGTTAACTAACTAGTCGTGCCGCAGGGCGCTCGCGGGATCGACATTGGTGGCGCGCCGGCCGGGAATGAGGCAAGCCAGCACGGCAACACCGATCATCGTGAGGGCCACGACGGCAAATGTAGCGGGGTCTGTCGGCTCGACGCCGAAAAGTACACCGGCGATAAAGCGAGTAAGCCAGAATGCTCCGGCTGTACCGGCCGCGACTCCGATAAACGTTAGTGTCAGCCCATGTCGCAGGATCATCCATATCACATCTCGTCGATGAGCGCCGAGCGCGATGCGGATACCGATCTCGTGCGTTCGCATTTTCACGACGTAAGCCATGATTCCGTAGATGCCGACGGCCGCGAGGAGGAGGGCCGTGCCGCCGAAAATTCCAAGAAGCAACAAATAGAAACGTGGCTCTTGAAATTGTCGATCCATGCGTTGGTCGACTGTCTTAATATCGGTGATCGGGCGATTGCCTGCCACCTGAGCGGCAATCTTTCGAGCGACCGGGACTATGGTCATCGGATCCACTGTGGTGCGCAGGATGATTGACTTCCTCACGTAGAAATGAAAGTGCCCGGTGAGCACCGGAATTTGCGTGAATGGCACGAACATCTCGTTATTCCATTCGTCATTCAAACGGCCATAATGCATATCGCGCGCTATGCCGATTACCTTCCGGGGCCGCTCTTCGCCCGGCATCCTGAACGTCAGATAGCGGCCAATGGGACTCGAATCCGGCCAGTACTTGCGCGCCATGGACTGATTTACGATGACTACCCACGGAGCCGTTGAAGAATCGCGCGAATCGAAAGGACGGCCATGCAGCAGTGGAACCCGGAGGGTTTCGAAAAAGTTCGCGCTGACGGTATGAAATCCCGCGGACGGCGGCTGACTATCGGGATTGCCTTGCGGGTTCGTGTCGAGCGTGAAATCGGTCCCATTACGCAAACTGGAGAATGGCGGCGTGTCGGAAAGCGCGGCGGACTCGACCCCGGGTAATTGCGAAAGGCGTTCGAGCAGTTGCTCAAAAACCAAGGGAAGCCGAGGGTTGGGGCGCACAATGGCGATTCCATCGCGCGTACCCTCGTCTTTGAAATACTCGCCTGTCGATAGCAGCAGCTCAAAAGTCAGCAGGTTCTTCGTGTCAAAGCCCGGATTGACATCCACCAGCCGAATGAAGGTGTTGATCATCAGTCCGGTACCCGTCAGCAGAACCAGCGCCATGGCAATTGTTGAGACCACCAGGAAGCTTCTGAGACTTTGGCGAGCGAATCCGGCAGTCGTGGCGCGCCCTGAATCCTGAATCATCGTCGTCAGACGGCGTCTGGTCCCCTGTATCGCTGGAAATAGTCCGAACATCAAGCCCGTCAAGATGGAAACGACGGCGGTAAATGCTAGCACCCTGCCGTCAATGGCAAGATTGTTAAAACTCTTGTCCGGGCCGTATTGCGCCATCAGTCGGATGCCGCCCCAGGCGATCAGTAGCGCGAATGGCACACTCAGCGTGGAGAGCATCACCGACTCCGTCAGAAACTGGAAAACCAAACGCCCCCTGCCTGCACCCAAAGCGCTGCGCATCACAATTTCGTGACGGCGCGACGACAAACGGGCCAGGAGTAATCCCGCTACATTCGAGCAGGCGAGCAGAAGCACAAAAGCGACGGCGCCCTGTAGCGTGAGTAAGCTTCTGCGTGCGTCGCCAATCGCAGCTTCCCGTATCGGCACCAGCGTCACTCCCCATCCCTTATTCCGCTCCGGATTTTCTCGAGCGAGATTCGCTGCGATCCGCGTCATCTCCGCTTCTGCCTGTTCGAGCGAGATGCCGTCCTTGAGCCGTCCCGTCACCCATAGATAGCGGGTGCGGCTTTGCATATGCGTCTTTGTGAACTCGTAGGGAATCCAGAATTCCTTGTCGGGTTGCAGAGAATCAAAACCGAACGCCTGGAAATCCGCCGGGAGCACCCCGATAATCTTGAAGTTGCGGAGTCCCGCGGGTATGATTTTTCCCAGCACATGCGGATCGCCGCCATAGCGGCGTTGCCAGAGCTTGTGGCTGAGCACTACAACTTCTCCGTTGCCCAGTATGCAGTCCTCGGGTGAGATCAATCGCCCCAAAAGCGGCCTTGCTCCGAACGCTTCCAGGTAGCCGTACTGAACGCGAAGGCCGATCAATCTTTCGGGCTCCGCTTCGAAAGTGCTCAGTGTTGCATCGTTGGAAGTTCCGATATGTTCGAACACGCGATTGAGGTTGCGCCAGGCGACGAAATTGGACACGGCGGCGAGGTCCCGTCGATGAGGCTCGTCCGACCTCGTTTCATAAACCATGACGATGCGGTCTGCGTCTTGATAAGGCAGCGGCTTCAACAGTCGGTCACTGATCAAAGTAAAGATTGACGTGTTGATGCCAATGCCCAGTGCCAGCGTGAGTACGGCTACGGTGGTGAAGCTCCGGTCATGAGCAAGCATGCGGCCGCCATAGCGCAAGTCCCTGAAGAACTGCTCGATCCACGGGAAGGAGCGGGCCTCTCGATGTAATTCTTTCGACAACGCGACTCCGCCGTAAGCGCGCAGGGCGGCTCGTTTCGCTTCGTTTGGAGGCAATCCACGGTGCTCGAAATCTTCCTGTAGTAGCGCTAGATGCGAGTCAATCTCCCGGGCCAACTCACGTTCGGCAGTCCGGCTGCGAAACAGGGTTAGTAATCTCGCCATGCAGCGCCGCATGTTTCACGCCTCTTCGGAGAGCAGCCGTTCCACCAGTGCCGACATTTGTTTCCAGCGCTTCGTCTCTTGCGCTAATGCCGTCTCGCCGGCTTTGGTGATAGCGTAGAACTTCGCCTCCCGATTGGTTTCGGTCCTACCCCAGTTTCCCTTAATCCGACCCTGCTGCTCCAAGCGCACCAGCGCTGGATAGAGAGTTCCCTGGTTAAGATGCAGAATATCCTCAGAAACTTGTTGGAGCCGGGACGCAATCGCGTATGCGTGCTGCGGTCCCATGCTTTGCAGGGTACGCAGAACCATCAAATCGAGGGTGCCTTGCAGCACGCTCATCCGCTCCATTTCTTTACTTGACATTCTAGTGAATCCCTCAGACCCAGTCTGGCAGAGCTTTGCTTGGATGTCAAGTAGAACAACAAATCGAGGCGGCTCACTAACGTTTTGAATAGTACGTCGTCTTGGAAAGGATCAGCTGCGAACGACCGCGACTCATCACACGATTTCCGAGCACTCTGCCAACATAGGTTCCTGACGATTGTTACTGGTTGTACTTTGCACCAGCTCAAGTTCGGTTTTCGCGCCAACGCCCGCAGTGAGCACTCAGGTAAACGTTTGGCAACCAAACGAGATCTATCACTCCCGGGCGCAGCGCTTCAGCAGGTGCCGTGAAATGGCACGTCAGCGTGGCTTTGTTCCCGTGGTAGAGCTGGATATAATCCGCCGCGGCCGTGTTCGTGTCAAGGCCTACAGCATGCGTCACCACAAAAGCCACTGCCTTCCGCTTCGGCTTCCCGAACACGCTTGCTCGCTCGGGCGTGCTCGTCCCCATGGTGTTCCTTTCGGGGACGTTCGGATTCACTGCGTTAGGGCTCGCCTTAGGCATCGCGGCGTCGCGGGCTCTGTCGAAAACGCTGGGGAGCCTGCTATTCGGCGTGACCTCTGGCGATCCGATTACATATTTTGGCGTTGGCGGGCTGCTGATCGTGGTTGCGGCAGCAGCCGGACATATTCCGACGTGGCGCGCCTCTCGGATCGATCCAATGGTTGCGTTGCGGTCGAATTGAATGCCACCAATTCCGAGAGATCTCTCAACGGCGTACTGTCTCCAGGGTCGGCAATACAGAAGAGGCCGAAGATTCGCACGGACTCCTGTGTAGTCGCCAAAGGGCGAGTGATCCGGACCGCGACACCTCGGCGGATCGGTAGCCGCTACGCCGTCAGCCGTGAGAGAGCTTGGGCGTGCTCCTGATCCACCGCAGACACCCGAGCCTGACGTGCCGAAGCCAATCACAAGTGGGTGAGGCTAACGAACCAGATGGTCGAACGTCTACCCTGGTGTTGAGAATCGGAGGTAGAATATCTACCAGCGATATGGCAAAGGAATTCTCCGGCCGGGTCGAGTTGCTTCAAGGCACGCCCGACATGCTCATCCTAAGGACGCTGCTGTTTGGCCCAGCTCACGGACACCAAATCGCCAAGCACATCCAACGCACGACCGAAGACGTCCTGCAAGTGGAGCACGGTTCGCTCTACCCCGCCTTGCACCGGCTGGAACGGAAGGGCTGGGTGTCGTCGAAGTGGGAGTTGGCGAAGGATCGCAATCGCGAGTTCAAGTACACCGGCTGACGCCGGCCGGAAGGAAGCAGCTCGTTTCGGAGGAATCGAAGTGGCGGAGACTGACCGGCGCGGTCGCGCGGATCATGTGGCCGGCCGAGGAGCTCTGATATGCGCTGGCGCCGGCGGAACGGGGCAGAGGATCTGGAGCGCGAACTCCGGAGCCATTTGGAACTCGAGGCCGAAGAACAGCGCGAGACTGGCCTGTCTTCGGACGAGGCCCGCGCCGCCGCCCGACGGGCGTTCGGCAACACGACTTTAATAAAGGAAGACGTACGGGCCGTGTGGAACTGGACTCTGTTGGAACAGATCGGGCAAGAGCTGCGCTACACCGCGCGAACGATGCGGAAAAACTGGGGTTTCTCCACAGCCGCGATCCTATCGCTCGCGCTCGGCATCGGAGCCAACACGGCGATTTTCAGCCTCATAAACGCACTGCTACTCAAATCGCTTCCGGTAAGGGATCCACAGTCGCTGTTCTTTCTCGCCAAACAGGACGGGTACGGTACACGCGCGTATTTCTACTACGAAACCTACCAGCGGCTTCGCGCCGCACAGCCATTCTTCCAGGAACTGGCGGCATATGGGGGGCGCGTTCGAATGAATGTGAGCATCGAGGGCGTTGCAGAATCCACAATGGGCCAGCTTGTATCCGGAAACTATTACAACGTGCTCGGTGTTCCGCCGGTTGCCGGCCGCGTCTTTAGCCCCGAGGACGATCGCATTCCGGGAGCCCATCCGGTGGCGGTGATCAGCCACGCGTACTGGCAGCGGCGCTTGGGGGCATCTGCGGATGCAATTGGGAAGAAAATCCTGATTGCCGGCACGCCCTTCACCATCATCGGCGTGACACCCCCGAGTTTTCTCGGCCTGGAGGTGGGCGATGCGCCCGAGATTAGCGTGCCCATCATGATGCAGCCTCAGGTGATGCCGGACAAGGAGAACTGGCTGGGTCGGCCAACCAACAACGTGGACTGGCTGAACCTCTTCGGACGATTGAACCCCGGCGTCACGGCCCCTCAGGCAACCAACGGTTTGCAGGCGCTCTTTTGGAACATTCAAACGCAGCTCGCCGCCGAACTCGGGCTGGAGAAGGCGAGCTGGCGTAAGGAATGGGTGGAGGCCAAAGTAGTCCTGGTACCGGGCGCGACCGGGCTTTCGCGACTGAGACGCCAGTATTCCGGGGCGCTCTATGTGTTGCTGGGGGCGGTGGGGCTGGTGCTGCTGATCGCCTGTGCGAACGTCGGCAATCTGCTCCTGACGCAGGCTTCGGCACGGCAGCGGGAAATCGCGCTACGCCTGGCCATCGGCGCGAGCGGCGCTCGCGTGATCCGCCAATTGCTGGTGGAAAGCTTGACTTTGAGCGGTCTCGGCGGCGCTCTGGGAATTGCGCTCTCCTATTGGGTTGCCGAATTGTTGGTCCACTTTCTTTCAGCCAGCGGGCCGCTGATCCGGCTCGACCTCACCCCAGATTCGCGTGTCTTGCTATTCACCGCCGGAATTTCGATGGCGACAGGTATTCTCTTTGGGCTGGCCCCGGCGATTCGAGGCGCCGGGATCGAACTGGCTCCGGCGCTAAAGCAGAGCGGCCGCGCCGCGAGTGCACCGCAGCGCTTTGCGCGGGCATTGTCGGTGGTGCAAGTTGCGCTCTCCCTGATCCTGCTGATCGGCGCCGGCCTGCTCGTGCCGACGCTCGATCGCATCGACAACATCGATGCCAGATTCCCGCGCGATCGCGTCTATATGGTTTCGCTGACGCCGCAGGGTAGCGATCAGAAGAACGGGCCAAACGGGCGGCGGCTCAATCGCCTCTACCTGGATCTGCCGGAGCGCGTCCGTGTCATACCCGGCGTGGTCTCCGCATCCCTTGCTGGTGAGCCACCGACGAGTCGAGGGTATGGCCGTCCGTTCCGTATCGAGGGCGGGCGGCAGGTGGTTGCTCATCAGTATCCGATCTATCCAGGCTACTTTGCCTCTTTGGGGTCGGCGATCGTGCCAGGTCGAGATTTCGCGCCCGCCGACATGACGCAAGGGGCAACTCCCGTCACCATCGTAAACCAGACGCTGGCCCGCGAGGCGTTTCCGGGTGAAAACCCGCTGGGCAAGCGAATCGTGTGTACGGGGAATATCTCGATGGGCGAGAGTGGCGACCCCTGCCAGGTGATCGGGGTGGCGCGCGACATCGCATACTCGAATCTCAAGCGCGAGCCTCAGAAGGCGGTCTACATGACCTTTCTGCAGACCCCGACCGGGCGCGGCGGAATGGAACTAATCGTCCGCGCGGCCGACGGTCGCGGCGATGTGCCCGCACAACTACGGCGGGAGATTATCGCGATGGACCCTTACCTGCCGTCCGTCATCGTTCGCACGCTAGCGACCGATATGGACGCCGCCCTGATGCGTGAGCGGCTCCTGGCGCTGCTCTCGACCATTTCGGAGGACTCGCGGCGCTGCTGGCGGCAATCGGGCTGTACGGAGTCATAGCCTATTCGGTGAGCCGGCGAGCCCAGGAAATTGGTGTTCGGATGGCACTGGGGGCGCTGCCCCGGCGAGTCCTCGGTCTGGTCTTAGGCGAAACACTAGCGCTGGCGGGCCTGGGGATAGCATTCGGATTACCCGCGGCCCTTGCGGCTACACGGCTGTTAGCCGGTTTTCTTTATGGCGTGAAGCCGTCAGATCCGGCCGTGCTCGTTGTTAGCGCAGGCTTCCTGGTGGTCACAGCAGCGATTGCGGGATTCATTCCTGCACGGCGGGCGGCGCGGATCGATCCGGTGGTGGCTCTGCGCGACGAATAAGAGGTGTTGTGGTCTCGTTACTGCTGATCGCGGTCGCCATCGCGGCCTTTCCCGCGCGACGGGCGATGAAGACTGAACCCGTAGTGATATTGCGGTAGGGATGAACTGATCTTTGGCGAAACGGCCGCCGCACGTATTCGCGCGGACCGGGAGGGTGGCCCGAGCTTAGTTGAAAGTTGAAGGCGGCGGTTCGTGCCCATGTTACTACGCCACCGCCTGTCGGGTGGCAGATTTCGATCCATTGAGGATCGCGTCCAGGGCCCAGAGATCGCGATAGCCCATCATCTTTCGAAAGTTCTTTTCCGTTGCCAGGAAGGCGGAAGCCATCCACCGCTTGACCATTCCACCGTCACGCCAGCGGCAAACTCGACGAGTTCGCATGCGAACGCCGGAATGCGGACTCTCGATAACGTTGGTGGTGGCCAGGCAGCGGTGCAGCGAAGGAGGTATGTCCAGCCGGTTGATGGTGAAGCATTCCTCCAACCCTTCGAGCAAGCTGGCGGCGGCTGACGGATATTCACGCTCCAGCCATTCGGCGAGCTTCTTCAACCGCGCCATTCCCGCCTTGGCTTCCATCTTCCAGGCCGCCCGCAGCACGCTCTTCACCTGGTCCTTCTGATCTTTGGGTAAGTGATCGACGACGTTGCGCAGTTGCAGAGTAGGGCGCTGGCGCGGTGGCACACAGGAACGGGGATTTCGGTTACCGGCAGCTTTCGCTACAACACCGGTGTCTCAGTCCGCTCCATAGCTCCGTCTCCAGCACCCCCTCATCGAACCGTACATGAAGTTTTCCCTCATACGGCTCTCCGGGAGCCTTCCCCCGGCGGCATTCAGCTCGTATGCACAATCCGACCCTGAGTCGAGTACAGGCCGGCCCTTCTCCAGTAGGCCAGTGGCGTCTTCCAAAACGCCCGCCGTCTGCGCTGATGCTTGGCCTGCAACCAACGTCGAAGTTTCCACGTGACATATTGATCTACCTTCCGAAAATGCTGGGCCGAGTTGAGCCAGCCAAAGTAGGCCGTCCATCCCCGCAGTATCGGGTTCAGCCGGTCCAACTTCTCTTGCAACGACGGGCGGTTATCACGAGCGATGGCTGCTTTAACCTTATCCCGAATCCGTTGCATCGATCGTTGCGACGGCCAGCAGTAGCAAAACCACTTGCTGGCATCACGCCGCGAAGGCTGTTTCCGAAAGTGCACCCCCAGAAAATCGAAGCCATCCTTAGCATCGACGATGCGAGTCTTGTCTTCATTGACAGTCACCCGCAGTCGCGCCAGGAACTGCCTCAGCTTCGGCATGTATATTTCCGGGGGCTTCCATCGGCACAGCACCACCAGGTCATCCGCATAGCGAACCATCTTCGTTGCCTTCACCTCCCGCTCCCAGTACAGATCGAGCGGATGCAAATAGATGTTGGACATCAACGGCGAGATGACTCCCCGAACGCAAAAGGTAACCCGGGTTCGGCCTTGATCCGGTGACACCCGCGGGCGGAACGGGCGATCCGCCTGGCCCTGGTCCCGACTGCGGAATGGGAATGGAATGGCGGAGCGTGATCGTATCGACGCCTACCAGGACTTCCTTCACAACCAGCCTAAGAATCTGCTGGCGTGCTGCGATATCCAGCGTGTCAGCGCGGCTCCGTAGCTTGGTTCGAAATCCGCCCAGGCTCTCCGCCAGTTGCAGGTATTTCGCCTCGTCCATCGCCGCCATCTTCAGAGATTGTAATTCCGATTCGACGGCCTGCGTCTGTTTCTGCAAGCTCGGCATCCGGTGCCGCAGTTGGGAAAGCGTCACCAATCCCTCTTGATAGGCGGTCACCAGGCGTTCGCTACTCTTCTCCACGCGCGCCTGTTCTCGGCGCAACTCCTCCTCGCGTTTGCGCAGCGGGTCCGCATTCCGCGCGGCATCCCGACGGCGGTCGATCTCGGCTTGGATTAGCCTTGGATCCTCCAGAAGCCGGATCACTTCGTTCCACACGAACTCATCCAAATAATCTTGTCTGAGTGGCCGATTCGTACAGAGCGGCCCGTTCAGCCGCCGATATCCATCCGAACCGATGCAGCGATAGTAATTCAGTTTTTGCTTCGACGTGTGCGTGGATGTTCGGTACAGGCCGTAGCCGCACTGCTCGCATACCAGGATGCCTTGCAACAGGGTCGGCTCGATCGTGCGCCGGGGCGAATGACGTTTATTCTGCTCTAACTGCTCTTGCGCCAGCGCGAACGTCTCTTCGCTCACCAGAGCTGGCACCGGCACCTCAATCCACTCCGCGCGCGGCCGCTCGTGTCCACCAACGTCACGGCTCGGCAAAGCTTTCCGTTGACGAAGAGGACGTGTGACGCGTTGCCGGGGCCGTTGCTCGGTTTTGCCATAGCAAGCGGTTCCCCGATATGCGGGATTGCGTAGCATACCCCAAACCGTGGATCGCTCCCAGCGGCCTTTACCCGTCCGTGTGGCAATCTGGCGCTCATTCAATAAACGAGCGATGGCGTTGATACTTAGCCGCTGTTGGGTATAGATCTCAAACACCATCCCCACCACCTTGGCCTCGGCGTCCACCAGCTCGTAGAATGCTGCCGAGGTATCACTCTTCCTCACATATCGGTAGCCATACGGTGCGCCGGAAAGCACGTTCACTCCACCCTGTTGCGCCATGTGCTTCTTGCCTCGGCGGCACCGCTCGGCGATCTGGGCGCGTTCGTATTCGGCGATCATGCCTTGAAACTGCACCAGCAACTGATCTTCCGGCGTCGCTCCGGCCGGCGCCTTCAGAAAGATCAACTCCACTCCGCAGCGCGACAGTTCTTCGCTCAGCAAGACCTGATAGGCATATTTTCGGCTCAGTCGATCCGGCGAGTAGACCAGCGCGGCGGCGATCTGGCCTTCCGCTGCCAGATCGCGCAGCGCCTCCAACCCGGGCCGAATAAGAATGGCCCCGCTATAGCCTTCGTCCTGGAAGACCCATTCCGGCGGCACGCTGTATCCGTGCGTCTGGGCGTACTCGACCAGCGCCGCTGTCTGGCTGGCAATGGTGTGATTCTCCTTCTGTCGATCCGAGGACACCCGGGCGTAAATGGCCGCTGGCTTGTTCATTCCTTATCTCCGTCATCGGTTCTGCGGATGCAAGAGTACTCTCTCTGATTCTCCGCCCACTGGCCGCCGTTGATCCGGCACCAGCAACTGGTATGCCTGTGCCAGTTTGTCCGGCAACAAACGATCAAATCGATATTCCAAACCGCAGGTTCGCGGCCGAGTTGACCTCGGCTCACCCACGCCCTCGCCCTCGCGGCAACAGCGCGAGCAACGCCCGGCTGACCACCTCGCTGATGGACAATCGTTTCTCTGCGGCGTACTCCCGGACCTGCTGAATCAGGCTGCGTGGAAGTTTCACTGTGAATGCCAGTTTCGATTCGCCGGGGGGGACTGGCGCTTTCAGTTGCTGAGCTTGTTCGAGGTAACGGTAGGCTTGGCGCGGCGAGATGGAGCAATCCCGTGCCAGGCGTTCGGCCGCATCTGAGAGTTGCTCGACTTGCCGAAGTAAGGTCCGCGCGTGATTGAGTCGCTCCGCTTTCTGGACATCGCTGGCGCGCGGCATCTGTCATAAATATACAACCTGTTGCGACATACATCAATCCGCACTCGATTTCCGTCGTAATCGCAGACGCTGTTCAAATTCGAAGTTATCTTTTGCGTTCGGGGAGTCATCACTGCCCCTTGCGGAGAGCCGACCACAGTCTCTTCCAGAATCCCTTCATGCATAACTCCGGCCTTCAGCCACAATCTAATCAGCCGCAACACACGCGGATCACGGACCCGCCGTTGCACGAGCTTGATCAAAATTTCGTGGTCAATCGTGTCGAAGTAACTTTTGAGATCCAAGTCGATGACTTTGTCGTACCCGAAGGTTACGCATTTGCGGATATCGTAGATCGCTTGCTTGGCACTTCGTTTGGGCCGGAATCCATATGATCCCGGTCGGAAGCTGGCTTCAAACAGCGGCTCAATTACTGCTTTCACCGCTGCCTGTGCGACTCGATCCTTTACTCGGGGTATTCCCAGCGGCCTCTGCCGACCATCGGACTTGGGGATGAACACCCGGCGCACCGGTTGGGGCCGGTATTTCTGCTGTATCAGTTCCTTCTGTAGTTCCAGAAGAAACCACAGCGTCCCCCGCGCCTCGATGGACTCGATGGTTTCGCCATCGACGCCCGCAGCTCCGCGGTTACGTCGAACTTGCTCCCATGCAAACCACAGCACCTCCAAACTGCAGACCTTATCAAACAGAACTCCGAACGTTCGTTGCGGCTGAGCCTTGGCCGCTCGGTATAGCTTCCTCTGAAGTACACGGACCTTTTCTAACGTCGTGCGTTGAGCCTCATCGGCAGTCACGAAATCCCTCCTTCTTCGTCAGCTTGGCTCGAGTCGAGGCCCTTCGCTCCAGCGGGTTTTGCTGTCCTCGCCTTCATCGCTACGCTATGGCCTCTTCCGACTTCCCGCCCGGCGTCGCCGCCCACTTCGGCTTTCGCCTTATAGGGCCGCTTACGGCGGCGGAGTATCCGCCGACCGAACAGGATCTCGTCCGTTCCCTCACGCTTCCTTCCGTTCATGCCGTTGCTCGAAACACCGGGGATGACGGCTGCTTCCCTTCCCTACACATCCACAGCCGTTGTTGTCTTCGCCTGTACACAGGAGGCTCGACCATCCCATTCCCGAACTCTCCCAGTAATACCCGTTCGGGATGCAATGACGGCGCCATACATTCCCTTTCGGTACGGCCTGAACGTTTGCCCGTGCACGCCTAATCGCCGTCCTTCTCCATCTGCATGAGCGCTCTCTTACAGGCCACCGCGCAGACTCCGTTCCCGGTCGCCTACAAGGGCAAGCCTGTGGGCATGTATTCGGCGGATCTGGTGGTGGACGGTCGCCTGCTCGTCGAAGTCAAATGCGTCGAGCAGTTCTCGAACGAGCATTTGGCGCAAAGTATCAATTACCTGAAAGCTTCGGGACTGCATCTGGCTTTGCTGCTCAACTTCCGTCGACCTCGGGTGGAGTGGAAGCGCGTAGTCCACGAACTCTGATTCGCGTGCATTCGCGTGCATTCGCGGCTTTAACAATGCTGCGGGTTTGATACACGCGAAGCGTCTGCCGCGCCAGCGGCTTCGTTGTGTGCTGGGCATGCTCAGCAGTTTGGAGGTGAAAGTCCTCCGGCCAACCTGATGGAGGTGAAGGCCTAGAGATGATGCAAGGGCTACCGCCGCGAGGCGGGGTCTGAAAGAAGCATGGATCAAATGTGCGAGTCGATGGACAAAAACCGGATATTAGGCGCCAGTGCCGGGCGAGCGGGCAACTTACCGCGAAGCCCATATCCATCAAGGGTGCGAAGCGTAGATCCGGCGACCGTGCACAGAAGGCGGCTGAGTTTACCCCAGGAGATCTGTTCCGTGTCGCTTCGGCGACTGAGGTTGTCGAAAGGCAGCCTGACCGCGGAGCAGAAGTCAGCAGAGGGCATATTAGGTCATGACGTCGGCAAGGCTAGTGAGGCACTCCGAATGCCGAAAGGCGGAGCAATGGATAGGCCGAGCCGGGAACGGGGACCGAAGGCCCGAACGAGAAGGAGTGGCCAGTAAGCCATGAGTCTCAAGGACGACAAGCAGCAGAATACCCAGATCGAACTGGACTTCTCTTCTGCGCTGACGGGTGAAGCCCGGGAGGCGGGAAGGGAAGGGACTGAAGCGTCCGGGACGACGAATGGATCCGAAAACCCAGCCAGCACGAATCGATTAATGGAGGAAGTATGTGAGCGAGAAAACCTGAAGACAGCATTGCGGCAGGTGAAGGCCAATAAAGGTAGTCCAGGCGTTGACGGGATGACCGTCGGCGGAATCAAGGATTACCTGAAGCAGCACTGGCCAGCCATCCGGGATCAACTGCTGAACGGGACCTACGAGCCGATGCCGGTGAGGCGGGTGGAAATCCCCAAGCCGGACGGAGGAGGTGTCAGAAAACTCGGCATTCCTTCGGTGCTGGATCGATTCATCCAGCAGGCGGTGCTGCAGGTTCTGCAAAGGCGGTGGGACCGGACGTTTTCCGATCACAGCTACGGGTTCCGGCCGGGACGGTCGGCTCATCAGGCGGTGGCACAGGCGCAGCAGTATATCGCCGAAGGTCATGGCTGGTGCGTTGATCTTGATTTGGAGAAATTTTTCGATCGAGTCAATCACGACAAACTGATGGGTCAGATCGCCAAACGGGTCGAGGACAAGCGGCTGTTGAAACTCATCCGGGCATTCTTGAATGCCGGGGTGATGGAGAACGGGTTGGTCAGCCCGAGCGTGGAGGGGACTCCGCAAGGAGGTCCACTTTCGCCACTGCTCAGTAACCTCGTGCTCGACGAACTCGACCGGGAGTTGGAGCGCCGGGGACATCGTTTCGTTCGTTACGCGGACGACAGTAACATTTACGTTCGGAGCGAAAAGGCGGGTCAACGGGTGATGGAGAGCGTCACGCGATTCATCACGCAGAAGCTCAAGCTCAAGGTAAATGAGGCGAAGAGTGCGGTGGCACGACCGCAGGAGCGGAAGTTTCTCGGATTCAGCTTTAGCGCTGGTCCGGAGGTCAAGCGCGTCATTGCGCCGAAGGCTCTGGATCGGTTCAAGCAACGAATCCGGGAGATCACGCGAAGGGCCAAGGGGGTCAGCATGGAAACGACGATGGAGGAGTCGGCTCCGTATATGCGGGGCTGGCGCAGCTATTTCGGTTTCTGCGAAACGCCCGAGGTGCTGATCGGCTTAACCCGCTGGGTCCGGTTGCGGCTCAGGGCTGCGATGTGGCGGCAGTGGAAAACACCGCGCCGTCGCCGAGCAGCGCTGTTGGAACTAGGGGTGCTGCCGCGGCTGGCAAGCAATACGGCTGGCAGCGGGCGCGGTCCTTGGTACCTTGCGAAGGCCAAGGCCCTGTCTGTGGGGCTTTCTAATGCGTACTTCAAATCGCTCGGACTTCCGTCATTGTTCGAGGAGTGTTAGCGTAACCGACTCGAACCGCCGTGTACGGACCCGTACGCACGGTGGTGTGGCAGGGGTCGGCGGGCAACCGCCGCCCCTATGCCGATCAAACGCCCTTGGGTCTGCTGACCGTGGCCGACCTACAGTCGCCTTCCAGTAGATCTGAACCGCCGGTTCATTGGTTCATCGCAGCCGTACATGACTCCCCTTTACCAGCGATATGCCTTCGACCACTTCGCCGCGGGCTAAAGCATCCGACAGGATTCCGCGCTGAAGCTCTTTCTGCACGAATTTGCCTTCGCCGTTCATCATCCGGTCCCGCAGGGGACCCTGTGGTAGTGCCTCAATAACCTCGATCCACTCCGGCCACGTAATGTCGATGCGCGCTCGGTAGAAGGCGGCCGGGATGTGGGTGGTCTCGCTGACCACCAAAGACCGTGCGCTGTTGGCCTGCAGGCAAATTGTATTCAACTCGCCGCGCAATTTCTGGACATTCCGCGTCAGCATGAACCAGACCAGCATCTGTTTCAAACGCTTCTCGCGATTCTCCGCAGCTTTGTGCCGCGCCTGGAAGCGCTCGCCCTCTCGCTGTGCGATTTCAGCTTCCGCTTTTTGCGCTTTCAGGAAGTCGGCGATTCGATCCACCTTGTAGCCGAAGGCTTCGGCGTAGGTCACGAGAGCCTCTTTGATCGGTTCCGAAAGCTCGCCATTGTTCGCCTCAGCTTCCGCTTCGGCGGCTTCCACCAACGCAGCTAGCGATTCATCGATCTCGAAAATGCTCTGACCTTTCGCCACGTCGGCGGCGCTGATATTTCTCGCTACTGCGCTCATGCTGCTATACCTCCTCCAGCGTCCCGGTCGTTCGCAGCCCCGTTCACTTTCGTTGCGGTAGCACCGAATCCTCGAAACAACTGCCGTTCGAGCGACGGATTGTACGGCGTGAACTCATCGCCAGGCGGCGCTGAGTCGTGAGCTTCCGGCAGGCTTGCATGACGCCGCCGGTGAGAACTGATAACGTCAGTCTTGCGCCGGAGGACTGATGATGCCACGACCAACCCCTTCCGTACCAACTGATCTGCAAGAACTGAGTGGACGTTTTGAAGATTGGCGTCGGACGCGTCGGGGAAAATTGCCGATTCCGGAGCCGCTGTGGGCGGCAGCCGCGGAACTGGCTCGATCGTACGGCGTGTGCCAGACGGCCCAGGTATTGCGATTGGAGTACAAAAAACTCAAGCAGTTGACGGACGGGCAAGCGGGTAGTAAGCCGGTCCGGCGTCGACGTGCCCCGGTGCCGGCAACATTTATGGAACTGGCGCCGCCACTGACCGCGGCGGCGGAGTGTGTCATCGAGTTGGAAGGACCGCGGGGCAAGCTGCGCATCGAGTGGAAAGGGGCAGCCGCGCCCGACCTGGCCGGACTCAGCCGCGTATTGTGGGAGTCGGCGTGATTCAGATCACGCCACAGATGCGCATTCTGGTAGCGATCGAGGCGGTTGACGGAAGGAAGGGCATCGACTCGCTGGCCCGTTTGTGCCAGGAGAAGTTCCAGTCCGATCCCTTCTCGGGCTGCCTGTTCGTGTTTCGCAGCCGGCGCGGCACGTCGATCCGCGTCTTGGTTTACGACGGCCAGGGGTTCTGGCTAGCCCAGAAGCGGCTTTCGAAAGGGAAGTTCGTATGGTGGCCGAGCGGAAACGAGTCCGCCCGTCGGCTGGAAGCCCACCAGGCACAGTTGCTGTTGGCGGCGGGCAACCCGGAGACAGCGGCCGCCCCGGTCTGGCGCAAAGTGAGTTAAAGGTTCCGCAACAAAATACTTGCGTTCTGATTTTTCCTGTGCCATGCTGCGGCTATGGTGGAAACGTGGCGCTATCGCGGCCAGGAGATCGGCAGCGAGCAAATCGCGTTCCTGCGGGAGTTCATTCGAGAGCACCCCACCAGCAGCCGATGGAAGCTGTCCCGGCAATTATGTGAAGCCCTGGGATGGAAGCAGACCAACGGCGCGCTGCGCGACATGGTGTGCCGCGGGCTCCTGCTCATGTTGGAGCGGGCCGGCCAGAT
>JADMIO010830220.1_pt1 | contig 27700 bp, 29 predicted proteins | sample 8958161 | NCBI WGS metagenome assembly JADMIO01 (sample SAMN16585339, study PRJNA669376) | soil metagenome | isolation source: Crop rotation soil | place: USA: Cullars Rotation, Alabama | collected 2011
CTTTCCCACGAGCACGTCACAGTGCTTGAACGTGCCGTATGCCGGGTCATCTCCAAAGTAGGTGTTAGTGCAAACCCCCAAGTCGGTGATCGATTTTCGGATCCAGTGGCCGTCGACTCCATACCTCACCGTGCGTGTGCCACGGAGCGAGAACTGCTGCCATTCATCAGCCACCTTGGCCCACGAGTAGGCGCCGCTCCTCGATAGCGCTTCTATACGCGAGTCGTCGTCGGAAGGTGTCGTGGTCTGGCTCTGATCGGCGTCCTGACCTTGTTCGGCAGGCTGGGCGGCGGTCGGGATTTGTTCCGCGCCGACCTGCTCAGTGAGAGCGGCGCCATTGCTACCACCACCACAAGCAGCGATGGCACAGGTTCCAGAGATGAGGGAGGCAAGAAGAGACTTTCGGGGGGCTGAAACGATTCTTTGCATGGAGGAGCAATCAAGAAGGATTCCGGGATCGTTGTCGGCTCGGGACCGGCGACGTGCATGTCAGTGCGATGGCGATCTGAAGATCTTCGTTGCGACGCCGACGGCGGATGCCTTTGGGCACTGGCAGAGAGAAACCGATTCGACCAACGGCTTTCACTCGACCGGGCGCAGTCTGAAGAACGATTACGAGAGGGCGTTACGAACTGTTAGCGAAACCGGTCCGCCGCTGGATCTCCGCGAACCGATCGTCAGTGACGCGTTTGGTCGTCAAAGGACGACATACGACGCACGAAGCGACACTTTTGGTCGACAATTGCGAGTCGTGGAACTTAATCACCCCCCTCGCCCACGGGGGATGTGTGACCCCGCGTGACGTACCCAAATGTTACCGACGACCGCCGTAACGTTTCGTCACGAACCGACGTGGATCCCTAAGGTGCCTTTCCCAATCTCACCATTAGCTGATCGATCTCACGGGCCTCTGCCAAGCCGATCTCGTTGACGAGATCCTCTGCCGCATGCACCACGTCGGCCCCCGTGATCTCGCGCCCGTTCCGGAGCGAGCACGCTAAGAACGCGCGTGTACAAAGCAAGTTGATCCGGCGCGGAATTCCAGCGGAGTGCGCGTGCAACTTCGAAAACGCCTGGTTGTCCATAGAGGGAATCCCCTGCCAACCGACGTGGCGCAACCTGTGTTCGACATATCCCCTGGTCTCGGGCTCTGTCATGGCGCCCAGATGGCAGGAGGCGATCACCCGCTGCCGCAGCTGTTCCATCAAACTCGACCGCAAGGTGAGACGCAACTCGGGCTGACCCACAAGGAAGCTCTGCACTAGACCTTGGCCACCGAGCTGGAAGTTGGACAGCATCCGCAGTTCCTCAGCCTCCTTCAGGCCGAGGTTTTGAGCCTCATCGACGATCAGCAACGCCCGCCGGCCGCCGGCCGCCAGCGCCGCGAAGAATGCTTCGAGCGTCGCGAGGATGAGGGCCTTCGACGATCCCGGGACTGGCACGCCGAACGCGGTGCAGACCGCGAGTAGCAAGTCATATGAGTCGAGCTGGGTGCTGACGACCTGGGCGGCGACGACTTCGCGCGAATCCAGGCTCTCGAGAAGCTTGCGGACGAGCGTCGTCTTGCCTGATCCGATCTCACCCGTGACAACGATGAAGCCTTCGCGCTGGTAGACCCCGTACTTCAGGTACGCAAGCGCCTTGCCGTGGCCGCTGCTCTCAAAATAGAAGCTCGGGTCCGGCCCGAGCCGGAAGGGCGGCGCCAAGAGACCATATTGGGCTTCGAACACCTTAGAAGCTGTGGCGCAGCCCCACGAAAACCAACGCAGCCTTGTAGTCGTGCTGCCCGCTGGCGTTGCTAGAGAAGCTGGCGTGCTGGAAGCCCCCCGTAACGGCGGTTCGAGGCGAAATGTCGCGGCTGAACACCAAGCGCTGCACCCACTCTTCGCTGGACTCGCCGGCATGCACGGCCAAGCCGATGAACTTTGACCAATTGAGCACGATATCGGCAGACAGGTGCGGAGCGAGCCGTCGACCGACCTGGAACGATGCTCCGACTTGGCGGCTGTCATTCTGGGCGCCGTTTGGGGGCGGCGGCTCGTCCTCGTGGGTCAACTGCTGCAAGGTCTGCATGTACAACGACAGCGCTGCGGTGTTTCGTGTGCCGAGATAGGCCCAAGTGGCGCGCGCATTCGTGTTCAGTTGCGGGTAACCGGCCACGACACTAGTCGGGCTCGGCAGACGAGCGTCCAACGCCCGAGAGTCGACCACCGACTCGACGAGTGCACGCCGCATGGTGGGATCAGGATACCTCGAGGCAAGGATCGCGTCTATGAAAGGGCGCAGGTCCGAACGCCCCCGGGCAACCTGACCGAACATGCTCGTCACCGTCGCCGGGCCCCGCCCCATGGATAGCCCGAATGCCATCGACGGGGTGCGATGACGCAGCGCGAGGACACCGCCAAGGCCGAAGAAGCGGTGCTCGAGTGTCATATCAACTGCGGTGCGTGGATCCGGGTTCCACGCCAGTGTCAGGCCATAGAGGGGGTCGGTCGCTTGGAAGCCGACGTGGTCACTGCGATCCACGCCGGCGACGGCACCCAGGATGACTTGGTTTTGCAAGGCGACGCGCGCAGCGGTACGGGCGGTGTCGATCGTCAGCCGACTCTCATCAACGCCCCGCGTTTCGTTGTCCAGGCGCGCAATTTCAAATGCCATGCCGACGGGGACCGGCTGCGACTCATAGCGAACCGCGGTCCTTTGCGAAACCATGCGTGCTCCGGTATCAGCGCCATTGTTCGTGGTCGCCAAGTCGTAGAGCGCAAGCACGAAGCTAGTGGGAGAGAGGTCGCGCAGGAGATACGGGCTGGCTCGAAAGGAAGTCGATGTTCGTGCATTGACCGTAGAAAACTCGTAGATCCCAGCACCAAACGAGTTAGCTTGCGTTTGCGTTACCTGGGCTGCGGCATCGAAGTAAAGCCAGCGCTCGATCAGTTCACTCCGGCCGAAGGCTCGCAGTTCCGGCAGAACTTCGTCCTTCTGCGTGCCCTTGACGTACCCCACAAAGGCTGCGGCCGCTGCCAGGTCGAGCTCCAGACGGGCGGTTCGACGGAAGAAGTCGACCTTCGGCCGAACTGTCGCAATCAGGTCAGCACGCTCCTGCCCTGACGCGCTGAGGCCGCTGTTGTTGGTCGCCCCGAGGCCGCCTTCGATGGCCAACTGCATCGGCGGTGTCTGGACCGGAGACGTCTGCACCAATGCCGTCTGCACCGGATCCTGTTGCACAGCAGCTGTCTGCGCGCTCACCGAAAGCGAGTACGCTATCGTCAGCGCGACTATGAGCGTATGTCGCACTGTGCGTGCGACGGCACCGTCAGACGGGTTCCCGGTACTGCCTGCCGTCGGGCGAAGCAGTGCTGTCAGTCGCATTCAGAACCAACTCTGCGGAATGAGAATGATGTCGCCCGGCATCACCGCGACATTGGCCGAGATGTCGCCTCGCCCGAGCAGATCTCGAAGGCGCAGGCTGTACTGCTTGCCGCCCTCCGAGCCCCGGATCAGCACGGCACCGTTGCCGTTGGCGAAGTCGGTCATCCCGCCGACATCGATCATGACGTCCAGCATCGTCATGCCTTGCCGGTAGGCCACCGCCTGCGGCTTGGCGGCCTCGCCGACGATCCGCACTTGATTGGCGGACATGCCCTGAAACTTCTGGACCACTACCGTGACCACGGGCTCGCGGATGTACTTGGACAGCGACTTTTCCAGGTCACGCGACAGGTCGGCAGGAGTGCGTCCTGCCGCAGGCATGTCGGCCACGAGCGGAGTGGAGATGAACCCGTCGGGTCGAACCGACACCGTCGAGGAAACGTCCGGGTTGCGCCACACCACGATGTTCAAAGTGTCGAGTGGCCCGATCGTGTACTGCACGTCGGGGGCATTGACGGTGAGCGGTGCCGGGGGATACGCCGTGCCAGAGGCACAGCCCGCGAGCGCCAGGACCGCGGCGAGTGCGATGCCTATGCAGGCGGCCCAATTGCACCGTAGAACTTGCGGCGTTTCGATGACAGGCTCCTCTCGATTGCAGGCCATTCGGCCGGCCGCCTTGTGGCAATGGCGCCCAAGGGCATTTTGCCCCTCGCTCCGGCCGGCAAGCGTGCATTGATTGTCGACCTGGACAGCGCGCAGTCGAGGAACGAGTCGGCACGGACCCCCTGAATGAGTGGGTCGCCTCGCCAACAGTCGTCTGCCCTGCCGGCGACGTGTCATTCTTGGTTTCCCGGCAACCCCGACGGGCTAGATCCCGCGGCGATGACGGCCGCCACCGGAGCACCGACATGACCCTTTTGCGCTTTGCCCTCGTCCTTGTCCTCTGGCTCGCCTGCTCTCACGCGCAGTCCGCGGTCGCCTACAAGATCGTGACCGCTTCTGAGCGCGGCACCTACATTCAGATCGGCCGCGATCTCGCCAAGTTCGTCGCACCCGATGCGGAAATCGATCTCGAAGTCCTGCCGTCGGTGGGATCGGCCGAGAACGTGCAGCGGCTGCGCTACGAGCCCGGGGTCCGATTCGGCCTGGTCCAGTCGGACGTGTACCAGGCGTTCCTCGACCAGGCCGGTGCCGGAAACCCAGACGCGGGCGCCATCATCAAGCCGCTGCGAGTGATCATGCCCCTCTACAACGAAGAGATCTATTTCATCGCGCGCGCCGACGCGCCGTTCAACTGGGTGCACGAGATCAAGGGGACAAGAATCAACGTCGGGCCGATTCGCAGCGGCACCGCGATGTCGGCCACCACGATCTACCGGCAGATGTTTGGCACGGCCCTCGACGACGCGAAGACTTCGTTCCTCAGCAATGAGGATGCCCTCGTCAAGCTGGTCGGCGACAAGTCCATCGACGTCGTGGTCGTCGTCGCCGGACAACCCGCCAAGCTCCTGGTCGACATGAAACCCGAAGCTCGCCAGCTCATCAAACTTCTCAAGTTCGACCCCAAGAATGCCGGAAGCGCACAGGCGCTCAAGACGTACGTTCCCGTTGCGATACGCGCAAGCAGCTATCCAAGCCTCCTGGCCGAAGACGTTTCCGGCGTCGCCGTCCAGGCTTTTCTGGTGACGTACGACTACCAGCTCACCGGTTCGGTGCAGCGACTGTCTGCGTTCGCCCGTTCGCTGTGCCAGAACTTCCCGAAGCTGCAGGCAGAAGGCCATCCCAAGTGGCGCGAGGTCGCGCTGGCCCTGCCCGACCTCGGCCGCGGATGGACCTACTCTCCCCCGACCCAACGCGAACTGCGCAAGTGCATCGAGGCCGGCAAAGCGGCCAAGGCGGTGCCTGTCTGCACGCAGCAATCACGCGTCCTCGGTCTGTGCAAGTAGTGATCGCGCCTTGACGCAGGCGCTTGGCTGAGCGTGCTATACCTCTGGCGCGGCGGCGGCATTCGGGTACCGACCCGGTCGACTGCAGCTAGCGCACGTAAGCCGGCGAGTACGCAAGCCGTGCAAGCAGCCGCGGCTGGCTCGCGCCGTCGATCGCGAGCGCCCAGATGCTCGTCGCCATGCCGGCTCCGACCCTGTCGTCCGGCAGTGCATAGGCGATCTCGCGCTCGCCGAGCCACTCGACCTGGTCGTCGACGCTGCGCGCCTCGGCAGCCAGCGCAGTTTCTCGCCCGCTCGTCAGTTCGAGCACGTGCAGGCGCCAGGCGAAGCGGCCCTTTTCAGCGCCGGCGATGCGCCGCTTGAAGGCGATGCGGGTGCCGTCGGGCGACAGCGACGGGCACTCGATGTCGTCGTGGATCACGCGCATGCGCCGGGCGGCGAGGTCGCCTTCGACCAGGAACAGCTTGCCGCCGGTCTGCAGGGTGGCGTAGTAGCGCCGTGCGTCGGGAGTGAAGGTGACGCCCCAGAGATTGAAGTCGATCGCTTTGAAAGGTTGGCCGCCGCGCAGGACCTCGACTTTCTCGAGGTCCTCGACCACATGCTGACCGCTGGCGACGTCGACGATCGACGTTCGAGTCGTGAAGCCCGGGCTCGAGTAAGAATGGCCGCTGAGGAATACGGTCGTTGCCGCCAGCCGCCCGTCAGCCGACACCCGCGCTCGGCTGGGCGGGCCGGCCAAGGCATAGCTGTGCAGCAGCCGCAGTTGCTGGTCGAACAGGTGCGCGTGATAACTGGTCAGCGCACCACGCTTCACTTCCAGGCAGATCCCGTGCCCCGCGGCGTAGTGCACCCGCTCGCAGACAAGCGGCGTGACGAAACGCCGGACGACGCCGTTCGCGTCGGCTTGCTCGTACACGACGCGCCCGTGGGTATCGTCGAGGGCGGTGCTCCGAAAGATCAGGTACGGCTGGCTTCCGGCGCCCGGCAGCCGGTCGGCACGGATTGCGCCGACCGGCTGCACGGTTGCGGCGTGATGGTCAGTCCGGCGCGCAGCGTGGATCGCGTAGCCGGCGGCCCCGGCAATGCACAGGGCGAGGACGCCGGCAAACGCGAGCGTCCGCCGCCGAAGCGAGCGGACGGTTGGCTGAGCGCCGGCGCTGTGTGACGACGACGGCGGGTCGACGGTGCTCAATTCCGATTCTCCAGGCGCAGCCAGATCGGCGCGGTCACAAGTGCCGTCGCGGCCAGCGCGGCGCCAAACCAAAGCAGCGCCGTCTCGATGCCCCAGCTGTTCCACACCATGCCGAACAACAGCGACGACACCAGGCGCGCCAAACCGCTGGCGGTCGTGACGATCGCGAAGCCGCTCGCACGCAGTTGGGCCGGGAGATAGACGCTCGCGGCGGCCATCAGCACGCCATCGGTGCAAGCGTAGTACGCGCCAAGCAGTGCCAGCGTAACGCAGGCGCTCCACCCGCCTGCTGTCGACGGCAGCGCGAGCGGCGCCAGACAGGCTGCGACAAGCAGCCCCTGGCCGAGGAGAAACACACGCCCGCGACCGATGCGATCGCCCAGCCGGCCGGCGGGGATCGCGAGCAACAGGTAGGTCAGCGCAGTGGCGACGTAAAGCAGTGGAAACAGGCTCGGCGACATCGACGTGTCGCGCTGAATCCGCAGGTAGAAGAACGCATCAGCGACGGTCGCCAGGCCGACCGCTGCGGCGCCCAGCACGACCGCGCGAAAGTGCGGCGTGCGCAGCAAACCGATCGCTGCCTCCAGCGTCCGCCGCGCAGGCAGTTGCGCGGTCTCAGGGGTTCGCGGGTTGCGGACGAACAGCAGCAGCGCAGCGACACCGGCCAGCGCGATGCAAAAACTGGTGACGAAAACGACATCGTAGGCGTCGGGCAGCAGCGCCAGGATCGCGAACGCCGCCACCGGGCCCAGCAGTGCTCCCGCGGTGTCGAACGCGCGGTGCACCCCGAACGCGGTTCCCAGGCGCTCCGGCGTGCTCGACAACGAGATCAGCGCATCGCGCGACGGCGTCCGCACGCCCTTGCCGATGCGATCGAGCGCGATCACCGCGGCCAGCGCGCTCCACACGCCGCCAACCGCGAGCAACGCCAGCTTGCATGCCGCCGACAACGCGTAGCCGGCCGCGGCGACTTCTCGGTTGCGTTGCCAGCGGTCGGCCAGCACCCCGCCGGCCAGCCGTGCCAGCGCCGCGGCTCCTTGGTACACCCCGTCGATGACGCCGTATTGCAGCGGTGTCAGACCGAGCGCATACAGCACGTACAGCGGCAGGACCGACGTCACCATCTCGGACGAGACGTCGGTCAACAAGCTGGTCAGGCCGAGGAAGTAGACGTTGGCGCCGATGCCGCTCCACCGGCCGTTCCTGAGCGCAGCAAGGCGCTTGGTTTCGATCGGGTACATCAGCCGCCAACGTCGTGCGGGCCCCCCGTCGGCGCGTCGGCCTGGACGCACGACGATGCCAGTTCATCGAGCTCGCGCCACTTCGAGGAAGCGGCCAGAATTTCGACAAGGACCGTGGAGGGAGTCCCTGCCACGGCCCCATCGCCGCCGCCTGCGGGCATCGGCGCGCGACTGCTGCGCGCGCGCTCGAGTACGCGATGAGCGGCGATGGCGAGGATGCGATTCAAGGCGGTAGGCGATGACCACGATGCGACGGGGACGTCGGCTGCGGCACCGGTCGGGTGACGATACGCGCAAACGTTGGACGCACTTTCAGGTCGCTGTTGCGCAACCCGCCGATCTTGGCGCCAGCCCACGACATCGCCGACCAGTCATCATCTGGGACATGAAGGCGTTCATGGCGGCGACTTGAAGCGGACCGGTTCGCAGCAATTGACGGCCGGGTACAGCATCTTCCTCCCACCTCGACACTGAGACCGTCGGTTCCCACCAGGGGGCCGCCGTTGCAGCGTCACGGAGGGTCTAGTGGACATCGGGCCAGTGCTCGGCAATCTTGGCCAGCTGAGCAATGCCGATTCCGGTCCGCCGCTCGAGTTCCTCGCGCATCGCCCGTTCGGCATGGGTTTCGCTGTTGTGAGCGGCGGCAAGTGCGGCGCGCTTGATCACGTCTCGTGCGCCGGCCACCTCGATGCTCTTGGCATCCAAGTGCTTGCGGACGATCCGCAGCGACGTCGCGATGTGGAGCGGTCCCTTGATCACCGCCGCGATCATCCGCAGAAGCCCGCCGGCGGCACCCCCCTGAACACGGTGGCAAGCGACCGCTTGTCCTGTTGGGGACCGGTGGTGCACCCGAGTTGCCGTTGCGATGCCGGAAGCTCGATGCAATCGATTCGCATCCGAACGTTCGACTCGCCGAGAGGATCGAGGGCCTTGCGCAGCGGCAACCGTCCGGTGCGACAAGCGGGTCGAACCGTTGACGGCCGCGTGCCAAGTGCGCGCCAGAGCTCAAGCCGCGCCGCGACCGGCGCGGTCAGCGGCTCATCGAGGCTGCTACCTGGGCTTTCCACGATGGGCCGGGTGAATTCAAGGAAGCGAGAGGAGCTCAAGTGGTTCTGTTCGATCGATCGAAAAGCGCATCCGGGTTCGCGCTGTCGTCATCGTTGACCTCGCGCAACGTCAGGGAGCCTTCGATGCGTTCCGCCTCGGGGTACGAAGCGGCTTCCTGCGCCGTCAAGACGACCGTCGTTCGGCGAATGCAGCCTAACTGCGGGTCCCGATAGCGCCAGCGCCAGTACTCGACCTGTTTCATCGTCACTGCTCGCTTCGAAGCTCGCGATTCGCATCAGCAAGGAGTTCGGAGAGCTGCGGCGTCTCGCCGATGACGATGAACATCGGCGGCACCGCGCCCGGAAAGGTCATCGACATCACCCGGCGACCTTCGTGTGCGAGCAAGTCCTCGGCGGCTTGCAGCAGGCGCTGCTCCAGGCGCAGTCCGAGTCCGGTCTGGGCGCGATTTTTTTCGTTCATATCCGCGACCTCGTGCGAAGGGACCGGCAGCGAATCCGCCCTTACTACAGGCACCACGATTTCATCTTATGTCCGGGGCGGGGCCCGTGCACCCCTCAACCACGGGAGGGGAGCAAACCCGGCCGGCGGGCTGCAACCCGACCACCCGGTCAGCCTGCTCGGCGCCTGGCTCGGCGGCCTATCGTGCCTTGATCCCTTGCAGCGTCCTTGTTTCGGAAGGCCTCGACGGGGCCGACTCCAAGCTTACGCAACGCTGTGGGCGCGGACTGTCCAAGCGGGCGAAGACGCGACCAAGCCGAAGAAGCAAGCTCATGCCAGCGCGAGGCGTCGTCGTTGCTGCTGCATCCATAGCGGCGCAACCAGGTGCTCATGGGCCCGACGATCGGCTGGCGCGACCCGAGCCCGCGGAGATCGCCGTGAATTCTTCCGACGGACCCCCTCCGGTCTGCAAGCGCTGGGCGGGGCAGCGATCGTCATCCGGCGCCGGGCGAGCCGGGCAAACGGGCCAGCGAGGCGGCACCCGTGATCCGGGGATATGTCGTCCAAGAAGGGTTACCTATTCTCACAAACCAAGCCGGCTTCTCAATGCGCGGCTGCTCAGCTGATCAGAAGAAAGAAAGTCGGTGCGTCGATGAATTTCACGGTGGTACGAGCGGTGCGTGGCTCTGACTTGAGCCCACCGAAGCCCGGCGAAGGACTGCGCACGGTCAGCCTGCTGCCGCCCTGCCCCGGATCGCCGGCAGCCATGGACCTTCCCTACGCGGACGAAGTTCTTCACCTCGACATCGGCGACTTCCCGAAGACAGTGCCGGGCAGTCTCGACTAGGCGTCGACAGTCGCGGAGTACGGCAATGAGCGTCGAGGCCCTGTGGTACGAAGTCTCTCCCTACGCGTACTGTGTCGTCGGTCTGGTGTCCGCTGCATTCAGCAATTCCGACTTCGGCTTCGTCTTCAGTGCGCTTCTCCTGACCGCTTCGTTCGCGATCGTTCGCAGGCGTCGCCTCTACCGACGCCCCGACCGAGTGGAGTTCCGCAAGTACGCACCGGTCGGCGCGGAAGCGCTTCTTCGACAGGAGCGTGCCCGCCTCGTCGTGCGTGCGAACCAGCTCGAGGCGACGAGCGGCCCTCCCGAGACTGCGTCGACCGCGCTGCGCGACGTCGACGACGTGATCCGGACGGGTGGCGCAGCTGCTGAGGCAGCGCTGAATGGCTCCCGTGGAGGAACCGAACGGCGATGAGTACGGCGACGGAAGACGACATGCGCGCCGCATTGCGCCAAGCCGGTGCGATCGTGGCAGTCGACGGCCAGCGTTCAGTCCGACAAACGCTCCGCTTGGCGCACGAGATCTACAACATGCTGATCCTCCTTCCGCCCGAGGAACGGGCCCGAAGGGTCCAGCTGATCGATGCCATCTTCGGCTCGTCAGTGCGCGGCTCGGAGCACAGGTAGGTGAACCCGTGAGCCTGGTCAGCATCGCGCGCCGAGTGATCATCGGGATCGTGCTCCTGTTGCTTGCCGGCTGGGTGGTCGCGAATGTGACGATCGTCCTGTAAGAGGACCATCGAGTCCGCGCATCCGGCTCTTCTCATCCAGGCGGTTGAGCGCCGGCTCTGCCGACCGGCTGTCTCAAGGGCGAGCAGCGCCGACCGTCTGCCCACGTCGCCGCCCGTGGCGATTCGCACGGCACCGGGCGACGCGTCCCCAGATCGCGGGGTGCCCAAGTAACGGCGTGCTACTCACAATTTGAGCAGTGAGTTCGAGACAGCCCGCCTTCAAGCAACCCGAGGCCTTCGCCTGGGAATCGGAACCCGTGGACGACCGGCCCGTCGGGTTCGCCAGCTCGGCGTTCAGCCACGCCCGACGGTCCAGCGAGTTCGCGAACTCGTCGTTCATGGACGCCGCTCCGGAGCGATCCACGCGACGGCGCAAGCGAAGCCCTGCACGCCCCCGTCGCGTCTGGACCATCGCCCTGCTTTTGGGCCTTCTGCTCGGCCTTGTCGGACTGCTGGCGTTGCTGGCGTGAACGCACTGCAGCACCGCGCCGCAATGGATCAAAGCACCTCGAACCAGACACAACGAAAACCTCGACATGTCCGACGAAGAATTGCTGGGCAAGCACATGAGACTGAGAGAAGAGCTCTCGGCCGCGTACGCGAAACCGTCCTGGGACACGGCCCACATCAACCGCATCGCGAGCGAACTCGCTGTGATTGAACGGCTGTTGACGTCCAAGGAGGTGACCGTGAGGTGGAAGATCGTGCGACCGCAGCCTTCCGCGTAGCCGGGACCGGCCGGGCCTGGCCCGCATCATCGCTTCGGAGTGGCTGACAGCAGGTCGATGTCTTCATGAAGCGTCGGCGCGCTGACGGCGGCGGTTTCGTCGGCGTCGGCGCGATCGACTTTGAGCAAGTCGCCGCGCCCGAATGCCTCAGGTTCCCTTCATGCCCGATCACTTCCCGGGTCGCGCGGCCTGTGCTCGTGACGTCTCCGTGTCGAGCGGTTCACGGTGTTCGCGCGCGGCGCCGACACGGACCAGGCGCGGCTCGTGAACGATCGGTTGAGCCGCCACGGGCAGGGACTGGAACTGCTCGGCCACGGAGCGCGCCGCCCTCACGCGGGCGAGCGTCTCCTGCGCCTGCACCAGCTCGCGCATCATGATGAAGTCGGCGCCTCTCAGCAAACCCCGCTCGCGCAGGACGCGCTGTCGGTACTCTTCGGCGATGCCGTGTTTCGTCAGGCTGCGGGCGTCGTAGAGCCACGGGTGCTGCTCATCGAGCTTGCCCACATACAGCCCGACGGTGCCGTAACTCAGGTCGAGATGGAGCGCGCCCAGAGCGGAGATCAATACCGCCCCGAGGGGGAGCAGTCCGATCAGCAGGCACGCAACGCTTGCAGCCTGCAGGGTTCGAGCCACGGCCATGTCGAGGCTCGTCAGCGCCTGGAGGCCGAGCCCCAGACCGGCGAGGACCACCAGCACGATGCCGACGACGACGGCATACCGAAACCACGGCGGTCGCTGACGCAGTGGGTGGGACCTGAACTCGGTTTCCAGTTCGTCCAGCTCCGGCCCCGACAGGCCGGCGAGCTCGCGCGCCACGCCGAGCGCTGGCTGCTCCAAGACACGATTCGTCCAGCGCGCGAATGCAAGCCGGGCCGGCCCGTTCCGCGCCGATGGTGAATAGAACTCGCGTGCTTGCATCAATCGCTGGCGATTGACGAAGGAACCATCGATGATTTGCTGGAGCAAAGACATGGCGCACCCTCCAAACGTCCGTGGGACGCCGAGAAGGATCGCGATAACCCCCTGTAACTGCCACCCCCCACGCGAGTGCCTTACCTGAAGATGAGGGGCGCGCGCCACAGTCCTGGCGATCTCGACGAAACCGATCGGATCGGCCTCCGCAGGACGGTCGGATCAGAGGACGTTCAAAGGTGACGTGTTCGTCCAGACCGCGTCACCGAGCGCTCCGAAGATCCTGCCGCCGTTGCGGAGGTGCAAGCCAAGTGGCCGATTGACCAATGAAAAAGCCCCTTCGGGGCTTGGTCAGAGGCAGGTTTGGCGGAGCCGGAGGGATTCGAACCCTCGATGCAGGTTTTGCCCACATACTCCCTTAGCAGGGGAGCACCTTCGGCCACTCGGTCACAGCTCCGTCGGCCGCGATTCTAACGGCCCGACCGGACCGTACCGCCACGCGACTCAGGGCGTGCCCGGCCCCTGATCGAGATCGAACGCCTTGTGCAGCGCGCGCACCGCGAGCTCCATGTACTTCTCGTCGATCACGACGCTGGTCTTGATCTCGCTCGTCGTGATCATCTGGATGTTGATGCCCTCCTCGCTCAGCGCGGCGAACATCTTGCTCGCGACCCCGACGTGCGAGCGCATGCCGATGCCGACGATGCTCACCTTGCAGATGCGGTCGTCGCCGAGCAGGCCCGCAGCGCCGGTCTTCGGAATCACCGCGTCTCTCATCAGCGCCATCGTGCGCGCGTAGTCGTTGCGGTGCACCGTGAACGAGAAGTCGGTGCGGCCATCGTGCGAGACGTTCTGGATGATCACGTCGACGTCGATGTTCGCGGCGGCGACCGGGCCGAGGATCATGTGCGCGATCCCGGGCTTGTCGGTCACGCCCATGAGGCTGATCTTGGCTTCGTCGCGGTTGAAGGCGATGCCGGACACGACGGCTTGTTCCATCTTGACGTCCTCTTCGAAAGTGATCAGCGTCCCGGAGCGCGCTTCCTCGGCGATGTCGATGTCCCACGGCGTGAAGCTCGACAGCACGCGCAACGGCACGCGGTACTTGCCGGCGAACTCGACCGAGCGGATCTGCAGCACCTTCGAGCCGAGGCTCGCCATCTCGAGCATTTCCTCGAAGCTGATCGTGGTGAGGCGGCGCGCGTCGGCGACGATGCGCGGATCGGTCGTGTAGACGCCGTCGACGTCGGTGTAGATCAGGCACTCGTCTGCGCGCAGCGCCGCCGCGATCGCCACCGCCGACGTGTCGGAGCCGCCCCGGCCCAGCGTCGTGATGTGGCCGTCCGGGTCGACGCCCTGGAATCCCGTGACGACGACGACCTTGCCGGCGGCGAGGTCGGCGCGCACGCGCGCGTCGTCGATCTTCTCGATTCGCGCCTTCGTGTAGGCGACGTCGGTCGCGATCGGCACTTGCCAGCCCGCGTAGCTGACGGCGGCGAGACCCTCGGCCTGGAGCGCGAGCGAGAGCAGGCCGACCGACACCTGCTCGCCGGTCGACGCGATCATGTCGAGCTCGCGCAGGACGTGATCGGTGGTCGCTTCCGGAGCGAGCTGGCGCGCCAGCGCGAGCAGGCGGTTTGTCTCGCCGCTCATCGCCGACGGCACGACGACGAGCTGGTGGCCGGCGCGCGCCCATTTGGCGACCCGGCGAGCGACGCTCTGGATCCGCTCCGGCGAGCCCATCGAGGTGCCGCCGTACTTGTGAACGATCAATGCCATGGGGAGGAAGGCACGCGCCGGCGCGGCCGCAAGGAGCCCGGCGCGCGATGCCGGGGGAACGCAATTCTAGCCAGCGCCCTCTGGCCGCCGGGCGACGCGCGTCAGGCCGGCCCGGGCAGCCACGTGATCACGACCTGAGCCTCGCCCGCCTGGGCCCGCGCCCGCGCGTCGACGCCGAGGCCCGGCACGAACACCGTCACCCCGTTGCTGCAGACGATCGGCCCATCGCGCAGCGCCGGCGCGACGGCCTTCGCCTGGAACTGCAGCTTCAGGCTGCGCGCGGGGCGATGATCGCCGGCCTGGAAGCGATCGCCCGGCGCGCGCGGCCGCAGCTCGAGCCGCGCCGCCGTCGCAGCGGAGATGCCGCCGGTCTCGACGAGGTCGACGCGAAAGGCACCGCACCAGGCCGCGATCTCGTGGCGGCCGGCCCGGCTCAGGTCGACCACCAGGCTGGGCTTCTTCCCTGACGCCGGAGGCGCCGCGACCGATCGCAATCGGCCGCGATAGCTGCGCAGCTCGCCGACGCCGGCAGGCCAGCGGCGTTGCGGCCCGGATGGCGTCGCCTCGTCCATCAGCCGCTCGACCAGGCTCGCCGGCGGACCTTCGCCGAGCGCCGTGCGCAGCCATTTCAGCAACGCCTGGCGCCGGCGCGCGACCGAGAGCGCACGCCACGCCGCGAGATCGAGGCCGCTCTCGTCGGCGATCGCCGCGAGGTCGAGCGCGGCGATCTCGTCGACCACGGCGGCGGCGTCCTGGACGCGCCGCGCTGCATCGGCCAGGGAGCCCTCGGCATCGTCGAACGCCTCGACGAGCGCCGGCCAGACGTGGCGGCGCAGGCGATTGCGCGCGAACCGGTCGTCGTCATTGCTATCGTCGTCGATCCAGCGCAGGCGGTGACGGCGGGCATAGGCGTCGATGGCCTCGCGCGACCGCTCGAGCCATGGGCGCGCCCACGTGACGCCGTCGCGACGGACGACCTTCGGCATCGCCGAGAGCGCCGCGACGCCGCCGCCGCGCAGCGCCTGCAGCACGAAGGTCTCGGCCTGGTCGCGCTGGTGGTGAGCGAGGAGGACGAGGTCGGCGCCGCGCGCGAGCGCCATTTCCCGGAGGGCGCGATAGCGGGACCGTCGCGCCCAGGCCTCGATGCTCTGACCGCGCCCCGGACGGGCGACCAGGCGCGTCGCGACCAGCTCGACCGGCAAGCCGCGCCGCGCCCATCGTGCGCACAGCGAGCTCGCGTGATCGAGCCAGGCGTCGGCATTCGCGCTCAGGCCATGGTGGACGTGAAGGGCGAGCACCGACACGGCGAGCGGCGCGGCCTGCGTGAGCGTTGCGTGAAGCAGCGCCGTCGAATCGCGCCCGCCGCTGAAGGCCACCGCGACGACGCGCCGCTGCCCGCCTGCCTCAGCGCGCGGTCGTGTCGCTGAATCGGCCGTAGGACTGCAGCCGGTCGTAGCGGCGCTGCACGAGCTCCTTCACCGGCATGTCGCTGACCTGGCGGAAGGCGTCGTTGAGCGCCCGCTTGAGGAATGCAGCCATCTGCTTGGCATCGCGATGCGCGCCGCCGACCGGCTCGTTGACGATCTTGTCGACGAGGCCGAGCGCCTTCAGGCGGTGCGCCGTGATGCCGAGCTGCTCGGCGGCCTCCGGCGCACGCTCGGCGGTCTTCCACAGGATCGAGGCGCAGCCCTCGGGCGAGATCACCGAATAGATCGAGTACTGCAGCATCAGCAGCTGATCGCCGACGCTGATCGCGAGCGCACCGCCCGAGCCGCCTTCGCCGATGATGGTGACGATGATCGGCACCTCGAGCTGCGCCATCTCGAAGATGTTGCGCCCGATCGCCTCCGACTGGCCGCGCTCCTCGGCGCCGATGCCAGGATAGGCCCCCGGCGTGTCGACGAACGAGAACACGGGAAGGCCGAACTTCTCGGCGAGCTTCATCAGCCTGAGCGCCTTGCGGTAACCCTCGGGACGCGACATGCCGAAGTTCCGCGCGGCGCGCTCCTTGGTGTCGCGGCCTTTCTGGTGACCGAAGACGATGCAGGCCTGGCCGTTGAAGCGCGCCATCCCGCCGACGATCGACTGGTCGTCGGCGAAGGCGCGATCGCCGTGGAGCTCCTGGAAGTCGGTGAACACCTCGTTCACGTAGTCGAGCGTGTACGGGCGCTGCGGGTGGCGCGCGATCTGCGTCACCTGCCAGGGCGTCAGGCCGGAATAGATGTCCTTGGTGAGGAGCAGGCTCTTCTTGCTCAGCCGGTCGATCTCCTCCGAGATGTCGACCGCCGACTCGTTCTGGACATAGCGCAGCTCCTCGATCTTCGCCTCCAGCTCGGCGACGGGTTGCTCGAAATCGAGGAAGTGGCGTTTCATGTCAATAGCTGACCGGCATCGGATCGAGGCTGCGCCAAATGTACCAAGTGGCGACCGAGCGATACGGCGCCCAGGCGTCGCCGACCTCGCGCGCTTCCGCGCGCGACACCGGCTCGCCGCTGAAGTAGTTGACGCTGATCCCCTTGATCAGCCCGATGTCGTCGAGCGGCAGCACGTTCGGGCGAAGGAGATGGAAGATGAGGAACATCTCGGCGGTCCAGCGGCCGATTCCGCGGATGCCGACCAGCTCCTCGATGATCGACTCGTCGTCCATCTCGCGCCAGCGTGCCGGCCGCACCGCGCCCGACTGGAAGTGCTCGGCGAGGTCGCACAGGTACTCGACCTTGCGCGCGGACAGCCCGGCGGCGCGGATGTGCGGCGCGTCGAGGGCGAGCACCGCGTTCGGCGCGAGCCGGCTCGACGGCCCGGCGGTGAGGGCGACGAAGCGGTCCCACACGGCCTGCGCCGCCTTGACCGAGATCTGCTGGCCGACGATCGAGCGCGCCAGCGTCGTGAAGGCGTCGCCCCGGCTCTCGAGGCGACCTTCGCCGAGGCGCGGGATCAGCTTCTTCATGACCCGGTCGCGCTTGGCCAGGTGCTTGCAAGCGTCGTCCCAGAAGTCGGCGACGAGGCTCGGTGCGGTGGCGGTCGCCAAGCTCAGCCTTTCACCCAGGTGGTGCCCTGGGCGCTGTCCTTGAGGACGACGCCGTGCGCCGCGAGCTCGTCGCGGATCGCGTCGGCGCGGGCGAAGTCGCGTGCACGCTTGGCCTCTGCGCGCTCGGCGATGCGCTCGGCGATGCCTTCCTCGGAGAGCGCTGCGCCCGATTGCAGGAAGGCGCGCGGCGTCTGCTGGAGGATGCCGAGCGTGGCGCCGAGCCCCTTCAGCAATGCCGCATCGGCGGTCTTGCGACCCCGGTTCACCTCGCCGGCAAGCTCGAACAGGATCGACACGGCGATCGGCGTGTTGAAGTCGTCGTTCATCGCCTCGCGAAAAGCCGCGGCGCGCACGTCGTTCCAGTCGACTTCCGCCACGCCGTCGACCGGCGTCGCATCGAGCGCGGTGTAGAGCCGCCGCAAAGCGCTTCGCGCATCCTCGAGGCCGGCATCGCTGAAATTGAACTGGCTGCGGTAGTGCGCGCGCACCATGAAGAAGCGGATCGTCTCGCCGTCGAAGCGCTTCAGCACGTCGCGGATGGTGAAGAAGTTGCCGAGCGACTTCGACATCTTCTCGTTGTCGGTGTTGAGCAGCCCGTTGTGCATCCAGACGTTGACGAACTGCCCACCGCTCGCGCCCTCGCTCTGGGCGATCTCGTTCTCGTGATGGGGGAACTGCAAGTCCTGACCGCCGCCGTGGATGTCGAAGTGGTCGCCGAGGAGGGCCTTGCACATCGCGGAGCATTCGATATGCCAACCCGGGCGGCCGGGCCCGTAGCCGCTCGGCCACTTGGCGTCGTCGGGCTCGCTCTCCTTGGCCGACTTCCACATCACGAAGTCGAGCGGGTCTTCCTTGCCGTCGAGGACGGCAACGCGCTCGCCGGCGCGCAGTTGATCGATCGATTTGCCGGAGAGCTTGCCGTAGCCCGGGAACCTGCGCACCGCGAAGTTGACGTCGCCGTTGCTGCTGCGGTAGCCGAGGCCCTTCCCTTCGAGCGTCGCGATCATCTCGAGCATCTGCGGCACGTACTCGGTTGCGCGCGGCTGGTGCGTCGGCCGCTCGAGGCCGAGCGCGTCGGCGTCCTGCTGCAGCGCCGCGATGTTCTCCTCGGTCAGGGCGCGGATCGACATGCCGCGCTCTAGGGCGCGGCGGATGATCTTGTCGTCGATGTCGGTGATGTTGCGCACGTAGGTGACGCGGTAGCCGATCGTCTTCAGCCAGCGCTGGGCGACATCGAACGCCAGCATGAAGCGGGCGTGGCCCATGTGGCAGAGGTCGTAGATCGTGATGCCGCAGACGTACAGGCGGACGTGGCCCGGCTCGATTGGCGTGAAGCGCTCGGTCGCGCGGGTCAGCGTGTTGTGGATGCGAAGTGTCATGCAGCGGGGGGCCTGCTTCGCACCTCTCGCCGCGTCGCGCATCGCGTCGAGAAGGCTTTCGGCATCGTGTGCGTACCCTACAATCGATTCAGTATAGCGGCCCTCCCGAGCGCGAAATCGACGTGAGCGATGCTGCTCGAGAGCTGCCTTTCCACGATGCAATTCAGGATCCTCGCTGCCGAGTTGCCTCTCTGGCTGTTGCTTTGCGCGGCCTTCGCAATGCCGGCGCGCGCCGCCACCGCCGAGGAGCTGAGCGAGGTCACCCGCCTCCATCGCGCCGGCCAGAGCGCCGCTGCGCTCGAACGTGCCGATCGCGTCTTGTCGGCCCAACCGAAGGACGCGCAGATGCGGTTCCTCAAGTCGGTGCTGCTCGTCGACCTGGGCCGAGCTGCCGAGGCTCAGGCCATCCTGCAAGCCCTGGTCCAGGACTATCCCGAGCTCGCCGAGCCGCACAACAACCTGGCGGCCATCTACGCTGCGGCAGGCGACTACGGCAAGTCGCGCGCCGAGCTCGAGGAAACCATTCGCCTCAACCCCAGCTACGCGCCCGCGCACGAGAACCTCGGCGATGTGCACGCCCTGCTCGCGGCGCAGTCGTACGCGCGCGCGCTTCGCCTCGAGCCGGCGAGCGCGACCTTGCCCCGTAAGCTCGCGCTGGTGCGCCAGCTGACCGCGATCTCGTCCGAGCCGAAGGCGGCGCCGCCGCAGCCGGCTGCGCCGGCGTCGGCAGTGCGCCGCTGAGCGCGTGGAGTTCCTTTTCCTTCAACGATCGGAGTCTTCGATGCAATCGTTCGTCTCGCGTCTTCTCACCGCTGCAGTCGCCGCCGTCGCGCTGTGCGCCAGCGGCGCCGCCCTCGCCCAGAAGGTCAGGCTCGCCACCTCGGCCGGCGACATCGTCGTCGAGCTCGACGCGGCCAAGGCGCCGAAGACGGTCGCCAACTTCCTGGAATACGTGAAGGCGGGACACTACGACGGCACGATCTTCCACCGCGTGATCGAGAACTTCATGATCCAGGGCGGCGGCATGACGACCGACATGAAGGAAAAGCAGACCCGCGCGCCGATCGGGCTCGAAAGCCGCAACGGCCTCACCAACCAGCGCGGAACGATCGCGATGGCGCGCACGGCCGACCCGAACTCGGCGACGGCGCAGTTCTTCATCAACGTGAAGGACAACGACTTCCTCAACCAGGCACAGGCCCGCGACGGCAATGGATACACCGTCTTCGGCAAGGTCGTGCAGGGCATGGACGTCGTCGACAAGATTCGCGCCACGCCCACCGGCGCCGGCGACGTTCCCCTGCAGCAGGTCGTGATCAAGAAAGCAACCGTGGAGAAATGAGCGATGAGACAAGTCGATTTGGAAACGAGCGCCGGCACCATCCGGGTCGAGCTCGACGATGAGAAGGCGCCCGAGACGGTCAAGAACTTCCTGACCAACGTCGAGAACGGCCACTACGACGGCACGGTGTTCCACCGCGTCATCAAGGGCTTCATGGTGCAAGGCGGCGGCTTCGAGCCGGGCATGAACCAGAAGCCGACCGGCTCGACGATCAAGAACGAGGCCAGCAACGGCCTGAAGAACGACAAGTACACGCTGGCGATGGCGCGCACGTCGGCGCCGCACTCGGCGACGGCGCAGTTCTTCATCAACGCCGCCGACAACGAGTTCCTGAACTTCAAGTCGGAGACGCCGCAGGGTTGGGGCTACGCGGTCTTCGGCCGCGTCGTCTCCGGCCAGGACGTCGTCGACGCGATCGAGAAGGTTCGCACCGGCAACCGCGGCGGCCACGCCGACGTCCCCCTCGACGACGTCACGATCACGCGCGCGACGGTCGTCTCCTGACGGCCGGGCGGTCGGGCCGAACGCCGGGAATCGTGGCAGCGTCGTCGCCGCGCGTCCCGGCGCCGCAGGCCGAGTCTTCCGCGACCTTCGTCGCGCCGGCACACTGGCGCGCGATCGACCTGCTGTCGGACCTGCACCTGGCCGAGAACACGCCGCACGGGTTCGAGGCCTGGGCGACGCACCTGCGTCACACCGACGCCGACGCCGTGTTCATCCTCGGCGACCTGTTCGAGGTCTGGATCGGCGACGACATGGCCGAGCGCGGCTTCGAGGCGCGCTGCGCCGAGGTGCTCGCCGCTGCCGCCGCCGAACGGACGGTCGGTTTCATGGCCGGCAACCGCGATTTCCTCGTCGGCGATGCGCTGCTCGCGGCGAGCGGCGTCGTTCGGCTGGCCGATCCCACCGTCGTCGTCGCGTTCGGCGAGCGCGTGCTGCTTTCGCACGGCGACGCCCTTTGCATCGACGACGTGTCCTATCAGCGCTACCGCGCCATCGTGCGCAGGCCCGGGCTACAGCGTGCCTTCGGCGCCCTGCCCTTGTCGGCCCGGCGCGCCATCGGCGCGGCGCTGAGGCGACGCAGCGGCCGGCGCGAACCGCGCGAGCGCGGTGGCTTCATCGACGTCGACGCCGACGCGGCGCTCGCCTGGATGCGTCGCGCCGAGGCGCCGACGCTGATCCATGGCCACACCCATGCGCCGGCGAGCCACGACCTCGCGCCCGGTGCGGTTCGCCACGTGCTGAGCGACTGGGAGCTCGACGGCAGCAGCAAGCCGCGCGCCGAGATCCTGCGCTGGAGCGCAAGCGGCTTCGCTCGCATCGCGCCGCTGACCGACTCGCGACCGGCCGTGCCGTGACCGGCTGGTGGCAGCGCTGGCGCCGCGCCCGTGCGCTCGAGCGACGGGCGATCCCCGATGCGCTCTGGCAGCTGACGCTGTCGCGCTTTCCGTTCCTCGCTGCGCGCAGCGCTGCGCAGAGGGCGGCCCTGCGCGAGATGACGACGCTATTTTTGGCCGAGAAGGAATTCAACGGCGTGCGCGGGCTGGTCGTCAGCGACGAGATGGCGGTCGCGATCTCGGCCCAGGCCTGCCTTCCTGCGCTCGCCCTGGGTCTCGACTGGCTCGACGGCTTCGTCGGCATCGTCGTCCACGAAGACGCGGTCGTCGCCAGACGCGAGGTCGAGGACGAAGACGGGATCGTCCACGCCTACGACGAAGAGCTCAGCGGCGAGGCGATGAGCGGCGGCCCGGTGATGCTCGCGTGGCGCGACGTCGACGACTCCGGCGAGTCGGCGGCCTCCGGCTACAACGTCGTCGTCCACGAGTTCGTCCATGTCATCGACATGCGCCGCGGCGTCACCGCCGGCGTCGAAGGCGCTGACCCGGCGACCGGGCGGGGTCGATGGCTGCACGCGTTGGCCGACGAGTACGAGCGCTTCGGCGATCGGGTCGACGACGGCGAGGAGACTTTCCTCGATCCCTACGGCGCCGAGGCGCTCGAGGAGTTTTTCGCCGTCGGCGCGGAAGCATTCTTCGTCGCCCCCGATGATCTCGAGCGCGAAGAGCCCCGGCTCTATCGGCTGCTCGCCGAGTTCTTCCGGCAGGAGCCAGCGCTCGACAAAAGAAACGGGGACCGCGAGGCCCCCGTGGTGGCCGAGCGCCGCGACGACTAGGCGGTCGCCGGCTCCGACTTCGGCTTGTCGCTCTTGCGTGCCGGCTGGATGTCGAGGAGCGGCTTGCCGTCGGCATCGACGTCGACCGTCAGGCGCCCGCCCTCCACGAGCCGCCCGAACAGCAGCTCGTCGGCGAGGGCGCGCCGAATCGTGTCCTGGATCAGGCGCTGCATCGGCCGGGCGCCCATGAGCGGATCGAACCCCTTCTTGGCGAGGAGCTTGCGCAGGCCGTCCGTGAAGGTGACCTCGACCTTCTTCTCGGCGAGCTGGCCCTCGAGCTCGAGCAGGAACTTGTCGACGACGCGAAGGATGATCTCTTCGTCGAGCGCCTTGAAGCTGACCGTCGCGTCGAGGCGGTTGCGGAACTCCGGCGTGAACAGGCGCTTGATGTCGGCCATCTCGTCGCCCGCTTCGCGCGAGTTGAGGAAGCCGATGGTCGCCTTGTTCATGGTCTCGGCGCCGGCGTTCGTCGTCATGATGATGATGACGCTGCGGAAGTCGGCCTTCCTGCCGTTGTTGTCGGTCAGCGTGCCGTGGTCCATGACCTGGAGCAGGACGTTGAAGACGTCGGGGTGGGCCTTCTCGATCTCGTCGAGCAGCAGCACGGCGTGCGGCTTCTTCGAGATCGCCTCGGTGAGCAGCCCGCCCTGGTCGAAGCCGACGTAGCCGGGGGGCGCGCCGATCAGGCGGCTCACCGCGTGGCGCTCCATGTACTCGCTCATGTCGAAGCGGATCAGGTCGACGCCGAGGACGAACGCGAGCTGCTTGGCGACCTCGGTCTTGCCGACACCGGTGGGGCCGCTGAACAGGAACGAGCCGATCGGCTTGTCGGGTCGGCCGAGGCCGGAACGCGCCATCTTGATCGCCGCCGCGAGCGCGTCGATCGCCGGATCCTGGCCGAAGACGACGCTCTTCAGGTCGCGGTCGAGCGTCTTCAGCTTCGAGCGGTCGTCGCTCGTCACCGACGCGGGCGGGATGCGCGCGATCTTGGCGACGATCTCCTCGACCTCGAGGCGGTTGATCGTCTTCTTCTGCTTGTTCTTCGGCAGGATGCGCTGCGCCGCGCCGGCCTCGTCGATGACGTCGATCGCCTTGTCGGGCAGATGGCGGTCGTTGATGAACTTGGCGGACAGCTCGGCCGCGGCCTGCAGCGCCGCGGGCGCGTACTTGACGCTGTGGTGCTCCTCGAAGCGGCTCTTCAGGCCCTTGAGGATTTCGACGGTCTGCTCGATCGACGGCTCGACGACGTCGACCTTCTGGAAGCGCCGCGACAGCGCCGCGTCCTTCTCGAAGATGCCGCGGTACTCGGTGAAGGTGGTCGCGCCGATGCACTTCATCGCGCCCGAGCTGAGCGCGGGCTTGAGCAGGTTGCTGGCGTCGAGCGTGCCCCCCGACGCGGCGCCGGCGCCGATCAGGGTGTGGATCTCGTCGATGAAGAGGATCGCGTTGGGCTGGTCCTTGAGGTTCTTGAGGACGCCCTTCAGGCGCTGCTCGAAATCGCCGCGGTACTTGGTGCCCGCGAGCAGCGCGCCCATGTCGAGCGCGTAGACCACCGACTCGGCGAGCACTTCCGGCACTTCGGACTGGGTGATGCGCCAGGCCAGGCCCTCGGCGATCGCGGTCTTGCCGACCCCGGCCTCGCCCACGAGCAGCGGGTTGTTCTTGCGCCGCCGGCACAGGATCTGGATGACGCGCTCGACCTCGTGCTCGCGGCCGATCAGCGGATCGATCTTGCCGTCGCGGGCGAGCTGGTTCAAGTTCTGCGTGAACTGGTCGAGCGGCGAGCCCTTGCCGTCGGACTCCTCCTTCTCGCTCTCGGTGCTCGCGCTGCCCCCCTCGCCCGGCTTGGCCGACTCCGGAGGATCGCTCTTCTTGATGCCGTGGGCGATGAAATTGACGACGTCGAGGCGCGTCACGCCCTGCTGATGGAGGTAGTAGACGGCGTGCGAGTCCTTCTCGCCGAAGATCGCGACCAGGACGTTGGCGCCGGTCACTTCCTTCTTGCCGCTGCCGGTCGACTGGACGTGCATGATCGCGCGCTGGATGACGCGCTGGAAGCCGAGCGTCGGCTGCGTGTCCACCTCGTCGGCGCCGCCGACCGTCGGCGTGTTTTCCTTGATGAAGCCGAGCAGGCTCTTCCTCAGGTCGTCGAGGTTGGCTGAGCAGGCGCGCAGCACTTCGGCGGCCGACGGGTTGTCGAGGAGTGCCATCAGCAGGTGCTCGACGGTGATGAACTCGTGGCGCTGCTGCCGGGCCTCGACAAAGGCCATGTGCAGGCTGACTTCTAGCTCTTGCGCGATCATGCGGACTCCATAATGCATTGCAGCGGGTGGCCGCCGCGCCGTGCGGCGGCGAGCACCAGTTCGACCTTGGTCCCGGCCACGTCCTTCGAGTAGACGCCGCAAACGCCGCGACCGTCGTGGTGGATCTTCAGCATGATCTGCGTCGCCGTCTCGAGGTCCCGGTTGAAGTACTCCTGCAGCACCATGACGACGAACTCCATGGGGGTGTAGTCGTCGTTGAGCAGGATCACCTGAAACATCGGCGGCGGCTCGGTCTTTTGCTCCTTGCGCTCGGCAACGACCGCTCCCTGGCCGTCGTCGGTACGCGGCCGGACGACGGGGACAGGAGGCTTGTCGGCGGGCATGAATTCATTCTATCGAGTTGGCGCTCTCACGCTTCGGTCGAATGCATATGCCCCCCGGGGCTTTTTTCACAAGCCCTGGTCCGCATCGCCCGGCCTGCCTGTTCGGCGGACCCGGGCCGTGCCGCAAGTCGCGTTTGTCGCCTGCGGCGAACGCCGCCACCCTCCCGGGGGCAGCGCCGAAGGCGCCTACATGTTGTCGATCATCACCTGGCCGAAGCCCGAGCACGACACCTGGGTCGCACCGTCGAGCAGCCGCGCGAAGTCGTACGTGACCTTCTTGGCCAGGATCGACTTCTCCATCGAGCTGATGATGAGATCGGCAGCGGGATGCCAGCCCAGGTGGCGCAGCATCATCTCGGCCGACAGGATCTCCGAGCCTGGATTGACGTAGTCCTTGCCCGCGTATTTCGGCGCCGTGCCGTGGGTCGCCTCGAACATCGCGACCGAGTCGCTCATGTTGGCGCCCGGCGCGATGCCGATGCCGCCGACCTGGGCGGCGAGCGCGTCGGAAACGTAGTCGCCGTTCAGGTTCAGGGTCGCGATCACCGAGTACTCGGCCGGCCGCAGCAGGATCTGCTGCAGGAAGGCGTCGGCGATGACGTCCTTGACGACGATCTCCCTGCCGCTCTTCGGGCTCTTGAACTTGCACCACGGGCCGCCGTCCACTTCGACCGCGCCGAACTCCTTCTGCGCCAGGCCGTAGCCCCAGTCGCGGAACGCGCCCTCGGTGAACTTCATGATGTTGCCTTTGTGGACGAGCGTCACGGAAGGCTTGTCATGGTCGATCGCATACTGGATGGCCTTGCGCACGAGCCGCTCGGTGCCTTCGCGCGAGACCGGCTTGACGCCGATCCCGGAGGTCGCCGGAAAGCGGATCTTCTTGACGCCGAAATCTTCCTGGAGGATCTTGATCAGGCGCTTGGCCTTCTCGCTCTCGGCTTCGAACTCGATGCCGGCGTAGATGTCCTCCGAGTTCTCGCGGAAGATGACCATGTTGGTCTTCTCCGGCTCCTTGACCGGCGACGGGACGCCCTTGAAGTACTGGATCGGCCGCAGGCAGACGTACAGGTCGAGCTCCTGGCGCAAGGCGACGTTGAGCGAGCGGATGCCGCCGCCGACCGGCGTCGTCAGCGGTCCCTTGATCGACACCACGTACTCGCGCAGCACTTCCAGCGTCTCGGGCGGAAGCCAGACGTCGGGGCCGTACACCCGGGTCGACTTCTCGCCGGCGAAGATTTCCATCCACTGGATCTTCTTCTTGCCGCCGTACGCCTTGGCGACGGCGGCGTCGACCACCTTGATCATCACCGGAGTGATGTCAACGCCGGTGCCGTCTCCTTCGATATAGGGAATGATCGGCTCGTCAGGCACGGTCAACGAGTAGTCGGCGTTGACCTTGATCTTCTGCCCGGCTTGGGGCACCTTGATGTGCTGATACATGAAAATGGGGCTCCGTTGGGCGCGGCCGTGGTGGCAATGCAGCCGGAAATTCTAAGTCGGATGACGCATCATGAATGACAGCTGGGCACGCCGGGCAGGCGTGATCGCGGTGCTCTGCTTCGCGGCGATCGCCTCGGCCCAGGACGGGCCACAGAAGCTGGCGCAGGTGCGCCTGAACGCGGGGATCCACAACATCAATGCCGAGCTCGCGTCGACGCCGCAGCAACGCGAGATCGGCTTGATGTTCCGCAGCGTGATGCCGGCCAACGACGGGATGCTGTTCGTCTTCGAGCAGCCGGGCCAGCAGTGCTTCTGGATGAAGAACACGCTGATCCCGCTTTCGGTCGCCTTCATCGGCGACGACGGCAGCGTCGTCAACATCGACGACATGAAGCCGCAGACGCTCGACGGCCATTGCTCGGCCAAGCCGGTGCGCTTCGTCCTCGAGATGAACGAAGGCTGGTTCGCCAAGCGAGGCATCAAGGCCGGCAGTCGCCTGCGCGGCGGGCCGTTCGGCCACTAGCGCCACCGGCTGCGCGGCGTCGCCGACGAGCGTCGGCGACGTCGTTCTCGCTCAGCCGAAGTTCTTGGCGGCGAAGTCCCAGTTCGCGAGCGAGCTCAGGAAGGTCTCCGCCCACTTCGGCCGCTGGTTGCGATAGTCGATGTAGTAGGCGTGCTCCCAGACGTCGATCGTGAGCAGCGGCGTATCGCCCGTGGTGAGCGGCGTCCCGGCGGCGCCCATGTTGACGATGTCGACGCTGCCGTCGCCCTTCTTGACGAGCCACGTCCAGCCCGAGCCGAAGTTGCCGACGGCGCTCTTCGCGAACGCTTCCTTGAAGGCCGGATACCCGCCCCACTTGGTCTTGATCTGCTCGGCGAGCGCGCCCTTCGGCTCGCCGCCGCCGCCCGGCTTCATGCAGCTCCAGAAGAAGGTGTGGTTCCAGATCTGCGCGGCGTTGTTGTAGATGCCGCCGGTCGCCTTCTTGACGATGTCCTCGAGCGCCATCGATTCGAACTCGGTGCCCTTCTGGAGGTTGTTCAGGTTGTCGACGTACGCCTTGTGGTGCTTGCCGTAGTGGTACTCGAGCGTCTCCTGACTGACGTGAGGCGCAAGCGCGTCCATGGCGTATGGCAGGGGGGGAAGCTTGTGTTCCATGAGAGTCCTCGCTGGGCTGTGGTTCGTTTCGACGATTGTAGGGAGCTTGCCCTTGCGTTCCCGCACCGCCGGTGCTGTCAGCGCGGGCGCTGTGGCTCGATCGCCGTCGTTGTCAGCTCCGCCCGGCCGTCGGCGAGACGCGCGCTGACGCTCGCGCCGACGGCGAGGCCGGCGACGGAGGTGACCGGCCGATCGTCGCGATCGACGAGCAGCGCGTAGCCGCGGGCGAGCACGCGGTGCGGGTCGAGCGCCTCGAGTCGGACGGCGGCACCGTCGACGCGCGACGC
>JADMIO010838949.1_pt1 | contig 27695 bp, 20 predicted proteins | sample 8958161 | NCBI WGS metagenome assembly JADMIO01 (sample SAMN16585339, study PRJNA669376) | soil metagenome | isolation source: Crop rotation soil | place: USA: Cullars Rotation, Alabama | collected 2011
CTTTCCCTGGTGGTGGCCGTATTTCTGTCGTAAAATCTTCGACGACATTCTCCGGCTCACAAACCGCGTCGGCCGGAACAGCTGGCACTGGCGCTGTTGCCGGTTCGGCTGGTAGTGTACAGTAATCAGCTGTCCTCAAGCATAGATTTTGCCGACGGAATATTCATCCACTATGAGTTATTTAACACTTCAAAATATCCACAAACACTACAGCAAAGTTCACGTCCTAAAAGATATTTCATTAAGTATTCCAAAGGGTGCATTTGTTTCGTTTCTAGGGCCATCGGGAAGCGGTAAGACAACCTTGTTACGTTGTATTGCGGGACTTGAACGATGTGAAGGTACAATTCAACTTGATAACGAAACTCTGTCCGACGCAAAAAAATTTGTACGGCCCGAGCATCGCAAGTTTGGGATGGTTTTTCAAAACTATGCGGTGTGGCCGCACTTAAACGTTTTTGAAAACATAGCCTTTCCGCTTCGCATTCAAAAATTATCTGACACCGACATCCAAAAAAGTGTTGATGACGTGCTCGAGCTCACAAAACTTTCGGCCTATCGTGTTCGTTATGCGCACGAGCTTTCGGGCGGTCAGCAGCAGCGCATCGCCCTTGCGCGTGCACTCGTTGTTAAACCACGCGTATTGTTACTCGACGAGCCGCTCAGTAATCTCGACGCACAGCTGCGTCACGAGCTTGGTGCCGAAATTCAGCGTCTGCAAAAACAAACTCACATCACAACCATTATGGTCACGCATGACCAGCGCGAGGCGCTAAGTTTGTCGGACTCATTGTTTATTTTGCGCGACGGAAGCATTAACGCACAAGGCCCCACCGAAGCGTTATACAACACGCCCGCAACTCATTTTGTTGCCGAATTTTTAACAGGAGCCGAACATCTTACGCGCGCCGATGGCATTGTCGTCAGCGTTCACCCTCGCAAATGGCGCATAGCCCCACAAAACCTGCCAGAAGCTGTGCAAGGCCGTGTGGTTCAACGCTTGTATTATGGATTCGAATATGAATATCTTGCAGTAAGCCCACACTATAAAGAGCCTATCCGTTTTTACAGCGAACAAAAATATGAACTTGGTGCGGATGTTCTATTAAAAGCGCTAACAGCTACTGAGGACAGATTTTAGCTAGCACATCTTTCGGAACCTCCCATTCCGAACCGGTTTGTCTTTGGTACCGACCAACCGTCTGGTTGGGATAGCCCGCACCGAATGGCACACCGTTGCGATTGCGCTCCCAGTAATTGAGCGCCGTTTGACGATCGTAACCACAAAACTGGATCAACGTGATGGCCGCCAAAGCACCGGACGCATGGTTTCCACCATAGCAATGGACAAGCACCGGACCATGCTCTGGATGCAGAATTGCCGTGCGTACGATTTTCATCGCCGCAACCGCGGTCTCCTGACGCCCTGGCGAGAGGGCTTGGTAGTCCTCCAGACAGTCGGGGCTCATCGAATTTCGGCTAGGGTTGTATCCATAAATGGCTTTCTTAAAACCAAACTCACATAATTTTTTCTTCGCCACAGCGTGTAACGGCGTGCTGTCACCCGACCCGCCCCGATAGACAACTCCCCGTAAAACAGGACGCAAACGAGTGAGTCCCCAATCCCTTCGATTCCCACCATAGCCCGGCACATCTTTATCGGCCTCGGTTTTGGTCAAACCAGTGCGAGCCGTAAAATCATATTTTGCCGTGGGTGCGCCCATCACTTCGCTCGCATTGGAATCGACAACGTCACCTTCCGTTTCGTCAAATTGATCGGCGCTAAAAGCACGTGTCTTACAAGATGTGTTTAGCGAAAGTGTCATTGCCGCAATACATGACAACAAAAAAAATTTTTTTTGCATACAAACTCTTTATTAAAAAAGGAGACAATAAATATTAGCTGAACTGCTAACATCACGCTTTCAGATTAACACATTTTGAAAATTGAGTTTGTGAGCGGTCAAAATAGTGATTCAATTTGTCGATCGTACTCAAACGCCTGCTTGACCGCAGGCGTATTCTTTTTGTCTAAATTATTGTGCGTTGATAAACGCGTTGTACTTGCGAAGGTCGGTGTATCTCATAAACGAACTGCAATTTGACGACGACACAACGCCAATCACCATCACCGTGCCATTTTGCATTTTGTATGCAGGGCCGCCCGAATCACCATTGCAGGCTGCGACGTTTGTTCCACGAAATTGAATGACGTTTGCTAAATCAATGACAGAAGCAAATTTTACGGAACCTTGGCGCAGAGTGCCTGTTACGTTCGATGTCGCATCGGACGTGCCATAGCCAGCGATCGTATAAACGTCGTGGTCATTAACAGTCAGAGCAAAATCGGCACCAGCAAGCGTTGCAGGGCCAAAGCCTGCAGGGGCATCGCCTTCAAAGGTGAGCAAAGCGATGTCGTTTGCAGGTTCTGCAGGAGCCGGCGCTGCGATTAATTCGGCTTTATATTGTGGGTGCATTTGAACGGTTTTGACAGTGCGCGAGGTTGCCGTTGGGCTAACCAGCGTGCCATTTAAACCAAACACGATGCTGAGCACCGCACCGCGTGTACGCAGGGCTTCGATATCTTCTTTAAAGCACGAGGCCGCAGTTATAACTTTACCGGGAGCAATTAAAACGCCCGAGCAAAACGAGGTGGGCTCAACCGTTACATCACCACCACTCGTTAGGGTCAAAGAAACGGTCGAACGCGTCACGGCATCAAGCGGCATTGCGATAACGCCACCGACAATTTTCGTGTCGCTTGCATTGTGCGAAACGCCACACGAAATCAAACCAAGACACATGCCAAGACCAAAAAAAGTAGATTTTAACATCGTCATACCCTTCCCATGGATAGTTTTCTTCGACCACACATTCCGAACAGTTCGGAACAACGCATCGAGAGTACACGCAAGTTTTCGACACAGCAAACACGCATAAAAAAGCCCCAGCGCTTTGTGAGCACTGGGGCTTTTTTTAAACGAAAGAAGCTAGATTACTTCTCGCACGAAGCAACAGTTCCGGCGCCCACTGTACGGCCGCCTTCACGAACCGCGAAGCGCAGACCTGGTTCCATCGCAACTGGCGTAATGAGCTCAACGTTCATTTCGATGTTGTCGCCTGGCATAACCATTTCGACGTTAGCAGGCAATTCGATTGTGCCTGTTACGTCCGTTGTACGGAAGTAGAACTGAGGACGGTAACCTTTGAAGAAAGGCTTGTGACGGCCGCCTTCTTCTTTTGTTAACACGTAAACCTGAGCTTTGAACTTCGCAAAAGGCTTGATTGAGCCTGGTTTTGCAAGAACTTGGCCGCGTTCAACGTCTTCGCGCTTTGTACCACGAAGAAGAACACCGACGTTGTCGCCTGCACGACCTTCGTCAAGCAGCTTACGGAACATTTCAACACCAGTACAGGTTGTTTTTGTCGTTGGCTTAATGCCGACGATTTCCATTTCTTCGCCAACCTTGATGATGCCTTGCTCAATACGACCGGTAACAACTGTACCGCGGCCCGAGATTGAGAACACGTCTTCAATAGGCATAAGGAAAGGCTTGTCCAAAGGACGAGCGGGTTCTGCGATGTAGCTATCGCATGCGTCCATCAGATCCCAAATTGGCTTCGACGCTGCGTCATCACGCTTGCCGTTACCTTTTTGCAGAGCTTGCAGAGCCGAACCGCGAACGATTGGAGTGTCGTCGCCTGGGAACTTGTACTTGCTGAGAAGGTCGCGAACTTCCATTTCAACGAGGTCAACGAGTTCAGGGTCAGCGATGTCGCACTTGTTCAGAAACACAACGATGAAAGGAACGCCAACCTGACGCGCGAGCAGAATGTGTTCGCGAGTTTGGGGCATTGGACCATCGGTCGCAGCAACCACAAGAATGGCGCCGTCCATCTGCGCAGCACCGGTAATCATGTTCTTCACATAGTCAGCGTGGCCTGGGCAGTCCACGTGCGCATAGTGACGCTTTTCAGTTTCGTATTCGATGTGCGTCGCGTTAATGGTAATACCGCGAGCTTTTTCTTCAGGTGCTTTGTCAATTTCGTCGAACTTCACTGCAGCTTTGTTGAAGAACTGCGACAGCACGTGCGAAATCGAAGCTGTAAGAGTTGTTTTACCGTGGTCAACGTGACCAATGGTACCAATGTTAACGTGCGGCTTGTTCCGCTCAAACTTTTCTTTCGACACAGCGGTCTCCTCCAATAAAAAACACAAAAGTACCAACAAAAGTACTGTGATAATACAATGCGAACAGAAACATTTCGTTCTGGTGGAGGGCATTGATACAAATAAACTTTAGAAAATGCAACGGGAGACGCGTAGAATTTAAGAGTCTAACTTGAGAGGGGATTCTGACCCTTTGACAGTTTGGTGGGAGCACCCGCACAGGCCCCGACTTATGCCCAAATACCAAACAATCCAATCAACTAAGGTTGCGCGCTGTGCTCAAGCTGAATTTGCCGGAACGAGTTGGTCTGTTCGTCCAGAACCAGCAACTCGCCCTGCTCCAGATCGAAGTAAATCCCGAAAATTTGCAGGCCATTAACTTTTACAGCGTGCTCAACAAAGGGAAATGTCATCAGGTTTTCAATTGACGTAACAATCGATTCAAGCTCGCAATGCCTGCACAGCGCATCGACCTCAGCATGTGGGTAGCGTTCGACGACACGTCGTTTTGCCGACTCGGCGATGCTCACCCATTGCCCCAAAAAACTATCTTCCTTTTGGCTACCGGTAACGAGCGCGTGAATGCCGCCACAGCGACGGTGCCCAAGGATAACGATATTTTCGACTTTTAAATTTACCACCGCAAATTCGATGGCCGCACTCACACCGTGAAAACCGACTTTTGCCGATTCAAAAGGTGGAACGAGGTTGGCAACGTTGCGCACGACGAACATCTCGCCGGGTGCTGCCGAGGAAATGATGGCCGGATCAACACGCGAATCGCTACAACCAATGACCAAAGTTTTCGGGCTCTGACCCATATCAAGGCGCGAATAAATCGAGTCTTCACGCAAAAAAATCTTTTCGCGAAAACGACGGAAGCCAGCAATCATTTTTAGAATTTGAGCGTTTCGCACACGAGTCTCCTGTCTCCAAGAGACAGCAATATCTTTTTTAGGGGTTGCATTCAAGTTATAAAGGCCGAAATTCGCGCCACCACGCTGAATCGTCTTCTTTTACCGACTGACGATTACGAACAGAACAATAAGCTGGTTTCAAATTTTCGTGAATGGCATCTGCGAAAAACGAGGCGACAAACAACGGATCGAGTGCGTAATTGGTGACAGCCGGACGCCTGCCGATGCAAAAAAAAATCGATACCGTAACGATCGTTTCATTGCGCCACGCCTGCCACGGGAGGAGCCGCTTTAGCGCTCGCTTGCATGCGCAGGGGAGGAAATTTTAGGAGATGAGCACTACGCGAAAACAAAACAAATAAGCCCGCCGAACCAAAACTGCTCACCACTTCCCATCCGTCTCTGGCAATCGGATCTTCTTTTTTATGAAACCAGTTTTCTACCGCTTTTTCGGCAAAGGGTAAGGCGGTAAAGGTGACGCCTTCGTACACAACACCCGATACGTTTTCTATGTTTTTAGCTGCCACCGCCGATACCTTGCTTTTGGTTAATAAGCGCTTCATCCAATTTGTGCCTGCAACTGTTCCTTTGGATAAATATCCAAGGCCAGGAAGAAAGAAGAAGATCACTCCACCCATACAAGCTTCTTTAAACCACCCATCTTTAAAAAGTTGTAAGTCAAAGTAATTTTTATTCTCAAGAAATGCAGTTGGAATATTCATGAGTGCTGTATTGGCAATTGTAAAAACAGCGGCGCCAACAAAGGAGGAAATGATATTCTTAACCCCATACACAGCTAACCATCGCACTGCAAAAGACATCGTGACTTTCCCTGCATATTGCGGCGCGTAACGGCCAAGCAATGCCATCACTCCCCTGCTGGCCAGATTAGCTGCGGCGCCCGACATCGGCATTGTTGTTGCAACGGTGAGCGCTGTCGAAAACACTAAAAAACCAGATTCAATGGCAGCGCGTTTCCATATGCCCCGAATCTCTAATTCCGTACGGCGTGTGCGAATTTCTATCGGCAGGGTTGTCGTAATCTGTGCAGGGCAAATTCCACTTCGAACAAGTTCGTACTTTTCTTTGTCAAAAGGCACGACCACTTCCCTACGCCAGTCTTCTTTGCGTGGGAGCATCTGATTTTGCATGCACGTCAACGTTAAAAAATCATTCACACCTTCGTCAACCTTCGATGCCAAGGCTGATGTGAGTTTTTGATCCTTTTGATTTTTAAGCGACTGAGCATTTAAGGCATCCATTTCGGCGTTGGTTTCTTGCATATGAAGAAGCTGATAAAAATAGGAATGAAACAAGTTATATTGAAGCGCCATCTGCTGTTCAATGCCACCCACGACGAGCGGAACTTGCTTGCCGCCCCAGTCTAAAATTTTATATTGCTCCAAAAGATTTTTAACGACTCCACGAATGTTGTCGCGGCGCCTTTTTGCACGATCGACGATGACGCCAATATTTTTCGTTGCGTTGTCTTTTTTTTCGGGATCGTCATAGCTGTCGATGACCGCCTTACCCACCGTTTCGATTGCGGCAACCCAATCTTCGCGAAACGCAGCAAAAACCTCAATCTGGCTAAATCTATCCAAAGACTTAAGAACCATATTGATACCAAGCTTTGAGCTCTCGTTGTTGATCGTCACCACCCCTTTCGAAACGGCGCTCAGCCAAGGACGTGGATCCTTTTGGCGAAGCCGTTCTAAATAAAGTGACAACATATTATTTTGATCGCTTGTCTCAAGCGCGGCATCTACCGCAGCCTGGCCAAACTGTTTAACGTCCACCATAGCGGCGTCGTCTATTTTTTGAGTCTCAGCGAGTTTTGGAAAAAGCTTGGATTTTTTTAACTCGTCGTTTGATTGCGTTGCTAAGTCTGCGACACCCTGTGCGTTGAGGCTAAAGCCAGAGTCGGTGAAAACAGCTTTCAACTCTGCCTGAAGAGCCGCTAAATCTCCAGCGATTTTTGCACGACTGCCCTCATCAAGACGAGGAAGTCGGCCGCGCCCAATTCCTGTCGATGCATCGAATGCCTTCTGAAATTCAGCTAACATCTTCACAGATTTTAATTTAAAAAATACCATTTTCTTAAGACCGGAATCTTCGATGACGGCGTCGACATCTTTATAAACATCATCATAAATTTGTAACACAGGGATTGGAATGGTTTCCGCAAAGGACGGCAAGATTTGGATGAAAGCGCTGCAGCTTAAAAGAGAATGGCAATAGCGTGCTTGCGCGCCACCTTGAAGTTTATATGGCTTTACAGCATCAAAAAACTCGGTTTCGGCATCTTTCTGCCAGTTCTCTATATAATGAAATCGCATGGTATCGACATAGATTGCCGAAGCATACCACCGAACGTTGCGATACTCGGATTTCTTCGAGAGGTCATAGAGCTGCTCTTCGACTTGACCCTTTTTATCAAAAACAGCTTTGCTTTTTATAATTAAGTCGGCTGTCGTAACCTTTTGCATTTGAATCGAGGCATGCTCATAATCGAAAGCCGCGGTTGCTTCGAGCGCAGAGTCAATTGGCTTTGGTTTACATTGTATAAAGGCAAAAAGCCCTGACGTCAGAATGGACAGGTGAAATACAAAATATTTAAAACGGATTTTTTCGTGCATGAATTATACCTTTTAATATTTTGCTTTAACGTCGCGAACCTGTTCGCTAATGACTTTTTTTACGATATCGACTGTTTTTACCGACTCTTTCTGATGAGCCTCTATAAACTCCGGGTTTACGCTAATGCGCCTAATGACTTCCTCGACTTGCTTGGCATCCAATTTATAAGAGTTCATCAGCTCCACCACGGCATTGCTGTTTTGCTGCCCGTATTTTTGTAAGGCACGGCTGAGATCGTTGGTGGTTTTACCAATTTCGATAAAAGAGACGGCTGCACGTGCATTCGAAAGATCTTCTAAGCTTCCCGAACCTTCTGTTACCTTAATTGTTTTGGCAGGGGCGCGAGTCTTTGCCAGTTTGGCGATAACCTCCGCAGCGCTGCTCACCGCATTTTGCGGGCTGGTTTGTGCAAGGTCGTTTGCAGCACCCTCAGGGCCTTTTAAGACAGAAAAATTTGCGTGCGAGGCTTTAATAAAACCAAGCTCGCCTTTAACAATGCCTCCGCCGCCGATAAAAACTGCGTGACCATTCGATTCGGTAACAACATCGATAGCAACAGGGCCAGTTGCCTCCCAATACTTTCCTGTTACGACAACACCATCAAGACCAGCAGCAATTTGCGACGAATTGGCAATTTCGGCTATCAAACCAATTGTCGTGAAGCGTTCGTTTGGATTTTTCTGGTTGTGACGTTCAATGGCATCGTGCAAAAGCTTATGAATGCCGAACTCTGTTCCAGCCGTCGCAATGACAACTTCGCTCGGGTCGAGCGACGCAATCATGTTGTCAATAAAATCTTTTGCAACTTTGCGATTGGGCTCGGAGACAAACCCCCAGCTGCCTTCCGATGAGCCGCTAAACCAAATGAGCCGTCGTGTGCCAACAAAATCTTTGAATACAAAACGGTCGTATACAGGAATTTGTGTTACGTTATTTTTGGTGAATCGCATTGCTTCAAAAGCTTCGTTGACCTGATAGATCGGATAAGTTTTTTCAACTGTAGGATTAAGTTTCGAAGTTGCAATCTGAGTTTCGATGACATTGAAGCCTTCGAATTTTAATGACACCGGCGTGCCGTTTTTTTCGAGTTGCCCGACGATAACCGAGCCGTCAATGAGGCGGCCAGCGTATCGACTTAAACCGTAATCCCGACGCTCTGGACCGCTTAAAGAGCTCCAGTCCGAACGCAGCCGGAAGCCAATCTTCTGCCCACTTTTCGTTAAGCCCTGGCCCGTTACCACGCCGTTCTTTTCAATTTTTAAATAACCTTTTTTCGAACCAAACGACGTGTCGCCCATGACGCGCAGATAGTTTTCGCCGAGCAGCGGCATAGGCGAGCTTCCTGCAGGCGTATGACCAAGAATTTCAGTATCAACGCCCGCGGTTTTGAGGTAGTCCATCACTTTTTTGTTTGGCAGGCGAAAGACGCCCTCTTCCTCAATACGAATGGGATAAATAACGCTTTCGTAGCGTCCCTGATTTGTATTTGTAAGCGGGTTCCACACCGAATCGCCATAAGAGAAAAGAAAATCGCCGTACGGTTTATTTGCGGCATAATTTTTTTTAATTTCAGAAATTGACTCGCGGCCCCAGCGGTTCAAGCTATTGGGACCTTCACCTAACCATTCATTTGCTTCGACCCGCTGTTTTCTTGGAATAGCTCCAATATTTGAGCCACTAAAACCACCATGAAGAAAGGCCATGTTTTTATGTCTAAAAAGAATTTGACCCGACTCGATGTATTTAAAATACTCTCCCCCGGGCTTTAGCTGATCAAAAATTAATTTTGCAGCGGCAGTGCGTTGTTGATCGAGCGGTAAACTTTTTTTAACATCGCCGATTTCAACGAGCTCTTCAAAACGCAGCGCGAAAAAATCTCGTAGTCCTAGGTCGTGCTCAAAAAACCAGATTAATTGGTTTTCAAGCGTATTTGGGAAATTATTTTTGCTTAGCCATTCGGTAAAAACTTTATTATGACCTTCACGAAGTTCTTTTTCCGCAGCTAAAAATTTAAGTTTGTTGAGATCGCGGTTTCCCCACAAAATGACAACACGGTTTCGATAGCGTTGCTTTAAATTATTTAACCATCTCATCAGGCGAATGTTATACGGGCCACGGTCGGTCAGGTCTCCGCCAAAAACCAAGACTGTTTTTGGGCCGGTGAACTCTAGCTGACCATTGCTCCACTGCAGTTCTTTATTTGCAACAAGCTCGTCTAGAAGGGTTTTATCGCCTTCTAAATCTGTCATGTAAATAATGCGGCTGTCGGCAGGAATTGTTGCTACCAACGTCTCGGCAACAACGACTTGCTTACAACTTATAAAAAAAACAACTGACAAAAATGCCGTCAAAAACAGTAGTTTTTTATAGAGAGAAGCAGACCGTTTCTGTAGGAACATTATAATTTCGCCTTGGCGTTTTTGGGGCTCGAGGTTAATTAAGGAATGGCCTTTTGCGCCTTTGGTGCCTCAACGCGAATAACGTCTTTCAGGACATCCAGCATTTTTGCACTCTGTCTGGAATATGCGTCTTTAAATTCAGCATTAGCTTCAATCCGTTCAACAACGCGTTCAATTTGTTTTTCGTTTAAACGGTAGTTATCCATAAAACGACCGATGTCGTTTGCACCCTGGCCACCAGCGCTGCTGTTTGAGAGAAACTTTAAAAGATCCTTTTGAGTTTTGCCGATTACGATAAGTTTTTGAGATGTTCTCTCGTTTGATAGTTCTTCAAGTGAACCAGCTTTTGGCTTAAAATTCTTTTTCGCGTAGCGCATCGATTTTGCAGCTGCGTTTTTAAATTCGTAGGTGTTCACTTCGGTTACAATGCGAACATTGGAGCGATCGGTTAATGAAACTGTCGTTATATAGCCGCTTTTCTTGGGGCCAATTTCGCTGCTGACGGAAATGTTAACAAAGCGGGTCTTTTTCGCGATATTCTTATTGTAGTATTGAGAAACCAATAAGAGATCAGCTGGGGTCAGCTGACGGCCCGCATATTTTTCAAGGCTTTGGAGAGCAGGATGCTTTTGTGGCTCTGGTTTGGTTGCGCGTTCGGGGTCGGCGTCCCACGCAGCCTTTTGGCGATCATAAAGAGCCTGAAGATTCTTCATGGCGTTGGCATCCCAATGCTCATTAACCTTTTTCATCACTTCAATAAATTCAGAATGTCCTTCGCGATCTCCATATAACGCATCGATAAAATCAGACGCGTTGCCGGCATTTAAACCGCCAGCAAAGGCAGGCTGAATTGCGTGTGAGGACCACACGAGTGTTTCAATCCCTTTAATGCTCAACATCTGATTTGCGGCGACGGGGTTCATATCCCAATTGTAAGAGGCTTCTTGAACGAAACCTTCGGTAAAGACGATTTCACCGGTTTTGTTTGGAGCCTCAGGTAGCACGCCCCCCATCATGAGGTTTGTGTCGATTCTTTTTTGCAGTTCGCGCTTTTGGTTTTTCGTTGCCTCTGAGTCTTTTGGATTTTCGTAAAGGACAGCTGCTGCATCCGTCGCTTCTGCAGCGATTTGTAAAACAACTTGCTTTTGTCCGCTTTCTAATAAAATTTTACGAAGTGCTTCCTGCCCTGCACGACCGTCGGAGGTTTTCCCGACAAGCTGCGCTAATTCGGCTTCAGGAATGACGCCCTTACCTTTATCTTGATAGGCAAGTGCCGTTCCCGTTGAGCCCATTTTTGCATAAGCTTCGCGAGACAATCCTGTGCCGACTGCAGTTTTGATATCCGGGCGGCCTTGCTTTGCTAAGAACTGTTTCACCATCGCATCGGTTACATACACATCTGGTCCTGCAGAAATAATAAGACCGACGCGGTCGCCGTGCTGCTCAACTTCGGCGATACTGCTCGCAATCGCACCGAGATCGTCGGTTTCGCCGTCGACAATCATGACGTGAACTTTGCCACCGGTCTTGCCTTTACTATTTGTAAGGACTTCGGCGCTTCCATCGTTAAAATTACGCGGTTTACATGCAGTAAAACCTAGAGCCAAAGCGATACCAACAATCGAAGCGTTTTTACGAGCTAAGTGAAATGTCATTTTCTTCCTCCAATAAATGAATTTTCATCCAAATATCGTAGCCTATTTTATCAACTTTAATTCATCATTTTATTGACATTTACATAATGTAAAATATGGCGCTGCAAATAATGCTACGGGCTATTAACAATAGTTCGCCTCAAATTATAAAAACAAAAATTCTAGCGCGAACCCGAACTAAATCCCGATTTTTTCGCCATGTTTACCCCGTTCATCGACGGTAAAGATTATCTTGAAAAAAAAAGAATTTAAAATTCACTCGTAAGAATGACGTTCACAAAATGTATAGGAAAAATTCGTCGTCTATTCTTAATGCGTATTAATAGGAAAGGTTTGGAGGTTTACGACAAACACATCGAGGTCTTTCAATTGGGAGATGTCTTCCGCTAAATATTTTTCGAGCAGCTCTTTATAGTCATCAACGAAACGCGGCAATAACTTTCGCGACATCGTCAACGAATAGGTCGAAAAAAAACATTGCTGGTTTCCGAAATTTTTTTCCATCCGATCGACTCCCACCTTGGAAATGGCGTGGGTATATTGATAGGTCGTAATGTCCTTAATCAGCTTATCAAATTGAATATGCAGTTTTTGCGAAGCCGAAAAACATAAAAAGTTTTGTTCTTTAAGCTTCTCGACGGCTTCGATAATTTCCTCTTTGCTCTTCCCGAAATATTCGGAAATTTCGTCCCATGGTAATTGATTCAGATCGCCTTGGCTGATATTGAGTTTATCGGTCAAATATATCAGTAACGCCGGGGTAAACCACTGCGTGGCGATCGTCGAATCGGACACGCGCACCTTCTGGGCTAAATCTTGCTGCTGCTCGCGCAACTTTTTTATCCTTGCCAAATAAAATGCAGCCTCATCTTCGCTCTCCGCCTGATTGTTTAACACCATCGACTCGAAATACTCACGCTCCCAACGCTGCAATTTAAGCTTGCTGGCAATGAGATGAAGATAATGAACGGTCAAATTACGTTTGCCGCTTAAAATCATATGAAAGGCCGAGGGGCTCATTTGCACCGATTTAGCAAAGGACTTAATGCTAATCGCGCGACTTTGGGCTTGTTCAGCATAAAACAAATCTTTTAAAAAAAGCCGAAAATCCGTGTAGCGAATCATCGATGGAACAAGTTGAAGCATCACCTGTTTCCCGCGGAAACGCCGGAGCGCTCTACATAACATTCTGCAAAATCGATTTTTACGAGATTAAGATTTTTATCAAATACCGAATCGGTGCGGCAACGCCTGTCCCCTCCATCGACGTAGACTTCGCTGTAAACAATATATGTATCGTCAGGACGCGACGAGATCGTTGTCTGTTCGTATGGTACAAAAGATTTCGTTTGGTAAGTGCAAGGCTCTTGCCCTTTTATAAGAAGACGGCCTTGCGCATCGGTCTGCATTTCCAAAAACTGCATGGCAATCTTTGTTGCTTTATCGAACACGATTCTTTCTTGCTCTTCAGTCAAATTTCGAGGCTGCGATGCATTGTCGAGGTGACTTTCAAATCCGCAGGCCACGACCAACAAAAGGCTCAACACATAAAAATTTTTCCACAATTTCATATTCTTCCTCCAGGCCAGGCTATATAGAATCCTGGCGCAAAATTGCAAAGGTTTTTTGAAAACAGCTAAAAACAACTTATTCACAAAAAGTGATTGTTGATATTACTGTGTATTTTAACGATTTTTGTGTCTGCTGGCCGCAACATGCTGGATAGACTTTAAAGGCGGAAGAGCGTTATCGTAAAAAAGTCGACAAAATCGTGTCACAACTTTAAGAGGGCCGCGCTTGAATTTTGAAGCCAACGAAACAACATTACGGGTTGCAACGATATTATTTTTTATCGCCGTTGCCCACACCTTATTTTCAACCCGGATTGTCACTTTATCGCGTCGCTTTGCGCCTGACTCAATCGCTCGTAATGCATTGCATTACCTCGGCGAGGTCGAGGTGGTTTTTGGCTTCTGGGCTTTTTTATTATTAGGCTATATTTCCGTTGTGCACGGCATGCCGCAGACCATCGGCTATCTTCAGTCAGTTAACTTTACCGAAGCCGCGTTTGTGTTCGTCATTATGTGCATGGCTGCCACAAGACCGGTGATGCAGTTTGCAAATGATGCAATTACCTTTTTATCGCGCCTTCTCCCGTTTCCAAATCGCCTTTCATTTTACGTAACAGTTTTAGTCATTGGACCGCTGCTAGGCTCGTTTATAACTGAGCCAGCGGCGATGACTATGGTCGCCTTGCTTTTAAAGGAAAAGTTTTACGACAAACATATGTCCGAAAAATTTAAATATGCGACCCTCGGGCTGCTGTTTGTGAATATTTCGATTGGCGGCACGCTTTCGCATTTTGCCGCCCCACCCGTCCTCATGGTCGCCGATGCTTGGCAGTGGGACACGCCCTTTATGTTTTTGCATTTTGGATGGAAAGCCGCTCTTAGCATTTTGAGTGGGACATTGCTGAGCGCTTTTGTTTTCAAAAAGGAATTAACTCAAAATGACCCATCTTTTACAAACAAAAAAAATCGCGTGCGTGTGCCGCTGTGGTTGATCATCTCACATTTTATTTTCATTCTATTGTCCGTTATCTACCACGCTTATTTGCCATTCTTTCTGCCCTTATTTTTACTGTTTTTAGGATGGTGCGACGTGACGGCAAAGTTTCAAGATCCACTTAAAATTCGAGAAAGCCTACTGGTTGGTTTTTTTCTCGGAGGTCTTGTTGTGCTCGGTGGCTTGCAAGGATGGTGGTTAAAGCCGTTGTTGAGCGCACTAACGGACGTCCAACTCTATTTTGGGGCCACCGCGCTCACGGCCTTTACCGATAATGCAGCGTTAACTTATTTAGGAACCCTAGTGCCACAGCTCAGCGCCTCCGCAAAATACGCGCTAGTCGCGGGGGCTGTAACCGGAGGCGGTTTAACAGTTATTGCCAATGCACCGAATCCTGCAGGGTACGGCATCTTGCAAAAATCATTTGGCCAGTTTGGTATTAGCCCGTTAAAATTATTTATGGCGGCCGTGCCCTATACGATTTTGGCAATTCTATTTTTTCTTTTCGCTGTGTAATGCGCGCGGCATGGTTAGGGATATCCGGTTGCCACCCTGGCGTATCCACATCTTCACGCCCCGCTAAATGTTCAAAAGCATTTTATCCTGTGCTTTAGAAAGCATTATCTGCGCCGCCACTGCACCAATCGTTGCCCCCTGGGCAATAATTGACCGACAAGCGAAGTATGAAGCTTATTGCTTTTAGCTTGGTACCCCTTTGTGGAGACAAATTTTTGTCTGCTACGTTCAAATCCACCTTATATTAATATTTTCTTCGGGTTTAAAATTAAATTTTAAGAAGGAATTCTCATGCATACATTTTTAGGTGTTCTTGCGGTTTCGCTAATTTTAGTAAGCTGTAAACCCCGCGTCGTGACGGATGCAAGCGACACGCTAAATAAGGGCGCGCAGGCATCGGCCTCACGCGCTCCGGCATCAGGCCGCCTTCAATTTGATGCGGCGATGCAAATTTCTACGAGAAGCGGCACGAGGCAAGGGCTGATTCGTTTTGATGTCAGCACAACGCGTTTGATTGACAGTGGGTATATGGCCACACTGAATTCCTACGTCAACCAGCACGATGCTCTCGCTGGTAATTTTACTAATGACTTCAACATGGAGCTGGATGTCAACTATCTTGAAGGCGAAAACCAAAGAGAGATGCACTTACAAACCAGTACTAATCTTTCAAAAGTTAATACAATTATTTTACGTGGCCACTTAAACAAAAACGTTAGCATTATCCTCAAAAAGGGTATCGACGGCAAATTCAATGTGTCTTCCTTTAAATACCCCGGCGCGACAGTCGTTGACAACAAAACGCAAATTTCCTTTTCTAGCAACGATATTCCAAGTTCGAATGGCGAGTCCTTTGATGCGCATCTCGCCGACGCCAGCTTAAACATGCTCACCGATTTTGTAAGAGGTTCGAATGAATCAATCGAATTTAAATCTCGCAGAGAATATTTAAAGTCGGTCATTTCCGATTTTAAAAGAATGAGCGAGACAGGCCGTGCGGAGGTCTCTAAGCTCATCGCCGAAACGCAGCAGCGTAAAATGAATGCGGGCGTTGACGATCTTCACACCTTTGAAGCCTTGCAAAAAAGAACACACGAAATTCTTATGAAAGAGCAAGGGGCCGAAGGTGCGAAAGGGCATGAATAAAAATGTGAGATCGGTTGTCTTACATTTTTTATGGTTACTAATTACACCTTTCGTTTTTTTTGCCTGTAAACCAAAACCCGTCGACTCAGTGCCTGAACTTTTTCATGACGTAGCGATGGACCCCGTCGAAGCCGAAGCGACGACCATTGAACAGGCCCGTGACGTCGTTCGTTCTAAGGGTTTATTTTCTGATAACGACGAAATTTTTGTTGGCTTAGTTAAATACGCTAAAACTGGACTTTCTTTTCACAATCGCATGCGGGCCATTTCTATTCTTTCTGAAACCGGCCTATCTCTCGAATTTGACAACTGGCGGACCATTGTAATCGATTTGTTCTCAACGGCACTTGCGAAGGGTGTGGTGTGCGACAGCTTTATCGAATGCAACGACAATCTGCAGGGTTTAGGCACTTTAGTCGCCTCGTTTCCAGGTAACATGCGCGCTGCCATCGACATTATCGCTCCGAAAATCGCAAAACGGCCTGCATCCATCGCAAAGGATATTTTAACCTATCGCCTAAAAATCATTGAGGCCATGAACTTAGTCTGTTTCCCGCTAGCTGCCTCGCTTGTCCAGAAAGACGCACACTATGTCCCACCCGATTTTATCGCAGTTGCAAACGGACTCAGTAAATTGAAAGAAGCGGATGAATTTTATAAAAACAATATTGCGCAGGCCCTTAAAAAGAGTGCCGAAGAAGATGCGAGTCTACGAATCTATAATCAGCTTGTCGGATTTCAGGTGCTGGCCTCCGGTGTGCAGCGCGGCGATCTCAAACAAGACGATCTTGATAAATTAGCTGGCGTTGCCGATAGCTTGGTCAACTCGGCAGCTGCTTCTGCTGCAGAGGCCGATGGCGTAAAATATTATGCCGAATACCTACTAACTTCGGACAAGGCCGCGTTCCTTGCCACTGCTAAAGCCGATATAGCAAAGGACGTTAGTGCAGCCGATAAAGTCGCCAAAGCAGTTGTCCTTTTTAAACTAGACCTTGCAAAATCACCTGGCCTAGTCGCTTGGTTTGACCTCATTTCGTATGCAAAAAATCTTGCGAAAGATAAAGCCAGCGATGCGCTGGTGCTTGCCGACGGTCTGTTAAACGTGGCTAAGGACGCTTGGAATAGCGAAGTTCGCGGCGTCATGCGCGCAATGAATCAGGATGTGGACTTCGTTGCGAAGATGCTCCTCAACCCACAGCAGATGGGATCCTTTGAGCTCGCGCTCGCACAAAAATTCCCTTTATTTGTATCGTTTAACTACCAGAGAAAAAAAATCCTTTGGCTATACTCACATCTTTCGGAAACGCAAATCGCTTGGAAAAGCGCTGTGACTCAACAAGAAAAAGATGCAACGCAATCCCCTTACGAGGAAGCTGCGCAGGCTTATTTTGAACACCGCATAACGCTTTTGTGCATGATGACCGACCCAGTGCCTGCTTCGCGCCTAAGGAATGTAACAATGCCAAATGTTTATCAAGACTCGATGATCAAAGGCGATTGGCACCTTTCTGATATTTGCTACTACACAAAACCTGGCGGAAATTATTCTACGCGCGATTACACAAGTCATATAACAGATTACTTCGCTGACAAAAAAATCCAGGAACAATGGAATGCCTTTTACGGTTCGGCTGTGGGTGCCGTGATGACGGTCGCATTGCCGGGAGTGATTGGCGCCTCTGAGATTTTAGCTGGTGTTGCTGTTCGCGCTGGCGTATCGGCAACGCGGGCGTTGGCAGGCCAAGCCGCTTTAACCGTCCTTGAACAGCTCGCCAAAAAGAAGGCGCTTGCAATCTCCTTTAGAATTCTAGCTTCGGCAACAACATTTACCGTTGTGAATACCACCGCAACCAACCTCCTCAACGCAGGCCTCGGCACTCCGACTGAATGGTGGGATTCCCCAACGGCCTTCGCAAAAGAAGTTTCCGCAAACGTAGGGATGTTTCTCCTCTTCCCCGGCGCGCAAAAGGCACTCGGGGGGACCATTAACATTGCAAAAAAATTCAATCTCATTAACAGTCAATGGCAAAAGCGTTTTATGCTTTTAATGCCGGTCGTCTCGGATACCGGCGTAGTGGTTGGGATGGGAACCATGAAACGTATCAATTCTTTTTATACAAGCTACCCACAAAAAGACAGCTTCAGAGAAAAAGTTCGCCTTGCCTGGAATGATCTCATTTACGATTTTAAAACAAAAAGCGGCGGACAGAATGTGGCTTCTGCTTTTGCGTCTGCGCTTGTTTTTAGGTTGATGTAAAAATAGCACATTAGTTCACCGAGCTCTCGGCAAACCATACACCTACACCAAGCCGTTAGGCGCGCCCTATAACGAGCCGGCCTTAACAAAACACCAATTCCCATGCAAGCAGTCTAAACTTTCAGAACCGGCATTTTGAAGAGATTTTTGCAAGTTTGGGTTCTCGTAAACAATTTTTTGCAAGAGCATCAACACACTTCCCGAAACAGCTGGGTTGACCGCAAATTCTCGCGCACCCCAAGTAAAACTTAGTGAGGTGAGTTGGCATTTGCTTTGGGCGCCATCCAATGTTTTGCAAATTAAACCTGACTGCGCTTCTTTGGTATCGAGGATTTCAAACCCCTGCACGCCATGGTCGACCCATGTCAGGGGTCTAAATCGAAATATATTGGCTTCGATATTTTTCTTTAATATATCTTTCAGTCCTAACAGGATCATCGACACCGATTTAGAATCGCTACTTTGCAAAAATGACCAAGTTTTAGCAGTGAAGTTTTGTCCTAAAGTCTGAACTGGGCTGCTGTCCTTTGTTACCGTATTTTTATCATCCAGCGTAACAAGCGTGTAATGGTCGGGGACCCCTGCATCATTTTTTTCGTTTTTTTCTTCAACCGACTTAACGTAAAAACGAGTATTTGGTGGAAACAAAACCTCATCCTCAGTCGACTGGAAAGCCGAGAGAGCTTGAATGCTGCGACCGGTTTTGCCATTCACAAGCAAAAGAACGCTTTTTAGTCCCTCCGAACCCGGTTTTGGCATACGAAAGCTGTCGGCGTTGTATTTTAATTTAGACGTGCTGAGAAAATTAGGCGTCACCCAATCATGGTGTTCGACAAACATCGTATTCAGTTCGCCCTGCGTTTTCACCATGCCCGAGTATGTTGGCTTGTCATAAGCAGGGAGGCGTTTGAGGCCATCCACGGCACTACGTGCAAGCGGAGCAAAAGTCGTCTTGCACTTCGGATCGTTCCACACCGCTCTTTTTATATAAGAGCTTCCATAGTCGCCGGTGTAGTAAATCAAGCTTAAAAATTCAGAGAGGCGCATGGGCAAATTTTCCATTTTCCCATCTCGAATTTTTTTTAACACAAGCGGGGCAAAAGACGGGGCTGGTTGGGCCGATGCCTCTTCTTTAAAGGCACAGTTTTTGTCAATCAACGCATCTTCGCGCAATTCGGGCTCATGGGCGAGGTCAACATGATGAAACAAGAAGAAAGACATCGTGGCCTGCTCGGTCTCGGTGGGAGCGCCACTCACTTCAGACTGAATTTGCGCTTCATTAAAGAATCTTGGCTTGCACGCAGCAAAAAGCACGCATATTGCCATTATCGCGATAGAGGTATGGGTCATAAGGCTCCTGTTTTGAATATTTTACCAAATAGCAGAGGCTCTATTCAACCTCTAAGTTATTGAAAGAAGTTCGTCTTCTGAAGATAAGATAGAAAAACACATTCCATCCAAAAAAACACGCGGCAGAGCGCAAACCCTTAAATATTTTCTAGCCCGTAATATAAAAAGCATTGTTGTTTTAAAAAAATAGCGGAACTACTAAAGCAGAAGTCGAACTCTAGTTGGCGCGATGCGCATGGTTAGCAAAGAGGTGACCTGTTGTCTTGAAAAAATGATCAAGGAGAAATTTCGCATGAAAAGTCGTCTTTACCAGTTTAATTGCTTTGCTTGTCTTTGGATGTAAACCCCATGCCTTTAAGGATCAGAGCACGACAGAAAGATTCTCGACTGACGGAGAGATCGAAAAGTTAATCTGTATGGAAAAAGCCGTTGAAGGCACTTCCGCAATTGAATTTGAGGCACGTGGAACTAAGTCTGGCTTACCAATTGTGTTTAAGATTAAAATCGATACATCCCTTGACCGATAGGGGCCTGGCTGCGTTCATGAGAACCATATTACTGTAAACGGGTGTCACCGTTTTGATTGACGGCCAAACTTTCCGATTTTAGCGGCGGACGGGCCGTGCCGCAGGCCCTCGCAGGGGGTATTTGATGAGCCGTTCAAGCTTATCTCGGTTGCCCTTATCGATAAATACGTTCGCGTGCAGTGAAAAACCGTGTGCCTGAGCACACCTCGGCGCTGTCAGCTCGCTATCCTCATTTTCGAGGCCAAATCCGCTACCGATTCGACGAACCGATTTTCCGGCGTTAGGAAGACTACTACTGCTCCGTTGTCGATGTTGTGAACATCCGCGCCTTCTACAATTTTTAGGCCCACTGCTTCAAATTTTGCTCGACTGCTTCCTACAACACAATCGCCAAACGTTTTTGTTATTTAACTTCATACGAGTCAATCGCAATAAAAACCTTTTTTAGGCTTTCCGTATCGATAAAATAAAAACCATCGACACCACTATCGGTTCCCCAGGAATTCTGAACTTCAAATCCCTCAATCACTCCGTGTTTTTCGCGGTACCCGATAACAACAACTCCGTGATTGACAATAGATTCACCCGGCTCGGACTTTGCTCTTAAAATCCCAGACTTATCGTATATGCCATCAAGCGCATGCGTCCAGCCCATTATCATTGAAACGGGTGTATTTTCATTGATTTTTTCTTTCAATTTTAGGGCAATGTCCGCGTTCGATAAGGGAGTGAGTTTGACAGTTTCAGAGGGTTCAATTTTTTTCGTACCATTAAAAACAAACTCACGTGCGTTCATCGAGAAATTATTTTTTTGGAAATATTCTTTATTACAAAAGACGACAAGTTTTCGATTCAATTGATCGAGTAAATTTTTAAAATAATTTTTAGGTGAAAATTTTTCTCCTGTAACCGAATCCAGAACAACACTTGGTAAATGAAACCCATAGGGTTCTAAAACCGATTTCATTATATTTTTTAATTTTTCGTCTAAAATGCTGTCTTGGATGACATACCACTCATGCTTTCTAACTTCTTTATCAAAAGCTATCGCAATTTTTTCCAAATCCGCAGCTGGTATCGATAAATCAGCTTCATGCACGACACCATATCGATTTAAAATATACCAAGATTCTTGGACACCACCGCTCCCCCCATTTGCAGAAAGCGTAATAGGCCAACTTCTGCCGCCACTCGTGATAAGTTGCCGCGCACGTTCGATAAGGTTCGATAACGTGATGTAAGCAAAAGAGTAGTGCTCGTGGCGCCCTAGCCTTCCGTTTGACACGCCTTCAAATGTAGTCAAAGACGAATTTAACCAACATGTATATGTGCCGCATTGCTTTCTAACAGGAGTTAATCCTGTTACCCTTTTGGTTGCCTCAAACTTTGAAGCAAGTAGCGATGACACTTCATCGGCGCATTGGTTTGCTCCGGCATAAGGCGCCATAAATAAAAAAATAAAGAGACAAAAAAAACGAAATATCGTGTTCATTCAATCTCCGAAGTAAGCGATGTCAATTGAAGTTTTATTGAATTATGCAATATTTTTACTATAACATGAACGAATTGATCTTCGTTTGAACGAGTCGAATTTGACATCGCAGATCATTGCGTCATCACAATTTGTGCTTTCTAAGCCGTAGCGCATTTGCAATGCACCGAGACCGCACATTCCCGAGCTTACCTCTCAATCTTAATTCGGAAGCCTTTCACCGATGGCGTAGCCAAGAATTTTGCGCACGTCGTTTACCGAAAGAAAGGTGCCGTCGGCCTGAGTCGTGATGTTGTCTAACAGCATTCCTAAGTGAAGGTGGCCAACCTGATTGCCGTATCCTGAGATGGCAATTTTTTCTCCGGCTTTAACCGTGCGGTGATGGCCTTCGCGGCTTTGGTTAAACATGAGTTGCGACAGATGCGTGTACTAGACATGTGTGACGGTGCGACCTTCGAATTTAAAGGATTGGTTGAGTTTAAGAAGAATACTATTTGGCGTGTCGATTCCATAAACCCAACCTGTGTGACCGTGTTCGGAATAAATGACTTCGGCGTCGGCAACCGCATACACGGGAAGTTTAGTTGCCACTCGACTGCGCAATTTTGAGTGGGGACTAAACACGCCACTGTAGCGCAATCCCCTGCGGGGATCCAAGGTAAGATGCGACCTATAAGGCGGTATTAATGCCACAAGCTTCTCTAAAAATTCGATCGGTGAGTACACGACGGCTGTCGAACCATCATTCCACCTCTTTTTTTAAGCTTTAAAATTATGTCACCGTTTTTGATTGACGGCCAAACTTTCCGATTTTAGCGGCGGACGGGCCGTGCCGCAGGCCCTCGCAGGGGGTATTTGATGAGCCGTTCAAGCTTATCTCGGTTGCCCTTATCGATAAATACGTTCGCGTGCAGTGAAAAACCGTGTGCCTGAGCACACCTCGGCGCTGTCAGCTCGCTATCCTCATTTTCGAGGCCAAATCCGCTACCGATTCGACAAACCGATTTTCCGGCGTTAGGAAAAACGGACACATTAATACGAGCTGTTCACGATAAAATGTTTGCAGCGAATAATCAGATCTCAGACTTTCTGCCCCGGGGCAAAAAAATTTTCCTCAAAATTCCTATGCGAAATTCTATCAAATTTTGATGGGATTTTTGGCAGGGGCTGAGTGTATGGACGATCTGGATTACCTAAAACGGATAAAATGTTTCGCGCTGTTCACGATAAGATGTTTGCAGCGAACACCGAAGGTGAGTTTTTACGAGGCTTTTCAGAAGGACAATTGAAGGAGCTCACCATCAGCTGATTCAATTAAGTTTGCCGTCTATCGTACAAAGGAACTTAACGAAGTTGTACGTGTCATCTTGTTGCGTGTGCTGCTGAAGTTGTGACTCACGCACGTCAAACAACGGTTCGATTGATGCACTCAAGCTATAAGGAGGTGACTGGATGGTTATATAAAATACATAAAATCAACTTAGAGCTATCGCTTCAATGATGACTCACAGATTTTTGAAAATTGAATACGCTCTATCAGTTGAGCTACATGGAGAAAACGAAAGAACGCTCGTGAGGATTCGGGATGTAGCAATTCGACCATTACGGCGTTTCGCGGAATTGTATTTTGTACTTCCTTGTCTAAACCCTGAGAAGTTGCCCAAGAAGCACCCCAGGAGCAATCCATAATATCGGGGATTGGAAGAACGCAGCATCTGTAAATCTTGGAACTGCTGTAACTAGAAATGCAGTAATCGTCGCAATGCAAGCACCAAACATCCCGTCCATATGGGCATACCACCAGTGCATTTTTTCCTTCGGGGATTTAGTCCAGTATTTTATTTGGTCAACGGAAACCACAATTCCAATGAGCGGAAACAGAATTAACAGCATGTTGCCTTGATAGGCGCCCAGCATCATTACTGTCGCACCAAGAACGCCTAAAACAACAGGTGGGCCGATATGTTTCAATTGATAGCTTGGAGAAGTGCGCCGCTTTACTTTCAAGACAGTTAAACCAAACCAAATGGAAGTTAACGTCAATGTAGCTACGAAGAACAAGAATATCGAAAACGAAATGGATTGCGGCGTACGATTTGAGTCGATGAAGGCTCTCCACGGGGTAATGACGTATGCAGACAGTCCAACAACGGCCATGGCGTAAACGTAAACCCATCCTGATTTTACATGTAGCTTACCCCCTTTTTTTGAAAAAAGAGGAATCAAGAGAGTCAACAAAGCCAACGCACCGCAGAGCGAGTGAACAAGAAACATCCATCGTATCGGGTGGTCTAGTTGAAGAAATGTCATGGCAACACGCTCCCAGGTATGATATGCAATTAATTGCATATGGCCAATTATTGCGCTCGTCAAGGAGTTTATGTCACTGAAATATGCGATTTTAGCGGCCTTGGTTTCAAAACCTCGTACTGGCTATGAATTAAGTTCAAAAATTGATTCGTCTATTGGTTTCTTTTGGACAGCCACTCACCAACAAATTTACAAAGAACTTGGTGAATTGAGTTCCATGAAGTGGATTCGGTCGCGTCAAGTAAAACAGAAAGAAAGACCCGATAAAAAGATTTATCGAGTTACGAGCGCGGGGCAGAACGAACTTGCCAAATGGATTCTTGAGCCGCCAAGTCAACCACCAGCGAAAGACGAGTTACTGATAAAGATTTTCGCAGGTTATTTAGTCCCTACTAAGCAGCTTATGCGAATTTTTGAAAATGAAATTGCAAAACACACTGAAAGACTTCAGCGTTATTTGGCAATTCAAAATGAACATTTTGCTAATTCAGAAAAGTTGCCGGACACACTTAGATTTCAATATTTCACGCTTCGACGGGGAATACACTTTGAAGAAGGGTGGCTAAAGTGGGCGGTGGAGACGATGTCTGCGTTGAGTAAAAACTAAAACGCTTTTTCTTTGTCTTAAATTCACCTTAAGAAGTAGCTTTGGCGTCGTTGATTTGTAGCTCTCGAGCGTAAAAATCATGTCGAGGTGAATGTTCAATTAACTAGCGTCAACTGATACACTGTCCGGGAGTTTCAAATTACGTTGAGTCGCCTTTGGAATGAATTCAATCGTCCTCGCCCTCACCCGGACAAAAAAAGAAGTGGTCACATGCAAAGCTCTTCTGCACGAGCGGTTGCAGCTCCTGATACGCGGCCGAGTAGACCACTGTGGCGCTTGAAACTTCGAACTTATAGCTGCGGTCCCCAAACGAGATTGCTAAGCTATCGTTAAAGTTATGATGGTCCACAATAAGATTTATTTTATCTTTATTTGTTTCGAACTTTAAAAACACGGGTGAACGCTCTGACTCTGGCAGGCTCTTATTGCTATCCGTTAGAGTTAGATTTTGTAGCTCAAACAGCAGCGCATCCGAATGCCCACCCAAACAAAAATTCATTTCGACAGTTAAGGTATCCGCTTTCAAAATGTTATGAGACTGCTTCATACCAACCGGACAAACAAGCTGACCCAGGACGCCGGCAACGCGGTCCATCCCAACTTGAGTTTGCCCACCGAAAATGTCGGGGCTAAATAATTTTTCGACTTCGAGCACATCCTGCGACCACTTTTTTACGACAACAAAAAGCTCTTTTTGCTGGTGAAACGCCTGAATCACCAGGCCTGTTCTAGGCATAAACTTTTCGCACCCAGCAGTAAAACCACTGCAGATGATTTTGTCTGTAATTTCAAACGTAGCATGATCTGTTACGTTATTAAAAACGAGTGCGCCGGCATCGCCTACCACATTTTTTACAGGCTTAACGACCATTTCACCGTTCAGAACGATTGCATATTGAACCAGAAGTGCCGTGAGACTCATATCGTCCGCGCAGTAATCGAGTCGCAACTGGAATCGGACATCGTCAGGCATTTGTACATGGGTGGCACCTACGTCCGCCGTCATCGTTTGCGGTGCAACTAAGCTCACAGGAACGTATGTTTGCCCCTCGTCGCACGAAACAGGTTGAGTCGCGCGTGTCGACGAACTAGACGTACTTTGACCAAATGTACAAGCACTCAACACCGCGAGCGCAATAAAACCTAGAAGTTTTAACATCCCAAGCCCCCGTTGCCGGATAAGCACACAACGTGCCGTTGTTCGTAGGACGTTCAAACACTTTTTTCCTGCTGCCAAGTAAGAACTCGGATCGGTTTTTTGACAGCAGCCTAAAATCGCCCGGTACGCGTTTACCGAAGTTTTTAATGCAGTGAAAAAAAGAGAGCATAAGCAGAAGTTAATTCTTCTGGGAGATAGTGGTTACTGCAATTATGATGTTTTTAATAGTTGTTTTCATGCGGGCGCAAAATTTGTTATTTCCTTGCGTCAGCAAATCTACAACAAATATGCCTCGCAGATACAAAACTGGCGACCAACAAAACTTAAGTCACACGACGGCAGAGAATGTGAAATCGGCTCGACGGTTTTCTTCAAAGAAGGCAAGCTCGAGCCCGTGCGTATTGTTGCGCTTCGCGCGCGAATCGACGGTCTTCTTGAAGCCTACGATGTCTTCGATTTCATCACAAACATTGGCATGCATGAGATGAACAACGAAGCCATTGTTAAGCTTTACCGAAAGCGCTCTAACTGTGAAAATTTTATTAAGTCGACGAAGAACGATCTCGATCTCAAACACTTTCCTTGTCAAAAACTGCTTGCCAACACCGCCTACGGCTTAATTGGCACACTTGCATACAATCTCATGCGTTTTACGGCGCATGTTGAAGATCCGTTTCATCCAAAATTTGCAAAGCTTTTAAGGTTTCGGATGGTCAAGCTCGCCTGTGAAGTCGTGACTCACACGCGCTTTTTGAAAATTTCAGAACGCTCTATCAGTTGAGCTACATGAGGCGACCATTAAAAAATGAAAATCTAAATCCTCATAGAGCATAATCGATCAAGCCACGCAAGTGATCCAAATGATCGTACTTTTCGTTATTTTTTACGAAGAAACTCGATTCACCTACTGATTTAAATCAAGGGTTAAAATTTAAGAAATAAAAAAGCCTTGTTAAAGAGGAGTTATCTTACGACACCAAATTAACAAGGCTTCAGCCATGACAAATATACGAATTGAACCGACAAATAAAGTCCTCTCGTCATTTGGAGGGTTGGTTTTATTTGAGAAGATGGTCGAAAAGTTGAAGTTAGACGCTCACATCTCTGAATTTTTGCCCCGGGGAAAAAAATCTTCAGCCGAAAATTCTTATGCAAAATTCTATCAAATTTTGATGGGATTTTTAGCAGGTGCTGTATGTTTGGATGATCTCGATTATTTAAGAACCGATAAAATTATGCGTGCTGTTCACGAGCGAATGTATGCATCCAACACCGAAGGCGAATTTTTGAGGTCGTTTTCGGAAGCGCAAGTTAAAGAGCTTAACCACCGACTTATTGAGCTTAGTTTAAGGCTTCGGACGAATGTTCATCATAAAAAAGAAAAGCGATTTATCTTGGATTTGGACACGACCGATCACGAGCAACATGGCGTAAAAATCGAGGGAGTAAAAGAGAATAGAACAGGACTATGGGGACTTAATTCGATTCAGGCCTATGATAATTATGGGTTTCAATATTGGTTTGATTTAAGACCTGGTGCTACGCATACATCAGTTGGCTCAGTTGAAATCATTTCAACCGTTTTTAGGTACGCAAAGAAATTTTACTTTAAGAACGACAGCAAGCACTTTATTCTTAGAGCCGACAGCGGCTACTGCAATTTAGATGTATTCAGAGCTTGTTTTACAGCAGGAATCAAGTTCGTTGTCTGCATGCGCTCGGATATGTACGAAAATATTCTCGATACACAAGATATTCACTGGAAAAGCACGAAACTCAAAACGCGCGACAAGCGCGCCTTTGAAATCGGCGAAGCCATCTATCGCTCGAAAGAGCTCAATGAAGTTGTGCGTGTCGTTTTGTTGCGTGCAAAGCGCACCGACACGATGTTTGAAGAATACGACGTCTACGGATGGGCCACGAACCTTTGTACATCGTCGTTCTGCCCCACATTCCCAAGAATTGCAGGTCTGCGATAGTTATT
>JADMIO010983885.1_pt1 | contig 27693 bp, 28 predicted proteins | sample 8958161 | NCBI WGS metagenome assembly JADMIO01 (sample SAMN16585339, study PRJNA669376) | soil metagenome | isolation source: Crop rotation soil | place: USA: Cullars Rotation, Alabama | collected 2011
CTTTTCCTGGCTCGTACCGTTTTCGTGAAGAAGTTTTGTGTACACGGTAGTATTCCGGGCCAATTCATCAAGAAGGGCAGAGTACTCGAGATGTTTAAATTTCCTGTTCACTTTTTACGATCCTCTCCCTAATGCTGCAAAAACCATGCTGTCTCAAGCATGGTATAGAATTTTCTGGTTCCGAATTTGGGATGCCGCGCATTATTAAACAATGTTGTCGCGGTATTTCGCTGAAAGCGTTCATTTACTTCGCACAGCTTTTGCAAATCTTTGCATAATCCATCAACCTTCGACGCGCGCTCAGGGGCCTACCTTTTATTTTTCCGTTGAAAAAATTCTACAATTGCTGGCTGTTAAAACACACTACGCCATATCTTCAATGAAGAATTTAAAAGCGAATTGTCAAGACTTGTCAACATAAACGGAAAGTTTCTTCAGGAAAGCGCTGCCTCCGTACCATTCCAGGACCTCAGCGTGCAAAGAGGTTATTCAGTGTTTGATTTCTTCAGGCTGGTCCGCAATCAACCACTGCATCTTGAAGATCACCTCAACCGGTTTTTCCATTCTGCATCCGAGATGCGCTTGCCAGTTCCAAAAACGCGAGAAGAAATTAAACAACTGGTTCACGAATTGGTTTGGGAAAACGAACTACCGGATTCAGGTATACGTATCCAATTGACGGGGGGCGAATTTGCTCATGAATCAGATTTCAGCGCTACTTCACTCATCATATCGCAATTGCCTTTTCCGTTTCCGACGCAATCCATGCTGGATAATGGAATACATCTGCTGCTGCATGCGTACCAGCGACAATTGCCGCAAGTAAAAAGTACGGACTACATGATGTCCATCTGGCTGCAACCACTCTTGAAAGAAAAACAGGCGGATGATTTTCTTTACCATAATAACGGGATCATTACAGAATGTCCGCGCTCCAATTTTTTTATGGTTTCACCTGAAGGAAAGATTGTAACCCCAGCAAACAATATTCTCAGCGGCATTACCAGGATGAAAGTGTTGGTGCTAGCTTCGAATCATTTACCAATTGAAGAACGGGACATTCATATCGACGAATTGCAAACAGCCACTGAAGCTTTTATTACCAGTACTACCAAACAAATTATTCCAGTCACTCGCATTAATGGAAATGAAATAGGCAACGGGCAGGTAGGCGATACCACCCGGAAACTTACAACCGAACTGCGAGCGTATTGCGGACTAGGATGACTAGGAATGCTAGGAATGTAGGATTGCCAGGAGAATATTAAATGATCCTAGTTTCCTTTAATCCTTTACTCCTATTAAAAAAAGAGCGCAGCTTTCGCTACGCCCATAAATAGAACTCTATAGAACCTTGACCTATTGCTTGATTAATTTCCGTGTGCTGATAACACCGTCCGTCTTCAACCTAAGGAAATAAGCACCTGCGGAAAGTTGCTGAACATTATCCAGCTCGATTAGATTCCATCCTGTGTCACTATCCACCTGCTTATGGCGGACCAACTTGCCGTGTTCATTAAACAACTGCAATGACATCGGCTGTCGCCTATTGGACATCACACGAACCTGAATTTCGTTATTGATAAACATGCTTATATTTTCCAGGCTATCACTATTCGGATTTGATTTAGCGCCAGCATATACAATTGGACCATATTTCGCAAGCTCTGTCATAAAAACTTTTGCATTATCAGTGGCAATATTGCCTTGAACGTTATACGACTCCGATCTGGCTCGGTGGCCACGCGCGATCAGTTCAGCAGTATACTGGAATATGATGAATAGCAGTATAAGCGGGAACGGTCATGCGCTGCGCCGTGCCGATGTTGCTGTGAATCGGAAGATGCGAATGATGAAATGAAGCTTGGGAAAGTATAATGAATAGAAAGAAAGCCGTGTATACATTCTTCATGGGCGCGATTTTAAGGTAACCGGTCTTTCTAGGATTGGATATGTTTGATCTAAGTGCGAACTCTTACGAAAGTAATACCGTATTTTCCGAAATGCAAGAATAAATGGGGATATTTTGTAGGCCTCAACATGTGATTACACTTAGCGCTTGCCCACCAATACATTAGCAGAAAAAAAATCCCGACGCTGGGGTCGGGACAAAATCAATTGTCAGGTTGCGATCAAGTGGACGGACTTTTTAGGTTTGTCCCGCCGGGTTCCATTGGCGGGCCTGACACAGTAAGCGGTTTTTCTACGGTGCGCTTGATACCGCGAAGCGGTATTAGGAAATTGGCTTTCGGTTTTTAGGGTTATTGGTTTTCTAGGTATTGGGCTTTGTATCTCGGGTACTAGTTCGCTTTATTATTCGGTTGCCTTAAATCGTATATCAAAGATGCAAATCAATGGGCAGCTCTTGAATTTTATTCGTCTAAGAATAGGAAACTATCGATGAACAAACATTATAAATAGACAAGTTATTCGTCGGTCAAAAAGTTGCATTCACAGACAATGGGAAGGCACAAGGCACAAGGATCAAGGCGTAAGGAGCAAAAGCCAGGCAAAAGCAAAGAGGGAAAGATTGTTGAAACATGAGTGGGCGTAATTAGATGGCCATGTGAATTCAGTATTCTTCTCTCGTGCTGCAGTGAATTGATTTACGTAAAGGCAATTCCCTAATTGGGAATATCAATTTTGATTACGCCATTTGTGTAATTCGCGCTAATTCGAGTAATTCGTGTCTTGTAAAAAGTAATCCCGACGGTTAGGTCGGGATCAAAAATGTCAGGTCGATCTGGAATCATTAGGACGGATTTAGGTTTGCCCTGACTAATACGGTTTTTCTGGAATTTGGACTAGGTTTAGGATAGAGAAATTGGGTTTTTAAATGCCTTTCGGCTAGGTTTTTCTACGGCTTAGGATATTGACTATTTTTTCTACGGTTCAAGGGATATTGGGTGGTTTTCTCGGTTAGGATTTTAAAAACAAACAACCTATTTCTAAAACTGCTTGTCTTGACGACATAACAAAGATGCAAAGAGAATGACCCCTATGGAATTTTTTTCGGTGAACTATAAATAGCTATCGACGAATGTAAATTTTACGCGGATGACCCTGTAGATTATACGAAAACCCTATGTGGTTCCTACTAGAAAACCTTGATCGGCGTCAATCAGGATACTCATCGGATCCCATTACCCATATGAAGGATTGCAGGTCGATCATGTCCCTGGGCTTGAGGTCAGCGAGGTCGAGCCTAACCTGGTTTGCAAATTCCAACAGACTTAAATAAGTATCCCAGGATGGACGCGATTTATATTGAAAATCGAAGGCATACTTCTCTGCTGCGGTGCGTGTGACTTTTGGTTTAAGGAATATGAAGATATCGGGCCTTGCTATAAATCCAAATACGGTAACCAACGGCCAGGTCAACACCCGCGTTTGCTTGCGGGGAAGATTCGCTACTACATCCACGAATCGTTCAAACCTTTCCTTTAATGGTTCCTTTCCATATATAAAATGATAAAGTCCTTCTGAAAACATGCGTGCAGAATCATAAGTATTGGTGGCGTCACGCAACGCCATTTTCTCAAAGGAGAAAAGCAAGTTTGTTCTTGTCTCTATTTTAACCGCTTTGCGTGCAATTTCCAGGTAATCTTTATTGGCAAGAAGCTTTTTAAACTGCGTTTGATTTAATTCCTTTTCCCACTCAAGGTGTGCATTCCATTTATAATCTCTTTCCCATGCGGTATAGGTAGGATCCTTGAACGCCTTTGGAAAATAATAGAAGAATTTTTTCTTACAGCGCAAACGCTTTTTGTCAACTGCTGGTTGCTTTACTGCTATTGTGGAAGGGACTGCCATGCCGTTGTGAAAGCAAAAGAAGGACCACAGACGACAGACCACGGACTATAGACAATAGACCATAGACCATAGACCACAGATTAAAGACGCATCAATTAAAAAGAATTTCTTCTATGCTTCCCTATGTGCCTATGCTCCTATGTTTTTAATGAAATAGAAAGTCAACGAAGCAAGCTAACAGCTAATAGGTTTTACAGATGACAGTTGACGGATGACAGTTGACGGATGACGGATGACAGTTGACGGATGACGGTCGAGCGGCTAACGCCATTATTCCTGCTGTCAACTGTCAACTGTATACTGTCAACTAAATCCTCATCTCTTCACCATCACTACCATGCGTGAACCTAAAGAGTAAGTATTGTAAATGGAGGAGTAGCTGACATACTGCACGTTGTTCTCAGTGGATCGCCAGGTTAGTACCTGCTGATAGGTATTCGGGTAACGATATACTGTATCAATTTTAACCAGCTCCGCATTAACAAAATCCACTTCGATTTCTTTGGCAGTGCCGCACGCAAACACGAGTGCTGTACCCATGATACCTAATAACGCTTTCATCGGTATTATTTTTTGTAGTCGAAAAAATGGCTGTCAGGAGGTGACTGATTTCTTCAGTGAGATTATCTTGAGCAGCTTCACAATTACATAATCAAACTTCATTCCAATGAAGTTTTTGATAGATCCTAACACGGCCGCCTGTACGTAGAATGGTTGAACCCGATACGAAGTATAACCGAAAAATATAAATCCAACGATAATAGTTATTCTTTAATAAATGCATTCACATTTTTAATGAATTGATCAAATGATTCAATGTGTGGCAAATGTCCGGTGTGCGGAATGATCACGAGTTGCGCGTTCTTTATTTTATCAACTGTTTGCCGGGCGAGTGTAGGATAATTGCCCATGGTCTTCTTCACATCGTCAGCCACCAGATTTTTCCCAAGTGCAGTTTTATCCAGTTCTCCAATGATCAATAAAGTAGGCATCTGCAATTGATTGAACTCATACAACACCGGTTGTGTAATGATCATATCATATGTGAGTGCAGAATTCCATGCAATCACTGAGTAGTCAACATTCATCGTCCAGCGGGCAAGAGTAAGCAACCATTTTTCATACTCTGTTTTCCACGTTCCATGATAATAATTTTCCTGCTGGTATTTCTTGAGACTGTTGTAATCTTGTTTCAGTTCATTTCTATACCAGTATTCAATAGGTTGATAAGGAACTTTAATCTTATAATCTTCGAGACCAATCGGATCTTCTAGTATCAGCTTTTCAGCCAAGGAGGGATACATCAACGCAAACCTCGTAGCAAGCATCCCTCCCATCGAATGTCCAATCACAATTATTTTAGTGATGCCCAACGAATCGAGGAGGGATTTTGTTTGCATCGCCATCAATTGAAATGAATACTGAAAATGGCGCGGCTTGGTCGACTTTCCAAAACCCACCTGATCCGGGATGATAACGCGATATCCTTGTTTTTGCAAGTCCTTAGCCGTAGTTTCCCAATATGAGCCATTGAAATTTTTTCCATGCAACAGCAAAATATTTTTACCATTTGGTTTCTCGGGTTGCACGTCCATAAACGCCATCCTCAGTTGCTGCCACTGAATGGAAGCATTCACAAATTTTACCGGGAAAGGATAAGTGATATTTTCCAGGTTCAGGGCAGCGGGTTCAATTGATTTTGGCGCTTTTTTCTGCGCTAGTGTGGTAAAGGAAATCAGCACACACAAAAAAATCCATCCGAGTCGCTTCATCTTTTCTTTTTATTGTTGAATTGGAAGAATGGAGGCAAAAAATAGACCATAGAGTTAACTGTAGCCCTTCGCTTCGCTCAGGGCAGGGGACAATTGGCAATTGGCAACTGGCAATTGGCAACTCAATAAACAGAGAAAGACCTAGTTAGTCAGAACCATGGACATACAGATAACGTGAAATTGAAATTTCACTATCGTTCTGATAAGTTGTGTGTGTCAGCGTTTGCAGACTTCCCCTACATTTGAAGATATGAGTACAAACAAATTCGTATACTGCCTTTTTTTCTTGACATTGATAGCACTGTCTGTTTCAGCACAAAAATTTATAAGCAGTAGAGGTAAAGAAATCATCGGGATCGATGGGAAACCGTTTGCTATAAAAGGAACCAACCTCGGCAATTGGTTGGTGCCGGAAGGTTATATGTTCAAGTTTAAGAACGTGAATTCACCACGCCTGATCGATCAGGTTTTGCATGAATTGATCGGGCCAGGTGAAACAAATCAATTTTGGAGAAAATATCTCGACAATTATATTACGGAAGCAGATATCGCCTTCCTCAAGAAAATTGGTGTCACTTCCATTCGTATACCCTTCAATTATCGTTTGTTCACGAATGAATGGTATATGGGCGCCAGCGGTGAAGAGAGAGGATTTAGAGTACTGGACAGGGTGATTGGCTGGTGCAAGAAGAATGAGATGTATGTATTGCTGGATATGCACGCGGCGCCTGGAGGTCAAACAGGTGACAATATTGACGATGGGTTCGGGTATCCATTCCTGTTCGATGACGAGGAAAGCAAACAGCAGGTAGTCACGATCTGGAAAAATATTGCAAACCATTATAAGAACGAATCAATCATTCTTGGATACGATTTGTTGAATGAACCGATTGCACACTACTTCGATTCTTCTCATTTTAATCCGCTGCTAGAACCATTGTACAAGAGAATCGTTAATGCAATCAGGCAAACCGATTCCAATCATCTCATTTTTCTCGGTGGCGCACAATGGGATTCCAACTTCGCTCCATTTGGACCACCATTCGATAAAAAGCTGGTGTACACATTTCATAAATACTGGACAAGCCCTACTCAAAATGTAATACAACCTTACGTTGATTTTGCAAATAAGTACCGCGTTCCCATCTATTGCGGTGAAACCGGAGAGAATACTGATGAATGGGTGATGACATTTAGAAAATTACTGGACTCTAACAATATCGGTTGGCATTTTTGGCCTTACAAAAAAATTGATAATGCCAGAGGTTTTGTACAATTTGACGTTCCTGAATTCTACGACCAAATAATTGCGTACGCGGAAACACCGAAAAAGAATTTTGAAGAAATCAGAAAAGCAAGGCCAAATGAGATTGATCAAATACGAAAGGCCTTGCAAGGCTTTCTTGATAACTGCAAATTTGTAAACTGCAAGTTTAATGTTGGTTATATCGAGGCTTTAGGTTTTAAGCTTCGTTAAGATTTCGCTTCGAAGACAACCGTGACTACCGTTTATTCAACTCGTCCAGCCTGATCCTGGCAATGGGCAGGTGTATCAATACCAACTGTCAGCAGCGTCACAAACAGGATGATAGATTTGTATGATTTCATTTCTTACGCTTCAATGAGGAATCCTCATAAGGAGAGAGTATTCTGACCTCTATGCTTTGGCTTCCGCTTGCAAATGCCATGTTCTCCGTTTTACCGGCAGGTTTTGTGGGGTCTATCGCTCTTGCCAGTTCGTCCAATTTAAAACCGAATAGCTCTTTCATGGCCTGATCACCTTTCTTCAATTCTTCAGCTGCATAAAGTGTTAGTGACAGGACGTATTCTGTCTTGTAAATACTGTTGGCATCAGTGATTCTATTTACTTCCCACTTAACCGTGCTGTCCCCCTTGACGATGGTGGCGGCACCTCCTCCATAATTTCCGTCAGTGGCGGGGTACTCCACGCTCCACATAAATGAAGGGGGTTCGTTCTGCGATCCTAGAAAGAACATTACTTCAGACGGACTGCCTAAAGAGGCAGATGCAGTAACGTGCCTATCTTCTCCATCTTCTTCCCCCCTCACCATTTCCACGTTCCCCACCATTCCAGAGATTCTAGCACTTTGAACGGATTTTGTATATGTGTATACCCCACTCTCAGTTGCAAAAATTGCTTTACCATCAGTACTTGGTGGCTCGTTTGACATCCCGATGTAGTATCCCTGCTTCTCAACATTCACCAGAAAACCTTGTTCCAGATCCGTCTTGGATGGGAAGTAATACAATACGGATCTATGCTTCATGGTCACCACTTCAGTCTCCTCACCGCCTTTGATTTCAACACCAGGAAGTGTCGCTCTCTTCAATGCTTTGGTTTCATTCTGCTGGTAATTGATGGAAACCTTCACCGGTGTTCCTTCAATTGCTGTCACCACAGCGGTACCCGTATACAGATCATCGCAGCCCCATACGTTTTTTACTTCGGAAGATGCTTTCAGAATCGCAACCTTATCGGTAGTCATTTTAAATTTTGCGATGGCTTTTCCTTCGTCGTCTGTTTTGAATGTAGCCGGCGTAAAAAATCCGCCGGTGGTACCGGCAGTTGAAATCACTCGGTTCCGTAAAGGCTGTTCATCGCAATCCATGAGAGTCAACACGATTCTTTTTTCCTCACCCTTCACCATTTTTTTGCTGAAGTTTATTTGAATCTGTCCTCCTGAAAGATCGCCACCCAATCCATAGTTCCCGGATGCTCTCCGTTTCCTTTCAAATTCATAAATATTTAGAAGTTCGGGGACAATTTTATGTGCTGCCTCTGTGGCAATTTTGTCAAGATCAAAAAATGGATACATCTGGAACCGGATCTCTGCGCTTCCAATTTCTTCCTCGCTGCAAGCAGGCCTTATGAAAAGTCGCAAAACATACTCATTGGACACATGAATGATTGTGCCATACATGGAGTACTTGTTAGTTTTGGCGCCGCCTCCACCCTCACTGTTTCTGAAAGTTGGGGAGAGTTCGATGCAATTTCCTTTTGGAAAAAAATCCTCACAGCGTCTAAGAACAATCCACCAAAGATCCTCCAGCTTGTCATATTCATTAAGCAAGACTGAATCGTCTGGCTTTTCAATTCCCAGCCATTCTATTTTCTGAAAATTTACGAGCGTATGGTCGCCGCATAGTCCGCAGTCCTGTGCCTTTGCTTGAATGGTGGCTAAAAGGACAAAAATGAAAAAAAATTTTTGCATAACTCTCTATCTAAAATGATTTCCAAATCTGAATTGTAGCCCCTTCCCCATCAGTGTTGCTGTAGTTGAAAACTTGCCCTTTCTTAGATAAATCATCACCTCGGTGGTATTGAAACTCATACACCCATTTATAAACACTGTTTGGATCGGTTACTTTTTTAGCTTTTAGCGGAAAATAGTCCTTGTTGTCCTTTTCAATACTAAAACTCCCCCCAACCGGACTCAACCCTTCTTCACGTTCTGGAAATTCAACGCTGGCAGAGAAGAACACCAATTCACTATTCTTAAACATTAATGAAACGGCAGGCGGTAAAGGTGAACTGGAAAAGTAGCGTTGACGGTTTACATTATCATCTGAATGCGGTGCACCAAATGGACTTTTCACCAAGTTCAATGCCGTGTCGGTTATGGTGAATTCCGAATAACCGTCATTGTGCAGCACAATGGTTTTACCAGGCATTGATTTCTGATAATCGGGATCATTTTCGAATTGTGGCATCATCATTATCTGTTCGCCATCTTTCGGGACTTTTGATATATAGTGCAACAAAGAAAAGTTATAAGACACCTCAGCTTTCTTTCGCTCGCCGCTCTTCATCACCACACCATCTTCATTGCTGTTCATATTGAGTTCTGTCAGTAATGTTTTACTAAAGCTCACCACAATTTTATATGACGGCATAGCGTCAATTTGTGCATCGCCAAATAGAACACCCGCACAGGTCTGAGGAGTTTGCGTTATTGTATGCGCGTTGATGATCGCGGGATTTCCCGATATGGCCGTCATTTTGAAATTGGCCGTTGCTTTTCCATTCGCATCTGTAATTACTTTAGACGGCGTTACAAAACCTCCGGTCGTTCCCGGCATGTTTCCGCCTCCTATGTTATCCGATGTAAATACAATCTCTCTTCCCGCCAGGGCAGTCCCGTCACAATCCTTTAATTCCAGCGTAAAGTCGGTTTGCTGTCCTGTAACGAGTTTTGTTTTTGCAGGAGTTATTTTAATAAGGTCAATATTCTCTGCCATAGCAAACTTTTTGTTTTCCGCTCTTTCGTCAAGCTCAAACTTTTTGATTTTTTCTATCAACGGCGAAAGCCTGGCTGCAGCCTCGTTTGCAATCCTGATGGTATTTGAGGATTCGGCTGACGATTGAAAGGGCACATCAGCGGATGCAACCTTTTTACGGGTGCAGGCCGATTGAATTTCCACGTGCATTACGTAGGCGTCGCCTCCTTTATTAATCAATCCGGTAACTATATAGTTACCATATTGAGATACATCTGTATTGACAGCAGGCAGATTCGCATATGTAAGGCCCACCTTTAGTACATCGTCATCGTTCGATGCAGGTTGAGTGAAACGAACACAAGCCGCATTGTTTTTGTTAAGCGCCGAATGAAGATGTCTGGCCATCCAGTATAACTGTTGCCACTCAAGCCATCCTTGCGTTTTCTCACCTTTGAGTTCAGGCTGCGGTACTTGTACATCCAGATCGTAGAGCGCAACCGAAGGCCTCTGCCCGCAATTACCGCATTGCTGCGAGAGACAACTTAAACTAGCTATCAAAGCACCAACAGCAAATAAGATTTTTTTCATACAATCCGTTATTCTGCTCACCATACGTTGGCAGCCTGGTCAGTCGTGAGACAAGTTCTCAACAAGACGAGCGAGAAAAAATTATTTCGTCAGCAATGAAATGGCGTACATCATTACTTGCATGATCATGAATGCTGATTCATTACCATTCTTGACATGCTGTACTACCGGAGCCTTTTGGGTGAGATCAAACTCTTTTTCATCTATTTTTTGCGGCTCTATTTTCAACACCTCAACGAGCATTTTATTTTTGCCGACTTTATCATATTCCACTTCAAATCGTAGAACCGCTTTGTTTAACTCAAAATCCAGCTGATGTATTCTATTTATTGAAGCCGGCAAATCTTCATTGTACCACACGGTAACTTTCTGTGGCTGCAGGTTGATGATATAATTTGAAACCCCGCTGCCACGCGAAGTGCCACCAAACGTGTAAATGATTTTTCTGCAGTTATACCCTGCAACATGAGTGATATCGTTTGTTTTTTGGCTGGTGTACTGCTCGGCATCTATCCGGTATTTTTGCCATACCTCACTAATGTCCCTTGTGTTAAAGTTCACCGTTCCCTGGTTTGCTTTGTCTCTGTCAGCCAAAACCAATACCGCGGAATCGTCAGCATGGTTGATCAACAATTCCTGGTGATAACCTAACGCATCTGTCTTGATCAATTCCTTTTCCGGATTGAAATACATCCTTGAATATGCGGGCATCACCATGATGCCGGAAATAAAATAGGCATCCTTTATTTCCTGCTCATTTACTCCTTTAATGGACCGCTGGTATTGTTTCAATTCCTGTATCACATTCTCCTGGTACTGATTGTCACCGCCCACATAGTCGATTTTTTTCAATGAATCATTGAGTGGATGACCAGGAAAAGAGGTTCGACTATACAAAAAGCCCTGCCGCAGATTTGCAGTGGGCTTTGTGAGTGAAGACACAGTTTGTGCAATTGAAAAAGATGAAATGGCCGTAAAGGTCAAAATTGCAAGGAATCTATTTCTCGATTTTCGTTTCATAAATAATCGCAACGGTAAAATGAACGAGCGAGTTTACAGATGAGGAAACAATACGGTCAGAGTTTCACAAACTCAACTCTGCGGTTTTGCGCTTTACCTTCTGAAGTGTTATTATCTGCTACCGGTTTGGTTTCACCCATACCATCAGTTTGTATCCTGTCGCCGTCAATTTTAAATTCAGTTGTCAATGCCTGCTTTACGGCAGCTGCTCTTTTTTTCGAAAGTTCGAGATTGGCGTTATCGGCTCCGTCACTATCTGTATGTCCAATTATCTTCACTTTTACGTCTGCATTTTCAGTCAACACATCCGCGATTTGCTTAAGCGTTCCGTAAGAAGTTGGCTTTATCTTATCAGAATTCACATCAAACAGAATTCCTGTTGTTGACCATTTCCCTTCTGTGATCAACTTGCTTCTGTTATCAGGAGTTGCCGCAGCAATTTTCAAATTCGAAAGGAAGTATTTAAAAGTTTCCGCTCCGCTAGTCAAATCAAACCGAAGCGTTTTCAGAGCTGCATCAGCAGGAACGCCTTTGGGAAAATCATAAAGTTTATCTTCATTCACCCATGCCCTAAATCTTTCTTTTTGAATCCACATGGCAACGTGCACTGGTTTCTTAGTGTGATTAAAAGTCGAGAAAGTATTAAACAGCTTTTTATTAGATTGCATGAGTCGATCGCCGCCTTTTGTGAAGGACTCATAAACCACACCATCCGGAGCCTGAGAAGTTCCATTATTGATCGCCAGCATCAACTCTATTTTACCTCCATACGTGTGGCCTGCGGGGGGCTCTGCAAAATATCTTACGTTCACCCATGGAATCGAACGGTTTTCATCATAATCTGCCAGGAGATCAAACTCAATAGTATAATTTTCGGGGAGACTTCCTTTGAACGAGGCGTCATATTGAGTTGACGCTTCCAGCTTCAACCACTTTCCGCTCAATCCATCAACAGTCACGATTTCGCCCCCTCCATTAGTATTCCATTTTGCAGGAAATTCGCCTATGGCTTCCTGGGCAAAATCTTCAGTATAAAGAATTTTATCACCAGGTACAAAATCATAACGCGAATATGATTTTAGTGTTCCGGAAGTGGCCGCAGTTCCGGTTTTTGTTTTTGTTTCATCGCTCGAAGAATTTTCTGCAGCATCACCATCACCAGATTTCTTTTTCGTTGCACCATCAACTGTATCGTCAATTCCCTTATCCACTTTATCACCTGCCTTCTGTTCCAATTTTTGTTTTGCGCGGTCGCCAAGACGTTTTAAGATCTGAGCATTCGCACCAACAATAAGAGAGCAAGCAGTCATCAACAGCAAAAACTTTTTCATAATGTCAATTTTGTTTGGATTAATAGAGACAAGGTCACCGACAAAAGTCACGGAATTTAACAGGGGAGACAACCATATAAACATATGATACCAGTTCGTGGTATTGTTTGTATGCTAATTATCGCCAGAAAAATTGCGGACTGATTCAACCGAACCCTAAGCCTTCAATGAATGTCGGCTGATAAAGGCGAAGACGGAAGATTTCGGAAAACCGAGTTTGATACCAGCAAAATAGGTTTTGAATTTTTATGCCACAAAACTTGCGACTGAAAAATTAATGACTGGGATCAAAATCAAAAGGATATTGCTGTCGGCCGCCTGGCTTACCCTACCAACCGCTCTTTTATGGCTTTTGCAACCGCCTCGGATTTCGAGTTAATATGAAGCTTTTTGTAGATACTATTGATATGAGATCGAACAGTTCCAATGCTGATATCACAATTGTCGGCAATCATTTTGTAACTATCTCCATTCACCAGGCACTTTAGAATATCCAGCTCGCGCTGAGAAAGCGTGTACTCATTTGACTGCACTGATGAAGGCTGGTTATTGAAAAATGAAAGGACCTTCTTTACGATAGAAGCACTCATTGACGCACCACCTTCTCTGATTTCGAGTATCGACTCAAGTATTCTTGTTGGAGGTGTTTTCTTTAATAGGTAACCTGTTGCGCCGGCCAAAATTGCCTGGAAGATTTTATCATCGTCCTCGTATACCGTAAGAATGATCACCTGTACGTTTGGGAAGTGAGATTTCACCAGTCGCGTTGCATCTATGCCGGTCATCCCCGGCATATCGATGTCCATTAATATCACGTCGGGTGGATTTTCGCTGATCGCGTCTATAATATCTTGGGCCGACGACAAAGATGCGATCACGCTGAATCCCGGCGTGTCAGCGATAAATTGTTTCAGACTCTCTCTGAAGTTCTCATTGTCTTCGCACAAAGCAATTCTAGTTTTCATATAGATGATCTAAGCGGCCAAGATATGGGTTTATTAAAAAGTCGACAATCATATATTCATTTGATCAAACAACGGAATTGTAATGTTGTGCCTCCGCATTCAGAGCGCGCGATCTTTAAGGTTCCACCAATCATCGCCGTTCTCTTTTGCATGTTTCTTATTCCATTTCGTTGAGTAGGCATATCCGGATCAAAACCTTTACCATCGTCGGTTATATCCAGGTGAAATCCATTGTTCTTAATTTCTGTTACAACCACCAGTGTTGTACAATCCGCGTGTTTAATGCTGTTGTATATCGCTTCTTTAAAAATCAGGAAAACATTTTTTCGAAGATTCATGGGCAATTTCCTATAGTCCGCGGCATTCACCTTGAATTCAAACGCAATGTCTTTCGCTTCCAACAAAGGAATCGCATACTCTCTCATTCGGATCAACAAGTCTTCAAACCGATCTTTATCTGGGTTGATTGACCAGATGATGTCGTCCATCGATTCAAGTGTTGTTTGCGCGGAATTTCCAATCTTATTAAATGTTTCAGCTACTTCAGTCACCGCACCATTCTTTGCCAACCTTCTATTGGCCGTTTCACTCATGAGGTTAATACTGCCAAGCGCCGAACCAATATCATCATGCAAGTCCCGTGCAATTCTAAGCCTTATCTTTTCCACTTCGAATTGGTGCTGCAACCGATTAACCCTGATCAAATAAAAAACGGCACCCGCAAAAACAATACAACTGAAAATGAACCATGGCCTCCGGTAAAACGGAAGAATAATTTCAAAACTGAAGCTTGCCGGTTGTTCACTCCACTGGCCAAGCGCATTTGATGCAAGGACTTTAAAGGTGTACTGACCCGGATCAAGCGAGGCATAATTCACGGCGTTCGTGGTTACCGGCATGCTCCATTGTTTGTCGTATCCCTCGAGCATGTACTTGTACCGAATATTTTTTTCATTCACAAAGCTGCTTCCTGCAAATACGAATCCAACAGAATTGCGACCGTATTCATATTGCTTCACTTTAGCATGAAACAATGCCGCGGTATCGGTTTTCCCTAACACATTCACTTCTTTGATATGAACCAGTGGAGGAACTGGCTGCTCAAGTGTAGCATCAAGATCAATGCGTGTGATGCCTAACTCAGTCATAGCCCACACTTGTTTCGCTGGCGCGTCAATGGCAATGTGAAACACCTCGGCAGATTGAAGGCCATCGCTGACTGAATAGTGCCGCCATATCCCACTATGATGGTCGTACCTGTATATCCCATCGCAACTTGCAAACCAAATTGCCGACTTTTCTTCTTCAACAATTGCCGTAATTCTTGAACAAATGATGCCACCCGGAGGCGCTATAGCTTCTACCTGGTAATTTGAGTCAGCGGTAGACATTCTGTATACACCTCCCGCTCTTGTGCCAATCCACATATCACCGTTGTGATCGAGTAACATTGATCTGATGTATAAATCTTTGAGGCCCTCGGCGTGCCCGATAATTTTGTCAATCGAATAATCATAGTGCCCATCTTTTTTAATCTTGTATCGCACCTTTACCAATCCATCCGCATTATCACCTAACCACAAAACTTTTTTATCCGGATCATTTATAATAACATTTACAAATAAAGGATTGCCTGACGGAAGTAGTTTGGAAAAATTCTCCATCACGAGCTCGTCTTTCATACGAAATATACCATTAGCACCTGCAAGCCACAGATTGCCTTCCTTATCGAGATTGAGTGCACCTCCGATCAATTTGCGATTGCCAAATCGATTAAAATAAGCCTTCGAACTCAACCTGTCCCCTGTCCACCTCGTTTTCCAAATCCCTTCGTCCCAACGCACCATCCAAATGTGATGTGATGTATCGAAAAGCATCTTTCCAATGTAGCCAGAATCCGTTCCTCTAAAATCCACTTTCTTTAAGGAATCATTCCGAATCCGGTAAAGGTGTTTTGAATTACTAATCCATGTAATTCCATTTGTATCCGAAAGTATATATCCTCCCGCTGCTGCTGCTTCATTGAAATACCAGGAAATGGAAGAGAAGTTTGATATCTTAATCAACCCCGGATCATTCGCAATCCACAAATTATTTTCTCTGTCAGCGTACAACGCTTTCACGTCAGCATACATATTTAATGCTGAAGGATAATGTCGCAGCTTTCCATCGAATGAAATATTGAAAAGCCCCTGATCTCTTTGGACCACCCAAATTCCACGGTTTAAATTTCCCTGGAATCCAGGCAAACTCAAACCAGGAAGATTAATAATAACCGCACTGTTCTTTAGCGTACCATTTTCAAACCCATCACAACTCATTACCGATCCGTGGTGCGGGCCCGACAAAGCAATCCAAACCTTGCCCTGCGGCGATTGCAATAACGAAACCACATTATAATTTGAAAAGAAAGATGCAGGCTCTTTGACTTTTGGAGAGATGATCCATAACCCTGATTCAGAGCCAGCCCAGATATGGTTGGAATGATCTTTAAAAATGGTCCTGATCGACGGTATCGGTAACTGGCTTTTGAGAGAGTGGAGCAGTGTAAACTTTCCATTGGAAAATCTGAAGATTTCATTTTCACCGCTAACCACAAGGATGCTGCTATCATCCCAATTCCCAAGTGCGATGATGTCACTCCTACTCGTTCCTCTACTTGATGTAAGAGAATAGGAACGAACCTTACCTTTTTCATATTCTACAAGCCCTCCGCCAAATAAAAAACCCGCATACACTTTATCGTGTAAGGACAGAATAGATGTCACGTATTTGTTTTGCTGCGAAAAAGGAAGTTGAATCTTGGTAAAATTAATTCCATCGTAATAGCATAATCCAAAGAAAGATCCGAACCACATCACACCGTCACTGTCCTGGTGAATGGCAGTGATCCGGTCAGCAATTAAACCATCGCGGGAAGTATAACGATGAAAGGGAAGCATCTGGCAATACAAGCCCGTAGAGAAACACACGATAATCAATAGGAGGACCAACTTTTTCATGAGCACAAGGCTGGGTTATTCGTATCGGTTCAGGCAATCCGTAATTTACAACTTAATCAGTTGCTTTACCCTGGAAGACAAAAGACGCACCCTAAAGTTCGAAGAGTTCTTACTCTATCGCACCTTCATTAATTCGAGTACAGAGACGTAAGCCTCACAGGCGCGAAATCCCTAGATTTCCAAAGCGGCTATTAGATTCTTTCAAAATTCTTGAAGGCTTTCAAAATAGAGGCTTCTGTCTCTGTACTCGATTCTTCGGGTGTTGTAACATATCAGGGACTTTCGAAATACATAAGGCGTCTCCAGTCTTCGGAGCATAATTATATTTGCAGTCAGAACCATTCGCATGAAAAGATTTTTGTTATTCATCATTATCCTTCTCAGCTCCGTTATCTCTTTCGCGCAGCAACAGCAAGAACCATTTGCAGTTATCGCGTACTATGCCGGCCGTCCCACTGAAATCGATAGCTTTCAGATCGAGAAATTGACGCATATCATTTTCAGTTTTTGCCATCTGAAAGGAAACAGGCTTAATGTCAACAACGCCCGGGACACGCTTACCATTCAAAACATGGTTGCGTTAAAACAGAGAAACCCAAACCTCAAGGTCATGCTTTCCCTTGGCGGTTGGGGTGGTTGTGCAACATGTTCCGACGTGTTCTCTGAAAAAAAGAATCGTAAAGAATTTGCCAGGTCTGTAAAAGAACTATCCCAATATTTCAAAACTGATGGTCTTGACCTCGATTGGGAATATCCCGTGATCCAAGGATACCCGGGTCATAAATTTTCGGCAAGCGACAAAGAGCACCGCTCTTGTTCGACAATTGAGAAAAACCTTAGGTAAACATCAGGTCATCACTTTTGCCGCTGGCGGTTTTCTCAGTTATCTGAAGGAGGCGATCGACTGGAAGCCGGTAATGAAGAAAGTGGATATAGTGAACCTCATGACTTATGATCTTGTGAGCGGCTTCTCAACTACCACCGGCCATCACACTCCATTATACTCGACGCAACAACAAAGTCATTCAGTAGATCTTGCGATACATTATCTCGATTCACTGGGAGTACCAAGAAATAAAATGGTTATCGGCGCGGCATTCTATGGACGAATGTGGGGTAATGTAGAAGCAGTAAATAACGGATTGTACCAGTCGGGGCAATTCAAAAGGGGTATCGCTTACAGAAATTTTCCAGCGATGCTATCGCCTGATAGCGGTTATGTTTACTACAGGGATACTATTGCAAACGCTCCATATATTTATCATCCGTCAAGAAAAGAATTTGTGACTTATGAAGATGTTCAATCTATCGTTGCAAAAACACGCTATGCTTATAACAACGGCCTCAAGGGTATTATGTTCTGGCAATTAGCGGAAGATACTTATGAGAACGGCCTTCTTGAAGCGATCGATCAGGTTGTTAAATCATTCGGTCTTAAAAAATGACGGGCATAATAATTTCTGTCGATGAAAAAACATCAGAACTATGGCCGATGAAAGAAATCAAAAAGCAGACAGAGAAAATTCCAACAACCAGAAAGTTGAACAAGCAAGGAATAAGAACAGCGACTTGAAAGATTCTCCAAGAGATGAGGAAAGACTCAGAGGCGAAGAAGGAACGATCGATATGCCCGAGGTGAGAGATATACCGGGACAAGAACATGTAAGAGTGCCGAGTATGGGCGATATGGCCGATACCACTGCTTCTTCCGCAGATGAAGAAGGTGAAGGCGTATTAGATGATCTCAATGCCGAAGATTTGGATGACGATATCATCCGGATGGGCACAGAAGCAGACGTAACTCCAACAGATGTTGCAATGCTGAGAAGTGGTGACTCCTACTATCCGTCGCGCGATGAAGATCAATTGGTGGATGCTTCAATGGACAATGTTGACTTTGACGGCGAGCCGCTCAATGTAAAGGGATTTGGCCTTGCTTCCCGTACTGGTGCTGACCTGGATGTTCCAGGAGCAGACGAGGACGATAGAATGGAAGAATCTGGCGCAGAGGATGAAGCGAACAACGAGTATAGTGTAGGCGATCAGGAAAATGAAAGAGAATTAGACCAGTAGATTTGATTCTGGTTATTTTTTGGAAAACCTCATTGGATGTCCAATGAGGTTTTTTTATTTTGAGCATACAAACCCCTGTCGATGTGCTCCAAATTTTATGTAGTCATTCTCCTTGCATCAACGTCGTTGCTTATTGCTTGCGGAAGTAATTTGAAACCTGTGACCAAGGAAGAAGCATCCAAACTTGCTAAGGAAATTGAGAGTTCTGTAAAGCAAAAGCAGACCGAAAAATTGAACAACATTTTTGCCGCCGATGCTTTTACCAAACGAATAACGAGCGCTTCACCGAAAAAAATTGACAACTCCTTGCTTCTCGGGATTCGCAAAGGGATTAATGAATTGCACTTCGGGCAACAGATTCTAACCGGAATCGGTCCCAAGGGCACTTATCAATTGGTAAAACAGTATGAGAAAGAGGCTGCTCAACACCTGGTCTTCCGATTTTATTCGCCCTCCGGGATAAATTATCATGATTATGAATTAATAAAGACGGCAGATGGAATAAAGGCCGCGGACGTTTTCATTTATCTATCTGGGGACAATTTGAGCAAAACAATGGCGGAAACGCTGATGATGATGACGGAGGATTATAAGGACATGTCGAAGGGAGATTTAGAAAAATTCGAAAGCCTTAAAACAATTCGAAAGCTGATCTCGCTCAACGAGTATCAGAAAGCAAATGAATATTACGAAGAACTCCCGCAGAACTTAAAGGACCAGAAACTGTTACAGGTAATGCATGTATTAATTGCCTCGGGCTTGGGTGAAGATCGTTACCAAAAGGCAATGGAAGAATTTCTGAAAAGGTATCCGAATGAACCAAACATGCAGTTAATGCTGATTGATCGATACATTCTCAAGAAAGAATATTCAAAGGCGCTTGCCTGTATTAATTCAGTTGATTCCATGATTAACAAAGACCCTTTCCTCGATTATTTTAGGGGTATGGTTTATGGCATGGCGGACTCAAACAATAAGGCTGTGATTTGCCTGGAACGATTAAACGCGAACATGCCCGAGTTTGGCTCGGGGACGGCTGAATTAATTAGTTTGTATGCTAAAGGCCATCATGAGGACAAAGCAAGTGAGCTTATCAGGAAGTATGAGAAGAGCGCCGGTTATGATTCACTAACTTTGGAAAGTATATACTTTCTGTATCCTAATTTAAAGAAAGAATAATAACCTAAAAATTAGTTAGCATTCTCTTGCGCATTGTTGCGGCACTCCATTCACCGGGAATGATCATTCTGCGAATTGTATACAAGGGTTCACTCTCTGATCTTTTATCTATCAACTGGAACGCCGCTTTGAATCCATATTTTTTTAATTCTGGAATGGCTTGCTGATTCCAAAGGCCAAATGGATACGCGAAATACTTAACCGGTTTACCAGTGATTGACTCGATTTGTTTCAATGGCTTTTCAATCTGCGTTTCCCAATCTTTGCCTTCGTATTTTTTTACATTGTGATGATCCCAGGTATGACAGGCTATTACGTTGCCTTGATCCGACAATGCCTTTATTTGCGCTTTGTTCATATATCCGGGGCGATCCATTGTAACCGTCATAAGAAAGAAAACGCCCTTGAATCCATACTTCTTCATTTCAGTTGCGGCAATTGTGTAATGTTCCTCTTCCGAGTCATCAAACGTAAGCATTACTGATTTTGCAGGTATGGCGGCGCCGGTAGCTAAATAAGCTAATAATTGATCTGGAAGAATTGTATGATAGCCGCTATCTGCTAATAATTTCAGTTGCTCTTTGAAGTTCTCAACCGGCACTATATAATCCTTCATACTGCGTGTGTCAGTTGACTTAAATGCGCGAATACGATGATAGCAGAGAATCGGAACCTGCTTTTGCGCGAGGATTTCTTTGGCCGTGCGAATGTTAGCCGTTGAAGCGGCGGGAGACGGAGCCCCGGCTTCTGTTACAGATGCAGTCACTTTGTGAGGCAGAGGTGGACTGGCAAGTTCACAGGAGCACAGTACACATAGTACAAACAAGCTAAATGGGATACGGTTCTTCATCATACTTTATTGGACAAGAATCAAAGGGTCCAGCCTGATTTATTACGTTTAAAACAATGATTTTAGTATCAACAATCACCAAAAAGTTTCCTAAAACCCAATGATTTAGGTCTTTTTTATTTGCCGCCGCAAACTTAGCTAAACTTCTATAATTCCAACGGAAATAACAAAGTAAATTTCCAGCCTTCCGTGCTGGAATTACGAGCCCGCAATACCATTTCTTTTTACATTTCATTCAAGTAGTGTACCACACCCTGGCGTAAATTCGCGGAATGGCGGAAGACCTCACTATATTAAAGGGAACAAAGGAGGAGCAATACCAATCATTGCTTCCTCAAATAAAAGGATTATTGGAAGGTGAAACAGACCTGGTGGCAAACCTGGCCAACGTATCGGCTGCCCTTAAGGAACAATTCGGATGGCTCTGGGTTGGATTTTATTTAGTCAAAAATGATGTGCTAGTGCTTGGCCCTTTTCAAGGACCGGTAGCTTGCACACGCATCCAAAAAGGACGAGGCGTTTGCGGAACAAGTTGGGCACAACATAAGAGTTTGATTGTCCCGAATGTCGAAAAATTTCCAGGACACATTGCATGCAGCAGTTTGTCCAAATCAGAAATAGTGATACCTCTTATCCGCAATAATATATTTGTGGGACTGCTAGATGTAGACAGCGAACAACTCAATGCCTTTGATGAAACGGATCAATTATATTTGGAAAAGATCGTTGATGTGATAGAAGTTTAGAAACAGTTATACGGTTATACAGTTCGGTTGACCGCTTTCACAACAGAATAACAGAATAACAGAATAACCAAAATAACCGAAGAGCAGTGTTGCTTTAGTCAGTTTTTACTTTTCTCTTTCCAGTCTTTCCGTCAATCTTAATTTTCTTCTTGCTGGTTTTAATTTTTATGTCGCCGTCCTCTTCTACTTTTCTTTTGAAAAAATCATCATCGGCAGCCAGCGTTTCCCTAACGATGATATATTCGTAAGTACCATCTTCCACTTTCACCAATTCACCATTGACTACTTTACCTGTTCGGCCGTCGAGCGTATCACTTGTTTTGGTGTCAACATAAAAACGAACCGGCTTTTCATCTGCTGCATTTACCAGTCGGCCGCGAGTATCTTTTTTTACTTTGATTTTGTCGCCTGTGTTCAAATCAACATAACGCGCTTCTGCGTTATTGCAGGACATCCAACCTGCAAGACATACTGTTGATAATAAAGCTAACGTGATCTTTTTCATAATTACTGTTTATAAAAGTTCAAAATACAAATCACAAATACCAGGGAACTCAATTACAGATTCTGCTTGATCATTCAGTGGGATTTGTGATTTGTTATTTCGAGAATTGCCTACTATCCTTTCTTAATTTTTACACTATCCCCTTTATCTTTCATTTTCTGTTTATCGTTTCCGTCTTTGACTTTAATCTTGTCGTCAGTTACTTTTATTTTTCCTTTCAGTGAGCCGTCCTTATATTTAATCTTATTCCCTTCAATTTTCACTTTCGTTGAATCCACCTCATATTTTCCATCAGGCAAGTGCGTGACCATATTATTCACCAGGTACCCTTCTCCGTAAAATGTATCAGTAGTCACTGGGTCAACATAGAGATATACCCTGCTATTGTTTCTCTTGTTAATAAGATAATTTGTGCCAGGGTCAACCCAAATCACAATGCTATCACCGGTACTTGGATCCAGGTACACACGCGATGGATCATAATGACGGTAAGGAATCGTGTCCTGCCATCTTGCTGTGGCATGGCCCGTCCGCTCAAGCGGTTTATCTTTTTTCGTAAAGGCCAGTAGTGCTCCCAACACTCCTACAGCCAACAACCCGATCTTTATTCGTTTCATAAGTAGATTTTCTTTTTAAATACAAGGATCAGACCAGAGGCGGGCGTCATTATTGCTCTGTTCGTTTAAGGGTAGAAGTAATTCCCCAACTGGGCACAAACTTTTTAATACACTTAGTTTATATGATACGAACCTGGCCTCTATACGCCAAATTAGCGATGCTAATGGTGTTTCTCTTTTTGTTGTTGTACGTCATCTACCTCGGACAACAAATTCTTCTTCCTTTGGGTTTCTCATTTCTTTTTGCTGTACTGCTGCGTCCGCTCGAAGCGGCAATCTTGCGGCTTCGTATACCCAGAGTCATTGCGATTTTATTGGTGATACTGATCGCGATTCTTGTGGTAGCAGGCGTTATTATTTTTATCTCGAGCCAGATTGCATCGTTCATGAGTGATATACCAGCCGTAAAAAGAAATTTGAATGATTTGTGGGCGCAAAGTCAAAAATGGATTGATCATACGTTTCATTTGACGGCAAAACAACAGGACGTGCTAATAGAACAGGCAAAGGGCGAGACTGTAAACAACCTGGGGGCGGTGGGCGCTTTCAATATCATTACTGCATCACTGGCAACTATTACATTGATTCCCGTGTATGTGTTTCTGTTTATGTATTACCGCACGCTCCTTCTCCGTTTTGTAATGCAGATCTTCGCAGAGGAGTATGGTCGCAAAGTAGAAGAAATCATCATGGAAATTCGGTATGTAGTGCAACATTACATTACCGGCCTTTTAACAGAAACAACAATTGTAGCTGTACTCAACACCGTGGGACTGCTAATAATCGGCGCTCCTTACGCAGTGTTACTTGGGTTGGTAGGAGCGATTCTGAACCTCATTCCCTACATTGGGGGCTTATTAGCCGTGATATTAACGGCGTTGCTCACATTCACTAACACAGGTTCTGCAGAGGTGATGACGTGGTCGATCCTCGTTTACCTGCTGGTTCAATTTGTCGACAATAATTTCCTGGTTCCGTACATCATTGGATCAAGAGTAAAATTGAATGCGCTCTTTTCCATAATAGGCGTTTTGTTAGGTGGCGCGCTATGTGGCATTGGGGGAATGTTCCTGAGCATTCCCGTTATCGCCATCTGTAAAGTGATATTCGACCGCATCGATGAACTAAAACCTTACGGCCAGTTATTAGGCGATGACGTACCAACCTGGAACCCCTTGTCGGGGAAAAATTTCCGAAGAAGAAAAAAAACGAGTCCCCAAAAGTCGGCAACCACGAAATCATAAACAGAAAGAGTCTGCTGCTTCATTAATCCGAGTATAACCTATACACGGCACGGGATTAGTGTATTTGCTGTAAACAAATTCCTATGCAAGAAGTATTAAACCCGAACCCGGAGGTGATTCAACATTTGTTACAGGCTGATGATTATTTTCCAAACAACCCTGTTCTCCCTTTGCTGATCTATAAGAACGCTTTTGAATTGCCGCAAGACGATGGCGCCGGCCTGATAGAAAAACAATTTCGCGAAAACGATTGGAGTAATTCGTGGAGGAATGGCATATATGATGAGCACCATTTTCATAGCAATACTCATGAGGTGCTTGGAGTTTATAGCGGGCATTGCATTGTTCAATTTGGAGGAGACCATGGAATCACTGAAGAATTAAGACGCGGCGATGTGGTGGTGATTCCGGCCGGTGTAGCACACAAAAAAATAGCTGGCGAAAATTTTAAGTGCGTGGGTGCCTATCCTAATGGAAGAGATTATAACATTCATTATGGACAGCCCGGTGAAAGGGAAAAGCATGAACTGGAGATCCGTCGGATTCCATTGCCGGAAAAAGACCCGGTTTTTGGAAATAATGGTCCGTTGAAAAACTATTGGGTTGCCGTTGGTGAACTTTCGATTCATTAGGCAATTGCAACAGGCAATAGGCAAATGGGTCGTATCAAGGAATTGAGTTAATTTGCTCGGTTGAAAGCAGACCAATTCTTTGTGAGTGCAGAATCGCTTCTTTACTGTGCGAGAAGAAACAACATGGAATACCTGACTGTTCAATCTTAGTTAATACTTCCACGACGTTCTTCTTATTTTTCTTGTATATGTCGCGGATGTATACTGCGTGAACCTGTTGGGGAAAATGCTCAACGATGGAAGCGTAGATATAAGGATCGCGCTGTGAACTATCGCCTAACAAAATAAATCGCATCTGCGGAAAGGACTCCATAATCCGCACTATACGAGTGAACTTTCCCGAATGTTTTCCCTGTCCCGTTTTCAAAAGCTGTGAGAATCTTTTCAACTGATTCAACAAATAAATGCCCGCAGGCATTTCATTTTTGCGAGCAAACTCCACAATGAAATCATATAAATTCCATTCACTACTGGATACATAGAAAAATGGATTTGGCTTATCGGGCGTTGATCCGGCCTGCGAAAGCAATTGGTAGTGCCGCACTACTCCTTCGAAAGGTTTTCGACTGTGCGCATTTTGTGTGAGCAATACGTAGAGCCGCTTCAACAAGTGTGATGAGTGAGAGATTAAGAACGTGTCGTCGATATCTGATATACAACCAAAGCGATTAGCGGGAGGAAAGTAAATCAAACCGTTTCCTTTTGCAATAACCTGTTCCGAACTGTGATCACTTATCATTTCAACCTGCAGTTCTTGCCACCCAGTAGCGTTTTTGGTAGTGTCGGGCTCAAGGTCGAATTTAAAAAAGCCGTCGTCCTCGGAATTCGCATATACCCATATATTTTTCCATTTGAGTCGAAGCAAGGCACATGGGATGGGCTTTACCATAAAGGATCGCAAGAGTGCGAATGAATTTGTCCACACATTTTTCCGGTATTTCTTTCTTGGCAGCGGACTCAATGCCAACACTTGTCCAAACACATGTAGCTGCGTTGTATGACCAAATCCATGATAAACCTTTACCGTAGGTTGATCAGAAAGACGCAACCAATTCAATAACTTTTCCTTTATGCGTGAACGGAATGAAGGTTTCACCGGTTGAATATCCTTGGCCTGAAAATTATCATTGGTATTGTCACTAAGCCCAAGCGATTTATATGCAACCTGTTGGTCCATTGAAATTCTTATTTGTTATTAACCCCGTATCCGGGGGTAAGTCCAAGCATAGTTGGAAAGATGCTATCACAAAATATTTCGACTCTAAACCGCATGCCATTCACTTCTTTGAACTTAGCGGCAAAAATGATGCTGACTCATTATCAGAGAAGATATCAACATTAAAACCGCATCGCGTCATCGCGGTTGGCGGAGATGGAACGGTGAATTTGGTAGCAAAGAACCTCTTGGGAACAGAGATGATTATGGGCGTGCTTCCTGCAGGATCTGCAAATGGTTTTGCGAAAGAACTGGGACTGCCGAACGCACAGGAAGCCTCTCTCGCACTGGTTGAAAATGGGATCATTAAAAAATTAGATGTTCTGCACATCAATGATGAATGTATTAGCCTGCATCTGGCCGATTTGGGATTGAATGCCCAGTTGATCAAATATTTTGAGGACAGTAATTGGAGGGGAAAACTGGGATATGCAAAGGTGTTATTCAAAACACTCTGGCGAACACAGCGGGTAAGAGTGCTTATCGAAACGGATACACAAACAATTTCGCGAAGAGCATACATGGTAGTGCTGGCGAACTCTCGCACCTATGGAACGGGCGCGGTCATCAACCCGATTGGAAAATTAAACGACGGAAAATTTGAAGTCATTATCATTCGCAAGCTTGCTTTTTCGGAGTTATTAAAAATGATCTTTCGACATAAAACTTACGACCCTCAAAAGGTAGAAATGTTGAGAACATCTACCGTGTCCATCAAAGCCAGTCGAAGAATTTATTTCCAGGCAGATGGAGAGTATATGGGAAAGAAAGAATTGGTTACTGCGGAAATTATTCCTGGTAAGTTGAATTTGCTGACCAGTGGCGAGTCTGATGGAATCAAATGACGCTCGTCTGGCGGTTTCCGTCTTACGAACAAAGGTGACGCAATGCAGAGGTGATTCTACAGCAGCGGTCAGACAGGGACGGTCAGACCGCGTAGTTCAAGCGGTGGGCACAGTTTTTTTGACGGTAAATAAAAAATCTATCATATGGACAAAATGGAAATTAAAGGAAAATGGAATGAGTGGAAGGGCAAGCTTAAGCAAGCTCATGGAAATTTAACAGACGATGATCTCAGATACGAAGAAGGCAAAGAAGATGAAATGTTCGGAAGAATACAAAAAAAGACAGGCAAAGCCAAGGACGATGTGGTAAAATGGCTGAGATCGTTAGGATAAATTTTTGACCGTCGGACCGCCTCGGTCCGACGGTTAAAAAATCAATTCATCATACTTCTACATTTTTCTGCACAATCCCTGCAAGCATACATGCAAGCCTTGCAATGAGGATGATAATCCGCATGTTTCTCACACTCGTTTGCACAGGCCTCGCAGATCTCGGCACAGATTCCATACATTGATTTTGCGAACGTGGAATTGTGCGCTTCCAATCTGAACATCAATAAACACATGTCTGCACAGTCCATGCATATTGGGCAACAACTCATAGGTTTCCCATCGTTAATACACACTGAAACGCAATTCTCACAAGTGGCTGCGCAGTTCATGAGTATCTCCATGGTCTCCGTATATTTTCTGACTGGACTTTTTACCATAGATTTTTTTTCAAAATAATTGCAATAACTATTCCAGAGAGGAAGAGGTCACGATGGGCACGAGGGACCACAAAGAGCACGAAGTTTTTTTAGGTGAGAAAGAACCGTCGATTAAAATAAAAATCAAAAAGAATCGAGAGAGATAAGAACACGAGACTGTCTTCGACAGTCAAAACACCTTGGACAACACCTCAAACGCAAAACCGTAAACTGTAAACTGTAAACTTCTATTTGTCTTCTCGTCTAAGAAGTAAATACATCGCAACAATAACTACAACGGCAATCACTATCCCGATAATAAGTCGCACATCACCACCATCGCCAGACGCCAGGTTTTTATCAC
>JADMIO011280069.1_pt1 | contig 27691 bp, 23 predicted proteins | sample 8958161 | NCBI WGS metagenome assembly JADMIO01 (sample SAMN16585339, study PRJNA669376) | soil metagenome | isolation source: Crop rotation soil | place: USA: Cullars Rotation, Alabama | collected 2011
GAGGCGTTGCCGCCATTGCTGCTCGGTGGCGGCGGCGCCGACGAACTCGAACCGCTGCTCGCGCCGGTCGAGCGCGTGCACGACCTCGTGCTGCACGGCCTCGCATTGTGGGCGCGCGAGGCCGCGGCGAACGCGGCGCCGGACGGCTAGCCGGCCTCGCCGATCGCGACGCGTCGATCGCGGGCACGCGGGGCGTGCCCATTCGGAACGCGTCCACTAGAATCGGTCGATCCACCCGTCGATCGCCGCCTCCCGAACGCTGCCCATGTTCGTCCGCGCCCTGTTCATGCTCCTGCTCGCGCTGAACCTCGGCGGCGCGTGCTGGCTCGCGTTCGCGAACCGGCCGGCCGTGGATGTGGCGCCGGCGACCGATCCCGGCGTGCCGCGGCTGGAACTGCTCGCCGAGCGCGACGGTGACGACCACGCCGAACTCGCGAGCGCGCCGGAGAGCCCGGCCGATTTCGCCAACGACCAGTGCCGCCGCTTCGGCCCGTTCCCGACCCAGGCCGACGCGCGCTCCGCGATGAACACCCTGACCCCGCTGACCAAGCGCATCCGCATGCGCGAGGAGCATGCGACGCAGACGCGCGGCTACTGGGTCTACCTGCCCGCGATGCCGACGCGCGAGCAGGCGCTGTCGACTGCGCGCGCGCTCGCCGGCAAGGGTGTGCACGACTACTACGTCGTCACCGCGGGCGACCAGCAGAACACGATCTCGCTCGGCCTGTTCCGCGACCAGGGCAATGCCGATCGGCGCCGCGCCGAAATCGCCGCGCTCGGTTTCGTGCCGAAGGTGAACACGCGCACCGAGGACCTGCCCGTGTACTGGCTCGACTTCGCGCTCGCCGGCGCCGAACCGGCCGATCTCGCCAGCCGCGTCGTCGGCGCGCACGAGGCGCACATCGAGCCGACGCGCTGCCTGTAGCCGCGTGCCGCGGCCTCCGGCGCGCCGCCGGGTCGCCCCGGGTGATGCTGCTAGAATCCGCCGGCGTGCCGCTTTAGCTCAGTTGGTAGAGCAACCGCCTTGTAAGCGGTAGGTCATCCGTTCGAGTCGGATAAGCGGCACCATTCCTTCGCTTCGGCGCGACCTTCGCGCGACGTTACGCATCGCTAACACGCGATCGTCTACCGTGCGCGGATTCTAGGAGCCGACGCCGATGCGCCATCCGTGCGCGTTCCCCTTTTCGCTCCATTGCGGCACCGCGCTCGCGTTCGTCGCGCTTGCGCATGCGTCCGCAGCCGAGACCCCGCCTGAACCGTTGCAGGCCGAGCTCGTCGCCGAACACGCGGCGCTCGTGCCGGGGCGCTCGCTCTCGCTCGGCGTGCGCCTGCGCCATGCGCCGCACTGGCACAGCTACTGGATCAATCCTGGCGACTCGGGCCTGCCGACGACGCTCGCATGGTCGCTGCCGCCGGGGTATGCGGCGGGCGACGTCGCATGGCCGGTGCCGAAGCGCTTCGACGTCGGCGGCCTCTACAACATCGGCTACGAAGGCGACGTGTTGCTACCGGTCGCCCTCACGGTGCCGTCCGACGCGACGGTCGGATCGAACGCGCACGTCGCGCTGACCGTGAAATGGCTCGTTTGCCGCGAGGAATGCATTCCGGGCAAGGCGACGCTCGCGCTCGATTTGCCGATCGCAGGCGAGCTGCCGCGCCCGGATGCGCGCTGGACCGCGGCGTTCACCGAGGCGCGCCTCGCGCAGCCGCAGGCGAGCGCGTGGAGCGGCAGCGCGCACGACGACGGTGCGCGCATCGTCGTGCGCCTGGCCGGCGCGGGCCTGCCGCCGGCGTCGGCCGCGCTGGACGCTTTCGTCGCGCAACGCAAGCTGTTCGACAACCGGCCGCCGGCGATCCGCCGCGACGGCGACGCGCTGGTGATCGAGGCGGCACGCAGCGAGTACTTCACGCAGGCGCCGCCGCAGATCGATCTCGTCGTGGCCACGACCGAAGGCGTCGCGACGCGCGGCTGGCACGTGCGCGTGCCGTACGCGGCCGCCGGAACCGCGCACGCGAACTGAGGTCCGAAAACCCTGTCCTGCCACCGCACGGGAGTCCGCGATGAAACCGATGTTCCTGTTCGCATTGCTTTGCACCGTCGCCACGCCGTTGTCCGCCAAGCCCGTCGTCGGCGAACCCGCGCCCGCGTTCAGCGCGATCGACAGTCACGGCAAGACGCACGCGCTCGCCGACTATGCCGGCAAGACGGTCGTGCTCGAATGGTCGAATCCGGAATGCCCGTTCGTGCGCAAGCACTACGGCGCGGGCAACCTGCAGAAGCAGCAGGGCGACGCGACCGCGCACGGCGTGGTCTGGCTCACGGTCAATTCCGGCGCGCCGGGCAAGCAGGGCCATTTCGACGCGGCCGGCGCGAACGCGTGGATCGCCAAGGTCGGCAGCAAGGCGAGCGCGTACCTCATCGACGGCGACGGCAAGGTCGGCCACGCGTACGACGCGAAGACGACGCCGCACCTCTACGTGATCGATGGCGGCGGCGTGCTGCGTTACATGGGCGGCATCGACTCGATCCAGAGCGCCGACCCCGACGACATCGCGAAGGCGACGCAGTACGTGCCGCAGGCGCTCGCCGAACTCGCCGCGGGCAAGGCGGTCAGCGCGCCGACGTCGGAGCCGTACGGCTGCTCGGTCAAGTACGGCGCGCCCTGACGGACGGCTCAGCCGCGACGCGTACAGCGCGCCTCGAGCACGGCATCTGACGGGTCCGTCGCTCCCGCGAAAACGCGGGCGGCGCGCATCGTCTACTCGATGCCGCGCACCGGCAGTTCGACGCGCTCGCCCGGATCGTGGTCGAGGCGCACCTGGTGCGTCTGGCCGAGGTATTCGTAGACGACGTCGTAGGCGACGTCCTCGACCGGTTCCTTCACCGTGCGGCAGCGACGCTCGGTCGTCGTGTACGTGTCGCGATCCTGCTGGCCCTGCTGGATCTTCTTGCCCGCATAGCCGCCGCCGACCGCGCCGGCGACCGTCGCGAGATCGCGACCGCGCCCACCGCCGACCTGGTGGCCGATCACGCCGCCGGCGACCGCGCCGATCACCGTGCCGGCGATCTGGTGGTCGTCCTTCGGACGGTGCTTGTGCACGATGCGTTCGTCGCGGCATTCCTCGCGTTCGCGCGTCGCCTTCTGCTTGACCGGCTGCACGCTGATCACGTTCGCGTAGCGCGCGCCGGCGGCGCTCGACGCGTCGCCGGGTGGCGCGGACGCTTCGCCACGGCCCGTGCTCGTCGTGTGCGGCGCGCGCGGTTCGGCGTCCGCGCTCTCGTTCGCGGCGCGCTCGTTCACGGGCGGCTGCGCTTCGGCATTCGGTGCGGCATCGCCACGCGCGTCCTGCGCCGCGGGGACGCTGCCGCGCGGCGCGGAAATCATCTCGCGCGCGGTGAGGCCCTGGCCCGGCGCGGGCGCCGACGGCTCTTGCGCCGTCGCGGGCGCGCTGTCGGCGGGAGCGGGCGTGTTCGCGTTGGTGGCGGGCGACTTGTCGCCGCATCCGGCGAGCGCGCCGGTGAGCGCCGCGGCGAGCGTGATCTTGCTGAGCATCGTGTACGTGTTCATGGTGTCATCCGGACGGGAACTCCCGCCGCCAGTCTACGGCGTGGACCGTCGCGCATCGCGGATATGCGGATTTCCGTTTGGCTCGCGCTCAGGTGGGTGATCGCGTCCCACCGAACCTTTCGCTCGCACGCACGCACGCGAACCGAACCGAAGCGGTCGCCGCGACGCGGCCGTTCAGTTCTTGCGCGCGCGCGCGAACGCGTCCGCGAACGCGCTGTTGGTCGGCGAGGGGGCGCTCGCGGGCTTGCGTGCCGGCGCGTCGCGACGCCCGTTGCGCTCGCCGGCGCGCTCGTCGCGCGCCGGGCGCGCGCCACCACGCGCTTCGCCGGGCACGTCGTCGAGGCGCATGCTCAGCGCGATGCGCTGGCGCTGCAGGTCGACTTCCATGACCTTCACCTTGACGATGTCGCCCGCCTTCACCGCTTCGCGCGGATCGCGCACGAACGTGTGCGACAGCGCCGACACGTGCACGAGGCCGTCCTGGTGCACGCCGATGTCGACGAACGCGCCGAACGCGGCGACGTTGGTGACGCGACCTTCGAGCACCATGCCGACGACGAGGTCCTTGAGGTCCTCTACGCCGTCGGCGAACGCGGGCGCGACGAAGCTCGGACGCGGATCGCGGCCGGGCTTCTCGAGTTCGCGGATGATGTCGCGCACGGTCGGCACGCCGAAGCGCTCGTCGACGTAGTCCTCCGCGCGCAGGCCGCGCAGGAACGCGCCGTCGCCGATCAGCTGCTTCACCTCGCGACCGCAACGCGCGAGGATGCGCTCGACCACCGGATATGCTTCCGGATGCACGCTGCCCGCGTCGAGCGGGTTGTCGCCGTGCGGGATGCGCAGGAAGCCGGCGGCCTGCTCGAACGCCTTGTCGCCGAGGCGCGGCACCTTCTTCAGCACCGCGCGCGTCGCGAACGCACCGTGCTCATCCCGGTACTTGACGATGTTTTCCGCGACGCTGCCGCTGAGGCCGGCGACGCGCGCGAGCAGCGGCGCCGACGCGGTGTTGACGTCGACGCCGACCGCGTTGACGCAGTCCTCGACCTTCGCGTCGAGCGCGCGCGCGAGCCGCGCCTGGTTGACGTCGTGCTGGTACTGGCCGACGCCGATCGCCTTCGGCTCGATCTTCACGAGCTCGGCGAGCGGATCCTGCAGGCGCCGCGCGATCGACACCGCGCCGCGCAGCGAGACGTCGAGCGCCGGGAACTCCTTCGCCGCGGTCTCGGACGCCGAATACACCGACGCGCCCGCTTCGCTGACGACGATCTTCGCGACCTTCGCGCGCTCGCCGAGCTTCTTGATGAGTTCGCCGGCGAGCTTGTCGGTCTCGCGCGAGGCGGTGCCGTTGCCGATCGCGATCAGTTCGACGCCGTGCCGGAGGCAGAGCGCGCCGAGTTCGGCGAGTGATTCGTTCCACTGCCTGCGCGGTTCGTGCGGATAGACCGTCGTCGTCGCGAGCAGCTTGCCGGTCGCGTCGACCACCGCGACCTTGACGCCGGTGCGGATGCCCGGATCGAGGCCCATGACCGCCTTCGGTCCCGCGGGTGCGGCGAGCATGAGGTCCTTGAGGTTGTCGCCGAACACGCGGATCGCCTCTTCCTCGGCCGCTTCGCGCGCGCGCGAGAACAGGTCGAGCGTGAGCGAGAGGTGCAGCTTCACGCGCCAGGCGAGGCGGCAGGTCTCGATCAGCCACGCGTCGGCCGCGCGTCCGCGCGCGGCGATGCCGGCGTGCGCGGCGACGCGCGCCTCGGCTTCGGCGTGGCCCTGCTCCGCTTCCGCGGTCGGCACGAGTTCGAGCGCGAGCACGCCTTCGTTGCGCGCGCGCATGAGCGCGAGCAGGCGGTGCGACGGGATCTTCGCGATCGGTTCGGCGTGGTCGAAGTAGTCGCGGAACTTCGCGCCTTCGTTTTCCTTGCCCTCCACGACCTTCGCGCGGATCTGACCCTTGCCCCAGGTCCATTCGCGCAAGCCGCCGACGAGCGTCGCGTCCTCGGCGAAGGACTCCATGAGGATCTGCCGCGCGCCGTCGAGCGCGGCCTTGGCGTCGGGCACGCCCTTGTCGACGTCGATGAACGCGGCCGCGCGCGCCTCCGGCGCGACGGTCGGATCCTCGCGCAGGCCGAGCGCGAGCGGCTCGAGCCCGGCTTCGCGCGCGATCTGCGCCTTGGTGCGGCGCTTCGGCTTGTACGGCAGGTACAGGTCCTCGAGGCGCGCCTTGGTGTCGGCTTCGAGGATCTGCGCCTTGAGCGCGTCGTCGAGCTTGCCCTGTTCCTCGATGCTCGCGAGGATCGCGGCGCGGCGATCTTCGAGTTCGCGCAGGTAGCCGAGGCGTTCCTCGAGCAGGCGCAGCTGCGTGTCGTCGAGGCCGCCGGTGGCTTCCTTGCGGTAGCGCGCGATGAACGGCACGGTCGCTCCGCCGTCGAGGAGGTCCACCGCCGCCTTCACCTGCGCCGGTTGCGCGGCGATGTCGGCGGCGATGCGTTGTTCGATGCTCTGCATTGCGATGTCGATTCCGTGTCGAAACGAAAAGGCCGCCGCGGCGGCCTCGCGTTCGATTCTAGCAAGCGCGTCCGCGCGCGAGGACTCTTGCAATCGCGCTCACATTGAGAGCCGGAAACCGACCCACGCGCCGCGCGGCGGAGCCGGGCCGAGGAAGCGCGGATCGTCGAAGCCGGGCAGGATCTCGCCGGCGTCGCCGAGCGTGCCGAACGTGGCGTAACGACGGTCGAACACGTTGTCGACGCGCGCGAACACGCTCGCGTGCGCGCTCACGCTCCAGCTCGCGCGCAGGTTCACGACCGCCCAGCCGCCGGTCCGCGGCAGCAGGTTCGCTTCGTCGCCGCGCAGGGTCTGGCCGTCGTTCGCGACGACGTCGCCGCCGACGGAAATCCCGCGCGTCAGCGCGACGTCGGCACCGATCTTCACGCTCCGGCGCGGCAGGCCGGGGATGCGGTCGCCGCGCTGCACGACGATCAGGCCGTCGGCGCCGGCGTCCGGATGGTTCACGCTGTGCTCGGCGAAGCCGCTGCGATAGGTCGCGTCGAGCCAGGTCGCGTTCGCGTACCAGTCGAGGCGCTGATCGAACGAGCGGCCGGACATGCCCGCCTGCAGGCCCTGCCGGCGCGTGTCGCCGACGTTCGCGAAGAAGCCTTCGTTCGACTGCGTGCCGCCGGTCGACTGGAACAGGATGTCGTCGGTATTGGTCGTGCGGAACAGGCCGATGCGCCAGTCGATGCGGTCGCCACGCGCGTCTTCCGCGAGCGCACCACGCAGGCCGGCTTCCCAGCCTTTCGCGACGACTTGCTTCAGCGGCGGATCGCTGAGGAACTGGTTGGGCAGCTTGCACGGCGCGTCCTCGTCCGCGCAGGTGAGTTCGACCGGCGTCGGCGCGCGCGTCGATTCGCTGTAGCCCGCGTACGCGTTCAACGCGTCGTTCCAGCGCCAAGTGAAACCCGCGGCGGGATTCGTGCGCGAAAACGCGTGGCGACCGTCGAGGTCGGGGTTCTCGCCGGTGGGGTCGGAAATCGTCGTGCGCGTGCGGTTGCCGCGCGCGGACAGGGTCAGCGCGAGCCGCTCCGTCAGCGAGAGCGTGTCGGTCGCGTAGAGGCCGACGCTGCGCGTGCGGCTGCGCACCGCGAGCGCGTCGTCCGGGATGAAGAGCCCCGAATCGGCCGAGGTGTGGCGCGCGGCGTCGAGCACGGCGGCTTCGATCGCGGAATCGAAGCGCAGGCGGCCGTCGTCGACGTCGAGGCCGACCACGAGCTGGTTGTCGCGCCCGGCGAGCGGCGCGTCGAACGCGAACTGCGCGGTGCCGCCGTTGCTGCTCTGGCGACGCCGGCTGAGGTTGTTGATCGCGTCGAACGTCGACGGCAGCGGATCGCCGTGCTGATCGCGCACGACCTCGCCGTCGTCGTCGCAGAGGATCGCGTCGTCGCCGGCACACGCCTGGAAGTCGCTGCCGTCGCCGTTGTACGAACGGGTCGTCACGTCGCGGCGGAACAGCGTGAACGAAAGTTTCGCGTGCGCGGAGAGCGCGAGCGAGCCTTCCGCGCTCGCGAGGTCCATGCGGTTGGCGGTCTGGTCGGGCGCGGTGAAGACGCCTCGCCAGCGCTCGGCGAGCAGCTGCGCGGGGGCGGGCCCGTTGCCGATCAGCTCGGTGTCGCCGTGGCCGAGGTGGAGGTCGAGCGAAGCGTCGTCGTCGCGCCACGACAGCGTGCCGTAGAGGTTCTTCGCGTTCGATGGCGACGCATCGCGCCAGCCGTCCTCGTCGAAGCGGCGGCCCATGAGGTACCAGCCCCATGCGCCCGCGTTGCCGGCGGTCTCGAACGTCGCGTCGCTGCGTCCGAACGAGCCGCCCTGGAACTCGAAGCGCGTGCCCGGATCGCTGAAGCCGCTCTTCGTGCGGATCGAGATCGCACCGCCGAGCGTGTTGAGGCCGAAGATCGGGTTCGCGCCGGCGAGCAGGCTCATGCGCTCGATCGCGGCGTCGGGCACGAGGTCCCAGTTGACCGTGTCGCCGAACACTTCGTTGACGCGTACGCCGTCGAGATAGACCGACAGGCCTTGCGAGCCGCCGAGCAGCGGCGTCGCGGTGTAGCCGCGGAACTGCAGGTCCGGCTGCAGCGGGTTGTTCTGCGCGGCGTTGACGCTGACGCCGGCGAGGTGGCGGTCGAGGTAGTCGCCGATGCCGGACACCTGCGCGCGCGCGAGCGCGACGTCGTCGGCCGACTGCACGTCGTACGGCAGTTTCGCCGCCGGCAGCTCGGTGCCCGTGACCGGGGTGACGCCGACGACGTGCACGAGATCGAGCGCGTCGACGTCCTCGTCGCCGTGCTGTTGCGCGTGCGCGATGCGCAGCGCCGCGAGCACGGCGAGGACGAGCGCGGCGCCGTGCCGCCGCCGCGCGGTCCGCGTGCTCAAGCCTTGAGCGCGCCCGATGCCTTCGCGACGTGCGTCGCGATCGCATCCATCAGCGGCGGCGACAGGCAATCGTACGGTTCGAGGCCGAGCGACTTCAGCTGCGCGCGCACCGCGCCCATGCCGGCCGGGTCGGCGCCGGATTCGATGATCGACGACACGAACGCGGCGAACGTCGGCGGTGACCAGCCGGTCTGCGGCGACAGTTCGGTGTGCACGAAGTCGAGGCCGTGGAACGGGTGCTTCGCGTTCTCGATGCGTCCGTACATATGCGTGCCGCAGGTGCTGCAGGCGTGGCGCTGGATCGTCTTCGACGGATCGACCACGCGCAGCTTGTCCGCGTTCGCGGTCACTTCGACCTTGTCGCGCGGCACCACCGCGACCATCGAGAACAGCGCGCCCTCCGGCTTCCAGCACTGCGTGCAGCCGCAGACGTGGTTGTGCGCGGTCTGCGCCTTCAGGGTGACGGTGACCGGGTTCGACGCACACTTGCAGGCGAGCGTGCCGCCCGCGAAACCGGGCGCGGCGGGAGCGATCCCGCGGTCGACCGACGGATGGATTGCAACGGCCATGATTGCCTCCGGTTGAAGTCCAGTGTCACCAATGTTGCGAAGCCGATCCCCTGGCGCGCCGATCGCCTTCCAGATCGCACATCGATCCATCGTGGCCAGGATGGCCGCGCTGGACTACTGCTGCCCAATCCCTGGCGAATCCGCCCCGCCCAGATCACGGCGATCCCGGCTGGATCGCTTTTCGGTAACAATGCCGAAATCCCGTCATTCCGCGGGAATCCATTCTGCTCTTGCTTCGACGCATCGGCGCAGGACGATTCGCACCTTCGCGCGAATGACGCTGCATCCGACGGTTTTTCTAGTACCTGATCACGGAACGGATCACCTTGCCCTCGTGCATGAGATCGAACGCGTGGTTGATCTGCTCGAGCGGCAGTTCCGCCGAGACGAACTCGTCGATCTTCAGTTCGCCCGCGAGATAGCGGTCGACGTAGCCGGGCAGCTGCGAGCGGCCCTTGACGCCGCCGAAAGCGGAGCCGCGCCAGACGCGGCCGGTGACGAGCTGGAACGGTCGCGTCGAGATCTCCTGGCCCGCGCCGGCGACGCCGATGATGATCGACTCGCCCCAGCCCTTGTGGCAGCACTCGAGCGCCGAGCGCATCACGTTGACGTTGCCGATGCACTCGAACGAATAGTCGACGCCGCCGTCGGTGAGTTCGACGATCACCTGCTGGATCGGCGTGTCTTTGTAGTCCTTCGGATTGACGCAATCGGTCGCGCCGAGCTGCTTCGCCATCACGAACTTCTCGGGGTTCATGTCGATCGCGATGATGCGCGCGGCCTTCGCCATCACCGCGCCCTGGATCACCGACATGCCGATGCCGCCGAGGCCGAACACGGCGACGCTCGAGCCCGGCGCGACCTTCGCCGTGTTGAGCACGGCGCCGATGCCGGTCGTGATGCCGCAGCCGAGCAGGCAGACCTTGTCGAGCGGCGCCGCGGGATCGATCTTCGCGAGCGCGATCTCCGGCAGCACCGTGTGCTCGGAGAACGTGCTGCAGCCCATGTAGTGGAGGATCGTCTTGCCGCCGAGCGAGAACCGCGAGCTGCCGTCGGGCATGACGCCCTTGCCCTGCGTCGCGCGGATCGCCTGGCACAGGTTGGTCTTGCCGGACAGGCAGAACTTGCACTTCCCGCATTCGGGCGTGTAGAGCGGGATCACGTGGTCGCCCGGCTTCACGCTCGTGACGCCGGGGCCGACCTCCTCGACGATGCCGCCGCCCTCGTGGCCGAGGATGACCGGGAACAGGCCTTCGGGATCGGCGCCCGACAGCGTGAACGCGTCGGTGTGGCAGACGCCGGTCGCGACGATGCGCACGAGCACTTCGCCGGCGCGCGGGCCTTCGAGGTCCACCTGTTCGATCGACAGCGGCTTGCCCGCTTCCCAGGCGACGGCGGCACGGGTCTTCATCGATCACCTCGCAATGGTCGGCGCCGGGCGGCGCGGACCGCCATTGTCGCGCCGCGCGTACGTGCGGCGAAAGGGGAGGCACCTCAGGGCGCGATCACGACGCCCCACGGCAGTTCGCCGACCGAGATCTCCTTCGTCACCGCGAACGTTCGCGTATCGATCACGCTGACCGAGTTCGAGCGCCCGTTGGCGACGTAGAGCCTGCGACCGTCGCGCGTGATCGCCATGTTCCACGGCCGCTTGCCGACCGCGATCTCGCGGATCACGATATTGCTCGCGACGTCGATCACGGTCACGCTGCCGCTGCCGTTGGCGACGTAGACGCGCTTGCCGTCGGGCGCGACCGTGACGCCCGCGGCACGGTCGGCGGTGGCGATCGTCGCGACCTTCGCGCGCGCGGCGAAGTCGACGAGGTCGACGCCGTTCGCCGATTCCTGCGCGACGTAGAGCGTCGACGAGCGCGGCAGGAACGCAGCGCCGCGCGGATGGCCCGCGGTCGCGATCGTGCCGGTCGACGCGCGCGCGGCGAGGTCGATCACGTCGAGGTCGTTGGAGCCTTCGTTGCTCGTGACGACGAACTTGCCGTCGGGCGAGAACTCGCAATGCTCGGGGTTGCGCCCGCGCACCTTGATGCGCGCGCCGATCGCCAGCGTCGTCGCGTCGACGAGCAGCACCTGGTGCTGGCCCTCCGCGCACACCGCGAGCGTCTTGCCGTCCGGCGACAACCGCACGCCTTCGGCGTCGGGGCCGATCGCGACCTTGCCGCGCACGCGGTCATTCGCGGGATCGAGTGCGACGAGCTGCTCGTGGCCGGCGTCGACGACGTACACCGTCGTGCCGCGCGCATCGGTATCGATCGCCTGCACGCGGTCGCCGAGCGCGCCGCCCGCGGTGAGCGTGCGCACGACGGTGTCGCTGGCGGTGTCGATCACCGAGATCGAGCCGCTCTTCTGGTTCGGCACGTAGGCGAACGGCGCGGCGCCGGCGACGCCCGCGGCGAACAGCAGCGCGGCGGCGAGCAGGCGCGGAAGGGGATTCGACATCGCGGCTCCGGTACGACGGCAGGGGCGGACACGATACGCGCTCGCGCGCGCCGGCGTCACCGTGCCGCGGCGCCCGCGGCGGCGGTGCGAGCGTTGCGCGAGCGGATCCACGCGAGCAGCTGCCAGGCTTCCTGTTCGCTGACCGCGCCGCCGAGCGGCGGCATGTCGCCGGCGACCTTCTCGGCGTCGCCGCGCTGGTAGCCGCGTGCGCGCATCGCCGCGCTGCCTTCGCGGATGAGGTGGTAGAGCGTGGTGTCGTCGCTGCCGTAGACCCAGGCGTCGTTGACCAGCGGCGGGCACATGCCGCCGCCGCCCTCGGTGCCGTGGCAGCCCGCACAGGCCTTGCTCGCGAACAGCGAGCCGCCCGCGGCGATCGCCGCGGCGTCGCCTTCGAGCGGGTTGCGCAGGCGCGCGAGCCCATGTTCGTTGCTCCCGCCCGCCTTCGCCGCGTCGCTGACCGCGGCGGAATCGCCGGACGGGCCGCTGCACGCGCCGAGCAGCGACGCGAGTGCGACCGGCAACACGCCATGGCACGCGCGGACGACGCGCAACTTCACGGCTCAGTCCACGAGCACGTGCACGCCATCGACCTCGACGAGCAGCTCGCGCCGGCAGATGTCGCCGCCGAGCAGGAGCAGGCCGCCGAGCGCGGGCAGGCGCGCGCGCAGCATCTCGGCGACGTGCGGCGCATCGGCATCGTGGCGCACGTAGGCCTTCATCACGCTGTGGCCGTCGAGGCCGGGCGGGCGCGCGCCGGCCTCGATCGCGAGGCTTTCGAGGTTGGCGATCGTCTCGTCGAGCTGTGCGTCGATGTCGCCCGCGTGGCGCGAGGCATGGCCGACCACCGCCGCGGTGCCGGAGATCAGCAGTTCCGCGCTCGCGGTGCGCATGCCGCGCGCGAACGTCGGTGCGGTAGGACCGTACTCGCGCGGATAGCGCCAGGCGCTGACCTGGCGCGGGTTCTCCACCGGCGTGCCGGGGTGGCGCGCGGCGAGGCCGTACACCTGCAGGCGGCGTTCGCCGTCGTGGCGGCCGATCGCGGTCGCGGCCGGGTAGCGCGAAGGCACGTGCGCATCCATGCCGCGCGCGCGGCCGGCGCAGAAGCGCCGATAGCGTTCGTCGTCGCCGTCGCCGAGGTTGATCGCGTCGAGGTAGTTCCACAGGCGCAGGATGTGCGGCGTGTCGCTCGCGCCGACGAACGGGCCGAGGCACGCGTACGCGTGTTCGGCTGCGCCGCCGACGCCGCCGTGCGCGGCCTCGTCGACCTCGATCGAGAAGAACAGGTGTTCGCCGTCGCTGCTCCAGGCGAGTTCGCCGGCGCGGCCATGGCGTACCGGCGCGACGCCGCGCCAGACCTCGAATGGCGCCGCGGCCGGCGCGAGCGGTTCGAGGCCGACGCGCAGCACGCGCGGATCGTCCGAGGCGGGCGCCGCGCGACCGAAACCGATCACGGCCAGCACGTCGTCCGCGCCGAGCAGCGCGTCGAGCGCGGCGCGCTCGTAGCGGATCGCGAGCGGCGCCACGGGCGCTGCGGGCAGGCTCATCGGGGTGGACATCGGTGCCGCGCGTTCAGGGGTCGGAGAGGGTCGCGGATGATACACTGGCCCGATCGCCACTGCCTGCAATACCCGAGCCAGCGCCCGCCATGACCGACCTTGCCACCGCCAGCCAGACGCCCGCCGAACAGGAACTCGCCCGGCTCATCGTCGACAGCCTGAACATCGACTGGATCAAGGCGGAAGCGATCGATCCGGACGCGGCGCTGTTCGGCGGCGACCTCGGCCTCGATTCGATCGACGCGCTCGAACTCGCGCTCGCGGTGTCCAAGCGCTACGGCTTCCAGCTGCGCTCGGACAACCCCGACAACAAGAAGATATTCGGCAGCCTGCGCGCGCTCGCGGCGCACATCGAACAGCATCGCGCCGCGTAGCCGGGTCGGCACGGCCGCGCGCCCCGGTCCGAGGGCGCCCCGTTACGCCGGATCGACCGGCGTGTTGCCGCCCGTGAACGCGACCTTCGCCTGGCGCCGCCGTTCGGCGAGCTCGCCCAGCCAGCGTCGCAGGTTGGCGATGCCGACGGTCGCGTAGATGAGCTTGAACAGGTGCAGCCGGCGCATCACCGGCGGGCTGTCGAACACGTCGCCGGCGAGCATCGAGATCACGCCTTCCTCGACGCGCCAGGTGTTGCGCGGGCTCGCGAACAGGCGGCGCATGATCGGCGAGTTGAAGCGGTAGATGAACCACGAGAACACGCGCACGCCGCGGCGGATGCGCTTCTCGAAGTCCGCCTGCAGCGCGCGTTCGCGTGCCGGATCGTCGAGCGCGGCGCCGACCATCGCCGCCGCCTGCTTGCCGCTGTGCATCGCCAGGTAGACGCCGGAGGAGAACACCGGATCGACGAACGCCCACGCGTCGCCGACCATGACCCAGCCCGGCCCGTGCATGCGTTCGCAGGTGTAGGAGTAGTTGCCGGTCACGCGCACGTCGGACACCATCGTCGCGCCCTGCATGCGCCGCACCGCGTCGGGCATCAGCGCGAGCGTCGCGAGCAGGAATTCCTCGTTGCGGCCGCGCCGCTGCTTGAGGTATTCGGGGCGGCACACGCAGCCGATGCTCATCACGCCTTCGCGCAGCGGGATGAACCAGCACCAGCCGTGCTCGAAGTTGTAGATGCTGATGTTGCCGGCGTCGTCGCCGGGGCGCGCCTCCACGCCGGTGAAATGGGCGAAGATCGCCGCGCTCTGGTGCGCGTCGTTCTTGCGCTTGAGCTTGAGCGCGTTGCCGAGCAGGGTGTCGCGCCCGCTCGCGTCGACGAGGTACTTCGCGCGCACGGTCAGCTCGTCGCCGGCGGCGTCCTTCGCGTGCGCGACGACCTGGCCGATGCCGTCGAGCTCGACCTTCTCGACCTTGACGTTCTCGCGTGCGTCGACGCCGCTCTCGCGCGCATGCTCGAACAGCATGCGGTCGAATTCCTCGCGCTTGACCTGGAACGCGTGCGGCGGCGTGTTGCCGAGCGCGCGACGGAAATGGAAGGTCTGGTAGTGGCCTTCCTTGGAGGGGAAATCGGCGCCGAGCTTGAGCACGCCGAGCGCGCGCACCTTCTCCATCACGCCGAGCGCGTCGAAGATCGGCAGGTTCGACGGCAGCAGCGACTCGCCGATGTGGAAGCGCGGGTGGCGATCCTTCTCGAGCTGCACGACGTGCCGGCCCTGCTTGCGCAGCAAGGTGGCCGCGGTCGACCCACCCGGCCCGCCGCCGACCACCAGCACGTCGCATTCGATCGTGTTCGGCATCGCCTGCATTCCTCCGTCGAAGGTCCGAAGAGTCTATCCGGAACGGGCGAGGCAGCGGCGCATGCGCGGCGCGGCGCGTGAACGGTACGACGCGCGGCCTTCGCGCACGCGGGCGGTCCGCGCCGGACGGACCTCGCCGTGCGCTGCGGCGGCCACGAAGCGGCGCGGCCGCGTGGTACATTCCGGCCGCACTTCCTGCCTCGTCGCCGCGCGTGTCCGCTTCCGTGTCCCTGCCCGCTCCCGCCGCTTCGCCCGTCGCGCCGGTGCGCCGTTCGCGCCTGCTGCTCGTCGGCGTCGCGATCTATTTCGCGCTCGCGCTCGCCGCGTCGTACAGCGGGCGCGCGTGGCTCGCCGCTCTGGCGGTGTTCGTGCTCGCGAGCGCGCTGCTGTCGCCGGCGCTGCGCCGGCGCAGCGTCGTCGCCGGGTTCGCCTGGCTCGCGATCGCGGTGCTGCTCGGCCTGCTCGCGGGGCACGGCGAGGGCCGCCTCGCGCTCGACGCCCTGCCGATCCTCGTCAACGCGGCGCTGGGCGTGCTGTTCGCGAGCACGCTGCGGCGCGGACGCGAACCGCTGATCGCGCGCTTCATCGCGATCCTCGAAAGCCGCGAACGGCTCGCCTCGCCGCGCGTCGCCGCCTACGCGCGCCAGCTCACCTGGGCGTGGGCGCTGCTGCTCGGCGCGCAGGCCTGCGTGCTCGGCGCGATCCTCTGCCTCGCGCCGGACGGCGTGCTCGCCGCGTTCGGTGCGACGCCACCGGCCGCGTTCGCCACGCCGGGCTGGCGTCTCTACCTGCACGTCGGCGGCTATGCGCTCGTGCCGGTCGTGTTCGTGCTCGAATACGCTTACCGCCGCGTGCACCTGCGCGACGAGCCGCATGCGTCGCTGCCGCTGTTCGTCGCGCGCGTCGTGCAGCGCTGGCCGGCACTGCTCGAGAGCCTCGCCGCCGATGCCGGCGGCGCATCCGCGCGGAGTACGCGATGACGATCGCCGTGTGCATCGATGCCGACCATCCGAGCCTGCCCGGCCACTTCCCGGGCGAACCGGTCGTGCCCGGCGTCGTGCTGCTCGACCGCGTCGCCGCCGCGATCGAGCGCGACGGCGGCGCGTTGCGGCGCATCCACTCGGTGAAGTTCCTCGCGCCGCTGCGTCCGGGCGAACAGGCCGCGCTCACGCTGCAGCGCGACGGTGCGCGCGTGCGCTTCCGCATCGAGCGCGACGGCGTCGCGATCCTCGGCGGCGAGGGCGAACTCGCATGAGCGAGCACTGGAGCGCGCGACCCGAAGGCGGCGGCCGCTTCGCGATCTGGCTGATCCGCACGATCGGCCTCAAGGGCGGCCGCGGCGTCGCGCGCCTGTGCCTGTTGCCGATCACGCTGTACTTCTTCTTCCGTCGCCCGTACGAGCGACGCGTCTCGTACGCGTTCCTCGAGCGCGCGACCGGTCGCCGCGCGAGCGCATGGCAGGTGCTGCGGCACATCCACCGCTTCGCCGGCACGATCCTCGACCGCGTGTTCCTGCTCGCCGAACGCTACGCGCGCTTCGACGTGCGCATGCACGGGCTCGACGAGCTGACGTCGCGCATGCGACCCGACCGCGGCGTGCTGCTGCTCGGCGCGCACGTCGGCAGCTTCGAGGTGCTGCGCGTCGCCGCCGACGGCCGGCCCGACATCAAGGTGCGCGTCGTGCTCGACACGCAGAAGACGCCGGCGCTGACCGAGCTGCTGCACGCGCTCAATCCGGAGATCGGTCGCAACGTCATCGACGCCTCGCGGCCGGGCACGGAGATCGTGCTGGCGTTGTCCGAAGCGCTCGCCGAGGGCGCGCTCGCGACCTTGCTCGCCGATCGCGCGCGCGAGAACGAGGCGACGATCGACGCGGATTTCTTCGGCGCGCCTGCGCCGTTTCCGACCGCGCCGTTCCTGCTCGGCGCGATCCTCAAGGTGCCGATCGTGCTCTGCCTCGGCATGTACCGCGGCGGCAACCGCTACGATCTGCACTTCGAGGCGCTCGCCGACGAGCTCGTGCTGCCACGGCGAGAACGCGAGGCGGCGCTGCGCGAGGTCGTGCAGCGCTACGCGACGCGGCTCGAACACCACGTGCGGCAGGATCCCTACAACTGGTTCAACTGGCATGACTTCTGGAATCCCGAAGGCCGCGGCGTCGAAGCGGGCGCGACGACTCGCGCTGCTGGCGGCGCTCGTCGCGGCGACGCCGTCGTACGCAGCGCCGGCTGAGGCGCCGGACGCGGCGGCGCTCGTCGCGCGACTGCGTCGCGACGTGCCGGCGCGCACGCCCTACACCGAAGTGCGCTTCTCGGGCCTGCTCGAACGCCCGTTGATCCTGCGCGGCGAACTCGAATACCTCGGCCCCGGCCGCCTCGGCAAGCGCGTCGACACGCCGTACCGCGAGCAGACGCGCGTGGAGAACGGCGCGGCGAGCGTGCAGCGCGGCGATCGCCCCGCGCGCACGTTCTCGCTCGGCCAGGCGCCCGAGCTCGAAGGCTTCCTGCGCGGGTTCGCCGCGCTGCTCGGCGGCGACGCCGCGACGCTCGCCGCCGATTTCACGCTGTCGGCGAGCGGCGACGCGCACGCGTGGCAGCTCGTGCTCAAGCCGCGCGACGAACGCCTCGCCCGCCGGGTCGGCGAGATCCGCGTCGACGGCAGCGAGCGCACGCCGCTCTGCTTCGTCACGCGCGAAGGCGACGGTGACGTCGCCGTGCTGCTGGTCGACCGCCTCGCCGCGGCGAAGCTGCCGGCACGGCCGTCGCAGCCGCAGCTCGAAGCGATCTGCCGCGACGGCGCCACGCCGTGACATCCGCCGCGCGGACCGCCGCCTGATGCGCGCGCGCGTCGCGCTGCTCGTCGCGTGGCTCGCCGCGCTCGCCGTGCTCGCGGCGTTCGCGCTGCATTCGCTGCGCATCGGTACCGACCTGCGCAGCTTCATGCCGCCGCCGCGCACGCCCGACCAGAAGTTGCTCATGGAACAGATCGGCGAGGGCCCGGGCACGCGCCTGCTGCTGCTTTCGATCGACGGCGCGCCCGAGGCGCGGCTCGCCGGGCTCAGTCGCGGCCTCGTCGCGAAGCTTCGCGACGACGCGCATTTCGAGCAGGCGATCAACGGCGCGTTCGACGCCTCCGCGCTGGACGAGAAGCTGCTGCCGTACCGCTGGCTGCTGTCGCCGACGCTCGACGCGCACGCGCTCGATGCCGACTACCTCGCCGACCAGCTCGGCCAGCGCGTCGAGGATCTCGCCTCGCCCGCCGCGACCTTGCTGAAGCCGCTGCTGCCGCGTGATCCGACGCTCGAGGTGCTCGCGCTCGCGCAACGCTGGTCGCCGCCGAAGGCGCCGGTCGTGCGCGACGGCGTCTGGTTCTCGTCCGACGGCGCGGCGCTGCTGCTCGCGCAGACGCGCGGCGCGGGCTTCGACCCGGCCGCGCAGGGCGCGGCGATCGATGCGCTCGACGCGGCGTTCCGCGCGCTGCCCGACGCCGGTGCGGCGCGACTCACGATCAGCGGCCCGGGCTGGTTCACCGTGCTCGTCAACGAGCGCACGCGCGGCGAGGCCGACCGCATCGGCCTGGTCAGCACGCTCGGTTTCGTGCTGCTGCTCCTGCTCGCCTATCGCAGCCTGCCGTCGCTGCTGCTAGCCGGCCTGCCCGTGCTCAGCGGCGGCCTCGCCGGCATCGCCGCGCTCGCGCTGCTGTTCGGCAGCGCGCACGGCATCACGCTCGCGTTCGGCTTCACCCTGCTCGGCGTCGCGCAGGAGTATCCGATCCGCGTGCTCAGCCACCGCCGCGCGGGCGAGGACGCGCTCGCCAGCGTGCGCGCGCTGTGGCCGTTGCTCGCGACCGCGATCGTCTCCGCGGCGATCGCCTACCTCGCCTTCTTCGCCTCCGGCGTGACCGGCCTGCAGCAGCTCGCGGTGTTCACGATCGCCGGCCTGCTCGCGGCGGGCCTGAGCACGCGCTACCTGCTGCCGCGCGTGCTGCCGGCGCGCTTCCGCGACGTCGCCGATCACGCGTGGCTCGCGCGCGCCGTGCATGCACTCGACGTGCTGCCGCGACCGCGCTGGCTGCCGTGGCTGCTCGCGCTGCTCGGCCTCGCCGTGCTCTGGCGCGCGCCGGGGCCGATGTGGGAGAACGACCTCGCCGCGCTGACGCCGGTACCGCAGGAGCTGCTGCTGCGTGACGCGAAGCTGCGCGGCGAACTCGGCGCGCCCGACGTGCGCTACCTGCTCGTGCTGCGCGCAGCCGATGCCGAAGGCGTGCTCACGGCGTCGGAGTCGATCGAGCCGCGCCTCGATGCGCTCGTGCGCGAGCACGTGCTCGACGCGGCGGAGCTGCCGAGCCGTTACCTGCCGAGCATCGCGACGCAGCGCGCGCGCCAGGCGAAGCTGCCCGATCGCGCGACGCTCGAGCAGGCACTCGCACAGGCGCAGGCCGGGGCGGACCTGCCGTTCCGCACCGGCCTGTTCGAGCCGTTCGTCGACGACGTCGAGACCGCGCGCACGCTCGAACCGCTGACGCCGGCCGCGTTCGCCGCGTCGCCGCTCGGCACGCGCCTCGCCACGATGCTCGTCGCGCGCGAGGACGGCTGGCTCGGCCTCGCCACGCTGTCGGGCGTGCACGACGCCGCCGCGCTCGCCGCGTTCGCCGACTCGACGCACGGCGCGGTGCGCCTGCTCGACCTCAAGGCGGCGTCGGAATCGCTCGTCGTCGCCTATCGCGAGCGCATCCTGCGCGCGCTCGGCCTCGCCCTGGTGCTGCTCGCGCTGACCGTCGTCGTCGCGCTGCGCAGCATGCGGCGCGCCTGGCACGTGCTCGCGCCGATGTCGCTCGCGACCCTGCTCGTGATCGTGGTCGAGCGCGCGAGCGGGCTCTCGCTGTCGCTGTTCCACCTCGTCGCGGTCACGCTCGCGGCCGGGCTCGGGCTGCACTACGCGCTGTTCTTCGAACGACCCGTCGCCGATCCCGCCGAAGCGCGCCGCACGCTGCACGCGACGCTCGTCTGCGTCGCGTCCGCCCTGCTCGTGTTCGGCCTGCAGGCGTTGTCGTCGCTGCCGGTGCTGCGCGCGATCGGCCTCACCGTCGCGCTCGGCGTCGGCTTCCACTTCTGCCTGTCGATCCTCATGGCGCGCGCGCGCCGCTGAGCGCGTCAGCCGTCGAAGCCGTCGGCGAACACCGGATCGCCGGCGATCGGCACGAGCCTGAAACTTAGCGTCTCGTGGTCGGCGGTGAGCCCGCTGCCGACGATGACGCCGCCGGCGTTGATCGCACGCCCGATCTGGAAACTCGTGAACGGACCGTGGTCGTCGACGACGTCGTAGAGGTCGTACACCGTGCCGTCGCGCAGCACCCACGCCTTGAGGCCGGGCACGCAGCCGCTCGCAGTGCCGATGCCGGCGCTGCCGACGATGACGCCGGCGGCGTTGATCGCCGCGGCGCAGCCGTTGTCCTGGTCGAGCGTCGCGCCGGCGATCTCGCTGTAGCTGCCGTCGGCGGCGAACACGACCGGCACGAGCTCCGGCGCCGCGGCCGCGAGGCCGAGGCCGACGGCGACGCCGCCGTCGTTGACCGCGGTCGCGATGCTCGCGAACGCTTCGGTCATGCTGCTCATCGACTGCACGCTCGCGCTGCCGACTTGGCCGATGATCGCGTGCACGTTGGACGAATGCTGATTCCAATGGCCGACCAGCACGCCGCTCGCGTTCACCGCCGACCAGCGCGCCTGCTGGAATTGCATGTTCGCGTCCTGCAGGCCGTAGTCGACGAGGCCGGTCGCCGCGGTCCAGACGAACGCGCGCTCCTGCGCGGGCTGGCCGTAGCCGCCGACGACTTCGCCGCCGTCGCCGATGTCGAGCGGCGCGACGAACGCGCCCGCGTCGGCGGTGAGCACGAGCGGCTGCGGCGACACGCCCGGATCCCAGAGCAGGCCCGCCTGCGGGTTCTGGTAGTCGTTGAACGCGCCGACGATCTGCCCCGCGTTGTTGATCGCGTCGGCCTCGCCGTCGCCGAGGCCGGGCAGCGCGAGGTCGTGCAGGGCGCCGTCGGCGTCCCACAGCGCGGCGCGACCGTTGAACCCGGCGTCGAGGTAGCGGCCGACGACCTGGCCGGCGTCGTTGATGTCGTGCGCGGCGATCGCGCTGCCGCCGGGGGCGTCGAGCGTGACGAGGTGGTACAGCGGCGCCGGGGTGCCGGCGAGCGCGGGTGCGCTCGCGACCACGGTGAGGATGGCCGCCGGCAGGCGATGCCGGCTCGGGGCGGAACGGTGCGAACGCAAGATCATCGGAACCTCGGAAGCGGGGAGCGGCAGGTCGCGCGGTCCCGACCATCCGTGAAGCCGGCGCGGACGGCATGTAAAAACCATGTATCGGATATGTATGCGCGTGGTTCGGCTCAGCGCACGGCCGTTTCGAGCGCGGCGATGCTGCGCTGGCCGGCGAGCGCGCGCGCCCGCGCCAGCGCTGCGTCGACGGCGGCGCCCTGGCCGAGCGCGTGGTAGACGAGCGCCGCGCTCCATGCCGCGCGCAGGTCGCGGTCGGCCCAGGCGGCGATGCGACCGTGCACGGAGGCGGCCTCGTCGACCCGACCCGCGCCGACCAGCGCGCGCACGTACGGCGTGCCGACGCGCACGAGTTCCTCGGGGACCGCGCGCGCGGTCGCGCGCGCCATCGCGTCCGCGTAATGCTGCAGCGCGAGTTCGGGACGCCGCTCCGCTTCGGCCTGTTCCGCACCCGCGAGCGCGAGCAGCACCTCGGCGCCGGGGTCGGCCATGGCGCCGTCACCGGGCGCCAGGACCTGCGCGCGCAGGCGCTCGATCTCGGCCGCGGCGTCGGCGACCGCGCCGGCGCGTTGCAAGGCGCGGATGCGCACGCACCAGGCCTGTACGTACTGCTCGCGGTTGAACGCGGCGAGCACGGGCGTGAGAGCGCCGGCGGCGTACTCGGCCGCGCGCGCCGGCTCGCCGCGCGCGAGCGCGATCTCTCCGGACAGCGATTCGGCGAGCGCGCGCGCGATCGCGTCGGCGTCCGGGTCGCTCGCGTCGCGCAGGCGCGCGAGCAGCAGGTCCGCTTCGTCGAGCCGACCGCTGCCGGCGAGCGCCGCCGCGCGTGCGAAGGTGAACTGCCAGCGCCGGCGTGGATTGCCGTTCTCGTTGTCGGGCGCGATGAACGCCGCGCTCGTCGCGAGCGCGCCGTCGTGGTCGAGCAGCACGAGCTGCGCCTCGACGATCGTCACTTCGGTCGCGGCGAGCGCGTCGACCGCGGCGAGCGCGCGCAGGCGCGTACGCACGCGCTCGAGCAGCGGCAGCGCGGTCGCCGGCTGGCCGCGCTGCATCGCGTTGATCGCGAGGTTGAGGTCGATCGCGGCGACGCCGAGCGGATCGTTGCCGGCTTCGAACAGCGTGCGCGCGCGTCCGAAATCGGCTGCGGCCGCCTCCAGCCGCACGCGCTGGCTCGCCACGCCGCCGCGACCGAGGTATGCGTGCGCGAGCACGTCCGGCGCGTGCGCATCCTGCGCGATGCGGATCGCGTCGGCGTAGACGCGCTCGGCGTCGTCGAGGCGGGCGAGGCGGAAGTGCGCCGACGCGAGCGTGTTGGCGACGCGCGCGCGCAAGCCGGCGTCCGCGCCGGGCGGCAACTGCGCGAACAGCTCGGCGGCCTGCCGGCGGCTGCCCTCGTAATCGCCCGAGTAGAACGCGAGCTTGGCGCGGATCAGCGCGATCTCCGGACTCGCCTGCAAGCCGGGCGCGGCCTGCTCCACGAGCCGGCGCGCGACGTCGAACTGGTTCGCGAGCAGCGCCGCGTGCGCGCGTTGGCGCAGGGTCGCCGCGGCGAGCGCGTCGTCGCCGTCGTCGTCCGCGGGCGGCGTGCGGCCGAGCTTGATCAGCAGCTCGTCGGTCGCGTCGCGCGTCGCCCGCAACGGGTCCGCCGCGCGCGCGTCGATCGCGAGATCGCGCGTAGCGCCGTGCACGTCGAGTCGCACGTGCCACTGCGCGTGCTCGTGCGCGACGTGCGGCGTCACGCGCCAGGCGGCGGGCAGGTCGACGCCGTCTTCGCCGCGGGCCTGCACCTGCGCGACGACGGTTTCGCTCGGCGTCGTCGCGAGGCCGCCGCGGCGCAGCTCGGTCGCGACGAGATCCATGAGGCCCAGGCGCAGCCAGGCCCATTCCGCGCCCGCGTCGACGCGCACCGGCAGCACCAGCGCGCTGTTCGCTGGCGGGGGCGCGGGGTCCGACGTGCGTTCGTGCATGCGCCACGCGAACACGGCGAAGGCGAGTGCGACGGTGGCGCCGACGATGAGCACGGCGATCGCGAGCCCGCCGCGCGCGGGCGGCGCGGCCACGGCGACGGCGTCCGCCGCCACCGCTGGAGTTTCGCCAGCCGGCTCCTCGACCGTGTCGGGCATGACCCAGCGATAGCCGAGTCGCGGCACGGTGCGGATCACGCGCTGCGCATTGCCGTCGTCGCCGAGGCGGCGACGCAGGCGCACGATCGCGTGGCTCAGCGAGACCTCGCTGACGTCGACGCGTCCCCAGACCGCGGATGCGAGCTCGTCGCGCCCGACCGGGCGATCGCGATGGCGGATCAGGTGGATGAGGCAGTCGATCGTGCTGAGCGGAAGATCGACGCGTTCCCCGTTCTCGAACAGCTCGCGTGCCTGCGGATCGAGCCGGAAAGCGCCGAAGCGAATCAACGGTGTTGCCATCGCGCTAGGTTAGCGCGGATCGCGGCGGCACCGCGCAGGCATAATCGGCGGCTCCGATCGAGGCGCACCATGCAGGAACCGGACAACCCCGCGCCGGCGCACGACGACTGGCGCCGGCTCATCCCGCACGCGGGCGCGATGTGCCTGCTCGACGACGTCGTGGCGTGGGATGCGGCGTCGATCCACATGCGCACGTCGTCGCACCGGCGCGTGGACCATCCCTTGCGAAGCGACGGCCGCCTGCGCGCATTGCACCTGTGCGAGTACGGCGCCCAGGCGATGGCCGTGCACGGCGGGCTCGTCGCCCGCGCCGCGGGCGGCGCTGCCGCTCCGGGTTACCTCGTTTCGCTGCGCGGGGTCGAACTCGAGGTCGAGCGCATCGACGACCTGCCGCGTCCGCTCGACGTGCATGCCGAATGCCTGCTCGGCGGCGGCGACGGCTGGCAGTACGCGTTCCGCGTCGAGCACGACGGCGTCGTGCTCGCGCGCGGGCGCGCCGCAGTCATCGCGAAGCCACCGGCGCGCGAGTGATCGCGCGCCGGCGGGAATCGTTCAGAGCGAGCAGCCGGCGGGGACGGGGGCGAGGCGGCCGAGGTCGAGGGTACCGGTGAGTCCGGCGTGGGGTCCGGCGGTGAAGGCGTAGGTCATCGTGAGCGAGGTGCAGCTGTTGAAGGTGAGGGTGGCGGTGCCGACGCGGGTGGTGGTGGTGGTGGCGTGCTGGTCGAAGACGCCGCCGGTGGACTCGTAGATGCCGACGTCGTTGACGGTGGTGAAGCCGGGGCTGACGGCGACCTGGAGGGTGTACCAGTGCTGGGCGGGTGCGCCGGCATCGGCGGCGGCGTTGGGCAGGTAGGTGTACCAGGCGGCGAACAGCACGCCCTGGGCGGAATTGGCGTCGAAGACGAGGCCCTGGCCGCTGTTGGCCGGATCGGACCAGGTGCCGCCGAGGAGGTAACTGCCGGGGTTGCCGGGGGTGGTGCCGGTCGGGGTGCAGGCGAGGTTGTCGAGCAGGCGGGTGAGCGGGATGGTGCCGTGGCGACCGGAGCCGTCGGAGAAGGTGTAGTCGAGGCTGGCGTGGGTGCAGTCGTCGAAGTGGAAGGTGACCTGGCCGACGGCGTTGGTGGTGGTGGCCTGGGTCGAATCGAAGCTGCCGCCGAGGGTCTGGAAGACGGCCATGGTGGCGGTGTCGTCGTTGGTGACCTGGCCCTGGACGGTGTACCAGCGCACGCCGCCGGCGGCGGTGGTGTCGAAGGTGAACCAGCCGCCGAAGAGGAGGCCGGTGCCGGCGGAGAAGAAGTCGGGGAACACGTCCATGACGATGCCCTGGGACTCGGTGGCGGTGTTGGCCCAGGAGCCGGCGATGCCGTGCTGGTTCATGTTGAAGCCGGCCGGCGCGGTGCCTTCGACGGTGATCGTGCCGGTCATGCCCATGTCGCCGTGCACTTCGCAGCGGTACGGATGCACGCCCGCCGCGTCGAACGACACCACCGCGCTCCATGCCGTGTTGCTCGGATTGCCGTTGCCGTTGCCGACGCCGTCGCAACCCTGCGCGCAGCGGAACGAGCCGTCGTCGGCGGAGGCGTTGTGGAAGCCGCCCGCATTCGTGAACGTGACCGTGTCACCGACCTGGATGGTCAGCTGCGCCGGGCTGAAGCGATTGCTGCTGACGGTGACGGTATGGTTCTCCGCCTGCGCCAGGCCGGCGAACAACAGGCAGAGGATGGAAAACGCGATGCGCATGCGCATGATGGACTCCGTACGGGTGGCGGCGGGCATTCATGCGTGGGTACCGGCGGCGCGCCGGAAGGTTGCGTCGCCGCGGTCGATCGTGGCGCTAGGGCGCGCGCTCGCGCTCCGCGGCCATGCGGGCGAGATCGATCGGCCGGATCCGTTCGATCGGGCAGCGGTCGCCGCCGACGCGCACTTCGTCGAAGCGCGCGCTCACCCGGTGCGACTGCTTCGAGGTGACCGCGATCGAGCGCGCCCATTCGAGGCGCGGGCACGGCGCGCGCACCTGCACGAGGTAGGCGTCCTTGATCGTCGACCAGACGACCACCTCGAGCGGGCCGACGAGCTGCCACTTGTGCAGGTTCCAGAACGGGAATGCGTCGACCGGATCCTGCAGGTACGGCGTGTAGCGTTCGAGGTTCTCGCGCTGCGTCTCGCGCGTGTCGGCGTGCGCGCTGGCGGCGGCGAGGCAGCACGCCGCGAGCACGCAGGCGATCGGGAGGCGGTTCATCAGGATTCTCCGCGAGGGTGCGCCGTGAAGCATGCACCCGCGGCGGGACGGCGGCACGCGTACGCGCCGCCGTGGTTGCCACCGGTTCAGCCCGCGAAGCGGTCGAGTGCGCGCTCGGCTTCGCCGCGCTCGACGTCGCCGAGCTTGCGCGCGACGCTGCGATAGCGCGCGATCAGGTCGGCGTCGTTCGGCATCACGCCGGCGAGCGCGACGAGCACCTCGCCGCACTCGTGGTCGGAGCCGATCGAGCCGGCGGCGTCGAGCACCGCGCGCGCGCCGCCGGCGCCGAACTTCGGTGCATGCACGAGCGCGAGCAGCGCCTCGCGTCGCTCGAAGTCGGAACCGATCTGCGCGCTCGCCGCGGCGTACGCGGAGGCGACGCGCTCTGCGTCGCGTACGCGGCCGACCGCGTCGACGAGCAGGCTGCGCCGCTCGAAGTCGGAGCCGATCGTCGTCGACGCGTCGATCACCGTCGCGAGCGTCGCGTCGTCGACCTCGTGCGCGGCGAGCAGTGCGGTCAGCGTGCGCCGGTGCTCGAAGTCCGAGCCGATGCCGTTCGCGGCGGCGAGCCACGCCGCGCGCAGCGACGGGTCCGGCGCGAGCGACGGCAACAGCCCGGTCAGCAGCTCGGCGCGCTCGAAGTCGGACCCGATCTTCCGCGCCTGCGCGACGACGAGCTTCTGCTGTGCGGCGTCGAACGGCTGCGCCGAACCGAGCGCACCGAGCGCGTTGCGCTTCTCGTAGTCGGAATCGATGCCGTCGACGAGGCCGATCGCACGCGTGACCTGCGCGCCGGAGAGATGGCCGAGCCCGGCAAGCAGCTTGATGTAGACGCCACGCGCGTAGCCGGACTGGATGCGGGCGATCTCGTCGAGCACGGCGTCCGCTCCGCCGCCCGCATGGATCCGCTTCACGCGTGCGTCGGCGCCGAGCGCGCTCTCGCGCACGAGGCCGGCGATCGCGCCGGCGACCCAAGTGCGGCCGGCGTCGTCGATCGGCTGCTCGCGCTCGTTGACGAAGTAGCGCTGCACGAGCTTGCCGCCGCTGCTGCGGTACTCGACGCGCCGTTCCAGGCCGGGCGCGGACTCCTCGAACATCGCGCTGCCGCCGTCGACGAGGCTGGCGACGTCGTCGTCGCGATCGCTGAACACGATCTTGCCCTTGATGCGCGCGCGGTACTCGCGATCGCCGTCGCCGACCTCGACGTAGGTGGACTGGCCGAGTGCGCCGCCGTCGTTCGAGATATGGATGCGCGAGGGGCCCTCCTTCGGTGGCGCCGGCGGCGCCGGAGGTGCAGGCGGCGCGGGTGGGGCCGGCGGAGCCGGCGGCGAAGTCTGCGCGACCGCGGTGAAACCGGGCAGCAGTGCGGCGGCGAGGATCAGCGCGGCGGTCGCCGCGAACGCGCGCAGGCGCGAAGGAGTCGTGTTCATCGGATGGCCTTCGATCAGGTGTTCGATGCGTTGCAGGAGCGGGGACTCGCGCTGCGCCATCGCCGGCGCGAGGGCGAGGTCGTCGCACCCGACGTGGCGGCTCGCGCATTCGGCGAGGCATTCGGCGAGCGGGCGGCCGTCGCCGAGATGGCGCGCGGCCCACGCGTCGCAGGACAGTTCGGCGATCTCGTCGAGGCGTCGCCGTGCCAGCGGCGCGAGCGGCAGGAACCAGAGCAGCGCGCACCACGCCGCCGTCGCGAGCTTCCACGCGGGATCGCGCCGCGCGAGGTGCGCGGTTTCGTGCGCGAGCATCGCGCGCAGCTGTGTGCGGTCGAGCAATTCCAGTGCCCAGCATGGCAGGGCGATGCGGCGACCGTGTGCGGCGATCGGGCTCGCCAGCGTGGCGAGTGCAGCAAGGCGCGGCGCGGCGATGTGCGCAGCGCGCGCGAGCGCGTCGGCGTCGCGGGCGAGCGCCGCGTCCTCGAGCGGCGTCGCGTCGCGCAGCGTGCGCACGA
>JADMIO010957465.1_pt1 | contig 27690 bp, 25 predicted proteins | sample 8958161 | NCBI WGS metagenome assembly JADMIO01 (sample SAMN16585339, study PRJNA669376) | soil metagenome | isolation source: Crop rotation soil | place: USA: Cullars Rotation, Alabama | collected 2011
ACGTGAATTCCAAGCTTCGGATCCCACTGTGCTGGAAAGATCTCGAACGTCGAGCCCTTCTCGATCTTGGTCGGAACGCCGGTCACCTCGACGGGCTGCCCACTCCACTCCTCGAAGCGGTTCGGGTCCTCGAGCAGCGACCAGACCTCCTCAACCGGGGCCTCGAGGTGCGTCTGTTGCTTCCAGCTGGCCATCTCAGGCACGCACGAACTCTCTCGCGCGAGCCGCCAGGGATGGTACGCCCAGCGAGTCGTATTCATCCGCGGCCTCGGCCAGGATCTCGTCCGAGTCCTCGGACGCCTCCGCCGTGACGCGGCCCAGCACCATCCTGCAGCGGGCGGCGTCCAGCGGGCGGCCGAGCTGGCTCCAGCGCTCGCGGGCCGCGTCGAGCTCGCCGCGCGCTGACTCGGGGTCCTCGGCGCAGGCCCCCGCGGCCTCGGCCTTGGCGGCGTCGCCCACCGGGTAGTGCAGGCGCCCCGCGAGGCGCTCGGCCTCCTCGGCTGCCGCGCGGGCCTGTTCGTCGCGGCCGGCCAGGGCCAGGACGACGGCGCGGGCGGAGATCGCCTCGACGGACTGGGCGATCAGGCCGGCGCGCTCGCAGATGTCCAGGGCCCGCGTCAGCTCCGTCTCGGCGCCCGTCAGGTCGCCGCTGTCGCGAAGGGTCGCCGCCAGCCAGAAGAGCGCGGAGAACGCGACCTCGGAGCGGCCCACCTGCTCTCCCAGCTCGTGCGAGCGGCGCAGCGTCTTGGCGGCGGCGTCCCAGTCGCCGCTGCGCCAATGGAGGATGCCCCTCATCGCGAACGGGAAGCAGAGCTTGCCGTGCAGGCCCTCGCGCTCGGCCAGGCTGGCGCTGGCCTCGGTGCTGCGCTCCACCTCCTCCCAGTCGGCCCGGTGCAGCGCCAGGGTGCCGAGCGATGCGTGCAGCTCGACCTGGGAGGGAAGGTCGCCGACCTCCTGGGCCAGGTCCAGCGCCTCGCTGTAGGCGGCCTCGGCGCCCTCGTAATCGGCCTCCGAGACCTCCAGGTGGTAGCCCAGCGTCAGCAGGGCCCGCACCGCCTCGCTGCGATCCGACTCCCTGGCCAGCGCCACCGAGCGCTCGAGGTTCTCGCGCGCCTTCTCGGCGTCGCCGATGCGGCCGAACACCCTCCCGAAGATCCCGTGGGCACGGCTCGCCGCGCGCGCCTCGTCGAGCCGCTCGGCCAGCCGCAGCGCCTTCTCGGACGCGTAGATGGCCAGCATGTTGTCGCCGGTGTGCATGTAGAGGGAGGCGGCCTCCTCGTAGAGGCGCACCAGCTCCAGGCACGGCTCGCCGTCCTTCAGCAGGTCGATGCCGCGCTGGTAGTTGTCGATCGAGGCCCGCCGCTCGCCCTTGTGCCACAGCGCGGCGCCGATCTTCCGGTGCAGGTCGGCGACCCGGGCCAGGTCCTCCTCGGCGCGGTGGTACTCGAGGCAGCGCTCCCAGACGGATACCGCCGCGTCGACCCGCCCCAGCCGCAGCGCGACGTCGCCCTGCTTCTCGCCGATCCGGGCCCGCGCGGCGGGCTCGAGGTGCTCTGAGAGCTCCAGCGCCGCGGTGTATCGCTCGAACGCCTCCGCGTTGGAGTAGAGGGCGGCGGCCGCGTCGCCGGCGGCCTCCAGCGTCTCGAGCGCCCGGGTCTGCAGGTCCGAGAGCGCCTCGGGGTCCAGCCCGGCCTCGGAGCCCAGGGCCGCGGCGCGCGCGAAGTGCTCGGCGACCATCCCGACCATGGCGTCGCCGCGCTCGCCGGCCCGCTCGCGGATGAACTCGCCGACCTCCACGTGCTTCTGCCAGCGGACAGACTTGGGAAGCATCCCGTAGGCGACGTCCCGGATCAGCACGTGCTTGAACGCGTACGCGCGCTCGTCCGCCAGCCGGCTTCCGGCGCTGGGCACCAGCAGGTCCTTCTCCTCCAGGGCGGCGATCGTGCTCTGCAGGTCCAGGCCCTCCTCGGCGGCTGCGCCCTCGAGCGATCCCTCCCAGAAGGTCTGGCCGACGACGGAGGCGTGCAGCAGCAGCCGGCGCTCGGGCCGCGGCAGCGAGTCGAGCCGTGCTGCCAGCAGCGACTGGACGGTGCTGGGCAGCGTGGCGGCCTCCACCGTGTCCTCCTCGATCAGGCGGTTGACCATCTCCTCTGCGAACAGCGGGTTTCCGCCCGAACGCTCGGCGACCTCGGGCACCACCTCGCCGCCGCCGTTGTCGGAGCCCGGCATCAGCGCGGCCACCAGCTCCCGGGTCTCATCCGCGGTCAGGGGCTCCAGCGAGATCGTCGTGTAGTTCCGCCGGCCGCCGCCCCAGCCGGGGCGCTGCTCCAGCAGCTCGTCGCGAGCCAGGCAGACCAGCAACAGCGGTCCGCGCACCCAGCGGGCGAGGTGGTCGATCAGGTCGAGCATTCCCTCGTCGGCCCAGTGGATGTCGTCCAGAGCCAGCACCATCGCGCGCCGCAGCGACATGGCCTCGACCACCGCGCGGGTGGCCGAGAACAGCGCCTCGCGCATGCGCTGCGGGTCCTCGGAGTCGGGCGGTGCCAGCTCCTCCGGCGGGTCGATGCCCAGAGGCATGGCCAGCAGCGCCGCGGTCCGGTCCCCGGCCTCGGGCTCGCCCAGCTCCTTCATCAGCTCGGTGACGCCGGAGCGCAGCTTCGCCCAGGCGGCCTCGGGCGTGTCGCTGTCGATCACCTCGAATTCCTCGCGCAGAACCTCGGCCAGCGCCCAGTAGGCCACTCCCGCCCCGTACGGAGGACACTGGCCCCGGCGCAGCGTCAGGGGCTCTGCGCGCTCGCCAAGGTTCGACTCCAGCTCGCGCAGCAATCGCGACTTGCCAACTCCGGCCTGTCCGATGACCGTGACCAGATGGGGGCGCCCCTCACGCTGGACCCTGTCGACGAGCGAGCTCAGCAGGCCCGCCTCCTCCTCACGGCCGATCAGCGGAGTCTGGGCCCGCAGGGCGCCGCGCCGCGGATCGGTCAGCGTGGCCGTCGCCTCCCACGCGGGCACCGCCTCCTCCTTGCCCTTCAGGCTCAGCGGCTCCAGCGCGTCGTAGGCGATCGTCTCCCTGCTGGCCCGGTAGGTGCTCTCGCCGACGGTCACCGTGGCGGGCCTGCCCGCGGCCTGAAGCCTGGCGGCGACGTTGACCACGTCGCCCATGACCGTGTACCGGTCCCCGACGGCCCCGGCCATGACCTCGCCGGAGTTGATCCCGACCCGCAGCGAGAAGCTGACGCCGCCCGCCTTCTCGCTGGCGCGGTTGATCTCCTCCATCGCCGCCTGCATCCCCAGGCCCGCCCGCACCGCCCGCTCGGGGTCGTCCTCGTGAGCGACCGGCGCTCCGAACACGCCCATGACGTTGTCGCCGATGAACTTGTCGACCGTGCCGCCGAAGCGCTCGACCTCCTCGGCCAGCCGCCTCAGCGTCCGGTCGACCAGCGCCTTGACCGCCTCGGGGTCCATGCGCTCCGCCGCCGCGGTGTAGCCCGAGAGGTCGGCGAACAGGACCGTGGCCTGGCGCCTCTCCTCGGGAGGGGCCTCGGGGGCCTGCGGCCGCGCGGCCGGAGCCGAGGGGGCGCCGGCCGCTCCCCCCGCTCCCATCGCGGTGCCGCACTCGATGCAGAACTTGGCTCCGACGGGGTTCTCGGCGCCGCAGTTCGAACAGGCGGGCAGGAGCTCGCCCCCGCACGACATGCAGAAGCGCGCCTGCGCGGGGTTGTCGGCCGCACACGTGGGGCAGGTCCGTCCTTGGGCCACGGCGAAAACGATAGGCGGTCCACGCGACCGCGACGGGCATCGGTTTGCCTTAGGCGGCTGCGCTACCCTGCCGCCCTTCGCCGCCCCCAAGCCAGGACAGGAGACTCAGAACCTTGCACCGCACCCGCCTGCTAGCACTGCCCGCCGCGGCGCTCATCGCCGTCTCACTGGCCGCCTGCGGTGGCGGCGACGACGGGGGCGGAAGCTCCGGCGAGGACCCGCAGGCGGTCCTCGACGCGACGTTCAACAACTCGCAGGACGTCAAGAGCGGCGCCTTCGACCTCAGCTTCAAGATCGAGAGCTCGGGCGACCAGGGTGGCAACGTCGACGCCAGCCTCAGCGGGCCCTTCCAGTCGAACGAAGGGGACATCCCCTCGTTCGACCTGGACGGCTCCTTCAAGGTCGACTCCTCGATCCAGGACGTCGATGTGGACGGCGGCCTCACCTCCACCGGCCAGGCGGCCTACGTCACCTACCAGGACAAGGCCTACCAGGTGCCCCAGGACGCCTTCGACAGCTTCGCCCAGCGCTTCCTCCAGCTGCAGCAGCAGACCAAGCAGCAGGGCGGCGGCGACCAGAGCAACTTCCTGAAGGCCCTGGGCATCGATCCCAGCAACTGGCTCAGCGACCTTCAGAACGAGGGGACCGAGGACGTGGAGGGAGCCGACACCGTCCACATCTCCGGCGACGCGGACGTGCAGAAGCTCGTCGAGGACCTGAAGACCGTCGCCGCGAAGGGCGGCGCGGCCGCGCAGGGGATCGACCCCAGCCAGCTCGACCAGCTCCAGGACGTCGTCAAGAGCGCCCACTTCGACATCTACAGCGGCACGGACGATCACCTGCTGCGCCGGATCTCCGCCAGCATCGACATCGACGCGCCCGCGGGCACCCCCGGCGCCGGAGGTGAGGTCTCGGTGGACTTCTCTCTGACGCTCAGCGACCTCAACGAGCCGCAGGACATCTCGGCGCCCGACGGCGCCGTGCCGCTGCAGGACCTGCTCCAGCAGTTCGGGCTGGACGCCAGCGCCCTCCAGGGGGCGCTGGGCGGTTCGTCTCTGCCGCAGGCCGGCGGCTCGCCGGCTGCTCCGGGCGCAGGTGCGACCGACGCCTATCTGCAGTGCCTGCAGACGGCGCAGGGCGCCGCCCAGACCCAGGCCTGCGCGGCCCTGCTGTAGCTCCCGCGTAAGCTGCGCCCAGCGATGTCCCCCAACCTCAACGGGCGCTTCCTGCTGACCCCGCAGGGTTGGCCCTATCTGCTGATCCCGTTCATCCCGCTGGCGATCGCGTTCGAGCTGATGCACGCCGCCGCGGGGCTCGTCTTCTTCGCGGCCGCGCTGGGAGTGATCCCGACCGCCGCGCTGATGGGCCGGGCGACCGAGGAGGCCGCCTCGCGCTCGGGACCCGGCATCGGGGGGCTGCTGAACGTCACCTTCGGCAACGCGCCCGAGCTGATCATCGCGCTGTTCGCCCTGCAGGCCGGCCTCCACGAGGTCGTCAAGGCCTCGATCATCGGCTCGATCATCGGCAACATCCTGCTGGTGCTGGGAGCGGCGATGCTGGCCGGCGGCCTGCGCTCCGGACAGAAGGTGCAGAAGTTCGACCGCACTGCCGCCAGCGTCCAGGCCCTGATGCTGTTCCTCGCAGTCGCCGCGCTCGTGATGCCCGCGGTCTTCGAGCTGGTGGAGGGGAAGGGGCTGCCCGGCCCATCGGAGGAGATCGTCAGCTACGGGTCGACTGTCGAGAACCTCTCATTCGCCGTCGCGATCGTCCTGATCCTGACCTACGTGGTGGGCCTGTTCTTCAGCCTCAAGACCCACCGAGAGATCTTCAACCCCGACTATGAGGATGCGCACGACACATGGGGCTGGTCGCTGCGCACCTCTGTGATCGCGCTCGCAATCGCCGGCGTGGCCGTCGGCGTCATGTCGGAGATCCTCGTCGGCTCGATCGAGGCCGCGTCCGAGTCGATCGGCCTCAGTGAGTTCTTCATCGGAGCGATCGTCGTCGCGATCGTCGGCAACGCCGCCGAGCACTGGGTCGCGGTGCTGGTGGCGATGAAGGACAAGATGGACCTGTCGGTCAACATCGCGATCGGATCGAGTGCGCAGATCGCCCTGTTCGTGGCTCCGGTCCTGGTCCTGCTCTCGTTCGTGCTGGGCCCGCACCCGATGCCGCTGGTGTTCAACGGCTTCGAGATCGCCGCCGTGATCCTCGCGGTGCTGGTCGCCCAGCAGGTGACGACCGAGGGCCAGTCCAACTGGTTCGAGGGCGTTCAGCTGCTGGCCGTCTACGTGATCCTCGGGCTGGCCTTCTTCTACGCCTGAGCCCGGGCGGCCGTCAGGCGACGGCCTCCGCCACGAGCACGGCGGTGCCGAACACGAACGCCAGGGCGGCGGCGACGCCGACCACCCGCACGGGCGGGCCGCCGTGGATGCCGGTCTCGTGGACGACCGCGTGTCCCCTGCCGCGCCCGATCAGCCAGCGGTTGACCGGGACGGCGAAGACGCCGGCGATGACCAGCGCGAAGGCAAGGCTGCCCCAGAACAGAAGGTCGTCGAGCCCGGCGTCCATGGCCCCCGGAACCACGAGGATGATCGCGTTGTCGACCAGCTCCATGGTCGCGATGCTGAGCGTGTCCGAGGCGAGCGCGATCGGGACCACCGCGGACAGGGCCATCCCGGCGCGCAGCAGCGGCAGGCTGGTCAGCCCGTAGCCGAACACGAACGCCAGGGCGATTCCCAGGAGGATGGTCGCTCCGTTGGAGAAGCCCGCGGCCGTTCCGATCGCGACTCCGGCGACCTCGCCGATGGCGCAGCCGGTCAGGCAGTGCAGGGTGGCCGAGATCGCCATTCCGGTGAGCGCGGAGCCCCCGGTGGGCATCTCGTGATGGTGGGAGTGGGAGGCGGCTTCCACCAGCTGGCTAGGCCGGCTCGGGGTCCTCGGCCTCGTCGCCGTCGGCTGCGCCGGCGGCAGCGGCCTCCTCGTCGTCCGGGTCGATGATCGTCCGGTCGTCCTTCTCCACATGGTCGAGCTGCTCGTCGGCCTCCTCGCCGACCACGGCGCCCGATCCCGGGTGGTAGTGGGTCTGGAAGATCTCGAGCTGCTCGTCGCGCTGCTCCTCGTCGATCGGGACCTCGTCGGAGAGGCGAACCCACTCGGCGCCCTCGTAGGCCTCCATGTTGAAGATCTCCTGGTCGAGCGAGCTGGAGTCGTCGACCACCACGAGGACCTCGGTCTGCGGGTTGAAGTAGGTGCCGGGGCGGACCAGGAGCTCCTCGAGCTCGACGATCGTGTCCTCGGCGGCGATCTCGTTCTCGGCCATTGCCAGGATGTATACCCCAGCGCGGCCCGGGTTCAAGCCCTACTGACCGAGATTCTCGAGGTCGCGGAGCTGGCGCTCGATCTCCTGGTCGACGTCGAGCTCCTTCTTGCCCTGGCGCTTGCGGCGCGCGTTGCGGGCGACGACCAGCTGGCGAATCTCCTCGCGCAGCTCGCGGTCGCCGGCCAGCGACCCCGCGCCCCTCTCAGGCTCCAGCAGCTTCTGGACCTCGGCGTCCACGTCGAGGGCCTTCCGGCCCTTGGCGACGCCCCGGTCCGAGCGCGCCTGCACCATCTGGCGAATCTCCTCCTCGCGCACCTCGGCGCTGACCGGCGCGACGCCGCGCGTGGCGGGCCCCTGCGGCATGTCGTGCTCCATCGCGAAGTCGCCCTTGCCGATCTCGTCGAACCGCTTCCTGGCCCCCGTGGCGAACACGATCGCGCCGATGGGCAGGGCCGCGAGGACGACGATGATGAAGACGGTGCCCGTTTGAAGTGCGGCCAACGGCATGCGAACAGGCTATCCTTCCGTAACTGGCTGACTGACCAGTCAATCAACTTTCGAAGGAGCCTAGGACGTGGTTGATCTCACGCTTACCGACGAGCAGCAGGACCTGCGCGAGCTTGCGCACAGCTTTGCCGAGAAGGACATCCGCAAGGTCGCATGGGACTACGACAAGGAAGGGACCTGGCCGCAGGACATCGTTGACAAGGCCTGGGAGATCGGGCTGATGAACACGCATGTCGCCGAGGAGTACGGCGGGCCCGGCCTGGACTACCTCTCCGGCTGCCTGATCGAGGAGGAGATGGGCTGGGGCTGCTCGGGCATCGGCACCTCGCTGATGGCCAACGGGCTGGCCGCCGCGCCGGTCTCGCTCGGCGGTACCGAGGAGGTCAAGAAGGAGTACCTCGGGATGCTGACCGAGGAGCCCAAGCTGGCCTCGTTCTGCCTGACCGAGCCGGACGCCGGCTCCGACGTCTCCGGGATGAAGACCACCGCCGTCAAGAAGGGCGACAAGTACGTCCTCAACGGCTCCAAGTGCTTCATCACCAACGGCGGCTACGCCGACTGGTTCACGGTCTACGCCAAGACCGACAAGGAGGCCGGGCACCGCGGCATCTCCGCCTTCGTCGTCCCCAAGGACGACACGGTCACAGTGGACAAGAAGGAAGACAAGATGGGCCAGCGGGCGTCCAACACCGCGACCATCACCTTCAACGACACCGAGATCCCGGCGGCGAACCTGCTGGGCGAGGAGAACAAGGGATTCAAGCTGGCGATGATGACCCTCGACCGCACGCGTCCCGGCGTGGCGGCGATGGCGGTCGGCATCGCCCGGGCGGCATTCGAGTTCGCCGCCGAGTACTCCAAGGAGCGCGTCCAGTTCGGCGTCCCGATCGCCATGCACCAGGCCGTCGCGTTCATGATCGCCGACATGGCGACCAAGGTCGAGGCGTCCCGCCTGCTCGTCTGGCAGTCGGCCGTCCTGCTCGACCAGGGCAAGCGCAACACGCTCGCGTCCTCGCACGCCAAGCGCTTTGCGGCCGACTCGGCGATGGAGGTCACCGTCGACGCCGTGCAGGTCTACGGCGGCTACGGCTTCATCAAGGAGTACCCGGTCGAGAAGCTCATGCGCGACGCCAAGATCATGCAGCTCTACGAGGGCACGTCGCAGATCCAGCGCCTCGTCATCGCCAAGGAGATCCTGATGGGCCGCCAGGCCGATGAGGAGACCCCGGAGGCCAAGGCCCTCAAGGCCAAGGCGGCCGAGAACGGCTCGGGCGAGAAGGAGAGCGCCAAGGAGGCCGCGACCGCCTAGTCGCAAGGTTTCGCATACCGCTGTACCGAGGGCCCCGGCAACGCCGGGGCCCTCGGCGTTTCAGGGTCCTCCCACGCCGCGCTGCCTACACTCGGACCGCGTGAGCGCACCGCCGAAGATTCCGTTCAGCGTCCTCGATCTCGCCATCGTGCCCGAGGGGTCCGAGCCCCCGGACGCGCTGCGCAACTCGGTCGAGCTGGCCCAGCACGTCGAGAGGCTCGGGTACCACCGGCATTGGGTCGCCGAGCACCACAACATGCCGGGCATCGCCAGCGCCGCTCCGGCCGTGCTGTCCGCCGAGCTGGCGGCGGCGACCTCGACCATTCGGGTCGGGTCCGGCGGCGTCATGCTGCCCAACCACGCTCCGTTGGTGGTCGCCGAGCAGTTCGGCACGCTCGAGGGGCTGCACCCGGGCCGGATCGACCTCGGCATCGGCCGCGCTCCGGGAACCGACCCGTTCACGGCGGCGGCGCTGCGCCGGGACGCGAACCCCCTGTCGGCCGAGGACTTCCCGCAGCACCTGGCCGAGATGATGGCCTTCTTCGACGGCTCGTTCCCGGAGGACCACCCCTACAGCTCGATCACCGCGGTGCCCGGCCAGGGCTCGCGGCCGGAGATCTGGCTGCTGGGCTCCAGCGACTACAGTGCGCAGGCCGCGGCGCTGCTGGGCCTGCCGTTCGCCTTCGCCCACCACTTCAGCCCGCGGAACACGCTGCCGGCGCTGGAGATCTATCGCGCCCGCTTCAAGCCGTCCCAGTGGCTGGCCGAGCCCAGGGCGATGGTCGCGCTGGCGGTGATCTGCGCCGACGACGACGAGCGGGCCAGGTACCTGGCGGGTCCCGCGCGGCTTTCGTTCGCGCGCCTCCGCGCCGGGCGCCCGAGCCGCTTCCCGACTCCCGAGGAGGCGGCCGAGCACGAGTTCACCCCGCAGGAGGAGAGCACGGTCAAGACGGTCTCCGGCTCGGCGATCATCGGCGGGCCGGAGAAGGTGCGTGCCGGGCTGGCCGAGTTCGCCGAGCGAACCAAGGCCGACGAGCTGATGCTGACGACGATGGTCCACGCGCAGGCGGACCGGCTGCGCTCGTACGAGCTCGTGGCCGAGGCGATGGACCTGGCACCCCAGGCCCTTACGACTAACTAGGGCCCTAGACTCGCGCTCGTGGCGGAGGAGCCCACCCGTCCGGCGAAGCCGGTGTCCGAGGCCGTGGCCGAGGCGGCCAAGGCCGGTGAGGAAGCCGCACCCGGCGGCCGCGGCGGCAGGCGGCGCGGCCGTCCCTCGGACGTCTTCGGCGGCGAGATCCGCCGTCGCGACGTCTTTCCGCTGCTCGTGCTCCACCTGGTCTCGAGCGAGCCGACTTACGGCAACAAGCTGATCGAGGCGATCGAGGAGATGACCCAGGGGGTGATCTCGGTCAATCCGAACACGATGTACCCGCTGCTCCGCGAGCTCGAGGAGAAGGGGTTCCTGGAGGGCAACTGGGAGCTGCCGGACCGGCGTACCCGCCGCTACTACTCGATCACCCCGGCCGGCAAGAAGGAGTACAGGCGGCTGCGGACCGAGGTGGAGCCGTTCCTCGACTCGGTGATCAGCTCGCTCAGCCTGATCAAGCGCGAGGTCTACGGCAGCTAGAGATCGCGCTCGTAGTAGAGCATCACGGGGCCGTCCGCCTTCCCCTCGCGATTGGTGAAGCCCATGCTCTCGTAGAGGCCACGCGCGGCCTCGTCGTCCTCGCTGGTGCCCAGGTCGATGATGTCCGCTCCGTGTGAGCGAGCCTCATCCATGGCGGCCTGCAGCAGGGCGCGGCCGAGGCCTTCGCCGCGGCGGTCCGGGACGACGTAGAGCTCCTCCAGGTAGGCGGCCGGTGCCTCGGAGTAGATCTGGCCCCGGTAGCGCAGCTGTGCGAACCCGGCCCCCTCGTCCGCACCGAGGATCACGACCACGTCACCGCTACCGAGCTGGTCCCGATAGCGGCGTTCCAGCACGTCCGGCTCGTCGATCGGCTCGTCGTATTCGACGTTGAACCGGTGCATCAGCGCCGCGGCCTCGGGCGCGTCCTCGGCGCCGGCGCGGCGCACTTCGGGGCCGGTGGACATGGCGACAGTATGTCGGCGGCTCGCGTAGCCTTCGCCCGCCACTCGACCCTCGGAGGTACCCACTCTCATGTTCGTATCGAAGGCCGCCGTACTCGGCGGCGGCACGATGGGCGGCGAGATCGCACAGGTGATCGCGGTCGCCGACATCCCGGTAGTCGTCAAGGACATCAAGCAGGAGTTCGTCGACCACGCGCTGGAGAAGTCGCGCGAGGTCACCAAGTCGCAGCTGGACAAGCTCGTCTCCAAGGAGAAGCTGACCCAGGAGCAGGCGGACGCGCGCCTGGACGAGGTGATGGGCCGGATCACCGGCACCACCGACTACGAGGGCTTCTCCGACGTCGACATCGTCATCGAAGCGGTCCCGGAGAAGATGGAGATCAAGAAGTCGGTCTACAAGGAACTGGACGAGGTCACCCCCGGCCACGCGATCCTCGCCTCCAACACCTCCTCGCTCTCCATCACGGAGATGGGCCGCGAGACGCTGCGCCCGCACAAGGTCGTGGGCTTCCACTTCTTCTACCCGGCGTCGGTGATGCCGCTGGTGGAGTTGATCAGCGGCGAGGACACCTCGCGCGAGACGCTGACGGCGGCGTTCAACTTCGCCCAGGCGATCCGCAAGCAGCCCATCACCTGCAAGGAGGTGCCGGGCTTCGTCGTCAACCGCATCCTCAACTCGGCCGCCGGCGAGGTCTGGCGCCAGCAGGAGGAGAAGGGCCTCAGCATCAAGAAGATCGATGAGGGCGTGGCGGAGAAGAACGTCTCGCCGATGGGGCCGTTCGTCCTGATCGACATGCTGGGACTGGACACCGTCCTGCACGTCGCCGAGTACCTGAACGAGTCCTACGGCGACAGCTTCTACGTCCACAAGGGCATGCAGAAGCTGGTCAAGGACGGCAAGCTCGGCGCCAAGTCCGGCGGCGAGGGCTTCTACAAGGACGGCGAGCCGAACATCCCCGGCGACGCCGATCCCGACAGCGACGAGCTGGCGGACCTGTTTCTGCTGAAGGCGCTGGTCGAGGCCTGCAAGGTGCTCGAGGAGGGCGTCTGCACCGTGCGGGAGATCGACCTGGGCATGATGGCCGGCGCCGGGCTTGACCCGCGCCGCGGCCTGTTCCCGCCGTTCTGGAAGGCCGACCTCGAGGGCCTCGACACGATGCTCGAGAAGCTCGAGAAGTACGCCGAGAGCCACGGCGAGCGCTTCACGCCGCCGACCATCCTGAAGCGCCTCGTCAACCAGGGGCGCCTGGGCCTGAAGACGGGCCAGGGCTTCTACGCCTACCCGCAGACCGAGGCCGAGGGCGTGGTCAAGCTCGAGAAGCGGGACGACGGCGTGGCCATCGCCTGGCTGGCGAACCCGCCGATGAACGCGATCGCGCCCAGCGTGGTCGAGGACCTCGGCAAGGTCTGGGAGGAGGTCAAGGCCGACGACGAGATCCACGCGATGGTCATCTACTCGTCGCTGCCGGTGGTCTTCTCGGCCGGCGCCGACATCAAGGCGTTCACGCAGATGGACACGCCCGAGAAGGGCGCCGAGATGATCAACGACGGCCACGCGCTGCTGCGCGAGCTGGAGTCGGGCCAGGTCGTGACGATCTCGGCCATCAACGCGATCGCCTACGGCGGCGGTTGCGAGCTCTCGATGGCCTGCGACTTCCGGATCGCGGCCGAGTCGGCCGTCTTCGGCCAGCCCGAGATCAACCTGGGGATCATCCCCGGCTTCGGCGGCACGCAGCGCCTGCCACGGCTGGTCGGCCCCTCGAAGGCCCTGGAGATGAACCTGACCGGCGACGCCGTCCTGGCCAAGGAGGCCCACGAGTACGGTCTCGCGGACGACATCGCGCCCGACCACGAGCTGCTGGACGTCGCCCTGTCCTGGGGACGCAAGCTCGCGGGCCAGGCCCCGCTGGCGGTCGAGCAGATCAAGCAGGTGTCCCATGCCGGTGATCTGGACGAGGGGATCGAGGCCGAGAAGCAGGGCTTCGCGAAGGTCTTCCTCTCCGAGGACGGGCGCGAGGGCATCAGCGCGTTCCTCCAAAAGCGCAGCGCGAACTGGAAGGGCAAGTAGCGGGGGTCGTGGGGCGGGCGGCGGCGGCACCGTCTCAGACGGGGACTGTCTTCGCCGGCACCGCCGCCGCCCGCCACCGGCCCCGCTGATGCCCGCCTCCCTTCTCCAGCCGCTTTTGTGAATCCCAAGACCACAAGCGAAACGGGCCCCGAGACGAAGGCGGCCGCCGAGAAGCTGGCTGGGCTCGTTCGCGAGTCCGAGTGCACCGTTGCGCTGACCGGGGCCGGGATTTCCGTGCCCTCCGGGATTCCCGACTTTCGTACGCCGGGGAAGGGGCTTTGGGAGAAGGTCGATCCGATGGAGGTGGCGCACATCGACGCCTTCCGGTCGGACCCCGCGCGGTTCTGGAGCTTCTACCGGCCCCGTCTGCACAGCCTGGACGACGTGGAGCCGAACCCCGCCCACGAGGCGCTCGCCGAGCTGGAGCGGCGCGGGCTGCTGGAGGGCGTGATCACGCAGAACATCGACACCCTCCATATGAAGGCGGGCTCGGAGCGGGTCGTCGAGGTGCACGGCTCGATCCGCAGCGCCAGCTGCCAGGCATGCGACGCCACCTACTCCCTCGCCGACGTGGACGACCTCTTCGACGAGGAGGGCATCGCCAGCTGCCGCGCCTGCACCAGCCTCGTCAAGCCCGACGTCGTGCTGTTCGGCGAGTTCCTGCCCGCCGAGGCCATGGCCGAGGCCGAGGCCCTCGCCTCGCGCGCTGACCTGCTGCTGTGCATCGGCTCCTCGCTGGAGGTCTATCCCGTCGCTGGCCTTCCCTCCGTCACCCTCGCTCGCGGTGGCCGGATCGCCGTGATCACGCAGGGGCCGACGCCGTTCGACGGCGACGCGGAGGTCCGCCTGGAGGGGGATGTCGTGGCGGACCTGGAAGCCGTTCTGGCCGCCCTCTAGCGGCGTGATGCCCGCCCGCGCGGCGGGTCCCTAAGAGAAACGGCCATGTCCACCACGCCTGGCCACGCATGGGCCGGGTTAAGGGATGGCAAGGAGGGGCCGATGGGCGGTGTACGCATGGGACTACGCGGGAACAAGGACGTTCAACGCAACGATGGGCCGGGAGGGATGACGTTGGAGACGCTTCGGGATGCACGCGGCAGGACCGGGATGATCGGAATGGCGGCCGCGATGGCCGTCATCGCCGTCTGGATGCTGGCTCCGGCGGCGGCCCAGGCCAAGCCGAAGTGCAACGGCCGCAAGGCGACCGTGGTCGGCGGCAACGGCGACAACGTGCTGAAGGCCGACAAGCACGGCGTCCAGGTGATCGTGGCCGGCGGCGGCGATGACGTGATCATCGCCAAGCGCAACAAGGACATCGTCTGCGGCGGCCCCGGCGACGACCGCATCCTCGGCGGCACCGGCAAGGACATCCTCCACGGCGGCGGCGGAAACGACTTCCTCGACGGCGGCCCCGGCTCGGACAAGATCTTCGGCGACGGCGACCTGGACACGATCGTCGGCGGCCCCGGCGGCGAGAGCGCCCACGGCGGGCCCGGTGACGACCGGATGTTCGGCGAGCTCCAGGACGACCACCTCTACGGCGAGGGCGGCAACGACCTGCTGATCGGCGGCCATGGCATCGACACGCTCGACGGCGGGGTCAACGACGACTGGGTGCGCGGCGACGTCAACCGGGACCGCTACAACGGTGGCGCGGGCAACGACACCATCAGTTTCGCCACGGCCACGCCTCCGGGCCCGCATCCCACGCGCGACGGGGTGGACGTCAGCCTGGGCGGCGGATCGGCCGCGGGCGACGACTCCCAGGAGCAGCTCGTCGGCTTCGAGAATGTCGTCGGCTCTCCCTTCCTCGACCGCATCAGTGGCCCCGGCATCTCGGTCGTGGGCGGCGGCGGCGCCGACCAGTGCTCGGGCTTCGCCACGACGGATTGCGACCGCGGCCCTCAGGCCAACGGCGGGCCGGTCGCCTACATGGCGAACCTCAACAGCCCGGATCCGGGTCTGGTCATCTACGGCGGCTCCAGCGACGACACCTTCACGATCAACCAGAGCGCGAGCAGCCTCTCGATCACCGGCTCGGCTCTGAGCGCGGCGGACGGCTGCACGGGCGGCGGCGGCGCCGTCACGTGCGCCCTGCCGCCCGTCGAGGTGGGCTACGTCCTGATCTGGGGCGGCTCCGGGAACGACAGCGTCAACATCGGCAGCGGGTTCTCGGTCACCACCCTGACCAAGGGCGACGGAGGCCCCGGCGACGACACGCTGAACGGCGGCCCCGGTTCGGACATCCTCTTCCCCGGCGAAACGGGCTCCGACCGTCTGATCGGCGGCGGGGGCGACGACGAGGTTGTCGGGCGGCCCGGCGGCGGCGACCTGCTCAGCGGCGGCCCCGGCAGCGATCAGCTCGTCTCGGACAGCCCGTGTGAGGGGCACATCTACGACGGTGGCCCCGGCCAGTCCGACGTCGCCGGCTTCGGCCACGTCGACAGCGATGCCGGCGTTCAGGCCAAGCTCGGCGGGACCGCGGTCCTGCGCGGCGCCGGCGGCTGCAGCCCGACGAGGGTCCTGGGCAGCAACGAGATCCTCGAGGGCTCCCGAGGCCACGACATCCTCACCGGCGACAACCGGCCCAACCTGATCATCGCCCGCGAGGGCAACGACGTCCTCTACGGCCGCGGCGGCATGGATGAGCTGCGCGGCGACGCCGGCAACGACAGGTGCTCAGGCGGCGCCGGCGGCGCGGTCAAGAGCTCCTGTTAGCTCCGCTCACGTGGCGGCGGTAGTACCGGCGCCCGTGTAGCCGCTGGTAGTTCCAGGCGAACGTTCCCAGGACACCGCGACGGTGCAGCCAGAAGCGGTCCGGAGGCTGCTCCAGCGGCTCCCTGCGGCCGGGGGTGAGCTCGCCGACGACGACCCCCTGGCCCTCGTCTCGTGTACGGCGGGCGACGACGCGCCCGTCAGCTTCGACGAGCATCGTCCCGCCCTCGAAGCGGCCGCGGTAAGGCAGCGGGAACCAGGGCATCGCGCACTCGAGGCTGCCGGCATGCGCGGCGTGGGCGACCGGTGCGCCGACAAAAAGGGCGAACGTCTCGGCCGCCCTCAGCGCGAGGCGCTCGTTGGCGTCCTCACGGCCCCGAAGGAGGCTTCCGGGGCTCCAGTTCTCGGACAGGCTCCACCAGCCCGAGCCCGTCAGCGCGAGATCGATGCGGCCGCGCAGCCGGTGCACGGTCTGGGACCGCATCAGCTCCCAGCAGACCGCCGCGCCCACGGAGATGCTGTTCCCGTTCGCCGCGACGTCGATGACCCCGTCGTCGTGGCCGCCGACGTAGAAGCTGTTCTCCCACATCGTCGGCAGGTCCTTGTCGTGGCGGCCGGCCAGCTCACCCTCGGGGTCGGCAAGGAGAAAGGCGTTGCGGACCTCGCCGTCGTCATCGCGGCAGAGGAACGAGCCACCGACGATCGCGCCGTGGCGTCGGGCCAGGTCGCGGAGGAGCTGCGTCGCCGCGCCGTCCGGCGGCAGCGCCGCCTGAGCCAGCCGCTCGTCGAAGCCGATGCCGGTGGTGAAGAACTCGGGCAGGACGATCGCCTCGGCGCCCTCTCGGCCTGCCTCGTCCGCCAGCAGCTCGCAGGCGGCCAGGTTCGCGTCCACGTCCGCGATCTGAGCCTCGAGCTGCACGGCGGCGACGCGCATCGGGGCGAACCTATTGGTTCAGGCGGGCCCGCAACCGTGAGATGCGACCGGAGATCTCCTCGCGGACCTTCCCGTCGGCGTCGGCCAGCGCGGCCTCCGCCGCGTCGAGGCCGTGGGAGGCCTCGCCGGTGCGGCCCTGCTCCAGGTCGAGCTGGGCGCGCAGCAGCAGCGTCTCGGCCGGCTCCACGCCCTCGCGCCCGGAGAGAACCGCCGCGACGCGCTGCTGGGGATCGATCTCCTCGCGCAGCGCCCGTGGCGGTGGAGGCAGCTGCGTGGCCTCGGTCCAGCGGCCGTCCGCGACCTCCTCGCCGGTCCCGAAGCCGATTCGGATGGCGAGCGCGCGGCTGGCGCCGACATCCTGGATCAGAGGATCGCGGGCGGCCGCTCGCAGGGCGTGCAGCGCGCGGTTCAGCACCAGCGTCGCCTCGCGCACTTCCGCGACACGGCGCTCCGGGTCGCCGCCGACCTCCGCCAGCCAGCGCTCGGCCCGCTTCGGTTCCAGCCGCTCGGCAGAGACCACCGTGACGCGGCTGAGCGGGACGCTTTCGACCTGGGAGGGCTTGCTGGGCCGGCCCCGGCGGCGGCGCCTGCGGCCGGCCGGCGGAGCCCCCGGATGCTGCACGACCAGAACCCGCTCGGCCTCGTCCTCCCGCGCGACGTAGCGGCCCTCGGGCAGTCCGATGAGGCCGGCGAACTCGAGCTGTACGAACGGCAGCAGCAGCGGGGAGCTACTCGCCGCGGTGGGCGTCGCTGCCGCGGTGGGCGGGGGTCGCCGCGTCCGAGGGCTTGGTGGGCACCTCGGGGTTGTCGATCTCGCCGAGGCGGTCGATCAGACGCTCCCACTGCTCGGGCTTCAGGACCTGGGCGAACTGCCCGATCTGGCCGTTCGCTCCGACCGTCGGCGTGTAGCCGACGTGGATGTGGTCGTCGTGGTCGGGCAGGGCGAAGCTCGCTCCGCCGAAGTCCATCAGCGAGATGATCTGCGCGGGGGCCATCGTCCCCTGCAGCTCCATCAGGTCCCTGATGACGGCCTCGGTGATCGTCCCCTTGCCCTGGTTGCCCAGGATCGGCATGCCGTTGACCTGAGCGATGTCCGTGGCGTTGCCGGACGAGTGGGCGCTGACGTTGCCGGACGTCGTGTAGAAGCTGTGGCCGCACTTGAGCGAGGTGATCGTCAGGCGATAGCCCCGCTCGGCCAGGTACTCCAGCACCGCGAGCACGCGGCGGTCGATCTGGCCGGTCTCGATGTCGTTGCGGCCGCAGGCGTAGATCTCGATCCGCGGGTCGGCCAGCACGCGCTGCTGCAGCAGCGACTTCGACATCAGCAGGACCTGGCCGACGGTCGCGTTGGAGCCGAACGGGTCCTTGCCGGCGGCGCGGTAGATGGCCGTCGTCTCCAGCAGCTTCCAGCCGTCCAGGATCGGCTTCGGGTCGATCTTCGGCGCGCCGCGGCCGGCGGGCCTGATCGAGAAGTTCACGTGGGGAGCGTCGTCCCCGAACTGGGCCAGGTGGCCGAGGACGGTTCCGCCGGTCACCTGCGAGCCGACCTTCAGCGGCTTCAGCTCCATCGTCTTGGAGTCGAACTCGAAGGCGCTCGAGAACGCGGCCTTGAAGGTCTCGTAGCCGGGCACCCTCTTGCCCAGCAGGTTGTCGAGCTGGCCGCTGACGCTGGCGCGGTCGAGGTTGGAGGGACGCTCGGGCAGCGCGAAGAGGCGGCTTCGGAGCTCCTCGGTGTTGGCGGGCTCGTCGGCGGCCTTCTTCTTGCCGGCCGTGGGGGCGGAGGAGGTGTCGTTGTCGCCGGCGCTGGCGGCGTCGGCGGGGGCCGCGTCCTTCTTGGGGGTGACGAGCTCGAAGTCCTTGGCCGTCAGCGCGCGGTCGCGCGGGACAGGGTGGACGTCGGAGATCGAGCCGAGGCCGGCGTAGGTGTAGCGGTTGCCGTAGGCGTCCAGCAGGACGATGTACTTGCCGAGCTTCGCGTTCTCCCCGATGTCCTGGATGACGCCGTCGTTGACGGCGACGACCGGAGCGTTAACCCTCGAGTAGATGTTGATGCCTCGGCGGGTGGGGGAGTCGGAGATGACGTCCGCGGCGTTGCCGGCGGTGGTGCGGTTGGTCTTGGACCGCTGGAGGGCCTCGCGCTCGGAGATGTCGTCCGCGTAGCGCGCGTCGGCCGCGACGGGGAAGTGGGCGCCCTCGGTGAGGCCGGTGAGGGAGCCGATCAGGTCGTCGGGCAGCTTGCCGTACTGGTTGGCGTAAAGCAGCACCTCGTCGACGTACCAGTCGGCGTGGTTGTAGGCGAAGACCGCGCGGCGGATGTCGGTGTCGCCGCCGGCCGCCTTGAGGTACCGGGCAGCTGCGCAGATCGCGTCCACCGGGTTGTAGGGATCCTTCTTGCCGTCCTCGTTGGCGTCGACGCCGTAGGCCTGCCAGGTGGAGGGGATGAACTGCATCCATCCCATCGCTCCGGCGGAGGAGACGTTGAGGTTGGTACCGAACGCGGTCTCGATCCTGTTGATGGAGGCCAGCACCTGCCAGGGGATCCCGTACTCGGTTCCGCAGGCCTGGTAGATCGGCAGCAGGAACGGCGGGATCTCGAACTGGTCGATGACGAAGTTGGGAACGCCGATGGGGGCCGGGCCGAACTGGGCGATCGTCAGGCCGGGGTTGTTCTGGGCCGGAGTGCCGTCGGGGTTGCGGAGCGGCGGCTCGTCCATCTTCTGCTTCTCGTCCTTGACGTTGACGTCCTTCTTGCCGTTCGCCTTCGGCCCCTTCTTCTTGAACAGCCCGCCCTTCGGAGCGCCGGTGATGCCGGACTTGGCGTCCCCGCCGGGGGTCGGGGTGTTGCCGGGGCCGAGGACGCCGGCTCCGGCGCCGCCGCCGGCACCCGGAGCGGGCGCGGCCGGGGCGTTGTACTCATCGGCGTCGAGCGGGCCGGAGCAGCCGGGGTCGAGCAGGTCGATCTTGCCGTCGCCGTCGTTGTCGTTCGTGTCGGCGCACTGGGGGAGCGGGCCCGCGGCGGGAACGTTGACGTTGACGCCGCCGCCGAGGTCGACCGAGCTGGCGGTGCCGACAGCCAGGACCGCGAACAGCGATCCGAGGGCGATGGTGAGCAGAAGCTTCTTGGTCATTGGTCTATGGCGTCCCGCCCGCAGCGTCGGTTTCACTGCCAAACCTCCCCGGTCCCGCAGGCACGTCCAAACTACTAGCTCAGTTTCGGCTTTGCAACGGGCAACTGACGCCTGAAACCTACCTGAGGGCCTCGACCCCAATGTTGAGTTGAGGCTGCCTTCGATGCACGGCCCCGCGCTAGGGTCCAGAGGCGATGGAAGCAGGCGGAGATGGGCTCAAGGACAGGATCTCGGCACGCGGCACGGACGCGCTGGGCGAGCTCGCCCAGGCGCTGGCCGACAATCCCCTGTTCGGCCAGGCGCTGCAGGTCGCCCTGGACGCCCGCGAGCGCGTGAATGAGGCCGGAGCGCACGCGATGCGGAACCTGAACGTGCCGACCGCGGCCGACGTCGAGCGTCTTGGGCGGCGCCTGCGGGCGGTCTCCGAGCGGCTAGAGGCCGTCGAGGACAAACTCGATCAGCTCAGCGACGACCTCGTCGCCCTGCGCCGGCTGGCCGAACGCCAGAACCAGGCCTCAAGCGGCACCTGAGGCTTCCAGGGCCGCCACGGCGGCCCGCCCGAGCCGCTCGGGGACCTCCTCGGCGAGGTCCTCGTCGCTGATCCGGCTCCGCGTACCGCCGCCGAACACGTCCGTGACGGCGACGACGCACCCGACCTGCACCTGGAGGCGGCGCCCCAGCGCGAACAGCGCCGCCGCCTCCATCTCGACGGCCCTGGCGCCGCGCGCGGCGAGCTTCTCGCGCCAGCGCGGATCGGGGTCATAGAAGAGGTCGACCGTCGCGATCAGCGACGGCTCCGCGCCGGTCGCGGTGGCCAGCGCCGCGGTCAGGGCGGGGTCGGCGGCGACGGTCTCGTCGTCCTGGAGCGCACGGCTGGCGCCGTCCAGTGACAGGGACTCGCCGGCGACCACGAGGTCGCCCAGCTGGAGGTCGTCGGCGACGGCGCCGCAGGTCCCGACCCTGACCGCCCGCCTGACGCCGAGCTCCGCAAGCTCCTGGAGCACGAGCGACGCGCTCGGTCCGCCGATGCCGGTGGCCTGGATGGTCAGCGGCCTGCCCTCCGGCGTCTCACCCCAGTAGCCCCAGAGGCCGCGGTTGTGGTTGCTCATCTTCGGGGTGTCCGCGAACAGCATCTGGGCGAGCGCCATCGCCCGGCCGGGGTCGCCGGGAAGCAGGGCGTCGGAGGCGATCGGGGCGCTCGGTCGCAGGTGCAGGGCCATCGCCGCGAGCATATGTCTGCGCTGCTGCCCGGGTGGCTGCCGGCCGGGTAGCCTTCGCGCCAGATGCCGTCTCGCGAGACCCAGACCGGCCCCTCCGACGCGCTCCGCGCGGCCGTCGAGAAGACCTTCGCCGCCACCGCGGGCTCGGCCGCCGGCACGCGCGAGCGCGCCGCCGAGCTGCTCGACGAGGTCGTCCGGCGAGGCGACGAGGTGCGCCAGGAGGCGGTCAGGCGGGGCCAGGAGGTGCGCGACGAGGCCGTCAAGCGCGGCCAGGAGGCGCGCCGCGAGGTCAGCCGGCGCGGCGAGGAGGTGGCTCGCCGCGGGCAGGAGGTGCGCGACGAGGCCGTGCGCAGGGGGCAGGAGGCCCGTGACGAGGTGATGCGCAGGGTCGAATCCGAGCTGGGAGCGATCAGCGACCGGCTGGAGAAGCTCGAGGCGGCCCTTCGCAAGGGCAAGTCTTGACCTGAGGTAGAGGCTTAGGGTCCGTGGGCCGTCGCATCCTGATCACCGGGGTCTCGAGCCGCTGGGGGACGGAGCTGGCGCGGTCGCTCGAGGCCGACCCAGAGATCGACTTCATCTGCGGCCTCGATACCACGCGCCCGGAGGGCCTCGGCCGGACCCGCTTCATCGAGGCGGACATCCGCAACCCGGTCATCTCCCGGCTGCTGCCGGGCACCGAGGTCGACACCGTCGTCCACTGCGGCATCGTCTGGTTCCCCGGTCCGGACAAGCCGGCGCGGGCGCTCCACGACATCAACGTGATCGGGACGCTGCAGCTCCTGGCGGCCTGCGAGCGGATCCCGACCCTCCGCTCCCTGGTCGTCCGCGGGTCGGCCGCCATCTACGGCTCCGAGGCCGCGGCCCCGGCCTTCTACACCGAGGACATGGCGCGTCGCTATCCGCTGAAGACGAGGTTCCAGCGGGACATCGGCGAGCTGGAGAGCTACTTCGAGAACTTCGCACGCCGCCGCCCGCAGGTCAGCTGCTGCATGCTCCGCTACCAGCCGGAGATCGGGCCGGACCTGGACACGCCGCTGGTCCGGTACGTCTCGCTGCCGCTGGTCCCCACGCAGCTCGGGTTCGACCCCCGCCTCCAGTTCGTGCACGCGGAGGACGCGACCGGCGCGCTGGTCGCCGCCACCCGCCGCCCGGTTCGCGGCCCCGTGAACGTCGCGCCCACCGGCTCGGTCTCGCTGTCGAAGATCCTGCGACTCGGCGGACGGCCGCAGATCCCCGTCCCGCACAGCCTCTTCGCCCCCGCCTTCGGCTGGCTCGGCCGCCAGCTCGGGCTGGCGGACCTCTACGGCGACGGGATCAGGCTGCTGCGGTACGGCCGCGGCGTAGACAACACGCGGCTGCGGGAGGAGGTCGGCTACCAGCCGCTCTTCGACGCGGTCGGGGCGATCCGGGACTTCTCGCTGAGGACGGGCGCGCCCGCCGACCTTCCGAGCCCCGCGGCGAGGACCGCGGTCCGGGGAACGGCGCTGCCGTGAGGCCCCGCCGATGACCGCCCCGCCCGTGGCGAGCCGCCGCAGCGCCCTTCGCCGTTCCGTCGCCGGGGCGCTGTCGGCCGCCGCCGGCCGGCGCGGCGGGGACTACCGGGAGGACGAGTGGGGCTTCGACGCGGAGTTCGCGGAGGCCGCCCTGCCGTTCTTCGAGCTGGCCTACGAGCGCTGGTGGCGGGTCAGGGCCACCGGTTTGGAGAACGTCCCGGCCGAGGGCCGGGCGATGCTGGTCGCCAACCACGCCGGGGTCCTGCCGTTCGACGCGGCGATGATGTCGACGGCCATCCGGCTGCTGCATCCCCAACCGCGGTGGCCTCGGTTCATGGTGCTCGACTGGGCCTTCGAGCTCCCCTACCTCAGCTACTTCGTCCGGCGGATGGGCGGTGTCCCGGCCAACCCGTTCAACGCGACCCGCCTGCTGCACCAGGACCATCTGGTGATGGCCTTCCCCGAAGGGGTCAAGGGCACGGGCAAGCCCTACTCGGACCGCTACCGGCTGCAGCGCTTCGGCCGGGGCGGGTTCGTGGAGGTGGCGCTGCGGACCCGCTCGCCGATCGTCCCGGTGGCGGTCGTCGGCTCGGAGGAGATCTATCCGAAGATCGCCGAGAGCCGGACGCTCGCCCGGCTGCTGCGGGCCCCGTTCGTGCCGATCACGCCGACGTTCCCGCTGCTGGGGCCATTGGGCCTGGTCCCGCTGCCCTCGCGCTGGCGGATCGAGTTCGGCCAGCCGATCGACCTCTCGGAGTTCCCTCCCGAGGCCGCGGCGGACCGGTCCCTGATCCTGGAGCTCTCCGAGCGGGTGCGCGACACGATCCAGCGCAGCCTCTACGACAACCTGCTCGAGCGAGGCGGCGCTTTCATATAGGGCAGCCGCTTAGACTCGTGCGGTGGCGGCGGCGAAGCAGCAGCAGGCGTTCAAGTCGGCCAAGGAGCTGCGGCAGATCCTGGACCAGGTCCTGCGCGAGCTCGAGAGCGACGAGGAGTCCTCCTCGCGGATGAGTGCCGCCGCCGCGCCGCTGCAGCTGGAGTTCACCGACCTGAGGCTGGTGCTGAACATCGCCGCGATCGAGCCCGGCGGGAGCCTCAGCTGGAACTTCAAGCGCAAGACCAAGACGAAGACCAAGCCGAAGCTCAGGCTCGCGATGAGCTCGGACGTGGCGAACCGGATGTTCCAGGGCCGTGAGAACCCCGCGATCGCGATCGCCCGGGGGCGCCTCCGTCCCAAGGTGGAGGACGCGGCCGCGGCGCTCCGCTTCTTTCCCGCGGCCAAGCCGATGTTCGCCCACTACACCGAGCTGGTCGCCGAGAAGTACCCCCATCTGACTATTGATTAGTGGCATTGACTTCGCGCCCCGTCGGCGTAGTCTGCGCAGCAGACGAATACGGCTTGGGCCGGAGTGGTCCCGCCGCCCCAGCGTCCCCCGGCGACTGGGACCAAGGGGCCGGAACCGCAAGGCGTCATCGGCGCCGCTGGCCAACGAAGCGGGCCGACAGCCCGCCGGCGACGGGGTCTTCTCGGACCCCGTCGCGCTTTCCGGAACGTGAACGACGAGTCTCAGCAGCGGATCTCGCTGGCCCAGGCCAGCCGCCTGGCCGGAGTCCCGGCGGGGAAGCTGAAGGAGTGGGCCAAGGAGGGCCTGGTCCCGGTCGACGACGGCGTCTGGACGCGGGCCGCCGCCGCCCAGGCGCGGGTGATCGCCAGGATGGGGGAGCGCGGCTACTCGCGCGAGGCGATTCGCGAGGCGGTCCGCGGCGGCAGGCTGGCGTTCGGCTACGCCGAGGACCTGTTCCAGGTCTCCGAGGGCGAGTACACCAAGGAACAGGCAGCGGCCGAGACGGGGCTCGAGGCCGAGCTGATCGATCGCCTGATGACCCTGCTCGGGACGCCGATGGGCGCGGAGGGCCGGCTGAACGAGGAGGACCTGCGCGCGATGCGCCACTGCGCCGAGGTGCTGGCGTCGGGTTTCCCGCTCGTCGCCTTCCTGCAGCTCGTGCGCATCTACGCCCAGGCCATCCGGAAGGTCGCCGACGCCGAGGTTCGCCTGTTCCACCTCTACGTGCACGAGCCGCTGATGCAGGACGGGATCCCGCCGCTGGAGATGGCCGAGGAGATGGGCGACCTCGCCGCGGACGTGCTGCCGGTGACGGCGCCGCTGATGGACTACATGCACAACCGCTACCTGCGCTTCTACATCGAGCAGGACGTCGTCGGGCACATGGAGGCCGAGCTCGCCGGCGGAGGCGAGACCCTCGCGCGGGTCTCGATGACCTTCTGCTTCGTGGACCTGACCGGGTTCACCCGCTACACCGAGGAGGAGGGGGATGAGGAGGCCCTCGACTTGGTCGAGCGCTTCGTCGACACCGTCGAGGCGACGCTGCCCTCGGAGGCGACCATCGTCAAGACCATCGGCGACGAGGTGATGATCGTCTCGCCGGAGGCCGGGACGCTGACCGAGTGGTCCGTCGGGTTCCTGCGCCTGTTCCAGGAGCGGCCCCAGCCGCGGGTCGGCCTACATAAGGGAGAGGCCGTGTTCCGGGACGGCGACTACTTCGGCGGCGACGTCAACCTGGCCCACCGGGTGGTCAACCGGGCGCTGGGCGGCGAGGTGCTGGTCACCGACTCGGTCGTCGAGTCGATCCAGGAGTCCCAGTACCTGCGCTTCGAGACGATCGGCCAGGTGCGCCTGAAGGGCCTCACCCGGCCCATCTCCCTCTACATAGCCCGCCCCAAGCAGTAGAGGGCGGGCGGCTCAGCGGCTGCGGCTTCGGCGAGCCTTGCGCGCGGCGCGCTTCTTCGCCTTGGCGGCGCGGGCGCCCTTCTTGCCGCCGCGCTTCGCCTTCTTGACCCCGTACTCCGAGCTGACGGTGATGCCCTCGGGATCCGAGGCGTCGTACGGGGTGCCCCTGACGGCCGCGATCCCCATCTCGCGGAACTGTGGCCGCATCAGGTTGGCGCGGTGGGTCGGGCTGTCCATCCAGGCCTGCACCATGCTCTGGGGGGTGCTGAGGCTCTGGGTTCCCCAGACCAGGTTCTCGCCGACCAGCCAGGAGCTGGCGTGGCGGGTGTAGCCCGTCGCGACGATGCGGTCGATGAAGCTGACGCCGCTGGGGGTGTCGTGCGCGAAGTAGCCGCTGCTGACCATGTCGTCCGAGTGGTTCTGCGCGGCCGCGCGGAGCCGGGCCTCGGGCCGGACGGGCGCCAGGCCCTCGGTGGCCCGCCGCTCGTTGATCAGGCAGCGCAGGGACTCCTCGAGCTGCGCGGTGCCCTGCTGGGACGCATAGGTGTCGGCGTCGGGGCACGATGCGGCAGCCGGCGCGGCGGTCGCCAGGGCGGCGATGGCGCCGCATGCGAGGGCCGCTGCGAGTCGGTTCCGGGGGGACATGCCCCCCTGATCGGCCTGGGTGGCTCACGCATGGACGCGTGACTGGATTCCTGGACCCCCGTCCTTGAGGGGCACGCACGGCCACTGGACGTTCGTCCATTGCGCAAAGTGAGTAGGAGCCCCCGTTCTGGGAGCGCCCCTGCACGCTCAGGCGTGCCTACCGCCGGTAGCCGAAGTCCGCGGTGTAGATCGCGGCGTCGCGGCCGTAGCCGTTGATGGGCGCGCCGAGGGCGACGCCCACGCCGACCTGCCGGTAGCTGCCCGAGAGCATGATCTCGCGGTGGCTGGCGCTGTTCATCCACTCCTGGACGGCGACGCGGGGCGTGCTCAGGCTGCCCGAGCCCCAGCGGATGGTCTCGCCGACCCCCCAGCTCCTCGCCCCGGACAGGTAGCCCGTGTCCTGGATGCGGCTGATCGGATCGCTGCCGTTCGGCGAGTCGTGATCGAAGTAGTTGCCGGCGTCCATCGAGTTCGAGTGGCGCTGGGCGGCCCGCTGGAGCTTGACGTTGACGGTCAGCTTCTGGAGCCCGTTGCTCCGGCGCCGCTTGTTCATCAGGCAGACGACCGAGTCCCGCGCCTCGTCCGCGGTCAGCTGCGGCGGCCTGGCGTCGGCGTCGGGGCAGGCGATCGCCGGAGCGGCCGGCGCGAGGAATGCGATCCCCGCCACCAGCACCGACGCCGCTTTGATCATCCGTGTCATCGGGCGTTGAATCGGCTGACCACCCGCCGACTTTATTTCGCCCTCGCGCGCCTGACTACGCAGGTTTCTACGGGTTGTGGACGCGGCTTTCTACGGTTCTTAAGATTGGGTGGATGGCCCCGAAGAAGCCCTCGTCCCCGGCGGCCGCGGTGCGCGAAAGCGGCCTGATTCCGCCTGATTCCAGGGGAATCGCGCTCGTCTCCGGGGGCGCCGACTCCGCGGTCCTCGCCGCCGGGCTCGCGGCCGTCTGCGGCGCCGGCTCGGTCATGGCGCTGCACCTCAACTACGGGCTGCGCCCCGATTCCGATTTGGACGAGAGTACGTGCGCCGAGCTCTGCCGCGGCCTTGGGATCCCCCTGGTGGTGGACCGGCCGGACCTCGGCGCCGGCAACGTCCAGGACGCGGCGCGTCGCGCCCGCTACGACGCCGCCCAGCGGCTGCGGAGCGAGCATGGCTTCGACTGGATCGCCAGCGGCCACACGCGGACCGACCTGGCGGAGACGGTCCTGTACCGGCTCGTCACCTCGCCCGGCCGCCGGGCCCTGCTGGGCCTGCCGGCCCGCCGCGGTGACGTCGTGCGGCCGCTGCTGGCGGTGCGCGGCGAGCACGTTCGCGCCCTTGCGCGGGACGCCTCCCTGCCATACCGCGACGACCCCACGAACGCCGAGCCCCTGTACGCGCGCAACCGCCTGCGCAACGAGGTCCTGCCGGTGCTGCGCGAGGTGGGCCGGAGCGCCGAGGAGGTGATCGCCGAGACACAGGCCGAGCTGGCCGAGGAGTCGGCCGTGCTCGACCGCCTCGTCGCCGACGAGCTGGAGCGAACGGGAGCGGCCGCGGCGGGCGTGATCGGAGCCGAGGCGCTGCACGAGATGGAGCCGGCCGTTCGGCGGCTCGTGCTGAGGGACCTGGCCGAGCGCGCCGCCGGCGGGCCGGTGGCCCTGGGGAGGCAGCGCGCGGCGCAGATCACCCGCCTGGCGTCGCAGCCCGAGGGCGGCTTGGTCGAGCTGGGCGGAGGCCTGGAGGCCCGCGCCGAGCACGGCGTGGTCCGG
>JADMIO012610738.1_pt1 | contig 27686 bp, 18 predicted proteins | sample 8958161 | NCBI WGS metagenome assembly JADMIO01 (sample SAMN16585339, study PRJNA669376) | soil metagenome | isolation source: Crop rotation soil | place: USA: Cullars Rotation, Alabama | collected 2011
CATTCTCCGCGGAGTTCGGGACGGCGTCGGGCGGCATCCTGAACGTCATCACTCGCAGCGGCACCAACCGATATCAGGGGCGGGCGTACGGATTCTTCCGTGATGCCAGTCTGGACAGCGCGCCGTTCGCAGGGTCGTTCACAAACGGTCACCCGGACTACCTCGACGCAGCCGCGCCCTTCAGCCAGCAGCGCATTGGCGGGTTCGTCGGAGGGCCGGTGGTCCGGGACAGACTGTTCTTCTTCATCGGCGCCGAACGACTGAAGAAGAACTCGACGACGATTCTGGGCATTTCGGACTACTGGCGCGCACGAGGGCTCGAGACCATGCTCCCCGCCGGCACCGAGGATCATCCGTTCCTGGTCAAGGGCGATCTGAATGTCAACAACAGGAATCGTCTCTCCGTTCGCTACGACCGGAGCGTGCGAAAGGAATTGAACCTGTCGCAAGCTGGCTCGGCGATTGACACTGAAGAAGATCGCTATGCGTTTGGCGGACCCATTTCGAACGTCCTCGGAAGCTACACGACGACGGTCAGCAATAGCAGTTTCAACGAGGCGCGTCTCTTTTACGGCTCGAACAAGGCCCCGATTGTCTGCAACAAGTCGGGCACCGGTGGCAGCGCCCAGCTCGCGAAGGCCCCCATTGGAACCTTCGCGCATATCGAGTTCCCCGGCGCCCTCTTCGGGTGCCCGCTTTTCACCGGTCTCGAAGGCGAGGAGAACATCGTCATCGCGGACAACCTCACGATGACGAGAAACCGGCATCAGTTGAAGATCGGCGCGCAGGGCAATCAGGTCCGCACGATTATCGACGTCACCAACTATCACGACGGGTTCTGGAGCCATCCATCAGACCGGCTCTTCAACCGGGCGGATCCCACAACCTACCCCGACGTGTTCATCGGGAACGTCGGGCCCGCCCTTGCGAAAACGAATCTCTGGAACAGCTACTACTACGTCCAGGACACGTGGCAGCCGGCGTCGGGCATGACGCTCAATCTCGGCTTGCGTTACGACCTCGATCGCTCCGTCACAGCGGGCAACGAGTTCGTGGAGGCCAAGAACGCGCGAATCGTCCAGCGCTACGGCGGGTCGCCGCTGCTGCACCAGACCAACGTCGACTACAACAATCTCGCGCCGCGTATCGGCTTCGTCTGGACGCCAGCGCGCGCAGGGAGTACCACGATTCGCGGGAGTGGCGGCATCTTTTACGACCAGAACCACAACAACTTCAACGCCATCTACATCGTCAACACGCTGCTGTCGGACGGGTTCATCCAGTTCGACGCGAACAACCCGCTTCAGAACCCGTACTACAATTCCGCGGACGCGGCCGGAAGTGCGTCCGCGTTGCGCGCATTTCTCGCAAGAAGCTATCCGTTCTTTCCCGACCTGTCTCTCGCGGCGGTGGCTCCCGAGGTGGTGGATCGTCTTGACCCAAACCTCAAGGTGGCGTTCACGGCCCAGTACGGCGTGGGATTGAGTCGCGATGTCAGCCGCGCGCTCACAATCGACGTCGATTATGTCCACGCGGACGGAAGGAACCTACCCGTCTTCGTCGACGACAACATCACGTTCGGAAGCGGAGTCTATTCAGTGACCGACCCGCGCTTCGCCCGCATTCTTACTTTGAAGAACGTCGGGACGTCGCGCTACAACGCGTTGCTCACGCAGGCGCAGGTCCGCTGGAGCACCGGCCACTCGGGACTGTCGTACACGTTGTCAAGAGCGACATCGAATAACGAGGGCGGCATCTTCGGGGGCACCGCGACCAATCCATTCGACTTGACGGAGGATCAGGGTCCGGACAGTGCCGATCGCCGTCACAACCTTGTGTGGAACGGCTCGTACGGTTTTCCGTTTGGCATTCAGCTGTCAGGGATCGCCGTCTACCGCAGCGCCGCGCCCTTCAGCGTGACGACGCGGTTCCAGCGCGACTCCGACCCGTTTCGGGACAGGCCGGAACCGCGCAACTCGCGTCGGGGCGACAACGAGCGCATGGTGGATTTTCGAGTAAGCAAGGTTGTCGGGATTGGCTCGTTCCACGTCACGGGATTCTGGGAGATGTTCAACGCGTTGAACACCAACAACTTTGTCAACTACGCCGGCAGCCTCGAGTCTTCCAGCTTCGGACGGCCGCTCGCCGCCCTCGACAAGCGCCGGCAGCAGTTCGGCTTCCGGATCGAGTTCTAACGCGTTTACACTCGTTACACACTCCTATGCTTTCCCTGCACGAACGCGCGGGCGAGGTGTTCCTCGCTGCGTTGTCGAGGCCTGTCGCCGAGCGCGATGCCTTCCTCGTGGACGTGTGCAAGGGCAACGAGGAGCTGCTTCAGGAGGTGCGTTCGCTCCTGCTGTTCCACGACGGAGGAACCATCACCGGCGATCCGTTCGCGACGAGGCCGGACTTTTCAGCTGGGGATATCTTCGCGGATCGCTACCGGATGATCGCGCGCGTCGGTCGCGGCGGCATGGGCGACGTGTGGCGAGCCGACGACCTGGTTCTAGGAACGCCCGTCGCGCTGAAGTTGATCCACGCGGCCAGCGCGTCGGATCGCGCCCGGATCCTCCAGGAGGTGCGACTCGCGCGGCAGATCACGCATCCCGCCGTGTGCCGCGTCTTCGATGTCGGCGAGGCGGGCGAAACGATCTTCTACTCGATGGAGTTCGTGGCAGGCGAGGATCTGGCGGCGCTTCTCAAGCGCACCGGTCGCCTGACGCCCGAGCGAGTCATCGAAATCGGTCAGCAGTTGTGTGCTGGCCTCGCCGCGGCGCATGCGGAGGGGGTGCTTCATCGCGACCTGAAACCCGCCAACATCCTGATCGATCGCGACGGGCGAGTTCGCATTACCGACTTTGGGATCGCCCTCACGACGAACGATCGTGCATCGCGTGCCATCGTCGGGACGCTCGGCTACATGGCGCCCGAACAGCTCGCTGCGGATGCCCCGATCTCGGATCGAACAGATATTTACGCGCTCGGTGTCGTCCTGTTCGAGCTCGTGACGGGGCAGCCGTACCACACGACGCAGTCGGACGATCCGTCGGCGAGGCTCTCTCGCCTGGCTCCCGGCATCAACCCCCGTCTCGCGCGCGCCATCCGGAATGCGACCGCCCGTGATCCGCAGGACAGACCCGCGAGTGCGCTGGAGATGGCGGCAGCGCTGCCAGAGACCGGCTCTTCACATCAGGGCAGATGGAAGTGGCTTGCCGGCGCAGCGATCGTCGCGGCGCTGGTCGTCGCCGCCGCACTCTTCGCATGGACGCGCCACTCGAGCGGTGCGCTGACGGCGCGCGACACGATCATCCTCGCCGACTTCGCCAACAGCACGGGCGATCCGGTCTTCGACAGCACCTTGAAGGTCGCGCTGGCAGTGGCGCTGGAACAATCGCCATTCTTGAAGGTGTTTCCAGATGATCGCGCGCACCAGCAGCTGCCGCTGATGCAGCGCTCGTCCAACGAGGCGATCACTCCGGCGATAGCGCGCGAGATCGCCCAGCGTGAACAGCTCAAGGCGCTCGTTGCGGGCTCGATCGCGAGCCTGGGACAGCACTACGTCGTCGCGCTGGAAGCGATCAACGCGCACGACGGTGACGTCATGGCGCGCGAGCAGGTTGAAGTGAACAGCAAGGAAGAGGTGTTGTCCTCCCTGGGCGCGGCCGTGTCGAGGCTACGGCGAAAGCTCGGCGAGTCGCTCGCGTCGATCCAGCGGTACGACGTGCCGCTGCCCCAGGCGACGACGCCGTCCCTCGACGCGCTGCAGGCGTACGCGCGGGCGCGCGAGGGCGGCCGCGTCAACGACCAGCGCGTCGAAACGATTCCGCGCCTCAAACGCGCCATCGAGCTCGACCCGAACTTCGCGCTCGCACACGCCGAGCTGTCGGGCACGTACGCCAACACCTGGCAGTCGCTTCTCGCGCCGCCGTGGTCGCGCAAGGCCTTTGCACTGCGCGACCGCGTCAGCGAACGAGAACGGTATGTGATCTCGTGGCGGTACTACCGCGATGCCACTCAGGGGTGGGATGAGGGACTTGACCTCGCCCAATCGTGGGCGGCTGCGTACCCGAGGGAATCGACCGCCTTCAACAGCATCGGCCTCGCGGCGTGGTCGTTGGGCCAGTATCAGCAGGCGATCCCGGCGCTCCAGGAATCCATCCTCCTCGACTCGAAGTTCTTTGCGCCCCGGTTGAATCTCCTGTGGACGTTCACCGCGCTGAACCGGTTCGACGATGCACGGAAAGTGATCGCGGATGCCGGCGCCGCCAGCATCGATCACATCGGGTTTCAGCAGATGTCGTACGTCTTGGCGTTTCTCGACCACGACACCGCGAGCATGACACGCGCCCTCGACACAGCGCTGGCGAAACCGGAAGGGTTCTGGGCATCGAACTGGGAGCCCCGCATCGCGGCGTTTGGCGGCCGCATGCACGATGGGCACGATGGGTTCCGTCGCAGCGTCGCGATGACGAGGCAGGCGAACATCACCGAACTGTCCGGCCTGTTCGCCGCGCAGGACGCGATATCGCACGCGGTCGTGGGACAGTGCGCGGATGCGACGAGGGAAGCGACCGCCGCGATCGAGACGAGCCGCGATAACTTCACGCTCGAATCGGCCGGTCGCGCGCTTGCTTGGTGTGGGTCGACCAGCGTGGCGGAGGACGTGTCGCGCGATCTCACCCGCCGCTTTCCTGAGGCGATCCTGACGACACACGTGATCGTGCCGGTAATCGCCGCGGAGACAGCGATCAGGTCGAAGCAGCCGATGCGGGCGCTCGAGCTGCTCGAACCGGTGAGACGGTTTGACCATGCGACGGTGTCCGAATTCTGGCCGGCCTATCTGCGCGGAGAAGCGCTTCGAGAGCTGGGACGCCATGCGGAGGCGGTCGACGAGTTCCGGAGCGTCGTCGATCATCGAGGCGAGATGATCGACTCGCCGCTCTATCCGCTGGCGCATCTCGGTCTCGCGCGGGCGCTCGCATCCTCGGGCGATCGCGCAGGTGCCCGACAGGCCTACGACACGTTTCTCAGTCTCTGGAAGGACGCCGATTCCGATTTGCTGCCGCTCAAAGAAGCGCGACGCGAGCTCGCTGGTCTACATCAATAGGGAGACCCAATGTCCTCGACCAAACAGCCAAATCAAGAGCTCTTCCCGCAGATGTACGACGAGCTGCGGCGGGTCGCCGGGCGATACCTCGGCCGCGAGCGCTCCAACCATACGCTGCAGCCGACGGCGCTGGTGAACGAGGCATGGCTTCGATTGCAGAAGGACCGGGGCGCCGCGTCACCGGGTCGGACACAGGGACTCGCGCTGGCGGCGCAAGCGATGCGGCGGGTGCTCGTCGATCACGGCCGCCATCAGAAGAGCCAGAAACACGGCGGGCGGCTCCCGCACGTCGAGCTCGACGATCTGCTGCACGCGGCGCATACCGCCGCGGTGCCCGTCGAGGACCTCCTCACGCTCGAAAGCGCGCTCGCGCGTCTTGAAGCCGTTGACGCGCGAGGCGCCGAAATCGTGGCGTTGAGATTCTTTGGCGGCCTGTCAGTGCCGGAAGTCGCGGAGCATCTCGGCGTGTCCGTGAGCACGGTAGAGCACAAATGGACGCATGCACGCGCCTGGCTGCGGCGCGACCTCAGCCAGGGTTCACCTCCGAAGTGACATTGCGGACCACGCGGACGATCTTCGTCTTGTAGTCCTTGCCGTCAGGCCGGCGCAGCCTCAGCGTGTTCCTGGAGACGCAGACGGCGATCGGGTCGTTGATCACGAGTCGAGTCGGATCGAAGTTCCAGAACTCGTTGCCGGAAGACTGACCGGTGTAGACGACGTCGTTGAGGCGAACCGTCACGAGGTACGTCTTGGTCTGCCTCTCCGCCGGCGTGGTGTATGCGTCCACCTGGCCCTCGCCGCGTGTGTTCTCCGTCTTCGGCTTCTTGCGGACGGACGTGATCGTCGATTGGGGCACGCGCGCCGTAACGATCTCCACGTCGCGGAGCGTTCCGGTTCCGCAAACCGATTGCGCGCCCGCGGGGGACGCCGACAACATCGCCAGCACCACGGTGGCCGCCATCAACAGGTATCGATTCATTTTCATAGTCACCTCTCTCATCCGGCTAACGCGTGATCCGCCGGCGAAACCCTTAGTTGACGGATCGGCGGGCCATGAAGGTGCGAGCGATCGCGCAGCCGCCGACGAGGCCGGTGATCGTGACAAGGACAGCAAAGGTATCGGGTGCGAACAGGGCAATCGTTGCCATCGGCGTCTGAGACCTGGCCGGCACGACGATCCAGATCACCCCAATCACACAGACGTCGATGACGAGAGGAAGGTAGAGTCGCCATCTTCGCGGCGATCGCAACGACCACACCTCCCATACCGTGGCGATCAGCAGCGGAACCAACATCGTCAGCGGTGAGAGTGCGGTCGAGAGGGAGTTGGCGGGCACGGCCTGGCCATGTCCGAGAAGCGTCGCGGTTATACCTTCGACGAGGCTGTTGATCGCGGCGGTATGACCGAAGGCGCCAACGTTCATCAACACGACGATGCCGAGACGCTGCTCGGGGAGCAGGAGCAGATGCGAATAGAAATTGCTCACATCTCCGTCGTGCCAGATCCTCGTGGAGCCGGGTGCCCTGGTTACCACCCATCCCATTCCGTACGAACTCGAGGGGCCCATGCTGGCCACCGGAGCGTGAAGCGTATCGATGCCCTGTCGCGACAGGACTTGACTGTGCTCGTACGTGCCGCCGTCCAACTGCGCGGCCAGGTAATGCGTGAGATCTTCAGCTGATGAAATCAAGAATCCCGACGGGGTCATCCGCCGGGGATACGGCGCATCGAAGCCGAGTGGCCACAGCAGCCAGTAGCGGGAGCCAGATGCGACGTCGGCGGCGGCGGGGTCGGACAGTGCAGCCGCACTGTGCGTCATCTGCAGCCGGGAGAAGATCGCGGAGCGGACGTATTCCTCGTACGACGTTCCGGATACTGCAGCGACGATGAGACCCAGGGTGTTGTAGTTCTCATTGGAGTATTCGTAGCGTCGGCCGGGCGGCTGCTGCAGCTGTGTGTTGAACAGTGCTCGAACGCCGTTCTCGAGAGCTATGGCGCTCTGGTCGTCGTCCACTAGACCTTGACGACCGTCGTAGGTCGATAGTCCGCTAGTGTGATGGAGCAACTGGCGCACGGTGATCAGGGCTGACTGCGCCGCGTCGTCAGTGCCGAACCAAGACAAATACCTCGTGACGCGCGCATCCAGATCAATCTTGCCCGTCTCGACCAGTTGCATCACCGCCAGGGCGGTGAAGGACTTCGAGGTTGAGCCAAGAATGAACTCGGTCTGAGGCGTCACCGGCCGGCCGTTCGGCCCGGCGACGCCATAGCCCCTCACATAGGCGATGTGGTCACCTTGCACCACGCCCAATGCCAGGCCAGGAATACGGGCCGCCTGCATTCTCGCGACGATGAAGGCGTCGATGTCCGGCGGGCCGACCGACTCTGCTCTGGGGAACGCGGCGATGAGAAGCAGCAGCGCCACTGCGCCGATGACGCGTTTGGACCTGGACATTGCCAACTCACAGGGCGCGAAGAGCCGCGTGCCCGATCGACCAGGCCGCCGCCGCATACCCGATAGTTGTCGAGGTGAAGCTCCCGGCCATGATGGCGCCGAACGGGCTCGTCGGCCGTTGACGCAGGGTCGGCTTGATGGCCAGCGCGATGAATCCGACAGGGTTCATGAACGACCCGAGGCTCATCGTGAACACCACGACCGGTGGCGGCGACACTTGGAAATGGTTGAAGAGCAGAAAGAAGATCATCAACAGACCCGTCATCAACAGGTAGTCGATGTGAGCCTTCAGCAAGTACTGGTAGTTCGGAAACAGCCCCTTCATGAACGCCGACGATCGGACCCCCACCAGGCACCATGCCAGGACCAGGGTGATCAGCAGGCAGAGACTTGCAACGACGACCAGGACGTTCGCGAAATTGCGCATGACGCATCCCCTCCGTTTGCTTAACGCGCAAACCGGACGGAGACCCCTTAGCGCTCGAAAGGTGAGGGAATCTCGAAGAACTCGCCGCGCATCACGACCGACGGCGGCATCCCGAACATCTCGTAGAAGATGCGCGTCAGGTGGCCGCATCGGCAAAAACGGCGGCGTGCGCGGCGGCGGCAATGGTGCCCGCCGGCCCTGGGCGGGCGGACCCCGTACGAACGGTTGCTCGGGAAAACGAGAGCTGAAGTGTCACCAGGGTGTTAGGACCCTAGAACCCGGTGTTCGGAGCGGATCTTTACGAATTGTTCACGCGGTTCAATCGCGGCCCGAAGACCCACGCTACAGATGACATCACCTGTACCTGATCGGAAATCAGGAAATCAGAAATCACTCGAACCGCGAACTCGCCGCGATGGATCCTACCGTTTCCACTCCCAATCCCAGCCCGCGTGTAACGAGGCATTGGGTCCCCACTTCTCGACGGTGTAGGGAATACCTTGCAGCGACGCCTCCCCGGAATACACATTGTTGTGCGTATAGGCGAACGTTGGATAAAGGTAGAGGCGATTCCACACGTAGACATAGTAGCCGCCGGTCAGTCCTACGCTGAGCGGTCGAAACCTGGACTCGCCGCTCAGATGCTCCGCTCGAAGCCGCCAGTTCTGATTCAACACGACCGCGCCCAACGCCGGACCACTCGTCATCGGTCCGCGAAAGCGATACGTCACGCGCACAACCTGAATCGACGTCGATGTGGCTTTCCACTGGACGGCGTCGTAATTGTCGTCGCCCTTCAAGAGGAAGCTCGGAACCTCATAACGGCCGGTGCCGGCGGCCACTTGCAAGCCGTTAGCGAAGGACAGGTTCAGAATTCCCGAATAGCCAGGCAACCCATAGGCGAGCACGTCGGCCTCGACGGCAACGGAGTTGGACGAAGGAAGCGGCTGCTGCGCCGACACGGACGCCACCGTGAAGGCCAGGAAGCAGCAGACGAGCGATGTACGTAGCATGGAGCCATCCCTTCGAAGCGTGTTACCCAGGTGGCGGGCGAACGGGCACCCAAGAGTTGAGACTCTACCGGCGGCCGGATCGGGACGCTGTGCTGTTTTGAACACGCTGACGATACCGTTGCAACAGGTACCTGATCCGGGCTGCCAACTACGTGCATCTCCGAAAGGATTAGCTGGATGACTGCTCGCCAAAGGCCCATCGTGGATAGCGGGACAAGTGGAACGATCCTGGCGGGCGGCGTCGCTCTGATAGGAGGTGCCCTCGCGTTTCTCGGCGTCTTCACGTATCTCGCTGCGCGCTTTCATTATCCGGAGGTGCTCGATGGCCGAGCGCAGGACGTACTTCCCGCTCTCCTGGCGACCGGGGCAGACGGTCGGACGGCCTGGGCCATCTACAGTGTTCTTCCACTGGTTTTCATACCGGCTGGTGTTGGTGCGTTCGAGGCCCTGCGCGATCGTGCTGCCGGTCCGATGCGCGTTGGGTTGCTCTTCTCGTTGTTGGCAGCGGTCAGCATGGCGCTAGGTCTCATGCGTTGGCCGAGTGTGCATTGGGAACTCGCGCGGGCCTGGGGCGAGGCCACCGAAGGCGAGCGCCTCGTACTCGCGGCAGTGTTCGACGGATTAAACCGCTATATCGGCAACTTTGTGGGCGAGTTCCTCGGCGAGCTTAGCTTCAGCGTCTTTTTCGTGCTCTCAGGCGTGGGCTTGTTGCGGGTTGAAACAGCACCCCGTTGGCTCGGTTGGTGGGGGATGGCGACGGGCGGGCTGGGCCTGATCGGGATGTGGCGTAACGTGACACCGGCCGTGGCCGCCGTCGCGACAGCCAACAACTATCTTCTGCCGGCCTGGATGATCGGCTTTGGAGTCTGGCTTGTCATCGCGAGTCGCAGCACGGGTCAAGGAATGGGGTCGGAACGGAAATGACACGAACTCCGTTGGGTAAGGTCTACTTGTCGGAGATGACGACCCGCGGAGGTTGCTGCGGCTCTGCTCTACACCCGATATGGACATGGGCTTTACCGCGGCCCGCGCGGCCGCCGAGCGCGCCCGTCCGCGGGTCAACGTTGGCTGAGGGATCAAGAGGATCAAGAGACGTGTGTCCGTTATTCATTGACACGCCCCGTCGTGTGGGCGGATCATCCGCGCTGTCCGTCGGGGGAACCGGGGCGTGCCGCAGCATCGGTGCGGCGAGGGCTGTTCCGGCGGACCTGCCGCGTGGGATCGGATAACCGACATTCCGTCAACCGAGTGACAGGCGCTTCATAGTTCTTATCGTCTCGTTGTCGGCGCGTGCTTCATTTCATGATGTGGGAGGAGCCCGTATGATGACCATACTGAGTTGGCTCTTCGTCAGACGGCTGACGGTACTCGTGGCGATCATGGCGTTGCCCGTTACGGGATACGCGCAAGACGCGACCTTGACTGGTACCGTGACGGATTCCACGGGCGGCGTGCTTCCTGGGGTGACGGTCACCGCGGTTCATCAGGCGTCGGGCAATACCGTCACCGCCGTCACCGACGAGCGTGGAGCATTTCGGCTTCCCGGTCGGGTTGGCAACTACAAGATCACGGTGGAGCTCGTGGGCTTTACCACCGTGAACAAGAGCGTGGAACTGGTGGTGGGGCAGACCACCGTCACGAATTTCCAGTTGTCGGCGGGGGGCGTGCAGGAAACGATCACGGTCAGCGGCGCGGCGCCGCTCGTCGATACCACTAAGACGTCCATGGGCGGCACGATCAACCCGCGGCAAATGGACAACATTCCGCTGAATGGCCGGAACTGGATGGATCTCGCCCTGATGGCGCCTGGCAGCAACGTGAACGCCGTCAGCGACGTGCCGACCGGCGCGGTCGGATCCAACGCCGGGAATTACCAGATCAATATCGACGGGCAGCAGGTGACGCAGACGATGTTCAACACCTTTGGGCAGGCCCATTTCAGCCGGGACGCCATCGCTGAGATGGAGGTCTCCGGCCGGTTCGACGCTTCCCAAGGTCGTTCGAGCGGCATCCAGGTGAACGCCATCACCAAGTCGGGCACCAACAGCTACGAGGGCATCTACTCCGGCTTCTTCCGGAGCGACAAATTCAACGCTCCCGATTTCATCAACGGGGTCACCACGAAGGGGGCGCCGGTGGGACGATCGACCGTGGGTTGCACGATTGGCGCGGCTGACTGCAACAGTACCGTTCAACCTTACTCGAATCAGACGATGACGTGGACCTACGGCGGCCCGATCAAGAAGGACAAGATTCATTTCTTCGGCAACTACGACTTCTCGCGCCAGCCGCAGACCTACCCGTACAACACCCCCTATCCCTCCTTCAACCTTGACCAGCAGTTCACCACGTGGGACAGGAAGGGCGGCGGGCGGCTGGACTTTCAACTGTCGACAAAAACCCATCTCGCGGTGCGCGGCAATCATTCCTTCTATACCGAGCCAGTCGCGACCGGGAACGCGGCGACGCCCGTCGGTGGCAACAACTTGCATCCCTCGACGCCAGTGATCACCGAAAGGTTCAGCAACGACTTGTTCTTCACGCTCACGCAGGTGTTGAACAATCGGATGCTGAACGAGGTCAAGGGAGGGTATGCCGGCTTCTACTGGACCCGCACGCCGATCGTCACCGGCTGGAAGAACCACCCGTTCGGCCTCGACGTCGGGACGCCGATTCTCACGTTTACAGGACCATTTACCATCGGCCAGGCCCACAACAACTCGCCTCAGAGATGGGTGTCGGATCCGTACAACATTCGTGACGACTTCACGTCGACGTTCAACAAGGCCGGACGTCACACCGTGAAGCTCGGGAGCGAGTACATTGCCGACCTGTTGAATGTCTTCGTTTGCAACATTTGCATGGGTCAGTACGACATGCAGGCCGTAGGTGTTCCCATTCCTGCGAATATCGAGCAGATAATCCCCGTGTGGAACGACGTCAACACGTGGAACCTTGCCGCGTTGTCCAGGAACACCAGAAACTATACGGTCGGCCTCGGGCAGATGAAGGTCTACAACAAGCGGCAGGTCTATTCCGGCTGGGCGCAGGATAACTGGGAGTTCTCCAGGGTGACGTTGAGCCTTGGGCTTCGTTACGACTTCTCCACCGGGCGCGAACTGCAGACCGCCCTAGAGCCACTCTTCGGTGCTCGTCCGTCGGACAAGACAAACTTCGGGCCGCGCTTAGGCATCACGTACGCCCTGAACGACAAGACGGTGCTGCGAGGCGGGTATGGGAAGTACTACGGAGCGCCCGACGACAACGAGGCCATGTGGACGATGCTCTACGCCGGAGAGATCCATCCTCAAGTGAACAACGACGGCCGGGCCGACTTCGCGGCCGATCCGTTCAACGGCCCCGTCCCGACGTACGCGCAGGCCATGGCCTCGTGGCAGGCCGACGTGGCGAGCGGGTGTGCCGCACGCAACTCGTGCAAGTTCAACCGTATCATCAATATCCTGTCGCCGCCGAATCCGACGACGCCGTACAGCCATCAGGGGTCCGTCGGGTTGCAGCGCCAGTTGGGCACATCGATCTCGATCGAGTCCGACTTCACCATCAACGATACTCGCGGCGCGCAGAACGGCCAGAACGTCAATCAGGCCTTCAATCCCGCCACCGGATTCAACTACCCGTACACGGATCGTTCCAAGAAACCGTACCCAGGGTGGGACGCCATTACGATGCGCATGAGAACGGCCGCCGCCAATAACTACGGGTGGCAGTCGGCTCTCACCAAGCGGATGAGCAACCACTGGCAGGGCTCGGCGACGTATCTGTATTCGCGCGAGCACGATTATCAGAGCACGCCGCGCCAGCCCGGATGCCAGTACCCGACGACCATTACGGCATCGGGCTCGTTTACCTGCAGTGTGCCGGTCGTGTTGAACGAGGTCATCGCGGACGAGTGGTATTTGAGCCCCAATCAGCGCAATCGCTTTGTCTTCAACGGCATCCTGGACGCCAGCCACGGCATTCAGCTGAGCGGGCTCTACTTCTACGGTGACAACGGGTACAACACCGCGACGGCGGGGGTGGATCCGATTTCGTCGAACAACACCATCACCCGCGTGCGCGCCGACGGCTCCATCATCCCGCGCAACGGCATCAATAACCCCAACCTCCACCGCGTGGACATGCGCGTCCAGAAGCGGCTCAGGATCACCAGCCGCGTGGGCATCGATGGCATTTTCGAAGTCTTCAACGCGTTCAACCACAGGAACTTCGGAACCTTCACGATCAGCGAAACAACGGTGGCGAGGTCCAATGGGGTGTTGCACCTTGGCTCGCCGGCATTCAACAATCTTGTTGCCTATCAGCCGCGCATGATGCAGCTGGGGTTCCGGGCCACGTTCTGATCGGCTCGCGCAACACATAGGCCGCTGCTGACATCTTGGGGCCGGGCAGGGAATCCTGCCCAGCCCCGTTTTGTTTTGAGGGAGTCTGCACGTTGGTTTCGTGTTTTCGTGGCCAGGGTTCAGCCACCGGGACGGCATGACCGGCCTCATTTATTTTCTCTTCTTCTGCTCAGGCCTCAGCGGATTGATCTATCAGGTCGTCTGGGTCCGCGTGTTCGGCAATGTCTTCGGCAACACCGTGTACTCCGCCTCCCTCGTAATCGCAGTGTTCATGCTGGGCCTGGGCGTCGGCAGCTCGGTCGTTGGAACATGGGCGGATCGGCGTTACGCCGCCAGGCCCGAGTCGCTGCTCAAGACGTACGGCTATTTCGAGCTGGCCATCGGCTTGATGGGTCTTGCCATCTCCGTGCTCCTGCCTCACCTCGGTCGAGTCTCGGCGCTCGTGTCCTCCTACCTGCGCGACCCGGGCGGCTGGTACGTCCTCTCGACGGCCTCTTACCTCGCCCGCGGAGCGATCGCCATCGTCTTGCTCGCACCGATTACGATGTTGATGGGCGGGACGCTCACTCTGCTCATTCGCCATCTCGTCGGACGGGACCTGGAGGTTGGGCACTGGCGAATCGCCGTTCTCTACGGCGTCAACACCGCCGGCGCGGCGTTGGGCTGCATTCTCACGGATTTCCTGCTGGTGCCTGCCGCCGGTCTTCAACGCACACAGATGTTCGCGGTGTTCTTCAACATCGTCGCGGCGGCGGGCGCATTCGGACTGGCGGGCGCCCTGGCGTCCGGGGCGACACCGGCACGGGCCCGTAAGAAGAAAAAACCCAGTGTCCCTGACGTCACCGCCCCGACCGTCCCTCTGTCGCCGCCGGCATCGTCGGGTCTCGTGTGGACCGGCCTGGCCCTCGCGATGTCCGGCTTTGCGGCGATGGGAATGGAAATCCTCTGGTTCCGTCACTTCACGCTCCTGCTGGGCGAATTCCGTGCCGTGTTCTCTCTGTTGCTCACCGTCATCCTGATCGGAATCGGCGCGGGCTCGCTCGCCGGAGGTTTTCTCCTTCGCCGAATTGCGCGACCAGCACAGTGGTTGATGGTCGTACAGGGACTCTTCGTCGCTTCCACTCTTCTGGGACTGGCCGTTGCCAGTCTTGGGAACATCAAGGACGCGGCGTTCGCCGATCCTGCTTATCGAGCGGCGGTAGGTCACATGGTCGCGGCAGCGCCCGGCGTTGAATCTGATTTGGCGCGAACGCTGCGGGAGTTGTGGTTCAATGCGAGACCCATCCTGCTGGAGGTTCTTGTCCCTGCGCTGCTGATGGGCCTCGCGTTTCCGCTGGCCAATGCCATCATCCAGCGCGCGGAACGCCAGGTCGGACGTCGCGCGGGCATTCTCTATCTCTCCAACACCGTCGGCGCCGTCTGCGGCTCGCTGGCGGCCGGCTTCCTGCTTCTGCCCGTGCTCGGAATCCAGGGCAGTGCCACCATCCTCACCACTGCCGCGGCGTTGGCCGTCGGGCCTCTCTATCTCGCAACAGATGCAGGGCGCGCCTTATCGGGTCCCTCATCCAGTGCCGCGTCTAATAAGACCCGGCCTGCATATCCCCTCGCATTCGCCGTCTCAATCCTCGTCGCCGGCGGCGCCATCGGGCTGTGGCTGCGGCTGCCTTCCAGTTACCTGATCACCGGGGCCCTGGAACTGCCGATGCAGCACGAGCGGTTGCTCACCTTGAGTGAAGGCGTCACCGAGGTCATTGCCATCACGGAAGAGCCGGGCACAGGCCGAACGCTTTTCACCAACGGGCATCGGATGTCGTCGACGGCGCCGCTTTCGCAGCGCTACATGCGTGCATTTGCGCATATTCCGCTCCTTTCGGCCGACAACCCGGAGACGGTTCTCGTGATTGGCTTCGGCGTTGGCAATACCACACAGGCGGCGACGCTTCATCCATCCGTTCGACGCGTCGAGGTGGTGGATCTCTCCAGACATGTCCTGACGCACGCCGGCTACTTCAAGAATTCGAATGGGGACGTGCTGAACGACCGGCGAGTGGCCGTCTATGTCAACGACGGGCGGCAACACCTGCAGATGCAGCGCCCGGGCTCGTACGATTTGATCACGCTCGAACCGCCACCTATCGCGCAAGCCGGAGTGGCGGCCCTCTATTCCGAGGAGTTCTACGCTCTAGCCAAGACGCGCCTCACAATGAAGGGCTTCATCAGCCAATGGCTGCCGGTGTATCAGGTACCGGCGGCTTCGACCTTGGCGATGATTCGCGCGTTCGTCGACGTCTTCCCGCAGAGCGTGCTCGTCTCGGGCGCGGAAGCCGACCTGTTGCTCGTCGGCGCGAACGACTCGCGCATCGAGATCGATCCGGCCCGGGTGGCCAACGCCATCGCGAACGCCCCGGCGCTGCGGGCCGATCTGCAACGGGTGGACCTCGGCAGCGTGCGTGAGATCGTCGGCGCGTTCCTCGCCTCACCCGAGAAACTTTCGGCCGCGACTCGAGACTCGGCTCCCGTGACCGACGATCGCCCGATTCAGGAATACGGGGTGCGATCGCTGCTGACGTTTGGCGACGGACTGCCGGCGTCTGTCGCTGACGTGCGCGAGGTTGCGGCGTGGTGCCCGAAGTGCTTCGCGGACGGGAAGCCCGTCCCTCTCGTGCAGGGCCTCGACACCTATCTTGCTCTACTCGGGCGCGCGTACAGTGCGACGCCGGCCGAAGCGGCTCGCACGCGCCTCCTCGCCCGGGGAGGGACGCGCCGGGTCGACGGTAGCGCCTATCTGGGCGCGCTCGTCCCCGAATCGGCGGAGATGCACGACATCCTTGGATCCGCGCTCGCGGATAAAGGCGAATTCGATCGCGCGATCGCGGAGTTTCGCGAAGCGCTGCGACTCGAACCAGATTCGGCCTCGGCGCACGAGAATCTGGGGCTCGCGCTGGCGTCGCACCAGGAGCCTGAAGAAGCCGTCGTCCACCTGCGCCGGTCAGTGCAGCTCGACCCCGGTAGCGGTCGGGCGCACTACGCTCTAGCCAACATCCTTCTCGCTGCGGGTCAGTACGAGGGCGCCATCGACGAACTGCGCGCGTCGCTGCGGGTGACGCCCGATTCGGTCGAAATCCACGACGGACTGGGCATCGTGCTCGCATCGCAGGGCAAATTGGACGAAGCCGTCGACGAGTTTCGCGCGTCGCTTCGCCTGAGGCCGATCTCTGCCGGAGCCCACAACAACCTGGGCATGGCGCTCGCCTCGCAGGGCAAGCTGGACGCAGCCATCGACGAGTTCCACCAGGCGCTGGCGTTGCAGCCGGAATTCGCCGAAGCGCGGCAAAATCTCACGACCGCACTGCAGCGGCGGCAGCGCCGCACCAAGACCGACACTCGCTGACAGCGCGCGAGATCCAACAGCGTGAATTATCTGTTCGCCGGCCGTCTTGTCCATCGGTTGGCCGAAGTCCCTTCACATGAGCAGTAGGGACTGGAAGGACGAGCCGTCGATCACAGCGCGAGTCTATTGAGAGTGAATGACGTCGGCTAAGTGATGGGACAGTACGCGTCTGCTGTTTGCGTTCCTCATTCTTTCCCACGAACACCGCCGTTTGTGCATGTTGCGGTGACCGCGCATCCGACAGCTGCCTCGCCCCAACAACTGCGGGAGCGTTTCGCGATGCGGAGGCCGCGCGATTCCTCCTCCACGACCAGAACACCGCCTTCGCGGCCGTCGGGTCAACGATTTGAGGGCATGGGCATTCGCGAGCTAAGGTGAAAACTGTCGCCTCGGCACACGCTGTCGCAAACCAGTCCCACGCTTCATGGCCACGTCGCAGAGGGGTAGGAACTAGAGAGCTTGCCTTCGCTTGCCGACACCGCGTGGGACGGAACACTTTCGCCTCGACGCGTGTGACGCGACCGAGCGACGCTCCTGCTGGAAAATGCGTGCGGGACTGCGGGGATGTTCGGGATACGCACTCGCGATTCTCTCCGCCATCGGTTCGATGGCGAAGGACGGAGAATTTCCTAATATTTGCGCACCGATGGGTGAGAACTGGCGGAGAGAGTGGGATTCGAACCCACGGTAGAGTTTCCCCTACACACGCTTTCCAAGCGTGCTCCTTCAACCACTCGGACATCTCTCCGTTCAAGTGGAATCAACAGTTTACCGGAGGGCGGACACCCGCTCAACCGCAGACTGTGACGTGCTGTGACGGTGAGGTTGCGGGACACCTCGATGATTGCGTCAATTCCGCCCTCGTCGGGGCCTTCGTCATTGCCCATGCTGCTACCCCCGCATCCCGGTAGATCCGCGTGACCTCCGCCTTGTCCAGGGCGACGCATTGGAGACGGTCCCGTGGCTGGGAACCAGGAGGACAATCGGCAGAGTTGGAATCGAGTTGGCCGCCGCCGGCCTCGCCAGCCCGGTCAACCCCACGACCCTTGCCAGGGTTCCCTGTGCAGGCGCGAAATGGTTTGTTCATGACGTCCACCTCTGCCCCTAACGCGGAAGTGGCTGTCGAACAGGCTCAGGGCAACACCGGGCGCCGTGTCTTCGCATCACGGGGACGTGACGCGACTTACTGCTCGCCGGGAGCGCCGGCGACCTTGGCGCGCTCGAGGATCTGCTTCCCCTCGTCGTAGTGACGAATTGACGAGTCTACGAATTTCTCAGCGACCATTCGTCAATTCGTCACTACATCGATTCGTCAATTGGTCTAGCGGGCGGCCCGAGTCAGGAGCCCGCCTCGGATCAGTTCCGCCTGCTGGCTCGTGAAATTCAGGCGTCCGTCGACGGCGAGGCGCAGGTCCTTCGCACTCCAATCGGCGCGCATGAGACCGGTGGCCGAGTGGCCGTAGGGGAGCAACAGGTGGCCTATCTCGTGGGCCATCGCATGCGCGAGCACAACCAGGGTATAGATGTCGTCCCTTTCAACCTGACGTGACATGTTCAGACGCGTCCGCGCAATGCGCTCGACGCGGTTGTAGAAGACGTACGCCACTCGACCCCGGTGCTCTCGAGTACCAAACGCAAGGCCCAAGGCGTCTCCCGCAACGGCTTGTCCTTCAACGGTCAGTTTGCCGGACATCTCACCGGGAACTACGACCAGCGCGAATCCCGGATTGCCCGTTCCGGACGATTGCCTTGGGTCGATCCAGATGACATTGACGCCCGCATCGCGATAGATCCGCACCACCTCATCCGCTGCGCGGGTGACGATGTTGAGCGGGACATGCCGGCGATCGGGAATTTGCAGGACGATCGGCAGCGTTGGAATCGGGTCGGCCGCTGCAGGCTGCGCGAGCCCGGTCAGCCCCACGACCATTATTACGAGGCCGCCTATCCGGGTGCGAAATGGTCTGCGCATGACGTCCACCTCCGCCCCTAACGCGGAAGTGGTCGTCGAACCGGCTCAAACCGATGGTGAAACGCCTGTCTTGGGTCGGCGCCGGGCGTATACTCGTGGCCTCGAACTCAAAGATTTGAGGGCAATGTCGTGTCTTCGCATCCCGGAGACGTGACGCAATTACTCCTCGCCTGGAGCAACGGCGACCGCGACGCGCTCGAGGGTCTGCTTCCGGTCGTCTATGGGGAGTTGCGCCACATCGCCGCCCGCTACTTCCTTCACGAGCGGCCAGGGCACACGCTGCAGGCCACGGGTCTCGTGCACGAAGCCTATTTCAAGCTCGTCGATCAACAGCGCGTCAGCTGGCAGAACCGCGCGCAGTTCTTCGGCGTCGCGGCGCAGTTGATGCGGCGCATCCTGGTCGACCATGCGCGGACGCGCGGCGCCGCCAAACGCGGCGGCGGCGTGACGCCTGTGACCCTGCTCGACGCCGCGGGTGGGACGCCGCCTCGAGAGGTCGATGTCATTGCGCTGGACGCCGCGCTGACGCGCCTCACGGGCCTCTATCCGGAACAGGGCCGGCTCGTCGAGCTACGGTTCTTCGGCGGATTGACGATTGAAGAAACCGGCGAGGCGATGGGCATCTCGCCGGCTACCGTGAAGCGGCAGTGGACGGTGGCGAGAGCGTGGCTCCTCCGCGATCTCGAGGGTGAGGTTCGCGTGTGAGCGCTCCCTCATGGGCGGATCTCGAGGATCTTTTCTGCGAGGCACTGACGCGGGAGCCTGCCGAACGGGCGGCCTTCCTGGCGGAGCGCTGCGCGGGTCGGCGCGATCTGCAGGCGGAGGTCGAGGCCTTGCTGCGCGCACATGACGGCGCGGCGGGTGCCCTGGAGGTGCCGTCGGTGGCCCCTGAGTCGCGGCTGAAGCCGGGGGAGCGCGTGGGGCCCTACACCGTGGTGGCCGAGCTCGGCGCTGGCGGTATGGGTGAAGTCTATCGCGCGCGCGACCCGAAACTGGGACGCGACGTCGCGATCAAGATCCTTCCTCGTCTCTTCGTCAGCGAGCCGGAGCGGCTCGCACGCTTCGAGCGCGAAGCGCGCGTACTGGCGTCGCTCAATCACCCCCACATCGGCGCGATCTACGGGCTCGAGGACGTCGATGGCATCCCCGCGTTGGTGCTCGAGCTCATCGACGGCGTGACGCTCGCCGATCGCCTCGCGAAAGGGCCGCTGCCCGTGCGCGAGGCGCTGACCATCGCGACCCAGATCGCCGACGCGCTCGAAGCTGCCCACGAGAAGGGGATCGTCCATCGGGATCTGAAGCCGGCCAATGTGAAGATCACGTCCGATGGCATGGTCAAAGTGCTCGACTTCGGACTGGCGAAGGCGGCGGTCGGCTCGGAGGCCGGCGTGACGCCGTCGCCGACCGTCACCGTCGGCGCCACGCGCGAAGGCGCCATCTTCGGCACGGCCGCGTACATGAGTCCCGAACAAGCGGCTGGTAAGCCTGCCGACAAGCGGAGCGACCTCTGGGCCTTTGGCATCGTGCTGTTCGAAATGTTGACCGCGCGTCCGGTCTTTGCCGGCGAGACGATGTCGCACGTGCTGGCGGCGGTGCTCACGACCGAGCCGGACTGGACGACGCTGCCGGCTGACACGCCCGCGCCGATCCGCACATTGCTGCGGCGGTGTCTGGAGAAAGATCGCAAGCGACGGCTCGAGTCGGCCGCCGACGCGCGATTGGACATTGACGACGCGCTCGCAGCGCCGACCGCTGAGGGACGCGTCGTCACACGCCCTCGACCGCTGTGGCGGCGTCTCGCGGTTTTCAGTGCGCCGGCGCTCGTCGCGGGCGTGGCGATTGCTAGTACAACCACCTGGCTCGCGACGCGTCCAGCATCGCCGCGCGTGACGCGAACGACCATTGCCAACACCGGTACGGCGGCGCTGACGATCAACGGCCTGGATCGCGACCTCGCGATCACCCCAGACGGCACGCATGTGGTCTACGTCGGCAACGGTGGGACGCAGCTCTTCGTCCGCGCGCTCGATGCGCTCGAACCGGTGGCGATCGCGAGCGGCCAGTTGCGCGGGCCATTCGTCTCGCCGGATGGCCAGTGGGTTGGCTTCATCGACGGCATCATCCTTAGGAAGGTCGCCATCACCGGCGGCCCGTCGATCGCGCTTGCCAGCATCGACGCCGGTTCCCGCGGCGCGACATGGGCCCCCGACGACACGATCGTCTTCGCGACCGCCCGCCCCGCGACGGGGCTGCAGCGCGTGTCCGCCGCAGGTGGGACGCCGGAGGTGCTGACGCGGCCTGACCGCGCGCAGGGCGAAGCCGACCATTTCTGGCCGGAAATCTTGCCCGGCGGCGGCGCCGTCCTCTTTACGATCGCGTCGCAAACGGGCGGGCTCGATATGGCCCAGGTGGCGGTGCGCGATCTGCGCACCGGGACGCACAAGGTGCTGCTGCGCGGCGGGAGCCACGGGCACTACGTGGCCAGTGGCCACCTGGTCTACATCGCGGCGGGAACGCTTCGCGCCATCCCCTTCGATCCGACTCGGCTGGAGACGCACGGAACGGCCGTGCCGGTTCTGCCGCGGCTCGCGACAACGGGCGCCGGCGCGGGCGATTTCGCCGTGGCGACCGACGGGACGCTCGTGTACGTGGACGTGCCGGGAAGCCTCGGGGCGAACGCGCGCACGCTCGTGTGGGTCGATCGGACGGGCAAAGAGGAGCCCGTCGCCGCGCCGCCGCGCGCCTACGAGCATCCGCGCCTCTCGCCCGACGGGACGCGCGTCGCGCTCTTTAGCAACGATCAGGAGGACGACCTCTGGATCTGGGACCTGGGGCGGGCGACGCTGACGCGCCTGACGCTCCCCCCGGGCCAGGCCTATTTTCCCCTGTGGACGCCGAACGGCCGGCGGATCATCTTTAGTTCGAACCGCGGCGGCCAATTTAATCTCTGGTGGCAGGCGGCCGACGGCACCGGCGCCGCCGAGCGGCTGACGACGAGCAACAATGCCCAGTTTCTCACCGGGATCACGCCGGATGGGACCGCGGTCGTGTACGACCAAGGGACGCCGACGATGGGCCGCGATCTGCTGCAACTCGCCCTCGACGGGACACGCCGCGTGACGCCACTGCTGCAGACGAAGTTCGACGAAGAAAACGGGATCGTCTCGCCCGACGGCCGGTGGCTGGCGTACGAGTCCAACAGTTCGGGCCCATCTGGTCGTCTCGAAATCTACGTCCGGCCATTTCCGAACGTCGACGGCGGCCAGTGGCAAGTCTCGACGGCGGGGGGCAGGCAGCCGCTCTGGGCGCGGAGCGGCAAGGAACTGTTCTACTTCGGTTCCGACGGTACGCTGCTGCGCGTGCCGGTGGAGGCGAGCGGCGCGACTTTGAACGCCGGCACGCCGATGAAGCTCTTCGAGGGGCGCTACTATACTGGCGTCGGCACTGGCCGCGCGTACGACGTGTCGCCTGACGGTCAGCACTTCCTGATGATCAAAGCGATCGGCGCCGACGCGACCGCCGCGCCGCCCAGCCTCATCGTCGTGCAGCACTGGACCGAGGAATTGAAGCGGCTCGTGCCGATCAAGTAGCGATGGGACTCAGCACCGGCAGCCGTCTCGGCCCGTACGAAATCGCGCTACTTTCTGGCGAGCTTTGACGACCCGACCTTCGACGACGAAAGCCTGCGATATCTGGCGCGCGTAGCCGATGCCATCATCGAGTGGCTCAAGAACCGTGGCGCCGTCGTTCTCTCCCGGGCCGTTCGCCGCGCTACCTGGACGCGCCGAGTGGCGGGAACACGCACTGCGGGATGAAGCCGATGAAAGGCGCGGCGACGCGCCGCATTCTGGAACTCGTTGGCAAGGTGGCGCAGTACGAGGACAAGTATCGGCTGTGCTACCTTCGCGGCCCTGAGGGCATCCTCATCGCGCTGGCCGAGCAGCTCCGCTAGCGGAGGTCCGTCCTCCCCGTGCCTGCGGCTCGAACACGTCGCCGACGAACCAGTACGAGGGCCGCTGACGCCACGCCACGTGATCGTGATGCTGTGGCCTGGCACATCGGAGCAGCAGAAGCGGCTCGCGCCAGCAAGACGCAAGCAGAAGGCGACGCCGGCGCAGATCGCGCTCGCCTGGCTGCTGGCGCAGAAGCCGTGGATCGTGCCGATTCCAGGGACGACGAAGCGGCATCGGCTGCAGGAGAACCTCGGCGCGGCCGCGATTCAGCTGACACCCGATCAGCTGCGGGAGATCGACCGTGCCGCGTCGCAGATCGAAGTGCAGGGCGCGCGCTATCCCGAGCACCTGCAGCGGATGGTCGGGCGGTAACGCCATCGAAGGGGTCGCAGCGCCGCTACTGACCCTCCGTATTGTTCATGTTGATCAGCGGATAGCCGCCCATCGCCAGCCGCACCGACGGTCCCGAGGGAGCTTCGGCGCCCATCTGGTGCCACGTCATCGGCGCCGCGTAGAGGACGTCGCCCTCGATCGCGTGAAACTCGCCGACCCCCTCGAACTTGCCGCTGATCGCGCCGACCTGCACAATCCACCATTCCGCCGGTCCGGCGTGCATGTGGCCGAAGGTCGAATTGGGATTGAACGCGCCCTGCGCCGGCCCGCCGCCGACGTTGCCGCGACCGCCAGGACATTTGTTGTCCGCCGCATTGACATAACCAATGAGCGGGCTCGCGAAAAGATGATCGTCCGTCACCCGCGGGGCGGCTGGCGCGCACTTGCCGAAGCCATCGTCGAACAGGTTCCAGTGCAGCTGGTTCGGCGGCGCATACGTCCCCGGCGTGTGGTTGAACGACACTTTCACGACACGTCCGCCGGCCGCCGGCGCGGGCTGCGGACCGCTGGCGGGATAGACGGTCTTGTAGTTGGCGGGATTGACCTCGACCCACAACGCGTTCTGGCTGCCCCCGACGTCGTACGAGAACAGCGTGGTCTTCATGATGTTGACGATCGATCCGCGCGTGGCGGTCACCGGCGGCTGTCCTTCGACCGAGAAACGCACCTCGCCGGCGATGACCACGAAGACCGTTGGCGTGTCGGGATGCAGCCGCAGGCCGAACCGGGTTCCCGGCGCCGCGGAGTTGTAGGTCGCATCCTGCTCGGGGTCCTTGATGATCTGCTCCTGCCAGTCGTTCCTGCCCGCGTGCATCTGCTTGAGATCGGACAGCTTCCAGAGCGGACGCATCGGCGCGTTGTAGACACCGCCCCTGGTCTTGTTGACCCACCACGTTTCAGCCGCGCCGCCGCCAGCCGGCTGAGCATTCTGCGCCAGGAGTGAAGGCCACCCGCTCACGGCCATGAGCGCGCCGCAGACGATTGCTGCCAGCCTACGCTTCGTCATCGTGTCCTCCCGAGGAGCGTAGTCTGACACGACCAATCGCGGCCAAAGCCGGGCCTTTCGAGGCGCTGCGTTCGTCCGAGGCGGGCCTCCGACAGCGGAATCAACGGGTTACCGTGGCCCCGAGCTCCCGGCACCACACTCCACCATCGCTCTGCTGTAGGGTTCTCAAGGGATTGCTCCAAATGGGTTTGGGGATAGAATCGGCGCCACTCAGCCTAGGAGGGCACCTATGACGCGCGTCGCAAGGCTCGTGGTTCTCGGGTTCTCGCTGCTCCTGCCCTGCGCCGCGTCGGCGCAGCTATCTACCGCACAAATCAGCGGCCGTGTCACCGACGACAGCGGTGCCGTCCTGCCAGGTGTGACCGTCACCGTGGTGCAGACCGATACGGGCCTGACACGCTCGACGACGACCGATGCATCCGGCACCTATGTCCTGCCGAATCTGCCGACGGGACCGTACCGGCTCGAGGCGATGCTGCAGGGGTTCCGCACGTACGCGCAGACCGGGATCGTCCTGCAGGTGGCCGCCACGCCGTCGATCAACGTCTCCCTCGCGATTGGCAATCTCCAGGAGACCGTGGCGGTCGAGGCCGCGGCGCCGATCGTCGACGTGCAGAGCGCCGGCATCAGCGACGTCATCGACAACGAGCGCATCGTGGAGCTGCCGCTGCAGGGGCGGCAGGTGACCGACCTGATCGTGCTGGCCGGCGCGGCCGTCCAGACGGGCACCGTCGGTTCGCGAAACTTTCCAGGCGGCGTGACGATCTCGGTCGCCGGCGGCCTGCCCATCGGCGTCGGCTACCTGCTCGACGGCGCGACGCACAACAGCCCGCAGAGCAACGTCAACCTGCCGCTGCCGTTTCCCGACGCGCTGCAGGAATTCCGCGTGCAGACGAGCGGGCTGTCCGCGCAGAACGGGATGCACGCCGCTGCGTCGGTGAACGCCGTCACGAAGTCGGGGACCAACAGCTTTCACGGTATCGGCTTCGAATTCCTCCGCGACCACAACCTGAATTCAACGAGTCCGTTTGCCGCGGTTGGCGCCGACGGCAAGCGCCAGGACGACGGGCTGCGGCGCAGCCAGTTCGGCGGCACGCTCGGTGGTCCGATCGCGCGCGACAAGCTGTTCTTCTTCGGCGGGTATCAGGGTACGGTGCTGCGCTTCCGCCCGTCCGACCAGATTGCGTTCGTGCCGACCGCGGCCATGAAGGCGGGTGACTTCACCGCGTTTGCCTCGCCGGCGTGCAATGGCGGCAGGCAGGTCAACCTGACTGGCGGGTTCGTCGGCAACCGCATCGATCCGGCGCTCTTCAGCCCGGCGGCGATGCGGCTTGCGGGCCGTCTGCCGACCGCGACCGATCCGTGCGGCCAGATCACGTACACCACGTCGGATGACAGCAACGAAGGTCAGGGCATCGGGCGGGTCGATTATCAGATGACCCAGGACCACTCGTTGTTCGGCCGCTACATGGCCACATTCGTCAAGAAGGCGCCCGCCTACCAGGGCGCCGACGACAACGTGATCAAGGCGGCCAATGGCGGCATCAACAACCTGGCCCACGCGTTGACGCTCGGCGACACGATGGTGTTCGGCCCGACGATGGTCAATGCCATCCGCGTCGCATACAACCGGACGACGGTGAATCGGTACAACACGCCGTACTTCGATCCCTCCGATCTCGGGATCAAGTTGTACCCCTACGTCCGCGGACAGATGGCGATCCAGGTCCCGGGCGCGTGGGAGATACCCGCCGGCTCGACGGCCGCCTTCTTCCGCAACAACTTTTACCAGGTGGCTGACGACGTGACGCTGGTTCGCGGTCAGCATCAGTTGGGGATTGGCGGCAACTTCGCGTACTGGAACGGCCACTACAATTCTTCCTCGCGCGCGGCCGGCATCTGGATCTTCGACGGCAGCGCCTCGGGACTGTCTCTGGCCGATATGCTGCTCGGCCGCGTCACGTCGGTGGAGCACGGCGGCCCGCAGGACGTCCCCATCCACAGCAACTACCTCGGATTCTACGGGCAGGACACCTGGCGCGTGGCCGAGCGGGTGACGCTCAACCTCGGTCTGCGGTGGGAGCCGTACTTCGGCGTCAACGTGGATAACAACGCCGTCTACAACTTCAACATCGACAACTTCCGCAAGGGGATCAAGAGCAAGGTGTTCGTGAACGCACCCGCCGGTCTCCTCTACCCGGGGGACGAAGGGTTCCCGGCGGGAAAGACCGGTCTCAACAAGCAGTGGGACAACTTCTCGCCACGTGCCGGCGTCGCGTGGGACATGAACGGCGACGGGCGCATGGCGCTGCGCGCGTCGTACGCGCTGGCCTACGACTTCATGTCGAGCGACTATCACCAGATCAACTCCTCGGCGCCGCCGTTCGGCAACCGCTCGCTCATCACCGATCCGCCGGGGCGCATGGACGACCCGTACGCGGCCGTCGGCGGCGACCCGCACCCGATCGTGACCAACCAGAACGTCACCTTCCCCGCGTTTGGCTCGTTCGGCACCATGGATCCCGACATCAACTCGCCGCGCGTGCAGACCTGGAACGTCACCTTCGAGCGGCAGTTCGGGCGGAACTGGGGGGCGGCGGCGAGCTATATCGGAACCTACTCGGATCGCCTCTGGGCGCAGACGGCCCTCAACCCGGGCATCTACATGGGCCTCGGGCCGTGCACGCTGAAAGACGGACGGACCTATCCGGTCTGCTCGACCAACGCCAACCTGAACGTGCGGCGGGTCCTCTACCAGGAGAATCCGAAGGAAGCCGCGTTGATCGGCACGCTGGATCTGAACGACGACATTGGCTGGCAATCGTACCGGGGCCTGAAACTGTCGGCACAGCGTCGATCGACCGGCGGCCTCAGCCTGAACGCCAACTACACGTTGTCGCGGTGCATGGGCACGAAGACGCCGAACACGTTCAGCCAGATCGCGTCCGGCTACACGAACCCCAACGATCCCGAGTTCGACAAGGGCTACTGCGACCAGGATCGCACGCACCTGGCGAGCGTGACGATGAGTGCGGAGACTCCGGGCCTCGGCAACGGGGCATGGGCGGCGCTCGCCTCCCATTGGCGCGGCTCCGGGATCGTGACCATCCAGTCGGGCAGCCGCATCGACATCATCACCGGCCGCGACAACGCGCTCAACGGACAGCGGAACCAGCGCGTGAACCTCGTCAGCGACGATGTGTACGCGCACCCGCGGACGCTGACGCAGTATTTCAATCCCGCCGCGTTTGCGCAGCCGGCTCCGGGGACGTACGGCAACCTGATGCGGAACTCGTTGACGGGACCCAACTACTGGAAGGTGGACATGGCGCTGTCGCGCCAGCTTGCGCTCGCCTCGACGCACACGGTGGAGCTCCGCGTCGAGGCGTTCAACCTGTTCAACACGTTCAACTGGGGCGTGCCTGGCACCGAGCTGACCGCCGGAGGGTGGCAGGCGAACCTCAATTCGGGAACGTTCGGCCGCACCACCACGCAGGCCGGAGACCCGCTCGGTGGCAGCGCGTCGCGAATCATCCAGTTGGGGATCAAATACGCGTTCTAGAGGTTCGTTTCCAGCCTGACCTCGCCGGTGGCAGGGGCCGACCCC
>JADMIO010838950.1_pt1 | contig 27678 bp, 20 predicted proteins | sample 8958161 | NCBI WGS metagenome assembly JADMIO01 (sample SAMN16585339, study PRJNA669376) | soil metagenome | isolation source: Crop rotation soil | place: USA: Cullars Rotation, Alabama | collected 2011
CTTTCCCCGGTAAAACGTTTTCTGTTTTTCTTGGAAGCGTTATTCAATTCATAAACGAACACCCGGCGGATTATCAAACCAAAAAAAATAATGGCTTACAACTGTTATGGATAACTCCATTGCGTGCACTGGCTAAAGATATTGGCCGTGCAATGGAAGAGGTTATCGTTGCTCTTAACATGCAATGGGAGATCGGTATTCGTAATGGTGATACTGATGTAAATGAACGCCAAAAGCAAACACGCAACATGCCTGAAGTGCTGATCATTACACCTGAAAGTTTAATGTTGCTGCTTGCCCAGAAAAGTTACTTTTCATTCTTTAAAAATTTACGCATAATAGCTGTGGATGAATGGCATGAATTACTCGGCAGTAAAAGAGGCGTGCAGGTTGAATTGGCGGTAAGCAGATTGTTAAACGTCAATCGTGAATCCACGCAAGAGCGGGGCATGTCGTCAAACAGGAATGAAGAACCAAAGTCAAAATTCAAAAGTCAAAATTCAAAACTTACAACCTATAACTTACAACCTATAACTCTTTGGGGAATCAGTGCAACTATCGGCAATCTGGATGAAGCGAAAGAAGTTTTGTTATCGTCACTACCAATTCAACAAAGGCCACAAGCTGCTATTGTTAAAGCTAAGATGGATAAACGTATCGAGGTACTTTCAGTTTTACCTGATGAAATTGAAAAGTATCCGTGGGCAGGTCACCTTGGGATCAAGCTTGCCGAAAAAGTTGTTCCTATTGTTGAGCAAAGTAATACAACACTCATCTTCATCAATACAAGAAGCATGAGTGAACTGTGGTATCAAACATTATTAACCATTGCACCACAATTTGCGGGAGTAATTGCCTTGCATCATGGAAGCATTGAACATGAATTAAGAATTTGGGTGGAAGAAGCATTACACGCACAAAAATTAAAAGCTGTTGTATGTACTGCAAGCCTTGACCTTGGTGTTGATTTTCGTCCAGTTGATACGGTGGTACAGGTTGGTTCGCCAAAGGGTGTTGCGAGGTTTTTACAGCGTGCCGGCAGAAGCGGCCATGCCCCCGGCGATATCAGCAAAGTATATTTTCTGCCAACACACTCGCTGGAATTAGTTGAGGCAGCAGCTCTGAAAACCGGTATTAGCGAAAGCATAATTGAAAGCAGGCAGCCCATGCTTTTATGTTTTGATGTGTTGATGCAATACCTCTGCACCCTGGCAATTGGCGAAGGATTCAGGCAGGAAGAAATTTTTGAAGAAATAAAAAGCACGTATTGTTTTCGCGACATTACAATTGATGAATGGAATGAACTATTACAGCAAATAACAGGCGGAGGTAAAGCGCTTGAAAATTATGATGAATATAAAAAGGTAGAAGTTGATGAGAAAGGAGTTTACCGCATTCGCAATCGCCGTATTGCAATGCGGCACAGAATGCAGATAGGAACAATTGTAAGTGATGTGATGATGAAGGTAAAGATGATGAGTGGAGGTTATCTTGGAATGATCGAAGAATATTTTTTAAGCCGGCTTGAACCGGGCGATGCTTTCACCTTCGCCGGAAGAAACCTGGAGTTAGTGATGATAAAGGAAATGACTGCTTACGTAAAAATATCTCCGAAAAAAAAATCTATTATCCCAAGCTGGATGGGTGGAAGAATGAGTTTAACAGCCAACCTCGGTATGGTATTGCGCAGAACATTTAATAAAGCGCTGCGGCCTGATTCAATTGAATTAAAAGCCCTGCAACCTTTATTTAAACTCCAGCAGGAATTATCACATATTCCACAAAGCGATGAATTATTAATTGAACAGATTGAAGGCAAAGATGGGTTTCATTTATTAGTATATCCTTTTGAAGGAAGGCAAATTCATGAGGCCATGAGTTCAATTCTTGCCTACCGCATAAGCCAGTTTACACCCATCACATTTTCCATTGCGATGAATGATTACGGATTTGAGTTACTGAGCGATCAACCGGTGCCAGTTGACGACACTAATGTGCGGGAATTATTTACTTCCGATAACCTGATTGCCGATATTCAGCGCAGCGTGAACTCAGTTGAAATGGCTTCAAGAAAATTTCGTGATATAGCAGTGATCGGCGGATTGATCTTTACAGGTTATCCCGGTGAACCCAAAAAAGCAAAACATTTGCAAGCTTCAGCATCTTTGCTGTTCAGGGTGTTCAGCGAGTATGATAGTAATAATATTTTACTAAGACAGGCCTATCATGAAGTATTTGAACAACAGATGGAAGAAGTACGTTTACGGACTGCGCTGGAAAGAATTCAGCAAAATGATATCATTTTAAAATTTCCACAACGTTTAACACCGCTCTCCTTTCCTATTATTGTGGACGGATTAAGCCGTTATAATTTATCATCTGAAAAGTTTGAAGACCGCGTTCGGAAAATGCAAAAGCAATTGGAGAAATGATCATGAAAAAAATGTTTACATCAATACTGATAACAATTATTGCGCTGCAAACAACTGCACAAACCACGCTGGAAAATACTTTACTATGGAAAATAACAGGACCGGGCATCAATGCACCTTCTTACCTGTATGGCACTATTCATTTAATGTGCCCGCAGGATATTGTGGTAAGTACCGAGCTCCGTGCAAAATTTTATTCAACCAAACAATTGTTCCTTGAATTGGATATGGACGATCCGTCTGTACTGGCAAAAACGATGACGCAGATGAATATGGCAAATGACACCACACTAAGCCAGCTTCTATCAAAAGAACAATATGATTCAGTTGCATCAGCATTTCAAAAAATGACCGGCATGCCGTTGACCATGCTGGAGACCATGAAACCTGAGTTAATTGAAACTGTTATTTATCCATCTTTACTTGGATGCCAGGGAGCTGAAGCCTGGGAACAAAAATTCACTGAAATGGCAAAGGCAAATAACATGGAAGTAAAAGGCCTTGAACAAATAGAAGACCAGTTAAAAATATTTGATGCAATACCTTATAAAGTACAGGCTGAAGAACTTGCCGAAACAATTCTTAATATAGATAGCGTAAAAAAAAGTTTCCTGGGCATGCTGCAACTATACAAAGAAAAAAATCTTAAAGCATTAAACAATATGATGAACGCTGAAGATGCATTCGCAGAATACAGCGACCTGCTTTTAACTAACCGCAACGCAAAATGGATTCCTGAAATAATAGAGCAAGCCAAAACAAAGCCCACTTTCTTCGCAGTGGGTGCGGCACACCTTGGAGCTGAGAACGGCGTAATTAACCTGTTAAAGAAGCAAGGTTATAGTGTTACGCCTGTAACCTATTGATCATTATTGTATTTTCTATAACAAACCAAAGGCCTAAAACCTCCTCTCAGTAACATATGTCACTCGTCTGGCATATTTGTTGAATTTTTAAATGCAATAATGAAAAAAAATCTATCATGAAAAAGTTGTTAGTCATCCTAAGCCTGTTTGCAAGCGCGGCTGTATTCACTAGTTGCGGTCCTTCAAGATATACTGTTAGAGAACAACCGGCAGTGCCTTATTATGCACGTCCGACAACACCCGGAGGCGGTTATGTTTGGGTAGATGGAGAATGGTATTATCGCAGCGGAAGGTACGCTTATACAAACGGATACTGGGCTCGTCCAAAAAGAGGACACACAGTATATGTAACGGGAAGCTGGGTAAAAACAAACAGGGGATATTATTGGAGAAGAGGTTATTGGAGATAATAATAAAGGCTGCATAACGCAGCCTTTTAAAATATTTTTGCGGCTTTGTTTAAGCGATCGGCTCTTTTGTTAAGTGCACCTTCGTCATTTGGAGGTAATGATTTTGTAACTGGTGCACATATTCAATTTTTGGATTGATGCGTTTGTCATCCCGATACCAAATATCCATGCGACTAAAATCGTTTGGCCCTGGTATAAGCATTCTAAATGCACCCTTTTTATATTTTACCGAACCGTCAGGCATGTCTTCATGAATAAAACTAAGCTTAAGCATTCCTTCATCAGTTAGCGGGATTGGGTAAATGTTTTCTGTTTCAAACCAAAATTCCTGTACATCTGTTTCCAGGCAAACCTGTTTTTCATCACCATTTAAATTTATCACTTCCCCTTCCCACATTTTACCTTCGAAATCGCCGAGGAGAAAATCTCCCATTTTAATCTCATTGAATTTAATCATATAGCTTTTTTTTGAAGTCAAAAGATAAAATTAATTCTTTACAACAACTAACATGAAGAGTGATTTTTTTAGTTGAAAAAGTTTTAAATAATTACCACAAACGTTTGCTTCTTCTTCCTCCAAGACCTAACGCACCTAATAAACTTCTCGTAATAACTGAGGCTGCAGTGCGTTCAACCTGTTTCATTGCAGGAGTGTCAAAAATGCTCGTTTCTTTTTGAGGCCTGGAGTCCTGCTTCTTTTGTGTGATTTCCTGCTGCGTACGCTCTGCAGCTATTTCCAGTTTCGAATTAAGTATCTCATATGCGCTTTCGCTATCTACTGCCTGGTTATATTTGGAAACAAGTTTACTGTTGTTAACTACCGCATTTAATTCGTTTGCAGACAAAACATCCATCCTGCTTCTTGGCGGGCATAGCATTGTGTGCACTAGAGGAGTTGGAATTCCTTTTTCATTTAAAAATGTTACCAGGGCTTCGCCAATACCCATTTGCGTAAGCATATCTTCCGTTTTATAAAATTCTGTTTCAGGGAAATTTTCTGCCGCTTGCTTAATTGATTTTCTGTCTGCTGCTGTAAAGGCACGTAAAGCATGTTGCACCTTTAAACCTAATTGGCTTAAAATAGATGCAGGTATATCCTGCGGATTTTGCGTGCAGAAAAAAATGCCGACTCCCTTTGAGCGAATTAATTTAATTACTGTTTCAACCTGCTGCAACAAAGCATCAGTGGCTTCATCAAATATTAAATGGGCTTCGTCGATAAAAATTACAAGTTTCGGTTTATCCATATCTCCTTCTTCAGGAGATGTTGCATACAATTCCGCAAGCAGCTGCAACATAAAAGTAGAAAACAACTTTGGCCGGCTTTGCATATCTGCTACACGCAAAATATTTATCATGCCTCTTCCATCATCACTGATCCGCATCAGGTCATCTACTTCAAAACTGGGTTCACCAAAAAATATATCTGCACCTTGTTGCTGCAGCTCGATCACTTTTCGCAAAATAGTTCCGGATGAAGTGGAAGATATATTTCCATATAGTTTTTGAAGCTCAGCTTTCCCTTCATTCGCCGCATATTGTAATACTTTAATAAAATCCTGCAGATTTAATAACGGAAGTTTATTGTCATCACAATATTTAAATATCATTGAAACCAAACCACCCTGCGTATCATTCAAACCTAAAATTTTTGAAAGCAAAACGGGGCCGAATTCTGAAACAGTTGCACGCAACCGGATACCTTTCTCGTCACTTAGTGTATAAAATTCTGTTGGAAATGACGAAGGCTTATAAATTACATCCAGCAATTTACATCTCTCCTCAATAATACTGTTAACAGCACCTGCTGCAGCAAGCCCGCTCAGGTCTCCTTTTATGTCAAGCAATAAAACCGGAACACTCGCATCGCTTAAAAATTCGCTTATTAGCTGTAAGGTTTTTGTTTTGCCGGTTCCTGTGGCGCCCGCAATTAAACCATGCCTGTTCATTGTTTTTAAAGGAAGGAAAACATCAGCGCCTTCAATCACAGTTCCATTAAGTATAGCTCTGCCTAATTTTACGTTCTCACCTTTAAATGAATATCCTGCTTTAATAACATCGCCAAATTGTTGGTTTGAAGCCATAATTATTTTTTTATGATTCTGTTTTGCGTGAATGGTTCGGGATCATGAGTTTTTTGGCCTTCTGATTTTTTCTGTTCTTCTGATTTTTTTTCTTCAGCATTTTGTTTCAGGTAATTGATGCTTACGTTTAGCTCATACCCGATTAATAGCATAAGAGAGTTAATAAAGATAAAAAGCATTGTGATCAGCAATGCTCCTATAGAACCATACACCTTGTTATAACTTGAAAAATTTTGTGCCCATATAGAAAATAACCATGTAGTCAGCACAATAAGAAATGTTGCAAACACTGCACCGGGAGACCACAATCTCCAACGCTTATGAACCGAGGGTGCATATTTATAAATATACGCTACTGAAAAAAAGAACAACATGATCACGATAAACCAGCGCAGTAATTCCGTCCAAAAATTTTTCTCTTTGCTGCTTACGCCAAGCCAGTTTAAAAAAGAGGCAAATAGAGCACCCTGCCCCATACAAAGCAGTATTGTTACTATTAATAAAACGACCATTACAAGGGTAAGCTTAATTGCACGTAAACGCCGGTGTAAAAAATTTCTTTTACGTTTGGAAACAAGTGATGCATCAAATGTTCTAATAATGCCGAGCATGGCGTTAGATGAATAAAGTAATGCGAGAATAAAGCCTATAGATAACAATCCTGTTTTGGTTTATTGAATAGATCAAGCATTGTTGTCATAATCAAATCACGGGATTCTGTGTTGGGCAGCACATCTTCAATAAACTTAAATAACTCATCCTGCATATTCTTTGCAACAGGAAAATATGGAATAAGTGTAAAAAGAAAAATGGCAGCAGCCGGAATGGCCATAATAAAATTAAATGCTACAGCGGAAGCCCTGTCTCTTAACCCAATCCTGTTTATCTGGCTAAAAAAAAATTTGATCACATCATACAAACACAAGCCGTAAAAGCCCGGCAAAATGATCGTTTTACTACGCCGCACCAGGAATGGAACGGGCGGAATATTAGCAAGAATTTTTTCGAACTTCGTCAATGCTGTAGTGTTTTATTCAAACTGTCCTGTTGCCGTTTTGCATACAGATCATTTAAAGTCTGCTGATAAAGTTTAGCATATTTTTCATGCTCAGCAAAATTAGTTGTGAACTGATGATAACCACTAAAATCACTTTTAGCAACAAAAAATAAATAATCTGTTCTGGGAGCATTTAACACAGCATCTATTGTTACGGCTTGAGGCGTGCAAATTGGCCCCGGCGGCAGGCCATAATTAAGATAAGTATTGTATGGCGACGGAGTTTTTGTATAGTTTATATAAATTCTTTTTAAGGCAAAATTTTTCAAGGCAAATTTCACTGTAGGATCTGCTGCTAATTTCATTCCTGTATTCATCCTATTGATATATACACTGGCAATGTTTCCTTTTTCATCATTCTTGTTTGTTTCCTCTTCCACAATTGAAGCGAGTGTGTATACCTGGTCGGGTGTAAGGTTTAATGATGCAGCTTTTTGCATTCGGTTGTTCTTACTCCAAAACTTCTCCTGTTCATCTTTTAAACGCAATAATATTTTTTTTGGCGATGACGTCCAGTTTAAAAAATAAGTATCGGGAATGATTAATGTCATTAATGTATTTGTATCAACTCCAAGTTGCACAAGAGAATCATTGCTGGAAAGAAATGCTAATGAAGTAAGCGAATCTGTAGAAAAATTTTTACCTATCGCTTTTGCGAGGTCTTCACGAATACGCAATTTATTTATCACCAGCCGAACCGGGCTTTGATGATTATTGCGCAACATCCTGACAATTGAGAAAATACTTTCACCTTTTTTAATTTCAAACCTGCCGGGAGTAATACGTTGCCATGCTTTTGATTGTTTGGCAAGCATATTAAAAATACCGGTGCTCCGGATGAATTTACCTGTATCCAACTGATGCATTACCTGTTCCTGCGCAGATGTGCTGTCACGAACATATAAATAGCGGGAACCAGTTGAAAATTTTGTAGCAGGTGCAAACAGCAGCCACGTTACAATAAGAATTATAAGGATTATGATGATGGCTGAAATGCCAAGTATTTTTTTCATGAGCAAACAAAGTTAAGTGCCGCAATAAAGTTGCACTTAACTTTTACTCATTAATGTTAGAAGCTTGTAAATTATTAATGATGATTAAGCGAATTGCTTAACCTTAATGATTATTCCTGGGGCTTTGGTTTAGGTTCAGGCTTCGGCATCAGTGCCTTTCTGCTTAACTTGAATTTGCCTGTACGCTGATCCAAACCTATTAATTTTACTTTTACAATATCACCTTCTTTCAACACGCCTTCCATTGTTTCAAGACGTTTCCAGCTTATTTCGCTGATGTGTAACAATCCTTCTTTTTTAGGAAGAAATTCCACAAAAGCTCCGTAAGGCTGAATGGTTTTTACTTTTGCTTCGTACACTTCCCCAACCTGCGGAACAGCAACAATTCCTTTTACCCACTTCAAAGCTTTCTCAACTCCTTCTTTGTTGGCAGAGAAAATGCTTACTTCACCGAAGTTGCCTACCTCTTCAATATTGATGGTTGTACCTGTTTCTTTTTGAATTTCCTGAATCACTTTTCCGCCCGGTCCTATAACTGCGCCAATGAATTCTTTATCAATAATAAGTTTTTCCATTCTCGGTGCATGAGATTTTACTTCAGGCCGTGCGGCAGGCATTGCTTCGTACATGGCTTCTAATATGTGCAATCTTCCTTTGCGTGCATGCTCTAAAGCATCACGCATAACATCCATACTTAAGCCATCAATTTTAATATCCATTTGAACACCGCAAATACCATCACGAGTTCCGGTTACTTTAAAATCCATATCACCGAGATGATCTTCGTCACCTAAAATATCTGTAAGGATCGCATATTTATTATCACTTGGCCTTGTAATTAAACCCATGGCAACGCCGCTCACATGTTTAGGAAAAGGAACACCGGCATCCATTAATGCGAGTGAACCCGCACAAACTGTAGCCATTGATGAAGACCCGTTACTTTCCAAAATGTCACTAACAATACGAACAGTATATGGATACTCATTACCGGGCATCATCTGTTTTAAACTGCGCATAGCAAGATTACCATGACCAACTTCTCTTCTGCCTGGTCCGCGCATCATCTTTACTTCACCCGTTGAAAAGGGAGGAAAATTATAATGTAAAATGAACTTACTATAATCGCTGGTAGCAGCGCTTTCGACCAGCAATTCATCTAATGGAGTGCCCAATGTAACTGTGGTAAGAGATTGAGTTTCTCCTCTCGTAAACAACGCTGAACCGTGAGGGGAAGGCAGAATATCTGTTTCCATATTCAACTGTCTTACCTCATCCAGTTGACGGCCATCCAAACGCTTTCTGTCGTCCAATATCATATTACGAACAACTTCCCATTGCAGGTCCTCAAAATATTTTCCTGCAAGCTTTTTGTGTTCATCAGTTAGATCTTCACCTAACGATAAAATCAATTCATCTTTTATTAGTTTAAATGCTTCGCTACGTTCTGCTTTAGCAGTACCACCAGAGGCAACATTATAAAGGCGTTCTTTACAAAGTGCAATTACTTTTTCATGCAATTCATCGTTTTGCTCCGGCTTTGCATAACCACGATTTTCGGTTATGCCAACTTTATTACGCAATTCCTGTTGCGCTTTTATTTGTACCCGAATTGCATCGTGCGCAAGCTGTAGAGCATTAACCAGGTCTTCCTCACTGCATTCCTCGCTTTCTCCTTCCACCATCATCAGGTTTTTTTCCGTTGCGCCGATTATAAAATCCATGTCTGCTTTTGCAAGCTGAGAACGGACGGGATTAATCACAAATTCATTCTCAATTCTACCAACACGTACCTCTGAAATAATTTCTTTAATAGGAATATCTGATACTGCAAGGGCAGCACTCGCCGCCAAACAGGCCAGCGAATCGGGCATTACCTCCGGATCAGATGAGATAAGGGTAACCAGCACTTGTACATCACAGAAATAGTCATCCGGAAATAAAGGGCGCAAAGCGCGGTCAATTAAGCGGCTTATGAGCACTTCATAGTCATTTAATTTTCCTTCACGTTTAAAAAATGAACCGGGTATTCTTCCGGCAGAAGCAAATTTTTCGTTGTAATCAACGGTTAGCGGAAACCAGTTTTGCCCTTCTTTTGGCTCTTTCGATGCTACTACAGTGGCAAGGATAATACAATTACCTTGTCTTACAGTTACAGCACCATCAGCCTGGCGGGCAAGCCTGCCGGTTTCTATAATTACTTCCTGGCCGTTAGGAAGCTTAAAATTTGATTGTATTGGTTGAGATAACATAATAGAATTACAATTTTTAGAGAGAGAAATATTTATTGTGGCATTTATGTTCCGATGGAACAGAGAAAGCTCAGAGAATAGCTATAAAAAATCAGGCAATAAAAAATAAATCCCAACATAAATCAGTTTAGTTGGGATTGCCTTATATAATCAGTTTATTTTCTTAACCCAAGCTTCTCGATAAGAGCTCTGTATCCTTGCAGATTATGTTTTTGAAGATAAGTAAGTAAGCGTTTACGCTGACCAACCATGCGCATTAAGCCTTTATGCGTAGCAAAATCTTTTTTATTGCTCTGCAAATGTTTCGAAATACTGGAGATGCGCTCAGTTAAAAGAGCGATCTGACCTTCAACAGAACCGGTGTTTTCAGCTTTACCACCAAATTCAGTAAAAATGTTGTTTTTCTTTTCAATAGTTAAATAAGACATCTTAGTTAATTTAATTGCATCCAAATTTTTCTTCTTGATATGGGCGGCAAAATTAACGGAAAATTCCAGATTTAAGGTAATTGCGGGTAATTAATTAATGAATAGTTTCATAAAAAAGGCCGCTTCTTAAGCGGCCTTAAAATTTCTTTCAGTTAACCCACTAACCAAGATAACTCTTGAGTGAACTGCTGTAACGCGCTTTTTGCAAGCGTTTTATTGCTCTTTCCTTGATCTGGCGAATACGCTCTTTTGTAAGGTCATACTTCATCCCGATCTGCTCAATGGTAACACCATTTTCACCCTCAAGACCGAAATATGCATTTACGATCTCAGCCTCACGGGGACTAAGGGATTTCAAAACCCTTTTGATTTCTTCCCGAAGTGAATCTTTCATTACATCTTCATCGGTGTCATCGCTGCCTTCGAGCAAATCTCCCATTGCTACATCTTCAGCCTCATGCACAGGTGCATCAAGAGAAGTGTGGCGTGTGTTGCTTTGGAAAATGTTGTTGATCTCTGTTTCGCTCATCTCCAGGATTTCGCTTAACTCTTCTGTTGAAGGTTCACGCTCATGTTCCTGTTCGAAAGCCATGTAAGCTTTGTTCGCTTTGTTATAGGTGCCAATTTTGTTTTGAGGCAGGCGGACTAATCTACCCTGCTCTGCCAACGCCTGTAGAATGGACTGGCGGATCCACCATACAGCGTATGAAATGAACTTAAAACCCTTGGTTTCATCGAAACGCTGGGCTGCTTTAATCAAACCGAGGTTGCCCTCGTTGATGAGGTCGCTAAGACTAAGGCCCTGGTGCTGGTACTGCTTAGCTACAGATACCACGAAACGCAAATTGGCCTGCACAAGTTTGTCCAGTGCTCTCTGGTCACCCATCTTAATTCGTTGAGCCAGTGTTGTTTCCTCTTCGGGAGTGATCATCGGAATTTTAGAAATTTCCTGGAGATACTTTTCTACGGCTTGGGAATCACGATTGGTAATTTGGGTAGCGATTTTTAGCTGCCTCATATTGAATTGTGCTTTGTTATTAAACTACTTATACGCAAAAATGATGCTTATAGTTAGTTAAAGTTCCTAAATTAAAAAACGGGACGCAAAATTACAAATTTTTACCGTTACTTTCCAGAGATTTGTCCTTTTTTCCCTTTGATATTGTTAATAAGTCAACTAAATTTTTTCTGCGTTCCTTTTCATCAATTTTTTACCGCTGTGTCAATTTGGATTTTTGCCTTCCCAAATTGAGGTAAAAAAAGCTGCATTTCTTACAATCCGTTTTACACAACCATACAATCAGCAACATCTGTTTTAACCTGCAGAGCTATTATCTTCGCAGCCCATGATCGATTTTAGAAGCGATACTGTTACAAAGCCTTCAGCCGGCATGCTGCAGGCAATGATGAATGCAAAAGTTGGTGATGACGTTTTTAGCGAAGACCCTTCAATAAATGACCTGGAAGAAAAAGTTGCAAACATGTTTGGGATGGAAGCGTCAGTTTTTTGCCCCAGCGGAACAATGACGAACCAAATTGCTATTAAGTGCCATACACAACCCGGCGATGAAATTATTTGCGATCAGCTTTCACACATTTATCAGTATGAAGGCGGTGGCATTGCGTTTAATTCAGGGTGTTCTGTTAAACTGATCAATGGCCATTTCGGAAAAATAAAAGCAGAAGATGTTGCGGCTTCAATTAATAACAGGAATGATACACATAAAGCCTTCACAAGGTTGGTTTCATTAGAAAATACGGCTAACAGAGGCGGTGGGAGCTGTTATGATCATGAAGACATCAGGCAAATAAAAAAAATCTGCGAAGAAAATAATTTGTCATTGCATTTAGACGGTGCAAGGTTATTCAATGCAATTGTTGCAAAAAACGAATCTGCAAAAGACTATGGAAAAACTTTTGATAGTATTTCAATTTGCATAAGTAAGGGATTAGGAGCTCCGGTTGGCAGTGTGCTTATCGGCACAAAAAATTTTATTGCCAGGGCAAGAAGAATAAGAAAAGTATTTGGCGGCGGTATGCGGCAGGCTGGTTATTTGGCCGCCGCATGTATGTATGCATTAGACAATAATATTGAAAGACTGCAGGAAGATCACCTGCATGCAAAACAGCTAGCTGACGCATTCAAACAAAAAGATTTTGTTAAAGAAATGCTTCCTGTTGAAACGAATATTGTTATTTTTAAAGTCGGGGGCAAGTATACCGCAGCTGATATTGCAGCAACATTGAAAAAGCATAATATTCTGGTTATCGCAATTTCAAAAACTGACATAAGAATCGTTACTCATTTGGACATAACAAAAGCAATGATCGAAGAATCAATTCAGGTTATTGATCAATTATAAATGCATTGATCCGATAGACCCGAAATATAAATAAATAAGAATGTTACCTAAAATTAATCCTACAAATACGCAGGCCTGGCTGTTGCTTAAAAAGCATCAAAGCGAAGAAATGCGTAACATAACTATGAAGCGTTTGTTTGCTGAAGATGATAACAGGTTTAAAAGGTTTTCAGTTTCATTCCAGGATATTCTCTTTGACTATTCGAAAAATATCATCACGCAAAAAACCATGCAGCTCTTACTGCAGCTGGCAGAAGATTGCAGGGTAATGGAAGCGATTGAAAAAATGTTTAAAGGTGATAAAATAAATGAAACAGAAAACAGGTCTGTGCTGCACACTGCTTTAAGAAATTTTAGCGGCGAAGCCGTAATGAGTGATGGCAAAGATGTGATGCCGGACATTCACCGTGTCCAAAATCAAATGAAAGAGTTTTGCGTAAAGGTTCATAGTGGTGACTGGAAAGGTTATACAGGCAAGCCTATAAAATACATTGTAAATATTGGAATCGGCGGAAGCGATCTTGGCCCTGTGATGGTTACTGAAGCATTGAGGCCTTATTGGAAAGAAAATATACAACCCTATTTTGTAAGCAATATTGATGGTACACATATAGCTGAAACCCTAAAAAAAATTACGCCCGATGAAACGATTTTCCTGATCGCCTCAAAAACATTTACAACACAGGAAACGATGACGAATGCACAAACAGCACGTAAATGGTTTTTAGAACACTGCCGGGATGAAGGATGGATACCTGCACATTTCGTGGCTTTAAGTACCAACGAAAAAGAAGTAAAAAAGTTTGGTATCGATCCTGCAAACATGTTTGAATTTTGGGATTGGGTAGGCGGCAGGTATTCATTGTGGAGCGCTATTGGCTTATCTATCGCCCTTACTATCGGGTATGATAATTTTGAACTTCTGTTGAGAGGTGGCTACGAAGCTGATCTGCATTTTAAAACGACATCATTCGATAAAAACATACCCGTATTAATGGCTATAATCGGTATTTGGTATACCAGCTTTTTTAAAGCACAAACAGAAGCCATACTTCCCTACGATCAGTACATGCATCGCTTTGCTGCATATTTTCAGCAGGGTAATATGGAAAGTAACGGAAAATATGTTGACCGCAATGGTAGTGAAACCAACTACACAACAGGACCGGTTATTTGGGGAGAACCAGGCACAAACGGCCAGCATGCATTTTATCAATTGATACACCAGGGCACTTTATTGATCCCATGTGATTTTATAGCGCCTGCAATATCACATAATTCTGTTGGTGATCATCATATAAAATTGCTGAGCAACTTTTTTGCACAAACCGAAGCCTTAATGAAAGGAAAAGACGAAGCTGAAGTAAAAGAAGAATTAAAGGCTGAAGGAAAAACTGCAGAACAAATTAAAAAGCTGTTGCCGTTTAAAGTGTTCAAAGGAAACAAACCAACTAATTCTTTTTTGGTAAAAGAAATAACCCCCCAAACATTAGGCAACTTAATTGCTTTGTACGAACATAAAATTTTTGTGCAGGGCGTGATATGGAATATTTTCAGCTTTGATCAATGGGGCGTAGAATTAGGTAAACAACTTGCTCAAAAAGTTTTGCCCGAATTAGAGAATGATAATAAGATCACATCGCATGATTCATCAACCAACGGATTAATTAATGCATGGAAGGAAATGAAAGCATAGTCATTTATCCGTTAAATACTCATTTCACTATCTGTTCAGCCTGCTTATAGAATGTTGTAAGAATTATTACTATAATTTAGTAATTAACGATCGTGATATTCTTACAATTAAATCATTCCATTGAAGTATAGGTGCTTACTAAGTTTGTTGTTTGTATTAATGATTGTTTTTGCGAAAGCGCAAAATGCTGACACAACAGCGGCACCACCAGATTCGCTTGCAAGCCAAAAAGATCTGATGGATGTTATTCATAAAATTTTTAAATCTGAAAAAAAAACCGACTCAACTAAGAAAAATTCTGCCGTCACCGTATTGCCGGCTATAGGTTATAATCCAAGCATTGGTTTTTTATTGGGAATAAATTTTTTGAAAACTTTTTATCGCGGCGATCCTGCCACTACAAAACTTTCAATCAGCCAGTTAGATTTTTCATACACTACAAAACATCTTTTGATAACAAGGTTCAGAACAAACATTTTCACAAGTGACAATAAATGGAATTTACAGGGTAACTGGCAATACACGAGAAATTTTGTAAATGATTTTGGACTGGGTGATTCGGCACGAAGAGATCCGGCGGTTGAATATCCCATACGTTTTAATTATTTCCGGCTCACAGAAAAACTATATCGCAACCTTGGGCACAATGTGTATGCCGGTGCAGGCGTAAGTTTCGATATGCGTAATGACATCCAGGATAGAAACTATGATAGCGTTACAAATACACCGCATCATCAATACAGCATTGACAAAGGTTTCAATCCTGATAACTATTCAGTAAACGGAATCATTTTCAATATTCAGTATAATACAAAGGAGCATCCCAACCGTCCCTTCAGCGGTATGTATGCCGACTTCAATGTTCGGTACAATACAAAAGTGTTAGGCAGTACAGAAGAATCGGGGCAGTTATATACCGAGCTGAGAAAATATTACAGCCTTTCAGCAAAAAATCCTGAACACGTAATTGCATTCTGGTATTGGGGAAGTTATATTTTATGGGGAAAAATTCCATATCTCGAATTACCTGCAACTGAATACGACACTTATAACAGAAGCGGCAGAGGATATACCCTGGGACGATTCAGAGGCCCGAGTTTTGCTGACTTTGAAGTGGAATACAGGTTTCCTATCAGTCAAACTACAAAGTTTTTAAGCGGTGTTCTGTTTGCAAATTTTCAAACAGCTTCAGATGCAAATAACGCGGGTATATTTAAAACATTTGAACCGGGAGTTGGCGGAGGACTTCGCATCTTATTTAATAAACGTTCACGCACTAATATCTGCCTCGATTTTGCAAGAGGGAAATATGGGTCGTCAGGAGTTTTCTTTGCATTGAACGAAGCGTTCTGATTATTTCAACCAATTGCTTCCGAACACTATATAATAAGCAAATTCTTCGGGGCCGCGGGCAATATCAATACCCATACGTAGTTTAAATTTTCGTGCTATAAAATATCTGAAGCCCGTACCATATCCATACACCAATTCAGCCTGTCCAAAATCGCTCCATTCATTAAAAGCCTTTGCTGCGCCGCCATAAAACATAATACTCCATCGACGAATAAAATCCCAACGAAACTCTGCTTCTGTAACAATACTTGCATTACCCTGGTAGCGATATGAAGGAACGCCGCGTAAGTTCACATATGGCAACATAAAAAAAGGCGGGTTACTAAATGCCTGTTGCCCGTCTACACGTAAACCACCAATTAATTTATCAGAAAGTTGATTGTATCCGTACATGTAATAATTCAATCGCCAATAATCATAATCGCTGCCTAAAATATTATCAGATGCTTCTGCATCAAAATGTAATTTGATCCCTTTATCCGGTGTAAAAATATTGTCCCGGGTGTCGAGTTCTACCACACCTCCCAACTGGCTTACTACACTTGAATATTCCTTTGGTGTTACAAAATCCGGTTTTGACAAGGTATCACCAACATACCCTACTTCAGTCTTTAAGAATAAATATTTTAAGCCGGCATACCAGTTTGACTTACTGATGCGCTTCGTGGCCTGCAGAAAAACAGGTAAGGTCTTTATACTGAACTTAAACTCTTTTTCCCCCAGTTGTGGTATCGTTCTGAAAAAAGACATATTGATATCACCATAACCTCCGCCCGCCATATATTTTATTTTGCTTTTTATAAACGTTCCGCGTCTAAATGCAGCAGTAAGCCAACTGGCGTTCGCTGTATATAAACCAATGCCGCCTGTTATATCAGGTGCAACAGGCGTATACTTTACTTCACCCGCAACAGTATCAATGAGGGGTGGCCTTTGTGTAAGAAAAACAGGAGCTATAGCAATACCAAACCCTCCCAATGCAGGCTCTGTAAGTATATAAGGCACCGGGATAAACCCGTGAGCGTGTATGATATAATCGCTAACATCAAATGCGCCATCAACAGAATCTCTTAAAGAAGGTTTTTGTTGCTGAGCGGTAGAATAAAACGACACTAAAACATACAACAATAACAACGCAGGTTTTGAAAAGATGCGCTTCATTTCTTTTATAAAATGAAATATGTTTTGATAGATCTTATTGCGCATTGGCTGCCTGTTTTTTTTCTGCTTTACCTGCACCTACGGGAATGTATACATTAAAAAACCACGCACTGTTTAATTGCTTGCCTGCTTCCGGTTTAATAATGTCTGTTAGTCCTCCGTAATATCTTACACCTAGTGTCATTCCATGTACACCGGGTTTTATTTTATAAGCGAGCCCAAGTACATAGCCAGCATCAAACCGTGTATAATCATCTTTTGTTTTGTTCTCATAAGTAAGCTTATTGCCATCCACCTCTGTTTCAAAAACATCCTTCGGTTTAGTGATGAGGTCTATTTGCGTTCCGCCCTCCGCAAAAAATGATCCGGCTATCTGATATCTTACCAATAATGGCAAACCGATCGCATTTACAATTCTCTTCACCGATCCGTTTGCATATAATGAGTCAAGATTGGCATCTCCGGTTGGATAAGGTGCTAACGATTTTTCTCCGAATGATAATTTGGGTATTGCTTCAGGATGCAGGTAAAGCCTGTCACTTACTTGTATGTTGAAATATAAACCAAGATCAATTCCGGGTTTTGCCTTTCCATCAACATTTGAAAGATTGCTTAAGGTGGGGCCAACCATCAATCCGAATTCCAGTTTGCCGGAATTCAATTTATCACCAAACAATAAAGCGATCAACACCTGGGACGACGTAGTTTTAGTATACGCCAGCAGGTATAATATAAAAAGATATTTTTTCAACATGCAGTTTATTAAAGATAAATTCAGTTTCATCAAGTAGATATAGTTTGTCCAATTTCAATCTACATTATACCGTAAAACCTCTAATATCTTTTACCTGTACAATGGTTTCCATAGCCACCAACTATGCATCGCTCATTGTAAGAAAGCCCACACATACTATTAACTATGGTTATACAAAAATGATTTAGATATTTGCATGAAATAGAGTAGAATGATCCAATTAGAATTAGAACGCGTACATGGAGAGTATGGTTTTGAAGTAAAAGATATGTACGGCCAATCTGTAAAGATTGATAACAGCCCGGACCATGGCGGAGATAATTTTGGTGTCAGGCCTATGCAAATGGTATTAATGGCTTTAGCAGGTTGCAGCGGGATGGATGTAATATCAATTTTAAAAAAACAAAAGCAAACCGTTACAGATTACAAAACCATTATACGGGGCGAACGGGAGCAGGGAGTAACGCCTTCTTTATGGAAGTTTGTGGAAATGGAATTTATTATTTATGGCGATGTTGATGAAAACAAGGCGCAACGTGCCGTAAACTTGTCGGTAAATAAATACTGTTCTGTCGCTGCAACGTTAATGAAAGCCGGAGCAACAATAAAGTGGACCGTAAAAGTTGAAAAAGCAGCAGCAGGCCAAACGGCAGATGAAGTAAATAGCTAAATACAAATTTTTGAAAGCAACAACCAATAATAATGAGCGAAGCAAATAATCGATTGAACCCGATAACCGAAGCTATAAGAATACAAATACCGAGAACAGAAGAAGGCGAACATTCAACACCGATGTATTTAACAAGCAGCTTTACATTTAGTGAAGCTGAAACCATGCGTGCCGCATTTGCAGATGAAGTTGATGAAAATATTTACAGCCGTTTTACCAATCCAAATGTTGATGAGTTCATAAAAAAGATGTGTGTGCTTGAAGGTGCAGAGGCAGGCTATGCAACTGCAACCGGGATGGCCGCAGTATTTGCCTCCATATTTGCATTACTGAAGCAGGGAGATCATTTGCTATGCTGCAGTTCTGTGTTTGGAAGTACGCACACAATGGTTACAAAATTTCTTCCGCGTTATGGTATTGAAGCAACGCTGGTTGATGCAAATGATAAAGATGCCTGGGAAAAAGCAGTGAAGCCAAACAGCAAAATGGTTTATCTGGAAACACCCACTAACCCACAACTCGAAGTTATAGACCTGGAATGGGCTGGCAGTTTTTCAAGAAAACATAATCTTATATTGAACGTGGATAATTGTTTTGCCACGCCTTTGCTGCAAAAACCTGTTGAATATGGTGCTGACATCATCGTTCATTCAGCAACGAAGTGGATCGACGGCCAGGGAAGAGTATTGGGCGGTGTTATTGTTGGCAGAAAAGACCTGGTACAGGATATTTATTTGTTCAGCAGGAATACAGGCCCGTCCTTATCTCCATTCAATGCATGGGTCCTTAGCAAAAGTTTAGAGACATTGGATGTGCGTTTGCAACGTCATTGTGAGAATGCAGTAAAAGTGGCACTTGCTTTAAAGCAACATAAAAACGTAGAATGGGTGAAGTATCCTTTTTTAGAAGATCATCCTCAATATGCAATTGCAAAAAAACAAATGAAAGCAGGCGGTGGTATCGTTTGTTTTGAAGTAAAAGGCGGTATCGCCGCCGGCAGAAAATTCTTAAATAGCTTAAAGATGTTATCTATGACGGCAAACCTTGGTGACACAAGAAGTATAGCATCACATCCGGCAAGTACAACACATTCAAAGCTAACAGAGGAAGAAAGATTAAGTGTTGGTATTACGCCAGGCTTAATAAGAATATCTGTTGGTTTGGAATATGCAGATGATATTATAAATGATCTGAACCAGGCGTTAGATTAATGCCTGATTTCTGAGTTGAGGATATCTGATTTTATTTATTGAAGTTTAGCTAACCATAGAGATGCATTCATAAAAAAATTTGAATGATCATTGCCTGAGGCGTTCCAGCCATTGTATAATTTATTGTTTTTTGCACCGGTGCCATCATCAGCGGGTGAACTGTCTCCTATCACAACAATTCTGCCCTTACCAAATGTGCTGTAAGCAGCCATTGCACGTATGTTGTTTTGTGGAAAATTATTCATCCACACCAAACCTTTTGCAACGGTTGATGTAAGTGTTATAGTTGCGCCGTTATTAAACTGCAGGGAAGAAACATTGCCCTGTGAGCCCTGTGTTACCGGATTTTTAGCGGTTGTTATGTTAGAAGATCTTTGACTGATATTGGTTTGATAAAGATAAAATCCAAAAGGGTCTTTCTGAACTGAATTGCTGTTCATCAGATCATTCCAGATAGCAGGAGAATCCCAGCCATCGTTGTTTCTATCTGAATGATCATGATCTGATATCATAAATAAACCGCCACCATTCTTTACGAAGTTGATAATGGCTGTTTTTTCGTCGTCAGTAAAACGAATATTCGGTTCGTCAACAATAAAAACATTATAGCGCGAAAGGTCTTGCGTATTGTTTGCATTACCATAAGTGATGTGACCATTTTCCTGCAACGTTTCTGCATGTTGTTTTAATCTCACCAATGCTATGCCCCATGATGATAAAGCACCTGTCCAATAATTGTCAGACGCTGAAGAATTGATATTTTCCTGCGGAGGTGTTGGCAAACGTTTCGCCAGGCCATTGTCTTCATCAATTACCCAATCTGCATTGCCCGCTGTTTCCGCTTTAGTATTATCAAACAAAAACTTTTTTTGCATCAAATTATTTTGATTCGATGTTGTAGCCGCAATATTTTGTTGTGAGGAGTTGTTATTATTGTTTTTGCATGCTGCAAATAAAATTGAGATAATAACCAAAAACTTTATTGTTGTTTTATTAATGATCATTACCGATAAAAATAATTTATTTTGAAAAGCTTAAATAAATGTAATGGCAAAACTTCCTCCGTATTTACAGCAAGGAGATTCAATTGGAATAATTTGTCCTTCCGGCCATATGCCCTTTGTAAAAGCACAGAGATGCATTGATATTTTGCAGCAGTGGGGTTTTAAAGTTGAGACAGGAAAAACTTTAGGAAATCAGTTCAATTATTTTTCCGGAACAGATGAAGAACGTTTAAAAGATCTGCAATCAATGCTGGATGCCGAAAACATCAAAGCTATTTTTTGTGCAAGAGGTGGTTATGGACTGAGCAGAATAATAGATAAGATCAATTTCGAAAAATTTATTCAACAGCCCAAATGGATCATCGGCTACAGCGACATCACTTTATTACATGCACATATTTATTCCAATTTCAACATTGCAGGTTTACATGCGCCAATGGCTGCGGCTTTCAATGAGATTGAAGAAAGCGAAGACTACATCAACTCAATTTATTATGGATTAACAGGCATTCACCAGGTTTATGCAATATCATCTTATAACTTAAATAGAACAGGTGTTTGCGACGGTGAATTAGTTGGAGGAAATCTTGCCTTGCTTGCACACATCATCGGAAGCAGATCCGACATAAGCACAAAAAATAAAATTCTTTTTATTGAAGACATTGGTGAATACAAATACAACACCGACAGAATGATGATGCAGCTAAAACGTGCAGGCAAATTAGATGAACTCGCCGGCCTGATCGTTGGAAAATTCACAGAAATGAAAGACACGACGATTCCTTTTGGCCAGGATATTTATGAAATAATTTTTGATAAGGTGAAAGAATACAGTTATCCTGTATGTTTTGACTTTCCGGTTGGGCACATTAAGGAAAATTATGCAATGAAGATCGGGTGCAACTATACATTCACTGTAGCAAGAGAAGAAATTATACTTGAAGAAATTTCATGACCAACCTGCCAAAGCTTTCTTTCTTGCTTTTGTATGATGCGGTGCGTAAAATAAGAAAACACTCCAAAAAAATTATTCTTTATAAATCTTACAGCACGGCTGTCAAAGTCATTACATATCTGAAACTTAGTTTCCCGCAATTTCTTTATATAAATCTGCGCTACTTTATCGGCAGGCACAAGTTGTATGTTCTTGCTCAATGCGAAACTTTCAGGCAAAGTATGCTGTCGTTCGTATTGCAATAAAGGCGTGTCTGTATCAGGCAGGTCTGCAGCTTTATTTCAAAACAATTGTAGCAAAACTGTACCAGAAAGGCTCTTTAAATCCACTTTCGCAACAAACACAGCCAGGGAAAACACGATGTCAGAAAATAAAAAAGCCTCTCCAAAAAGGAAAAGGCTTTTAAAAAAATACGGCAGCCGGGGCGAAGCAACGTTCCGGCGCAAGTTGGGATACTTACCAATGCGATTACAAAACAAAAACGCCCCATCATAAGATGAGGCGTTTAATAAATACGGCAGCTACCTACTCTCCCGCATTTTTGTGCAGTACCATCGGCCATGAGGGGCTTAACTTCTCTGTTCGGTATGGGAAGAGGTGAACACCCTCGGCAAAACCACCATAAAAAGGTAGTGAGAAGTTGAGTGGTTGATTTGTTGACAAGTAAGTTCTTATCAACTATTCAACTAAGCAACTAATCAACTAAATAAAGTCATATTGGAAAAGCTTTCTCACAAGAAAAAAAAATTAAAGCTTACGGGTAATTAGTACTACTCGGCTTTGTTATTGCTAACTGTAGACCTGTAGCCTATCGACGTCATAGTCTCTGACGACCCTTAAAAGTAAACTCATCTTGAGGAAGGTTTCACGCTTAGATGCTTTCAGCGTTTATCCTGGCCACACGTAGCTACTCTGCATTGCACCTGGCGGCACAACAGATACACCAGCGGTGTGTACGACCCGGTCCTCTCGTACTAAGGTCATGTCCTCTCAATTTACTTACGCCCACCACAGATAGGGACCGAACTGTCTTGCGACGTTCTGAACCCAGTTCACGTGCCACTTTAATCGGCGAACAGCCGAACCCTTGGGACCTTCTCCAGCCCCAGGATGTGACGAACCGACATCGAGGTGCCAAACCTTACCGTCGATATGAGCTCTTGGGTAAGATCAGCCTGTTATCCCCGGAGTACCTTTTATCCTTTGAGCGATGGCCCTTCCATGCAGAACCACCGGATCACTTTAGCCTGCTTTCGCACCTGCTCGGCCTGTATGCCTCACAGTCAAGCACCCTTATACTAATGCGCTCTATGTACGATTACCAACCGTACTGAGGGTACCTTTGCAAGCCTCCGTTACTTTTTAGGAGGCGACCACCCCAGTCAAACTACCCACCATGCACTGTCCCTGATCAGAGGTTAGGTTCTAAGTAAACAAAGGTTGGTATTTCAACGTTGACTCCACCACCCCTGGCGAGGCAGCTTCGAAGTCTCCCAACTATCCTACACATTGTTTACTCAAAATCAATGCAAAGTTGTAGTGAAGGTTCACGGGGTCTTTCCGTCCCGTGGCGGGTAACCGGCATCTTCACCGATACTACAATTTCACCGGGCTCGTGGAGGAGACAGAGTTCAACTCATTAGACCATTCGTGCAGGTCGGAACTTACCCGACAAGGAATTTCGCTACCTTAGGACCGTTATAGTTACGGCCGCCGTTTACCGGGGCTTCAGTCAGGAGCTTTGGACTTGCGTCCGAACACCCTTCCTTAACCTTCCGGCACCGGGCAGGTTTCAGGCTCTATACGTCATCTTTCGATTTTGCAGGGCCCTGTGTTTTTGTTAAACAGTTGGTTGAACCAGTTTACTGAGACCACGCCAGAGCGTGGTACGCTTTATCCCGAAGTTACAGCGTCAATTTGCCTAGTTCCTTCTCCACGGCTCACCCGAGCGCCTTAGAATATTCATCCCGTCTACCTGTGTCGGTTTGCGGTACTGGCCGCTATACTCGCTTTTCTTGGAAGAACTTTTACCACTACGCCTCACCCGAAGGATCCGCTCAGCTATTCCGTCAGCTTATGTGGCTAGCATTCTCCGTCACTTTTAATGTATAGCAGGTACTGGAATATTAACCAGTTTTCCATCAGATGCCCCTTTCGGGTTTTCCTAAGGACCAGACTAACCCTGATCCGATTAACGTTGATCAGGAACCCTTAGACTTTCGGCGATGGAGTTTTTCACTCCATTTATCGTTACTTATACCTACATTTTCTTTTGAAATCGCTCCAGCATACATCGCCATACGCCTTCAATGCAGATTTCAATGCTCCCCTACCGATGACGCCAAAGCGTCATCTTAGAACTTCGGTTCATGGTTTGATACCCGATCATTTTCCGTGCAAGACCTCTCGACCAGTGAGCTGTTACGCACTCTTTAAATGAATTGCTGCTTCCAAGCAAACATCCTGGCTGTTATAGAAGTCTCACCTCGTTTGATTAACTTAACCATGTATTAGGGACCTTAGTTGCTAATCTGGGTTATTTCCCTCTCGGCCACGGACCTTAGCGCCCGCAGCCTCACTCCCGGAGATATATGATAGTATTCGGAGTTTGTCAGGGTTTGGTAGGCGGTGAAGCCCCCTAGCCCAATCAGTAGCTCTACCTCTATCATACTTCTAATCCTTACGGAAATCCGAGGCTGTTCCTAAAAACATTTCGGGGAGAACGAGCTATCTCTCAGTTTGATTGGCCTTTCACCCCTATCCACAGGTCATCCCAGAACTTTTCAACGTTAATGGGTTCGGTCCTCCAGTGGGTGTTACCCCGCCTTCAACCTGCCCATGGATAGATCACAAAGTTTCGCGTCTGCCCCCACTGACTATGCGCCCTGTTTGGACTCGCTTTCGCTACGGCTCCGTTGTTACTAAACTTAACCTTGCCAGTGAGGAGCAACTCGTAGGTTCATTATGCAAAAGGCACGCCGTCATCCCGATAAATCGAGACTCCGACCGCTTGTAAGCACACGGTTTCAGGTACTATTTCACTCCCTTATTTAGGGTGCTTTTCACCTTTCCCTTACGGTACTGGTTCACTATCGGTGTCTGAGGAGTATTTAGCCTTACCAGATGGTGCTGGCAGATTCATGCAGAATTTCTCCGGTTCCGCACTACTCAGGATACTGCTCGTCTTCATCAATTTACGCCTACGCGACTGTCACGCTCTTTGGCTTAACTTTCCAGAAAATTCAGCTTGATGATGATTTCTAAATGCAGTCCTACAACCTCCCGATTGCACGCAATCGGGATTTGGGCTCTTCCCTTTTCGCTCGCCACTACTCAGGGAATCATTAGTTTATTTTCTTTTCCTCTCCCTACTTAGATGTTTCAGTTCAGGAGGTTGGCTTTCCCGATTTTCATCGGGAATAATATACCTTCAGTATATTAGGTTGTCCCATTCGGAAATCTAAGGATGTAACGCTTGTGTGCAGCTCCCCTTAGCTTATCGCAGCTTACCACGTCCTTCATCGCCTCTCAGACCCAAGGCATCCACCATGTGCTCTTATTAGCTTTAAAAAAATTGAAATTGTAGTGATGTTACCACCACTATTATGATTTTGTTATTATGATACTCTTGTGAGATCGCTTTACCAATATGTCAAAGAACTTTGACCAGGATTTACCGGATTTCTCTGATTAACCTGATAAGAAGATTAATTGGAATTGAACCAACTTATTCGCCTTTACGAAAATCTTTATTTAAAGAACTTAAAACGTATAATTTATTAGTTATAACGTTTTGTGGAGGATATCGGATTCGAACCGATGACCCTTAGCTTGCAAAGCTAATGCTCTAGCCAACTGAGCTAATCCCCCGGCTTTAGCACCGAGCGGTTAGCTTCGAGCTTCGAGCAAAGCTCACGGCTCACGGCTCACAGCTCACAGCTATTTTGTGGTAGACCCGACCAGAGTTGAACTGGTGACCTCTACATTATCAGTGTAGCGCTCTAACCAACTGAGCTACGGGTCTGAATTCTGGATCGGGAAAACTGAAAATAAAGAACTTTAAATCAATGAAGAAGATGAAAGTAACAGTGCAGGTACAGCGAGCTCTAAAAAGGAGGTATTCCAGCCGCACCTTCCGGTACGGCTACCTTGTTACGACTTAGCCCCAGTCACCGATTTTACCCTAGGCAGCTCCTTTCGGTTACCGACTTTAGGTACACCCGGCTCCCATGGCTTGACGGGCGGTGTGTGCAAGGTCCGGGAACGTATTCACCGTATCGTTGCTGATATACGATTACTAGCGATTCCAGCTTCATGCAGGCGAGTTGCAGCCTGCAATCTGAACTGAGATAACTTTTTTGGGATTAGCTCCTTGTCGCCAAGTGGCAGCCCTTTGTAGTTACCATTGTAGCACGTGTGTAGCCCTGGGCATAAAGGCCATGATGACTTGACATCATCCCCTCCTTCCTCACGCCTTACGGCGGCAGTTTCAATAGAGTTCCCAGCATAACCTGATGGCAACTATTGATAGGGGTTGCGCTCGTTGCGGGACTTAACCCAACACCTCACGGCACGAGCTGACGACAGCCATGCAGCACCTTACGATCTGTGTATTGCTACAAGATGAGCTTTCACCCACTGTCAGACCGCATTCTAGCCCAGGTAAGGTTCCTCGCGTATCATCGAATTAAACCACATGCTCCACCGCTTGTGCGGACCCCCGCCAATTCCTTTGAGTTTCAATCTTGCGATCGTACTTCCCAGGTGGATTACTTAATGCTTTCGCTCAGACACACACTGTGTATCGCGTATGTCGAGTAATCATCGTTTAGGGCGTGGACTACCAGGGTATCTAATCCTGTTTGATCCCCACGCTTTCGTGCATGAGCGTCAATATCTGCGTAGTAAGCTGCCTTCGCAATAGGTGTTCTATGTCATATCTAAGCATTTCACCGCTACATGACATATTCCGCTTACCTCCACAACATTCAAGATATATAGTATCAACGGCAATTTCCAGGTTAAGCCTAGAGATTTCACCACTGACTTACATATCCGCCTGCGCACCCTTTAAACCCAGTAAATCCGGATAACGCTTGCACCCTCCGTATTACCGCGGCTGCTGGCACGGAGTTAGCCGGTGCTTATTCATCTGGTACCGTCAAGTGATTTAGAAAAATCTTTTTTCGTCCCAAATAAAAGAAGTTTACAATCCAGAGGACCTTCATCCTCCACGCGGCATGGCTGGTTCAGACTTGCGTCCATTGACCAATATTCCTTACTGCTGCCTCCCGTAGGAGTCGGGCCCGTGTCTCAGTGCCCGTGTGACTGGTCGCGCTCTCACGCCAGTTACTGATCGTAGGTTTGGTGGGCCGTTACCCCGCCAACTGCCTAATCAGGCGCACGCCCATCTTTAAGCGATAAATCTATAATTATAAAGTGATGCCACATCATAATGTTACGGAGTATTAATTCCCGTTTCCGGGAGCTATTCTCCACTTAAAGGAAGGTTGCGTACGTGTTCCGCACCCGTTTGCCGGTCGCCATCAAGTATTGCTACTTATGCTGCCCCTCGACTTGCATGTATTAAGCCTGCCGCTAGCGTTCATCCTGAGCCAGGATCAAACTCTCCATTGTAAAAGATTTGATCTGACTATAATTCTCTTAGAAAATTAACGTCGGATATAATTTGTTGTTACGCTTGTACCTTACCAATAAATATTACTACTTATTAGTACTGTTACTTTCCATCTTTTCAAAGATCTTTAACCAGGATTGTAACCAGATTTCTCTGATCAGCCTGATATGCGATGTAAATGGGTTTGAACCATTCAGCAGCCTTGTTACTGCTACATCTTTCTATTTAAATGAACTTGTGTGTATACCCTTTTTATTTGGGGTTGCAAAAGTAAGAGCCCTTTCCAGCACAGTGGGATCCGAAGCTTGGAATTCACGTGACTTGAAGTCGC
>JADMIO010888915.1_pt1 | contig 27675 bp, 24 predicted proteins | sample 8958161 | NCBI WGS metagenome assembly JADMIO01 (sample SAMN16585339, study PRJNA669376) | soil metagenome | isolation source: Crop rotation soil | place: USA: Cullars Rotation, Alabama | collected 2011
CCGCGACTTCAAGTCACGTGAATTCCAAGCTTCGGATCCCACTGTGCTGGAAAGACCGACGCTTGACGCCGGCGTGATCGGATCGTTACGATTCGGTAACAGCCGCGGTCGCCTGCCCGTTCCCGGGCTGGTTTAGGCGCCCGCCCACCACCCCACATTCCTCGACGAGGAGGACCAGAGGCATGCGACCACCCGTTCGGACTCTCCTGGCGCTTCTGGCCGGGCTTGCCGCGTGTCTCGCGCCTGGAACGGCCCGCGCCCAGGGCCAGCTCGTCCTCTACTGCACGCCGCAGGAGGAATGGTGCCGGGCCATGGTGACCGCCTTCGAGCGGGCCACCGGGATCAAGGTCAACATGACCCGCAAGAGCTCGGGTGAGAACTACGCGCAGGTCAAGGCCGAGGCCGCGAACCCGAAGGGTGACATCTGGTGGGGCGGCACCGGCGACCCACACCTCCAGGCGGCGGAGGAAGGGCTGACACTCGAGTACAAGTCGCCGAAGCTGGCCGACCTCCACGAGTGGGCCGTCCGCCAGGCCGAGCAGTCGAAGTACCGGACGGTCGGCGTCTACGCCGGTGCGCTCGGGTTCGGGTACAACACGGAGCTCCTCGCGAAGAAGGGGATCCCCGAGCCCAAGTGCTGGGCGGACCTCCTGGATCCCAAATTCAAGGACGAGGTGCAGGTGGCAGACCCGAACTCCTCCGGGACCTCGTACACGATGCTCGCGACGATGGTCCAGATCATGGGCGAGGACAAGGGCTTCGACTACCTGAAGAAGCTCCACAAGAACGTGAACCAGTACACGAAGTCCGGGGCTGCGCCCGCCCAGGCGATGAGCCAGGGGGAGACCCTGGTGGGCATCACCTTCCTGCACGACATTGTGACCTGGGTGGTCCAGGGCCGCCCGGTGAAGGCCGTGGCGCCCTGCGAGGGCACGGGCTACGAGATCGGCTCGATGAGCATCATCAAGGGCGCGCCGAATCTCGAGAACGCCAAGAAGTGGTACGACTGGGCGCTGACGCCCGAGGCGCAGGCCATCGGCGCCCAGGCGAAGGCGTACCAGGTCCCGTCGAACAAGGCCGCCCCGACCCCGGCCCAGGCGCCCAAGTTCACGCAGATCAAGCTGATCAACTACGACTTCGCCAAGTACGGCTCGTCGGCGGAGCGGAAGCGCCTGCTCCAGAAGTGGGACACGGAGGTCAAGGCCCTCCCGAAGTGAGGCCGACGGAGCTCCCGTCGCGCCCCTCGCCGGGGCCGCCGGCGGGAGCTCCCACCGTCCCGATTCGGCCAGCCCGTCGAGCATGACCCGCGCAGCGAGGGGCTGGCTCGGGCTCGCCTGGCTGGCCTTCGCCATCCTCCCGTGGTACGCGCTGCCGGGCGACGGCTGGCTGGACCCGGGCTGGCTTCCCCGCTACCCGGACGCTGCGACGGCGCCGGCCCTGCTCCAAGGCCTGCGCTTCGGCCGACCGTGGCTGCTCCTGACCGCGATCCCGCTCCTCCTGCCGCTCCTCGCGTGGCGTCGCTCGCACGAGGACCGGCTCGTCGGCGTCCTTCTGCTGCTCGGCGGGGGCGGGGGTCTCGCCTGGACCGCCATGCAGGGGCTGGCCATCGGCCATCGAGGCTGGTCGTGGGCGTGGCTGGCGGGGCTCCTGGGCTCGCCCGGCCCCAGCCAGACGGGCTTCGGCGCCGGTGCGTTCCTCCTCTGCCTCGCGTGCCTCGTGCTCCTGTGTCACGGCTTCGCCGCGCGCGGCTTCATGAAGGGCGACGCCTTCCTGACCAGCACGGTCGGCCTCGTGATCGGGCTCGTCGTCGTCTTCGTGTTCTGGCCGGTGCTCACCGTGCTCTCGAGCGCGGTGCGTGACGAGTCGGGCGCGCTCGCGCCGGCCGTCTTCTTCGCAAAGCTGACGAACCGGTCCATCTGGGGCCTCGACTGCCTGAGAGGCGAGCTCCGCTGCGGCGTCGCCTGGAACACGCTCTTCCTCGCGGTCCTCGTGGGCGCCGGCACGACGATCATCGGGCTGGCCTTCGCTCTGATCGCGACGCGCACGGAATTCCCGGCCAAGCCGCTCCTGCGCGCGCTCTCGGTCTTGCCGATCATCACGCCGCCCTTCGTCATCGGCCTCGCGCTGATCCTTCTCTTCGGCCGCTCGGGCGCGGTCACGGCGCTGCTCTCCGACTGGCTCGGGATCCCGCGGACACGCTGGATCTACGGGTTGCCGGGGGTGCTGATCGCCCAGCTCCTCGCGTTCGCCCCGATCGCGTTCCTGGTGCTGATCGGCGTCGTGCAGGGCATCAGCCCCTCGCTCGAGGAAGCGGCCCAGACCCTCCGCGCCAGCCGCTGGACGACGTTCCGCACCGTCACCTGGCCGCTCCTCCGCCCCGGGATCGCGAACGCGTTCCTGCTGGGCTTCGTCGAGAGCATGGCGGACTTCGGCAATCCCCTGGTGCTGTCCGGCAACTACGAGCTCCTGTCGATCCAGATCTTCTTCGCCGTGGTGGGGGCGGCCCACGATCAGGGCCGGGCCGCGGTGCTGGCCCTGGTGCTGCTCGCCTTCACGCTCGGCGCGTTCTACGCGCAGCAGCGGTGGCTCGGGCGGGTGGCGTACACGACGGTGACGGGGAAGGGCGACGCTGGACTCCCGGTCCCCCTGCCGACGGCCGTCCGCTGGGGCTGCTACGTCATCGCGCTGCCGTGGGGGGTCCTGGCCGTCGTGATCTATGCCGTCATCCTCGTGGGCGGGTTCGTCCGGGCATTGGGCCGTGACTACACCCCGACGCTCCAGTACTTCCTGACCGCCTTCGGCGTGGAGCGCGCCCAGGACGGAGGGCTCCATTTCACCGGGTCCGCCTGGGACTCCTTCTGGACGACGATCCAGATCGCCGGGATCTCGGCCCCGATCACCGCGGCCATCGGCATCGTGACCGCGTACCTGCTCGCCCGGCAGCGCTTTGCCGGGAAGAGCCTGTTCGAGTTCGGGACGATGCTGTCGTTCGCGATCCCGGGGACCGTCATCGGAGTCGCCTATATCCTGGCGTTCAACGTGCCGCCCGTGGAGCTCACGGGTACCGGTGTGATCCTGGTCCTCTGCTTCGTCTTCCGGAACATGCCGGTCGGGGTGCGGGCGGGCATCGCGGCGCTCTCCCAGATCGACCGGAGCCTCGACGAGGCCTCGCTCACCCTGGGGGCGCGGACGGGCACGACGATGCGGCGGGTCGTCGCGCCGCTCCTCCGCCCCGCGATCGTGGCCGCGCTCGTGTACAGCTTCGTGCGCGCGATGACTGCGGTGAGCGCCGTGATCTTCCTGGTGAGCGCCCGCTACAATCTCGCCACCGCGTACATCGTGGGCCGCGTCGAGGCGGGGGAGTTCGGCCTGGCCATTGCGTACTCGTCCGTCCTGATCGTCGTGATGCTGGCGGCGATCCTTCTGATCCAGTGGCTGGTCGGCGAGCGCCGGCTCGGCCGGCGGGCGCCGGCCGACCTCGGGCTTCAAACGGTAGGAGGGTAGGGAAAGCCATGACCAGCACGGCGGCCCGGCCCGCGGCAGTCGAGTTCCGTCGCGTGACCAAGCGCTACGGAGACGTCGTCGCCGTCAATCAGGTGTCGTTCATGATCGAGCAGGGAACGCTGGTCACCCTGCTCGGCCCGTCGGGCTGCGGGAAGACCACGACCCTTCGCCTCATCGCGGGGCTGGAGCTCGCGAGCGAGGGGGAGGTCCTCATCGGCGGACGGGACGTCACCCGGCGGCCAGCCACCGACCGGAACGTGAGCATGGTGTTCCAGTCCTACGCGCTCTTTCCCCACATGAGCGTGCTGGACAATGTCGCCTACGGGCCGACCGTGTCCGGAGCGCCGAGGGCCCGCGCTCACGAGCAGGCACGCGAGAAGCTGGCGCTGGTCGGACTACAAGGCCTCGACGCGCGGCTACCCTCGGAGCTCTCGGGCGGCCAGCAGCAGCGGGTGGCCGTCGCCCGGGCCCTCGTCCTCGAGCCCGAGGTGCTCTGCTTCGATGAGCCCCTGTCGAACCTGGACGCGAAGCTCCGCCGGCGGGTCCGCGAGGACATCCGCGAGCTCCAGCAGCGTCTCGGCCTCACCGTGGCCTATGTGACCCACGACCAGCAGGAAGCGCTGGCGGTCTCCGACCGCATCATCGTGATGGACCACGCCCGGATCGCACAGAGCGGGACGCCTCGCGAGCTCTACGAGGCGCCGGTGAGCTTGTTCGTCGCCGATTTCGTCGGCGACTCGAACCTCGTCGATGCGGAGCTCACGGCGCGGAACGGCGTGGCCGGTCAGGTCCGCGTCGGGGGGGTGGAGCTGCACCTGCCGCACCGGGGCGCGGGGGTCGGGCCGGTGAAGGTGGCCGTGCGGCCCGAGTCGCTCCGGCTGTCGCCCGCGCCGCCGCCAGGCCCCGCGCTCGAGGGCCGAGTGGCCAAGGCCGCTTACCTGGGCACTCACATGGAATACACTGTCTCTACACCGGTAGGGGAGCTCTTCGTGGTCGATCGCCTGGTGGCCCGCCCCGCCCCCGCGGGGACGCCGGTGTGGGTGAGCTTCGAGGACCATGGCGTCACCGTCGTGCCCTGACCGGGGCCAGGCGTGACGTCCTAACAGTTCGGTGGCGTGCGGTCGAGACAACCCGGAAGTCGGCCCGATCCTGGAGGAGTGAGCATGCCGCTCTCGCATATTCGCGTGGTCGATCTCTGTCGGGCCCGGACGGGCCCGACGTGCATCCGGCAGCTCTCGGAGTTCGGCGCTCAGGTGATCAAGGTCGAGCTGCCCGAGGAGCAGGATGACGACGTCGGCGGCCGCCACGGCTTCGACTTCCAGAACCTTCATCCGAACAAGCGGAGCCTCACGCTCAACCTGAAGGCGGCCGCGGGCCGCGAGGTGCTGTACCGCCTCGTCCGCCAGGCGGACGTCGTCGCCGAGAACTTCCGCCCAGGCGTGAAGCGCCGCCTGGGCATCGACTACGAGACGCTCTCGGCGATAAATCCTCGGCTCGTGTACGTGAGCATCTCCGGGTTCGGACAGACCGGTCCGTACGCGGACCGCGCGGGCTTGGACCAGATCGCCCAGGGACTTTCGGGGTTCATGACTGTCAACGGCTTCGCGGGCCAGGGGCCTCTCCGGGCCGGGTTGCCCATCGCGGACCTCACGGCGGGTCTCATGGCCGCGCACGGCGTGATGGTCGCGCTCCTCGAGCGCGAGCGCTCCGGCCGCGGCCAGTGGGTGCACACGTCGCTGCTCCAGGCGATGATCCGCCTGATGGACCTCCAGGCGGCCCGCTGGCTCATCGGCGGCGAGGTCCCGGGCCAGGCCGGCAATTACCACCCGGTCGGGGTGCCGACCGGCGTGTTCCGCTGCCGCGACGGTAGCCTCATCATCCAGGCCGCCAACAACCGCCTCTACCAGCGGCTATGTCGCGCCATCGACGCCCCCGAGCTCATAGATGATCCCCGGTTCGCCACCAGCGAGATCCGACGAAGCCACCGCGAAGAGCTGACCGAGGAGCTCGAGCGGCGGCTGGTTGCGCGCGACCGCACCGAGTGGCAGGAGCGGTTCGACGAGGCCGGGGTCCCGGCCGGCGCCATCCTCGATGTGAAGCAGGCCTTCGAGGATCCTCAGGTGCGGCTGTTGCCCGTCGAGCGCCCGGTCGTGAGCAAGGCCCTCGGGCCGATCCGGCTGGTCGGGCACGGCGTGAACCTCGAGCGGACGCCGCCCGCGATCCGCTCGGCCGCCCCCGAGCGCGGTGAGCACACGGAGGAGATTCTCCGCGAGCTCGGATACCGCGACGACGAGATCGCCGACCTCCGGCGGAACGGGACGGTCTGAGCCGCTCGCGCCATCGCCGCGGCCCCGAGGCGCGCGCCGGGTAGGCGCACGGCGTGCCTCCCGGGCGGTCTGATTCGCGCGCCCGCGGCACCCTGCTGATGGCGGCACTCGCCGCCGGCTGGCTGGGCGTTCTGGCGGGGATCGCGATCCACCAGCCGCTCTGGGGCGACGAGGTCCACTACGTCGCGACCATCCGGACCTTCGGCCGCGACCTGAGCCTGGAGACCCTCCGGACCTACCCGGGCGAGATGGCCCCGCCGCTCCCGTTCGGCGTCTACGCGGGCTGGGGCTGGCTGGTCGGATTCGAGCTGCCCCGCCTGCGCGTCCTGTCCCTGCTGATCGCCTTCGCCACGGTCATGGCGGTCCATGCGCTCGGGCGCCGGGTCCTGCATGACGAGGGCGGGGCGATGGTGGCGGCGCTGTTCTTCCTCCTACATCCGTACACGGTGGGGCTGAGCGTCTTCGTCTTCAACGACATGATGGCGATTCTGTTCGCCGTGCTGCTCGCCCTCGGCGTCGTCACGCGTCGGCCCCGCCTGATCGCTTTGAGCTCGGCGGCGGGTTTGATGGCGCGGCAGTATCTCGCGTTCCTGACGGCGGCGGCCGCCGTCTATCACGCGGTCCGGTGGGCGCGGGATCGGCGGTCCTATGACCTAGCCGTGCTCGGGGGCCTGGCGATCTCGTGCCTTCCCCTCGTCGCGATGTTCGCCTTGTGGCACGGCCTCGGCCCGGCGTCCACGACCCGCGACCTGTATCTGACGGGACATCTCTCGTTCCACCCGGCGTCGCTGGTCCTGTACGTCACGCAGCTGTTCACATACCTCTGGCCGCTCCTCCTGTGGCGCCCCGCGTGGTGGGCCGCACACTCGCCGCGCTGGTGGGGGTGCGTCGGCGCGGCATCGATTCTCTACTGGCTGGCGCCGGTTCGGCCCGCTCCGCCGCAGGTCGCAGTGGGAACGGACACGGTTGGGTTCCTGCATCGCGCGGTCCGCGCGACCGTCGGCCGCCTCGGCTCCTCGGCGCCGGATGTCTTCTTCTGGCTCGCCTTCGGCCTGGGGGTGGCCGTGCTCGCGGCGATCGCGCGCGACGTGACGCTCCGCCGCCCGGCGAGATGGCCGGACGCTCGCACGTTCCTCGGCCTCGCCGTCCTGTCCTTTCTCGCCGTGATGCCGTTCTCGTACCTGCACTGGGAGAAGTACTTCATGCCCGTGCTCCCGCTCGTGAGCGTGCTGGTGCTCGCGAAGGGGGAGGAGGATGCGGCGGGCGCGGAGGTCTAGCCAGGTCCGGCCGGCCGCGATCCGGAGCCGTCTGATCGGGCGCGCGGCGTGGCCGCCACCCGCCCGGTCACATGCGGAGGTCGGCGAGCAGGCGGCTCAGGTGGGCGAAGCCCATGCGCCCGTAGCTGAGCGGGTGAGCCTTCTTCGGGTCCTGCTCCGCCTCCACCACGAGCCAGCCCGAGTAGCTGGCGTCGCGCAGGACCGCGAGGAGCGCCTTGTAGTCGACGCACCCGTCGCCGGGCACCGTGAACACGCCCTCGACCACCGCGTCGAGGAAGCTCTGGTCCCGGCGGCGCGCCTCGGTCAGCACTGCCGGCCGGATGTCCTTGCAGTGGACGTGGACGATCCGGTGCGCGTGACGGCGCGCGACGCTGAGCACGTCGCCGCCCGCGTACGTGAGGTGTCCGGTGTCGAGGAGGAGCCCCACGGCCGGTCCCGTCACTCGCATGAGCCGGTCGATCTCCGCCTCGGTCTCGACCACGGTCCCCATGTGGTGGTGGTAGGCGAGCCGCATCCCGCGGCGCGCGAGGTGCTCGGCGACCTCGGTCAGCCCCTCCCCGAACTTCGTCCAGTCTTCCTCGGCCAGGCGCGGCCGCGTCGACAGCGGCACGCCGAGCCGCCCGTGCACGCTGCCCGTTTCCTCCGCGAACACCATGGCGGTCACGCCCAGAGCGGTGAGGAGCCCCGCGTGGTCCTGCATCGCGGCGATCTCCTCGGCCACGCTCCGCCGGAGGAGATGCGCGCCGTACCACCCGGACACGAGATCCAGCTGGTGCTGCTGGAGGACCGCCCGGAGCTCCGCCGGCCGCCGGGGGAACTTCCGGCCGAGCTCGATCCCCGCGTAGCCGGCGGCCCGCGCCTCGTCGAGGCACGTGTCGAGGGAGATGTCGTCCCCGAGCGTCTCGAGGTCGTCGTTGGTCCAGCCAATGGGATTGACGCCGATTCGTACGGGCACGCTAGCCTCCGGTTCGCTGACGACGGCGCGCCACGTCGTACGCCTGGCGGGCCGCCGTCACCTCGGGTCGGGCCGAGACCTCGGGCACCGGCACGTCCCACCAGGCGCCGCCGCCCGTGAAGGGCCGTCCGGGGTCCGTTTCGATGACCACGATCGCCGTCCGGTCGGCCCGGCGGGCGCGCTCCAGCGCGCCCTCGAGGTCGGTGATGGTCTTGACCTGCTCGGCCTGGGCTCCGAGGCTCCGCGCATGCGCGGCGAAATCGATCGGCGGCGCCTCCGGTCCCAGGAGATTGTTGAAGGACGCGCCGCCGCATGCCTGCTGGAGCCGGTTGATGCAGCCGAAGCCGCGATTGTCGAGCAGCACGACCACGAGCTTCCGGTGCATCGCGACGGACGTGGCGATCTCCGAGTTCATCATGAGGTAGCTGCCGTCGCCCACCATGACGAAGACCTCGCGGTCGGGCGCCGCGAGCTTCACGCCAAGCCCGCCGGCGATCTCGTAGCCCATGCAGGAGTAACCGTACTCGAGGTGGTAGCCGCGCGGGTCACGCGTGCGCCAGAGGCGGCTCAGCTCGCCGGGCAGCCCACCGGCGGCGCACACGACGATGTCGTGCGGGCCCGCCGCGCGGTTCACGGCACCGATGACCTGCCCCTCGGTCGCGGGCACGTCCGCGCCGCTGGCGGTGGCCGCGTCGACGACGCGGGTCCACTCGGCCGTCAGTCGGCGCGCCGTCTCCATCCGGGCGCCGGGCGCCCGCCAGCCGCCGAGTGCGGCCGACAGCTCGTCCAGTCCCCGCCGGGCGTCGGCGACCAGGGGCAGGGCCCCGTGCTTGCCGGCGTCATGCGGGACGGCGTTCAGCGCCACCAGCGCGAGGTCTGGGCCCTGGAACAGGGCGCGCGATCCCGTGGGGAAGTCGGCGAGGCGAGTTCCGACGGCGAGGACGAGATCGGCGTCGGCGGCCAGGGCGTTGGCGGCGGTCGAGCCACAGACGCCAATCGCGCCGACGCAGGCGGGGTGATCCCACGGCAGCGAGCCCTTGCCGGCCTGAGTCTCCGCGACGGGGATCCCGTGACGCTCGGCGAAGCCGCGAAGCGCCGATTCGGCCAATGAGTAGTGGACCCCGCCGCCCGCCACGAGGAGCGGCCGCGCCGCTCGCCGAAGCCGTTCCGCCACCGCGGCGAGCTGAGCCGGATCAGGCCCCGGCCGCTGGAGCCGGTGGACGCGCGGCTCGAAGAACCGCTCGGGATAGTCGTACGCCTCGGCCTGCACGTCCTGAGGCAGCGCCAGCGTCACCGGGCCACATGCCGCCGGGTCCGTGAGGACGGCGATGGCGGCGGGCAGGCTCTGGAGGAGCTGCTCGGGACGCGTGATGCGGTCCCAGTACCGCGAGACGGGCCGGAAGCAGTCGTTGGCCGAGATCGTCGGATCGCCGAAGTCCTCGACCTGCTGGAGGACGGGATCCGGGATGCGGTTGGCGAAGACGTCGCCGGGCAGGAGCAGCACCGGCAGGCGATTGACGTGGGCCACCGCGGCGGCGGTGACCATGTTCGTGGCGCCGGGGCCGATCGACGTCGTGCAGGCCATCATGCGCCGGCGCGCGTGCGCCTTCGCGTAGGCGATGGCGGCATGGGCCATTGCCTGCTCGTTGTGGGCCCGGAGGGTGGGGAGGCGGTCCTGGGCCGCGTGGAGCGCCTCGCCGAGGCCCGCCACGTTGCCGTGGCCGAAGATCGCCCAGACGCCTCCGAAGAGCGGCGCCTCTTCTCCCTCCGCCTCGGTCGTCTGGGCGCAGAGGAACCGGACCAGCGCCTGGGCCATCGTCAGCCGTACGGTGCCCATCTCCAATCCTCCTGGGGGCGAGTGCCAGAGATGCGAGGGACTCTCAAGTGTCGTCTTGACGCCCTCTTGCTGGCAATGCTAACGTCCCGCGCATGCTAAATGGTTTTGGCATCGACTGCAACTCGCCTTCGAATAGAAGCGAGGCCGCTTGATAAATCGATTCATCATTACGACATGGTAACGATCCACGACGTGGCCCGTCTCGCCGGTGTCTCGCCGGCGACCGTCTCGCAGGCCCTGAACGGTCGCGGCCGGGTGCATGCCGACACGCGGGAACGCGTCGCGCAGGCAGCGGCGAAGCTCCGGTACGCGCCGAACGCGAGCGGCCGACGCCTGGCCCGCCGGCGCGCCGAGTGCGTGACCGTCCTCCAGGGCCGGAACATCACGACGGTCTTCGACGACTCCTTCTACCGGGTCGTGCTGGGCGGGATGGCGGAGGTCGCCCACTCGCGCGGATACAGTCTCGTCTTCACCCCGCCGCCGGCCGAAGGGGCCGGCGAGGCCGAGGTGAGCCGGGTACTGGGCCATGGGGCTGTCGACGGCGCGCTGATCGTGGGGGCTCTCGACGCCGGCTACCTCATGGGACTCCGGCACCGCGGCCTCCCCGTGGTCCTGGTCGACAACCACGTGCCCGGGACGGACCTCCCCGCCGTGGTGCCGGACTACCGGGCAGGGGCCCGGCTCGCGACCGCCCACCTCGCCCGGCTCGGCCATCGGCGGATCGCGCTGCTCGGCGCGGAGGTCAGCTACCCCTTCGGGGCTCAGACGTTCGAGGGCTACCGTGAGGCCCTGGCCACGGGCGCGATCCAGCAGGACCCGGCGCTCGTCCAGCGGACCGGGATCGGCGTCGAGGCGGCCACCGCGGCGACCCTCGCCCTCCTCGCCCTCCCGGCGCCCCCGACGGCCCTCTTCGCCGTCACGGACGCCATGGCCATCGGCGCGCTCCGTGCTGCGCGCGAGCGTGGCCTGCGGGTGCCAGAAGAGCTGGCTGTGGTCGGGATGGACGACATCGAGCTGAGCGCGTACACGGATCCGCCGCTCACCACTGTGCGGATCGAGAAGGAAGCGATGGGTCGGCTCGCCGCGGACTGGCTGATCGCGCTGATCGAGGGCACCGCGACGGCTCGCGCGGTGGCCGAGGTGCCGATCCAGCTCATCGTTCGGGGAACGTGCGGGGGGGCAGCGACGAAGGCGCCGACGCCGGACGCCACGGAGGCGACATGACGCGCGCATCGACCAAGCTGGCTCTGGACGGCGGCACGCCGGTGCGCAAGGAGCCCATCCTGCCCGGCTGGCCAGGCGGGCTCCTCATCGGGGCCGAGGAAAAGGCTCAGGTGCTGGAGGTGCTGGAGAGCCAGAGCCTCTACCGGCACTACGGCCCCCATCCCCGGCACAAGACGGCGGAGCTCGAGCAGAAGTTCGCGGCGGCGATTGGCGCGCGTCACGCGCTCGCCGTGACGTCGGGAACCGGCGCGCTCCTGGTCGGGCTGGCCGCCCTCGGCGTCGGACCCGGCGACGAGGTCATCGTGCCGACCTACACCTGGGTCGCGACCATCAACGCGGTGGTGACGCTGGGCGCGGTGCCGGTCTTCGTCGACATCGACGAGAGCCTCACCATGGACCCGCGCGCGGTCGAGGCCGCCATCACCGAGGCGACGGTGGCCATCGTGCCGGTGCACATGCGCGGCGCGGCCGCCGACATCGCCCCGATCCTGGCCATCGCCGAGCGGCGCGGCCTCGCGGTGCTCGAGGACGCGGCCCAGGCGGTCGGTGGCCTCTATCACGGCAAGCGGCTCGGCACCTTCGGCAAGTTCGGCGCGTTCAGCCTCCAGTACCACAAGACGATCACGACCGGCGAGGGTGGGCTGGTCGTCAGCGACGACACCAAGATGTTCGAGCGCGCGGTGCGGTACCACGACCAGGGCTCGGTGCGCGTCGAGGAGCTCGATCAGATGATCCCCGACGAGAGCCCGCTCATCATCGGCGTCAACTACCGGATGAGCGAGCTGACCGCCGCGGTGGGCGTCGCCCAGCTCGGCAAGATGGAGTGGATCATCGGTCAGCAGCGCGCGCACAAGGCGCGCGCGGCCCGCGGGCTGGCCGGCATCCCCGGCGTGCAACTCCGGCCGCTCGCGGATCCCGCGGGCGAGACGGGCGCGACCCTCATCTTCTCCGTGCCCTCCACGGCCGCCGCCACGCGGTTCGCGGCGGCCCTCACCGCCGAGAACGTGAAGGCCTCGGTTCCCTGGACGAGCGGGCAGCACGTCTACTACCACTTCGACCAGCTGATCGAGCGCCGGTTCCTGTCCAAGCGCCACTGCGCCTGGGAATGCCCGCACTACAAGGGCAAGGCGACCCTGAAGAAGGGCCAGTTCCCGCGGACGGACGAGATCCTCCAGCACGCGGTGCACATCGATCTGCACCCGCTCCTCGCCGAGTCGGACGTGGACGACATCGTGACCGCGGTCGACAAGGTCGCCGCCGCGATCCTGTGAACGCGCCCGAGATCGGAATCGGCCTTCTCGGGCCCGCCGGGATCGGGCAGGCCCACGCGCACGCGTACACCCTCGTGCGGCAGGTCCTCTGGCCGCCGCCGGCGGTGCCACGGCTGGTGCGGGTGTCCGGACGGCAGCTGGCGAAGGCGGAGCTGACGCGGGCCCGCTACGGATTCGAGCGGGCGGGGGAGCGGTGGCAGGAGCTGGTGGATGATCCGGCGGTCCAGGCCCTCGACAACTGCGCGCCCAACCACCTCCACCTCGAGCCGTCGCTGGCCGCGATCCGGGCGGGCAAGCACGTATTCTGCGAGAAGCCGCTCGGACGGACCGCGGCCGAGGCGCGGACCCTCCGGGACGCAGCCGTTCGGGCCGGAATCGTGCACATGGTCGGCTTCAACTATCGCTTCGTCCCGGCCGTGGCGTTCACGCGCCGTCTGATCGACGAGGGCCGGCTCGGCCGGATCCATCATTTTCGTGCTCGCTTTGCGGACGCCTCGTTCCTCGACCCCGAGGCGCCGTTCACCTGGCATCAGGACGCGGAGGCGTCGGGGTCGAACGCGCTCCTCGATCTCGGGAGCCACCTGATCGACCTCGCGCGGTTCCTCGTCGGCGAGCCGGCGGCGGTCAGCGGGGCGGTCACGACGTTCGTGCCCGAGCGTCCGGACCCGGCGACGGGCCGGCGCCGTCGGGTCGAGACGGAGGACGCCTTCGAGGCGACAGTTGAATTCGCCGGCGGCGCGCTCGGCAGTTTCGCGGGCACGAACATGGCTGCCGGCCGCCGAGCGCACATGACCTTCGAGCTGAACGGCTCGGGCGGTACGGTCGCGTTCGACCTGGAGCGGCTCAACAGCCTGTCGGTCCACCTGCTCGGGGAGCGGCCGACCGGCGGCGGCCTCCGGGAGATCCACGTGACGGACACCGACCACCCGTACGGCGGGGTCTGGTGGCCGCCCGGTCACTCGATCGGCTGGGAGACCTCGCTCGTCCACGAGCTGGGGCACTTCGTGGGCGCGGTGGCCGGCCGCCGCTCGGCGGGCCCACTCGGCGCGACGTTCGAGGACGGCTATCGCTGCGCGGTGGTGTGCGACGCGATCTTGGAGGCGGCCCGCACCGGCCGCCGGGTCGCGGTGAGCCCATGAGGCGACGGGCCGGGAGCAGGTCAGCCTTCGGCTGCGCCGACGGAGTCTGACCCTGAATCGCCTCTCGAGCGGGGAGACGATGCGCATCACGGCGGTCCGCACGCGGCAGATCGACGTCGACCTGCCGGCGCCGTTCCATCCCGCGTGGGAGCCCGGCGCCACCGTGACGCGGATCCGACTCTGCTATCTGCGGGTCGACACCGATGCGGGCCTCTACGGGATCGCCGGTCACGAGTTCTTCGGCACCGAGGAGCAGGCGGTGGAGCGCATCGCGACCCATCTCATCGGCGACGATCCCCTCCGGATCGAGAAGCACGCCGCCACCCTCCGGTACCTGTGGCCCTATTTCGGCGCCGCCGTCTGGTTCGTCGAGCTCGCGCTCTGGGACCTCCTCGGCAAGGCGGCGGGCCTGCCGGTGTACAAGCTGCTCGGCGGCGCCCGGGACGAGGTGCCGGCCTACGCGTCGACCGGTCAGAACCGGACGCCCGCTCAGCGGGCCGACGACTGCCGCCGGCTCCAGGACGAGGGATACCGCGCGGTGAAGCTCCGCATCCACAACGACACGCTCGCCGACGACCTGGCCCAGGTGAAGGCCGTGCGGAAGGCGGTCGGCGACTCCATGGCGATCATGGTCGACGCCAACCAGGCCGACGTCAGCGACGCTCCGCTGCCCGGACCGCACTGGACCTACCATCGGGCGCGGGAGACCGCCCACGCGCTCGCCGAGTACGATGTCGCCTGGCTCGAGGAGCCCTTGCCGCGGCACAGCTACGACGATCTGCGCCGTCTGACCGCCAGCTCGCCGATCCCGATCGCGGGCGGCGAGAACAACCAGCAGCTCCACGACCTCGAGCGCCTACTGGCCGACGGCTGCTACAACATCCTCCAGCCGGACGTGACGCTCTGCGAGGGGCTGCTCGCGATTCGGGCGCTGGCCGCGAGCGCCCAGCGCCGCGGGGTCCTGGTGAACCCGCACTCGTGGGGGGATCCGGTCGGCACGGTCGCGAACCTCCACCTCGCCGCGGCCATCGCCAACACCTCGTACTTCGAGTTCCCCCACGATCCCCCCGCGTTTCCCACCCATGCCTACCAGTCGACGCTGAAGACGCCGGTGGTCGTGAAGGATGGCATGGTGCAGGTGCCCCAGGAACCGGGGCTCGGCGTCGAGCTCCAGGATTGGATCTTCGGATGAGCGTGACGACGACGTCCCCGGGCAAGAACCGCGTGCGGGCGGCGACGCTGGTCGCGCCGGGGCAATACGAGATTCGCGACTACCCCGTGCCGGACCCGGCGCCGGGCTGCGTGGTCGTGCGGATGACGCTGTCCGGGATCTGCGGCACGGACAAGCACACGTACCAGGGCTACACGACCCAGTACGCCGGCACCGAGGCGGCGAAGGAGATCCCGTTCCCGATCATCCAGGGCCACGAGAACGTCGGCACGATCGCGGCGATCGGACCGACGCCGAGCGGGCGCCCCTACACGGACTTCGATGGCCAGCCGCTCCAGGTCGGCGACCGCGTCGTCGTCGGCGCCAACGTCGTGTGCGGCGAGTGCTACTACTGTCGGCGCGACTTTCCGTACTTCGCCTGCGAGAACATGACGGACTACGGGAACAACTTGAGCGCAGCGACGCCGCCCCATCTGTTCGGCGGATGGGCCGAGTACATCTACATCGTGCCCGGGAGCTTCCTGGTCAAGGTGCCGGACGAGCTGCCGTCGGAGGTCGCGGTCTTCACCGAGGTGATGGCGGTGTCGGTCGGGCTCGACCGGGCCAAGCAGTTCTCGGCGGTGCCGAGCGAGGCCTTCCTGTTCGACGACACCGTCGTGGTGCTGGGCACCGGGCCGCTCGGGATGTGCTTCCTGATGAAGGCGCGGATGCTCGGGGCGGGCACCATCGTGGCGATCGACCTCTCCCCGTACCGGCTGGCGATGGCGAAGCGGCTGGGGGCCGACCACGTGGTGAACGCTCGCGATACCACCCTGAAGGATCGGCTCGAGTTCGTGCGCGGGCTGACCCACGGGCGCGGCGCCGACGTCGTCGTCGAGTGCGCCGGCGTGCCCCAGGTGATCCCGGAGGCGCTCGAGTTCCTCCGGGTGGGCGGTATGCTGGTCGAGGCGGGCAACTTCTCGGACCTGGGCGACGTCGCGATCAACCCGCACCGCCACCTCTGCTCGAAGGGCGTCCGCATCATGGGGGTCGGGGGCGAGGAGCCCGCCGCGTACGGTCCGAGCCTCCGCCAGATGGCGCGGTACATGCGCCACTATCCCTTGCGGGAGTTCGTCACCCACCGGTATGGCCTCGACGCCGTCGAGACCGCGGTCAACCAGGCGATCGCCCCGGACTCGATGAAGGTGGTCATCGACCCCTGGACATGATTGCGAGAATGGAAAGGGCCACGCATGTACCTCGGGTGTAGCTCCGAATCCTACAGCCGGGCGCTCGGCGCCGGCCGCCTGACGCTCGGGGACTTCATCGGGATCTGCGGCGAGGAGCTCGGCCTCCGCGCGGTGGAGCTCGAGGACGCCCACATCGGCGACCCGACGCCGAGCCGCCTCGCCGAGCTCCGCGCGGCCGCCGCGCGCCACCGTCTCGAGATCGTCGACGTCGCCCTGATGAACAACTTCGGCGTCGCCGACGACGGGAAGCGCCGCGACGAGGAAGCCCGGACGGCGCGGTGGATGGGCGCGTCCCACGAGCTCGGGAGCCGGTTCCTCCGGACCTTCGCGGGCTGGCCGGAGGGTGAGCGCGCGGCGCGCTGGCCGGGCATGCTGAGCGCCATGCGCGGCGTGGTGCGCGCCGCCGAGACGGCCCACGTGCAGCTGGTCATGGAGAATCACAACCACGGCGGTTTCGTCCAGACGGCCGACGACGTGCTGGCGATCTTCGACGCGGTGTCGAGCCCCGCGCTGGCGCTCCTCCTCGACACGGGCAACTATGTCGACGGCCTCGCGTCGATCCGCCGGACGGCCGCGCTCGCTCGGCACGTCCACGCGAAGTTCCGCGAGGTCGGACCTGATGGCCGCGACCGCCTGGTCGACCACGAGGCCGTGGTCGGAGAGCTCCGTCGCGTCGGGTACCAGGGCTGTCTCTCGATCGAGTACGAGGGCGAGGAGCCGTCGGAGAGCGCGGTTCCGCGCGCCGTGGCCTACATGCGGCGACTCCTGGAAGGCTGATCGTGATGATCCAGGGCTATCCGCGTCACCCGAGCCTGCGGCCCGGCGAGACGCTCACGCTGCACGTCTCCACGGACTACCCGCACTTCCGGGTGGAGGTCTACCGGCAGGGGGCGCGCCTCGAGCCCATGGGTCGCCTGGGGCCGGCGCGCCTGCCCGGCCATGCCGTCCTTCCGGGGCCGCCCGACCGCGACTGGGGGTGGCCGGCCTACGCCTTGCCGATTCCCGACGCCTGGCCCTCCGGGGTCTACATCGCGATGCTCGTCGGAATCGACGCGGAGGGCCGCGCGCACGCGCCCGACGTGACGACCCCGGATGGCACCGAGGCCAAGGCGCTGTTCGTGGTGCGGAGCCCCGCGCCCGGCGAGTCGACCACCATCCTGTTCAAGCTCGCGTGGGCGACTTACCACGCCTACAACGGCACGGGCTACGGAAGCCTCTACTCGGAGGCCGTCTGGACGGGGGGCGAAGGAGCCCCGGGCTTCACTGTGAGCACGCGGCGGCCGGGAGGCGGGACGGGCGGGGTCGTCATGTACGGCGACTCGCCGGACTACTACGACCCGACCAGCCGCCGCCAGACCTTCACGCACTGGGAAGCGCCGTTCGTCGCCTGGCTCGAGGCGAACGACTACCGAGTCGACTACGCGACCGACTGGGACCTCCAGGTCGACCCGGAGCTCCTGGCGCCGTATGCGCTGATGCTGAGCGTGGGGCACGACGAGTACTGGAGCGACGAGATGCGCGCCCGGATCGAGGCGTTCATTCGGCGCGGCGGCAACGTGGCGTTCTTCAGCGGGAACATCTGCGGCTACCGCATCCACTTCACGGACGGGGACACCGCCTTCACCTGCGCCAAGGTCCGCCCGTCGGGGAAGGACCGCGGCACCTGGGAGGTGGACAACTGGTCGGACACGCGTCCCGAGAACGGCGTGACCGGGACCAGCATCCGCCAGGCGGGCGGCTGGTGGGACGGCCGTCGGGACACCGTCGGCTACACGGTGCAGCACGCGGCCCACTGGATCTACGAGGGCACCGGGCTCAAGGACGGCGATGTGTTCGGGGCCGATCCGGCGTTTCCGCTGATCGGCTACGAGGCGGACGGCGCCACCTTCACCCGGAAGCGCGGCCTGGCCGTCGTCACCGGCGACCAGGGGACGCCGCTCAGCTTCTTCATCCTGGGGATCGCGGAGCTGGGCGAGGGGTGGGTGCGAGCGAGCCCTCACGCGGCCGCCACGATGGGCGTCTACACGAGCGACCGCGGCGGCATCGTCTTCAACGGGGCGACCACCGACTGGCCGTGCCTGGTCGGACGGAACGTCGAGGTCGACCGGATCACGCGGAACGTGCTCGATCGCCTGCGTCTCCGGGCGGTGCCCATTCTGGGACCCCTGCCGATCCGGCACGGCCGCATGCTGGCGGTGGCCGGCGAGCCGGCGCTCTTCCACGTGGACACGGCCGCGCTCCCGCCGGGATCCGACCGCCGATACGCGTGGCGGGTCACGACGGGCGCGGCGAATCAGGAGCTGAGCGGACAGCCCGGGGCCGGCGGCCTCACGTGCCGTGTGCTGATGCCGCCCGAGCCGACGCCGGTGACCGTCACGGTGACCGTTGCGGAGGCCGGCACTCCGGTGGGGTTCGGGACGCTGACTTTCGTGCCGCTGTCGGTGGAGGAGGATCTCAAGACCGACGCGGTCGCGCTGCTGCGCGAGATGGTGATGCCCGGCGAGCCGTCGAATCCGCTCGTGCATCCGACGGCCGAGCCGGTGAGCCGGACCTGGATGCTGTACTCGACGGGGAGCGTTCGTCTCCCGTGGCTGGAAGACCGGGCCGCCCGCCTGGCGGAGGTGGTGCGCCGGCTCCGCGCCCTCGGACGCGATCGCCCCGGCCGGTAGATGCGATGAGCGACTCACCCTGCACACGTCGAGGCCGGCGCGCGCCGGCTTCCGACAGGAGGCTCCGATGAACGAGCGGATCCCTGGCCTGGCGTTCGACCGTTCGCGTGCTGGGATCGACCGACGCAGCTTCCTGCGGCTGGCCGCCGTCGCCGGCGCCGCGGGCCCGCTTCTCGAGACAGGTCTCGAGCGCGTGGCCTGGGGTCAGACGCCCAAGAAGGGCGGCACGCTGACCATCGGGATCAACACGGACATCGTCTCGCTCGACCCGAACGACATCGTGTTCGCGAACGTGCCGATGTTCTTTCAGCTCTACGACTACCTGGTGACCTTCTCGCCGGCCAACCTGGAAGCCCAGCCGAGCCTGGCCGAGTCATGGGAGCTCGCGAAGGACGGGACGAGCGCGACCTTCAAGCTGCGTGAGAACGTGCGGACGCACTCGGGCGGCGCGTTCGACGCCGATGCCTTGCTGGCGAACTTCCAGCGGGTGAAGGACAAGGCGACGGGGGGCGGGCTGTTCAGCCGGCTCGAGGACTTCACGTCTGCCGACAAGCTGGACGCCCGGACGGTCCGCTTCCGGTTCGCCCGACCCCGCCCGGACTTCCTCGCGATGGTGTCCCGCTGGGGCATGGCGGATCCGGCGGCGTTCGCCACCCTCAAGCAGAAGGGGAGCGGGACCGGCCCCTTCAAGCTCGCCGAGTGGGTGCCCGGCGACCACCTGACGTTCGTGCGGAACGACAGCTACTGGCAGCCCGGATTGCCGTATCTCGATCGGGTGGTCTTCCGGGTTTTGAGCGACGCAGGGGCGATGGAGAACGCCTTCCGCGCGGGCCAGATCGACGTCGCTCACACGATCCCCAACAAGGACGCCCAGCGGCTCCGGGGCGAGGGGCTGCAGGTCCAGCCGGCCCCGGTGCCGAACGAGTACTACGTCGTCATCCTCAACACGCGGAAGCCGCCGTTCGACAACATCAAGGTGCGGCAGGCCATGCGCTATCTGCTCGACCGGGAGACGATCGCCAAGACGATCCTGGGCGGAATCGGCAAGGCCCAGGTGCAGGTGGCGGCCCCCGGCACGCCGGCCTACGATCCGAAGCTCGACGAGGAGTTCGCCTTCAACCCCGCCAAGGCCAAGGAGCTCCTCACGCAGGCGGGGCTCGCCGGCAAGACGACCAAGGTGACCGGGCTCGTCTCCACCAGCACCCAGGAGAGCCCGGAGATCGCTCAGATCATCCAGGAGGACCTCAAGAAGGCCGGCATCGAGGTGAACCTCAACATCGTCGAGCCGTCGCGCTACTTCCCGATCTACTTCGCGGGGAACTTCGACATCTCGTTCCTGTTCCTCACCCTGGCGACGATCGACCCGACCGACTTCACGATCAGCTCCGCGTACCGGCTGAACCCGACCAACCCGTCGTGGCTCGAGACGGGGCCGCCCAAGGAGTACATCGAGGCGATCCAGAAGCTGAACGCGACGATCGACCGGCGGGAGCGGTGGAACAACCTCCGCGCCGCCGTGCGTTACCTGCTGGACCAGTCGTGGGCGCTGCCGACGAACCTGCGACTGCCGACCTACGGGATCGCGAAGCCCGTGAAGAGCTTCGGGGTCGATCCCCAGATGCTACTGACCCTCAAGAGCACCTGGCTGGACCGGTAGCCGGGGCGATCGTCGGTCGAGCGGAGACGCGGCGAGGATGGCGGGATACCTGGTCCGGCGGATGCTGGAGGCGGGCCTCACCATCCTCGTCGCGTCGGTGCTCGTGTTCGCGATGGTGGCCGCGCTGCCCGGCGACCCCGCGCAGGTCATCCTCGGGGACCGGGGCACGCCCGAGCAGCTCCGGAGCCTGCGCCAGTACCTCGGGCTCGACGCGCCCATCCCGGTGCAGTACGCGCGGTGGCTCGGCCGGGTGGTCACGGGGGATCTGGGCTACTCGATGCTGAGCGGCATTCCGGTACGAGACACGCTGGCGCGGACGCTGCCCGTCACGCTCCAGCTGGCGGCGTGGGCCCTCGCCGTCGTGGTGCTGATCGCGCTGCCGATGGGCATCTACGCGGGCACCCATCCGCGCTCCCGCCCCGCGCGGCTCCTCGGCTGGTACCACGGGCTCGCGCTGGCGGTGCCGGTCTTCTGGCTCGGAATCGTGCTGGCGTGGTTCTTCGGCGTCCGGATGCGCTGGGTGCCCCCGTCGGGCTTCGTGCCCTTCGGAGAGAATCCGGCGGGCTGGGCGCGGAGTCTCGTCTTGCCGGGCGTCACCCTCGGGATCGGCGTCGGCTCGATCATGGCGCGCTTCGTCCAGGCCTCGCTGGAAGACGTTCTCGGCCGGGACTACGTGCGGACCGCCCGCGCGAAGGGGCTGCCGCCGCGCGGGGTCGTGCTCCGGCACGCGCTCCGCAACGCCATGGTGCCGATCATCACCGTCTTCGGCATCCAGGCGGGATTCTTCATCGGGGGCGCCGTGATCACCGAGGCGGTGTTCGCGATTCCGGGGCTCGGTACAGCGCTGTGGCGCTCGATCCTGACCCGTGACTACCTCGTGACCCAGTCGATCATCCTGGTCAGCATCGTGGCCTTCGTCGCGATCAGCCTCCTGACGGACGCCGCCTACGCGGTGCTGGACCCGCGGATCCGCTACGGGAGGGGGGTGGCGGCAGATTCGTGAGACTCGCTCGACGTCCAAGCCTGGGCTTCCTGGCCCTCCTCGTCCTGGCGGCGATGGCCGCGCCGTTCGTGGCCCCGCACGACCCGACGGAGATGAACAAGAAGGCCACGCTCACGCTCCCGTCGCGCGCGAACCCGCTGGGCACGGATCAGTTCGGCCGGGACATCCTGAGCCGGCTCCTGTACGGCGCCCGCATCGCGCTTGCCATCGGCCTCGGCGCGACGCTGGCGTCGGCGCTGGTGGGCGTGCCGCTGGGACTCTGGGCCGGGTGGCAGGGCGGGCTGGTGGACGGTGTCGTGATGCGGGGAGTCGACACGCTCCTCGCGATCCCGCCCGTCCTGCTGGCCATGGGGCTCGTCGCGATGACGGGGCCCGGCTCGCTCAATGCCGGGATCGCCGTGAGCGTGGTGGGCCTGCCGCAGTTCGCCCGCCTGGCGCGGGCGGGGACGCTCGGCCAGAAGCGGATGGAGTACGCGGAGGCCGCCGTTGCGCTGGGGGCGACCGATCGGCGCATCCTGTTCCTCGGCATCCTGCCCAACATCCTCTCGCCCATCGTGGTGCAGGTGCCGGTGGCGGCGTCGCGGGCGATTCTGCTCGAGGCGAGCCTGTCGTTCCTGGGGCTCGGCACGCAGCCGCCGGCGCCGTCCTGGGGACTCATGGTCAGTGAGAGCCGGAACTACATGTACGCGGCGCCGTGGTACGGAATGGTGCCGGGGGTGCTGATTGCCGCGACCGTGCTGGCGCTGAACGCGGCGTCGGACCTGGTGCGGGCAAGGAGGCGTGGCTAGACGCATGCTGCGAGTCGCACACTACCTGAACCAGTTCTTCGCGGGAATCGGCGCCGAGGAGCACGCGAACCATGCGCCCGAGCGCCGGGACGGCGCGGTCGGCCCGGGCCGCGCGCTCCAGGCGCTGCTGAAGGACGATGGGCGCGTCGTCTCGACCCTCGTGTGCGGGGACAACTTCTTCAACGAGCGAGCCGATGCCGCGCATGCCGCGGTGCGCGACTGGCTGGGGGCGGTCCGGCCGGACGTCGTGGTGGCGGGACCGGCGTTCGCCGCGGGCCGCTACGGGAGCGCCTGCGCCCAGGTGTGTCGGCTCGCCACCGACGCAGGCATTCCCGCGGTGACCGCCATGCATCCCGAGAATCCCGGGCTGCTCCTGTACCCGAAGGCCTACGTGGTCCCGACGGGCAACTCTGCCGCGGAGATGGGCCGCGCGCTCGGCGCGATGCTGCCCCTCGTGCGGAAGCTCGGCGGCGGGATCGCGCTCGGGCCCGCGGCCATCGAGGGCCATCTGTCGCGAGGGGTGCGCCGACCCGGGATGCGCGACGCGTCCGGCGCCGAGCGGGCGGTGTCGATGCTCGTCGCCAAGCTCGCCGGCCGGCCGTTCCAGACCGAGATCCCGGTCGACGCGTACGACGCCGTGCCACCCGCGCCGCCGATCCGCGACCTCCAGCGGGCGACGATCGCCCTGGTCACGAGCGGCGCGATCGTGCCGCGGGGCAACCCCGACCGCTTCAAACGGTGCAGCGACACGAAGTGGGCCCGCTACTCGCTGGCCGGGCTCGAGGGGATGTCGTCCGACGCGTTCGAGTGCGTCCACGGGGGGTTCTACAACCAGATGGCCTCGGACAACCCGAACCTCGTGCTGCCGCTCGACGCCGTGCGCGAGCTCGAGCGCGAGGGCGCGTTCGGCCGGCTCGTGGACTTCTACTGCTCGACCACGGGGAACGACCAGCGGCTCCTCGACTGCCGGCGCAACGGGGCTGAGATCGCGGCCGCGCTCGTCACCGAGCGCGCCGACGGCGTCCTCCTCGTCTGCACCTGAGGGTCCTGCAATCGTTGCGGGGCAACGATCAGCAAGGAGATCGAGCGGAAGGGGATTCCGGTAGCGGTGATCAGCGCGCTGCCGCCGCTCGCGATGCAGGCGGGGGCCAATCGCGTGGTCCAGGGAGTGAAGATCGAGCACGTGTGCGGTGATCCGGCGCAGACGCCGGAGCTCGATCGCCGGCTCCGCCGCCGCCTGGTCGAGCGGGGTCTGGAGGTCCTCCAGACCGCCGTGAGCGGGCCCACGCTGTTCCATCCTGTCGGAGGCGCCTGACCATGGAGCTGACCCTGGGGACGTTCCCGGTGGGCTCGGTGGCCTTCGGTGCGCCCGCCGGATGGAAGGCCGGCCGGCTCACGATCGACTCGGATCGGGTCCGCGCGCTCGTGCTGGACGACCCGCGGATCCGGAGCCTCGCGGTCGACCTGGTGGAGCCGGGCGAGGCGACACGCATCGTCCAGATGCGAGACATCGTCGAGCCGCGGGTCAAGGTCGCGGGCCGAGGCCACGTGTATCCCGGAATCGCCGGCCATCCGACCGATACCGTCGGCGACGGGGAGACCCGGCGGTACTCCGGGTTCGGCGTCATGGTGTGCTCGGAGGCGTTGCCACACATCCGGCGGGCGGTGAGCGCGGCCACCGACAGCCTGATCGACATGTCCGGACCGGGGGCGGTGACCGTCTATAGCACGCTGCGGTATCTCGTCCTCACGATCGAGACCGCGCCCGAGCTGGAGCTCGTCGAGTGGAACGAGGCGCTCCGAGGCGCCCTTCACCGGGTGGCAGACGATCTCGCCGGCCACCTCGCGGACCTCGAGCCGCCGGAGCGGCAGCGCTTCGCCCTCGACCTGGTGAGTGGCAATCTGCCGCGAGTCGTCCACGTCCACACGCTGAACGCGTCGATGGTCCCGGGGATCGGCACCGGCATCTACGGGTACACGCCGCACGCGCTCCCCGTGCTGCTCCACCCGAACGAGATCCTCGACGGGGCCATCGCCGGGGACGCGGTCGTCGGCTACCCCGGCAAGTGCACGTGGCTGCACGTGAACAACCCGGTGCTGGGCTCCCTCTATGCCCGCCATGGTGTCGACGTCGAGTGGGTGGGCTCGATCATCTCGCGCACCCGGTGGGGCGGGCTCGCCGAAAAGCAGCGGAGCGCCTACCAGACCGCCAAGCTCGCCACGATGCTCGGCGCGCAGGGCGCCCTGGTGACCTGGAACCACGGCGGGAACGATCTCATCGAGGTGATGTTGACCATCCAGGAGCTGGAGCGGGCCGGGATCAAGACGGTGTTCCTGACCATCGAGTCCGACATCAAGGTCGTGCGCCTCGTGCCGGCACTGGCGGAGACCGGCGCGGACGAGCCGCCGCTCCTCTTCAGCGTGCCGGAGGCGACCGCGATCGTCAGCACCGGCACACTGGCTCCGGCGGACCCGCTCCCGGCCATGGCGCGGCTCGTGGGCGGGCGCGAGATCGTATTCGACCAGGAGCGGCCCGAGGCGCGGACGCCGGCCGGCGGGCCCCTCGACCTCGAGACGCTCTCCGGCGCCTACTCCCCCATCTTCGGCCACTTCGACAACTACGGCCTCGGCCGCCAGTCCTACCTTGAGTACTAGCGCGACCACGCGGCCGGTGGTGCGGGGCGCGCAGTTCGTCCTGGCCCACGTGCCGGACCTCGTCTGCTCCGGCTCCAAGCCGCGGCGGGAGCTGGAGCGACAGGGGCCCGGGCTCCGCCAGAAGATTCGCGAGAACGTCCGATCCTTCGCCGACGCGGTGGCCTACGCGCCTCACCAGGTCATGATCGGCAACCTCGCGCCGGAGGCCCTCTGGGACCGGCCCCGCCCATGGCACGCGACCGCTGTGGCCGACGCGTCACACGAGGGCCCCGGCGGCTGCCTGATCGACCAGTCGACGTTCTGGGCCTGGCTCGCGCGGGCCGATGCCGCGCGTCTCGTGACGTTCACCGACAGCTACGCGGCGGAGTTGGGAACTGCCCTGAGCGGTGTCACCGTGCGAACTGCGTCGGAGTCCGCGCTGAGGACGGCGCTCGCCGTGGGTGCGGAGCCGCTCTACGGCGAGGGAGACCGACTCATCGGCGCGGTAGCGCCCGGTCACGAGGCCGACGAGTCGCTGACGGGGACGGTGCTGCTCGAGAATGCGGCGGCCAAGGTGACCGGCGCGCTCGCGCTCCGCCGCCTCCTTGCGCGCGGCGCGCCTGAGCCCGTCGACTTTCTCCTGGGCTCGGGCGAGGAGGCGGTGGGGGACCGGTACCAGCGCGGCGGCGGGAACCTCGCCCGCGCGATGGGTGAGCTGGCCGAGGTTCGCGGCGCCGGCGGGGCCGACATCAAGGCGTTCTGCGCCGGTCCCGTCCACGCGCTCATCATGGCGGGCGCGCTGGTCCAGAGCGGCCTCCATCGGCGCGTCGTCGTGGTCGCGGGGGGGTCGCTCGCCAAGATCGGGATGAAGTTCCTGGGGCACCTCGGCGCGGGCTATCCGATCCTGGAAGACGTGCTGGTCGGCGTCGCGATCGACGTGGTCCCGGATGACGGGGTGAGCCCGCAGCTCCGGCTCGACACCGCGTCCACCTTGCGCCTCGGCGACGGGGATGCGCCCCACCAGGTCGCGACGGCGCTCACGACGGCGCCGCTCCGGAGGAACGGGCTCCGTCTGTCCGACGTCGACCGCTTCGCGGTCGAGCTCCACAACCCCGACATCACGGAGCCGGCGGGTTCGGGCGACGTGCCGGCCAACAACTACCGGATCATCGCGGCGCTGGCCGCCCAGGCCGGTGAGATCGGCCGGGATGGGATGGCCGCCTTCGCGCGCTCGCGCGGCCTGCCGGGGTTCTCGCCCACGCAGGGCCACATCGCGTCGGCGGTGCCGTACCTGCCGCATGCCCTGACGGGCTTGACCTCGGGGGACCTGAATCGCGTCCAGTTCGTGGCCAAGGGCAGTCTTTTCCTCGGGCGCATGACCACGATGGGGGACGGCGCGAGCGTGGTGCTCGAGCGGAACCGCGGTTGACCATGCTCGGTGAGCGATGGACGTTGAGATCGAACGCAGACCTGGTGTCGAGGAGGTGAGCTTGATGCTGGAACTGAAGGACAAACTGGTGCTCGCGCTCGGCGAGCGGGACGGGATTCCCGCCCCCGCGCTCCGCGCGTGCATCGAAAGCGCCGGGGGCCGCGTGATCTACGAGGTCACGCAGTGCTTCGTCTGAACCTCGGCGGGCGCCATGGATCTCGAGGAGCAGGGGTCGATCCAACGGTTGGTGGAAGGCGGCGAGCGGGAGCGGATGGTCGTGCTCCTGGGCACGCCGACGGCGGGCAGCACCGTGATGGTGGCCCTCACCCTGACCGAAGGCGATCCGAGCTACGCGGGGCCCTTGGCCGGAGTCCCGTTGGGACTCCCCGTGTACCACGTGCTCGAGGAGAGCGTGAAGCAGGCGATCCCGGGCGACGTGTACGAGCGAGAGATCGGTCCGATGGAGTTCGTGCTCGACGCGCCGGCAATCGTGTCGGCGCTGGAGAAGGCGCGCGAGGCTGGTGGCGGGGCGTGACCGCACGACACCGGTCGCGTCGATGGACGATGTGATGGACGGGCGCGGCAGTCTCTGGCCGAGCCCTGGTTGGCCTCCGCGCCCCGAGAGTTCTCGGACGCGGAGCGGCCGGACCGGCGCCGGAAGCCATAAGACGGGGTGCGCCTGATGAGGGAATCCCTCTCGGCTGTATTGTTACGTTTCTGTTACGATGGCACGCCGCGCGACAGGCGGGCGGAGGGCTCGAGGGGCTTGGAGTGTCCTCGGGCCGGGGCGACCACACACGACGGGGGTCGGTCGGGAGGGGAAAGATGAAGCACGTTCTCCGGATGCTCGGCATCGTGATGCTCGGTGTCTCGGTTCTTGGACCGCCCCCCGCGAGCGCGCAGGGCCGGGTCAACATCCTCTGCAGCCCGGATCCCGCCTGGTGCGAGGCCGTCAAGGCGTCGTTCGGCAAGGCGACGGGCATCCAGACGGAGTTCGTGCGCCTGAGCTCCGGCGCCGCCCTCGCCCGCCTTCGCGCGGAGAAGGACGCGCCCACCTTCGACGTCTGGTTCGGCGGCAGCGGAGACTCCCAGTGGGTCGCGCAGGCCGAGGGATTGACCGAGTTCTTCAAGCCGAAGGCCTGGGGCGACCTCCGGCCGCAGCTCACGAAGGCGGTCGACGGCCACTACATCCCGCTCTACACGGGGCTCCACGGGCTCGCCGTCAACGAGAAGCTCCTCAAGGAGAAGAACCTCCCCGTCCCGGAGACGTGGAAGGACCTCGGCGACCCGAAATACAGGGGCCTGATCGCGATGCCCAATCCGAACACGTCGGGGACGGGCTATCTCCTGATGACGACCCTCGTGCAGCTCTACGGCGAGGACGCGGGCTTCGAGCTCCTGAAGGCCATCCACAAGAACGTCGCCCAGTACACGCGGAGCGGCGGCGACCCGAGTCTCCTCGCCGGTCGGGGCGAGGTCGCCATCGGGGTCTCGTTCGCGAACGACCTTTCCAGCACATTGGGATCCTAAGCTTAGAATTCCACGTGGACAAGTTGTCGCG